>ERZ773241.2565-NODE-2565-length-14241-cov-3.719794_pt1 | contig 14241 bp, 10 predicted proteins | sample MGYA00580989_ERZ773241 | MGnify/ENA primary metagenome ERZ773241 (study PRJEB29015, sample SAMEA2737804) | human gut metagenome | biome: human gut; feature: human-associated habitat; material: faeces | place: China | collected 2012 ... | reverse complement strand
TTGTGGTGCTGGATGATGATCCTACGGGGATTCAGACGGTGCATGGGGTGTTTGTTTATACGGATGCGGGGATGGAGAGTATCCGGGCGGGGCTGCTTGGGGAGGAGAGGGTGTTTTTTATATTGACGAATTCCAGGGCTCTGGGGGAGGAGGAGACGGTGCGGCTGCATAGGGAGATTGGAAGGAAGGTGGCGGCTGCGGCTGAGGAATTGGGGGTGGAGTTTCTGCTTGTGAGCAGGGGGGATTCTACTTTGAGGGGGCATTATCCTGCGGAAACGGAGAGTCTGAGGGAGGGGCTTGAAGGGGAAGGTGTTCGTGTGGATGGCGAGGTTATCTGTCCTTTTTTTGAGGAGGGCGGTCGGTTTACGGCGGGGGATGTGCATTATGTGGAGATGGGGGACGGACGGCTGGTTCCTGCGGGGGAGACGGAGTTCGCAAGGGATTCTTCGTTTGGTTATGTGAGCTCGGATCTGAAGGATTGGGTGGAGGAGAAGAGCGGAGGGAAGGTGAAGCGGGAGGATGTGGTTTCGGTTTCGCTGGAGGCGCTTCGGAAGTATCGGATTGGGGAAGTTGCGGATAAGCTGATGGGGGTGGAGCATTTCGGGAAGGTGGTTGTGAATGCGGTCTCTTATGAGGATTTGAAGGTTTTTGTGATTGCTTTGTTGAAGGCGTTGGGGAGGGGAAAGTATTTTCTGTTCCGGACGGCGGCTTCTTTTGTTAAGGTTCTGGGAGGAATGGAGGACAGGGCTTTGTTGGAGGGAGCGGATTTGTATGGGAATGTGAGAAGCCGGTTCGGGGGGCTGGTGGTTGTGGGGTCTCATGTACAAAAGACGACAAGGCAGCTGGAGGTGCTCAGGAAAAGGGAAGGGCTTTGTTTTCTGGAATTTTCGGTCGAGGGTATCGGGGATGAGGAAAAAATGGAGGCGGAAAAGAGGCGGGTTCTGAAGGAAGCCGGAGAGCAGATGGCGGCGGGTGTGAGTGTGGTGATTTATACCGGAAGGCAGCTGCGGATGGCGGAGAGCGGGAAAAGAGAGGATAATCTGGCGCTTTCTGTGCGGATCTCGGAGGCGGTGACGGATCTGGTGGGGAGAATGCCGGTCATGCCGCGTTTTCTGGTGGCGAAGGGGGGAATTACTTCCAGTGATATCGGGACAAAGGCTTTGGGGGTGAAGAAGGCTTTTGTTCCGGGGCAGATTCTCGCCGGGGTGCCGGTCTGGGTGACGGGGGAGGAGAGCCGTTTTCCGGGAATCCCTTATGTGATTTTTCCGGGTAATGTGGGAGCGGAGGATGCTTTGCTTCAGGTTGTGGAGAAGCTGGAGGCCGGAGCTGTTACGGGGGAGTGAGTCAGTGATCTTCCATAATAGTGATTATGGTTTCGGGGCGTTTTTTCTGGTAACGGTATTCCCTGGGGGTGCGGCCTACGTATTTCAGGAAGGCGCGGTTGAAGGTGCGGGGAGTGGGGAAGCCTACCTGATAACTGATTTCCGTTATGCCGAGGCTGGTTTCGGTCAGCAGGCGGCAGGCTTCGGAAATGCGCAGAGAGCGGATGTAATCGCTGTAGGAGAGGTGGAGCTTCTGGGAAAAAAGGTGGGAAATATAGAATTTGCTCAGGTGCAGCCGGGAGGCCACCTGGTCAAGGGATATTTCCTCCTTGTAATGGCCGATGCAGTAGTCCAGCAGCAGCTTGACGGTCTGGACGTCCACGTGCGGGGTATCCTCCAGTTCAGACAGGGCGAAGAGCTGGCCGAAGAGAATGAGAAGATAGCCTTTGGTCAGGTAATCACGGTAGCTGCCGGATTCCGTGCTGTCCTTTAAGGCAAGGATTTCCTGCATGGACCGCAGCACATGTCTGTTCTTTAAAGCGCCCGGTATCAGGGCGCTTTTTGGCACCTTTGACTGAAAGACAGAGGTGTATTCGGGGAGGATGTCCATGGGGAAAAGAAGCAGGATATAATTTTCATCCGCAATTTTTTCGTAATGGTGTATCTGGTTCGGAAAGATAAAAAAGGCGTCGCCGGAGTTGATTTCGTATACCTTTTCTTCCACATAGGCCATGGCTTTTCCTTCGATCATTCCCACCAGCTCCAGGTGGTTGTGAAGGTGCGGGGCGTATGCAAGGCTCTGGCCGTAGATGCCGTAAATTTCATGTTTGGGGTTTTCAAAGAAAAAATTCATATAATGTCTCCCTGAACAGCAATAAATGTCTGATATTAACCATGGTATGACTTTTATTATAACATACAATGTCTTATTATGTAACCATGGAAACGAAAAAGCCTTAACAGGCGTCTTGTATACCGGGAAGGTATGCGGAAAGGAGTATTATGAAATTTCCTATTGCATTGCAGTTGTATTCCGTCAGGGATCTGCTGGAAAAGGACCTGGAAGGGGGACTTAAGCAGGTCAAAGAGCTGGGATATGACGGCGTGGAGCTGGCCGGTCTGTATGATCATACGGCGGCAGAGGTAAAAGAGATTTTGGATCGGGTGGGGATTCAGGCTGTTTCCGCTCATGTTCCTTTTACGGACATGCTTGAGGATCCGGAGGGGGTATTGAGTGATTATGCCATGCTGGGCTGCCGGTATGTGGCGATTCCTTATGTATCGGATGAATACCGTCCGGGGCATGAAGGATTTAAGGATTTGATAGAAGGGGCAAAGGTTCTTGGCGAGGCGGCGAAGAAAAAGGGAATGACGCTCTTATATCATAACCACGATTTTGAGTTCGCGCTCATTGATGGTGAGTATGCGCTGGATGTCCTGTATCGTGAGGTCCCTGCGTCGCTTCTGGAGACTGAACTGGATATCTGCTGGGTAAATATCAGCGGGGAGGATCCGGCTTCTTATATCAGAAAATACGCGGGCAGAGCGCCGGTTGTACATCTGAAGGATTTTATGCTCAAGGGCGATAAGCCGGAGCAGATGTATCAGCTGCTTGGTAAGGAAGAAAAACAGAATGCAAGGAATGAGGGCAATTTTGAATTCCGTCCGGTAGGTTCGGGATTACAGGATATTCCTTCGGTCCTGGCTGCGTCTGCCGATGCGGGCGCTGAGTGGGTGGTAGTGGAGCAGGATGCTCCGTCTATGGGTAAGACTTCCATGGAATGTGCAAAGCTCAGTATCGATTATCTGAGAACACTGTAAGGAGGAACAAAGATGTCCGATGCAGTTTTAAGCCAGTTTACTCCTCCTGAAAGAGAAGTGAAAAAGGTATATGACAGGAAATTAAGGTTCGGGATTATCGGGACCGGATGGATTGCAGAGTCCCATGTGGAATGTCTGAAGGAAATGGAAGATGTGGAAATCGCCGCAGGGGCAGATTTGATTCCCGGTAAGGCGGAAGCATTTTTCAAGCGTTATGGACTGGAAGGGGTGCATTGCTACCCGGATCACAAGTCCATGATGGAACAGGAAAAGCTGGATGCGGTATGCGTCTGTACATATAATACCACACATGCGGAATGTACGATTGACGCCCTGGAAAAAGGGATTCATGTAATCCTGGAAAAGCCCATGTGCGTCACGCAGAAGGAAGCGGAAGATATCATCCGTGCGGAAAAGAAGAGCGGCAGGGTCCTCACGCTGGGTTTCCAGCCCCGTCTGGATGAAAACATGAAAATGATTAAGAAAATTGTGGATTCCGGAGAACTGGGTAAAATTTATTATATTCAGACCGGAGGGGGCCGCAGAAGGGGGATTCCCAACAGTACTTTTATTGAAAAGAGTACCGCGGGAATCGGAGCGCTGGGAGATATCGGCTGCTATTCCCTGGATATGGTATTAAATGCCGTCGGCTATCCTAAACCGCTGACAGTGAGCGGCTATACCTCCAGCTATTTCGGACCCAATCCGAAATATAACAATCCGAAGGATGCGGCCAGATTTGATGTGGATGATTTCGCAGCGGCCTTTGTCCGGCTGGAGGGAGATATTGTCCTGGATTTCCGTATTGCATGGGCCATGCATATCGATACGCCCGGGGATACCATAATTATGGGAACAGAAGGCGCGCTGCGCATTCCTTCCACCGAGTGCTGGAACGGATCCGTGGGAGGCCCCATGAAGCTGTATAAGGATGTGGCGGGCGCACAGGTGGAGATGGAAATACCTCTGTGTGACGGGGAATATAACAGCCACGGTGTATTTTACAGCAAGCTGAGAGCCTTTATAGATGCCATACAGACCGGAGGCAGAGCACCTGTCCCTTCGGAACAAATCCTGTATAATCAGGCGATTATAGATGCCATTGTAAGATCCGCCGCCCTGGGGAGGGAAGTGGAGATACAGTTTTCGGATATCAGTTAACCGGTTTCTTTTATAGAAAAGAGGGGGAAGAGATGATAAAAAAAGGGTTTCATAAAAACATTAAGAAAGCAGCTGCCTGGACGCTTACGGCCGTTATGGCCGCATCCCTGGCAGGCTGCGGGGGCGGTAAGGCGGATACGCCGGCTGTGAGCGAGACGGAGAAAAATACGGCTGTATCCGCTTCAGAAGAAGGGAACAGCGCAGCCGCAGAAAGTACCCAGTCGGGAGAAAGCAAATATGCGGATACGCTGACCATTGATTTCTTCACGAAGGATGCCAACTATCAGGGAATCCAGAGCGGCTGGTTTGCCAAAATAGTTAAGGATAAGTTTAACCTGGAAATCAATATTATCGCACCGAATATTTCAGGAGACGCGGTATACCAGACAAGGGCTGCGGCAGGAGAACTGGGGGATATCATTCATTTGAGTGCGGAACAGATGAAGGATTGCGTGGATTCCGGGCTCATAATGGACATTACGGAGCTGGCGGGTAACAGCGAGTCGCTGAAACGGTTTGAGACCGGAGCAAAATCCCTTTCCGATTATTTTGGGACAGGGGACGCTATCTATGCATTCCCTACGAACGCATCCACGGAAGCAAAACCTACGGACTGCTCCCAGATGAGATACAATGCGCCGGAAAACGGATTTTATACCAGATGGGACTATTATTATGAACTGGGCTGCCCGGAAATTAAGAATATGGATGACATGCTGAAGGTTTCCAAGCAAATGCAGGATAATCATCCGCTGAGTGATTCCGGAAAGCCGGCATATGCTTTTTCCCTGTTCCCTGACTGGGACGGAAAATGGCTTGCAACAGCCAGCAAGTATTGCATTATGTATGGCTACGGCGGTTCCACAGGCTATATCCTGTTCAATTCCGATGCCAGCAAAAGCTTCACGCTGGAAGACGAAGACGGTATGTATTATAAAGTGATTGAAATGTTTTATGAGGCTAACCAGATGGGCATCCTTGATCCGGATTCCAGTACGCAGAGCTTTGATGAGCTGACTGCGAAGGTAAAAGACGGCGCTGCATTCAGTTCACCTTTCCCGATTACGGAATACAATACACCTGAACATGTGGCGGAAGGAAAAGGCCAGGGCTTTGTCCCGGTAGGGGATATGAATTATGCACCCCTTGGATATTCTCCTTACGGTCAGGGCGGCGCCGTGGCGATGGGAAGCAATGTGAAAGACCCGGAGCGTGTATTTGAGTTCTTTGAGTGGCTGTCAACGCCGGAAGCGAATATGCTGACCTATGCGGGACCGGAAGGACTGACATGGGAAGAGAAGGACGGAAGGCCCTGTCTTACGGAATATGGAAAGAGCGCGCTTCAGGGCGGCAGCGTGCAGAATGTGCCCGTACCTGAGGAATGGGGCGGCGGAAATTACGGAGACGGAAGCAACAAGCTCGTTACCTCCATTGATTATCAGATGGATCTTCATCCCAAATACAGGGAAACCTATGATACCGGTTCCTGGTCCAGCACGATAGAGGAAAACAGGAATAAAATCCATGATGAGTGGACGGAGGTTTATGGTTATGAATGGCCTCTGGACTATCTGGAAGCAAAGGATATGATTCATCCTTTCCCCGGAAATTCCTTCCGCGAGCCTGCCGATCCTTCGGATATTAAGACCATCCGTTCCGAATGCAACCAGATTCTTACGGAATACAGCTGGAAAGCTATCTATGCTTCCAATGACGATGAATTCCGTCAGTTATGGCAGGAAATGAAGGATAAGCTGGACGGCTTCGGATACCAGAAGGTACTGGAATTTGACTGGAAGAATTTTGAAGATGCAAAGGCGGCGGTACAGGAAGTGCTGAACGCAGGCTGAGTAAAAATAGAATAGAAGGATAAAAAATCCGTTCCCTGGCTGGAGGAAAGACCAGGGAACGGATTCTTTTCCGTTATTTTTAAAATAATACTTATTTTTTGGAGCGCAGAAGCCGAAAGAATCGATAGGTACCATTACACATGGATATCCGTATCTGCCGTTCTCCCTTGGCGCCCGGTACCGGATAGTATTCCTGTCCGTTTTCCAGATCACAGATGCCTGTGACAGTGGGATCGTTCAGTATAATACCGGCCTCGGAAGGCGAATTATGATAGGATAAAACACCGAAGGTATCATTGTCATACAGGAACAGATTGCATCTGGGCTGCATGTCCAGGTATACCGGAAGCTTTGCGGAAAATACCTGATGTATAAGCTTGTTTACGGTTCCGGGAATCCGGTACAGGTCGCTGAAATCATCCGGTATGGTCAGGACAAGAAGCTGCCCTTTTCCGTAAAAATCACGGGTGAGAAGCGGGAAATTGCTGTATTCCGAAACAAATGCCAAATCACACCAGGTGGCGTTTGTCTTATACTGGAGCACGTCGGCACGGATAGGCTCAGCGCCTTCGTAAGCCGCCGGAGGCCCTGCCTGGAATACATCCGCCCAGTATTCCCTGCCGGCTGCCTTGCGTCCGGTAAAGGAAAGAGAAGTCATTTCCCGGATACCCTTTGCTTCACAGGCCTTCAGGAATCCGCTTGTAACAACAGCTGTATTTCCGGCAGCAACATATGTTTTCAGCTTTTCAACAATAGCCCGGTCACATGCTGCGCTTGCGGTCAGCAGGACGAAAGGCTCGGAATCCGGGAAACAGGGCATGGGTTCCAGAGGAAGTCCGGTCATACCCAGATAATTCATCAGCTGATCCTCACCATCCGCATCATAAGGCTCATAAACAGGAAGGCCATAAGGGGTTCCCAGCTGTGTAAGCAGATTGTCAATCCGCGTAAGCTGATGGCCGAGGGGCGGAATCACCTGAGAATCCGTGAGCTCGGAAAAGCTGAACAGAGTGAGCTCTTTGGCGCCGGCAAGCAATGTGAGAATCGCCTGCTCCAGCCAGATATTGATATTGGCTTCACTGTCTCCCTGATCGATCCAGCCGCCTCCGTTTTTTCCGGGAGCTGTATTTTCCATCAGCCGGATCATGCTGTAGCTCAGATACCGCTGCAGATGCTGCTGGCTGTATTTGGGATGTCTGGATTCCGTCCCGGTATAAATGCCGTCGAAAATATCCTTCTGTACGCGGGGATTATAGCCGCATTCCTGATAGGATTCATACCAGTTGGGATATTTAATGATAAAATTGCATTTGGGATTTACTTCTTTTGCCGCACGGACCATTTCTTCCGAAAAATCCGCCATCTGCTTCAGACGGAAGTCCGCCCAGGTCCGCTGTCCCTTTTCTTTGATGCAGTCTTCACAGCGGCAGGAGGTAAAGAAGAAATCATCCAGTATGATCTCATCGAATTCAGAAGCCGTATATCTGACAACTTCGAGAAATTTATTCCTGTAAGCCGGGTCGGTAAAGCAGAAGGTATCAAAAATACGCGTTTTGTGGTCGTCAGATAAACGGACCGTTGATGTGATGGCCCCGCTGATTTGGATTCCGGCTTCCTGGAACATTTTTTTGATTTTCTGAAGCTTGTCTTTCGGCACATCATAGATTTCCCGGTGTGTATCCAGATAGACCTTGTCTAACCCCAGATATTGTTTGAAAAAATCAATCCCTTTCTGGATTTCGGATAAATCTGTCTGTGCCAGAAACTCGCCTCTCACATAAGAAGCAATTTTAAAATTCTGATAGTGCTGCATGGTAACCCTCCTTTAATAAAAGTGAATTGCGGTATTGCTAAGCTTATTATAATGGAAGGAACGTTAAGTAACAGCAATATAGGAAAGAAAGCCGTTTTTTTGATATGCAAAGTCGGATTTTTGATTATGCCCATTCAAATTCATATATAATAAATTATGACATTCGTGTCTCAAACCTTGATTTATTAGTACCACTGTGATATTTTTAAGATATATTGAAATTTTTTTGCCGGTAAAAACTTGACAGTTTTAAGGGGGAATGTAAATGCTTATAGACCCTATAGAGAAGGAACTGAAAAAACTTCAGGAAGAGAATTCCCGGCTTAAAATTTTAAGCGAGGTGGATGGCCTTACAGGGTTGTATAACCGGTTGGCAGGCGAAAGGCTCATAAATGACAGGCTGCATAAAAATGCCGGGGGCAATTTTATGGTGGTTGATGTAGACGGCTTTAAAAAGATCAACGACCAATACGGCCATTTATTCGGAGACGATGTACTTCGCGGACTTGCGGCGCTTATGAAAGAAATTTTCGGCGGAGAGAATCTGGTGGGCCGGTTCGGCGGGGATGAGTTTGTCATTTTTACCGTTAAGGAATGGGATGCCGGAAAAGCCATAGAAAAGGGAAAGGAACTTATCAGGCGGATGGAGGCAATGGGGCGGAAAATGGGTGTAAAAGACCGTTTTTCCGCAACGATCGGCCTGTCTGCCTATCAGGATAAGGATACCTATTCATCCATGTTCAGCCGGGCTGATTTTGCGTTGATGCAGGGAAAAAAGAGCGGAAAGTCAGCTGTCTATTATTACAGAGAGCTGCATAATGAATCCCGGCCTGTCGCTGCTGCGGAAAGCAAGGGCGCCGAGGATACCGGGATAGACCGTGATATGGAACTTATCTGGATGGATCTGAGAGAAAAAGGCAGGCCTCAGGGGGCTTACTGCCAGGATTATCAAACCTTTAAACGTCTTTACCGGTTTGTGGAACGGGGACTGATGCGTGTGCCTTCCAGCGCCTATACGGTCTTGCTGACTTTGGTGGATGACAAGAAAGAATATGTGACGCTTCAGGATCAGGAGCACTTGATGACGGGCCTGGGAGAGGCCATCAGGCGTTCTTTGAGAAGCGGGGACGTATACACTCAATACAGCAGCTGTCAGTTCCTTCTTATGGTTATGGGAACCAGTCTGGAAAATGCATGGAAGGTCGTGGAGCGGATCCGGAATAATTATTCCGGGGAGGCGAAGGAGCATTCCGTGTATATCGGTTCCAATATCCGTCCGCTTCAGTCGGCGGACAAGGGCATGACTCAAATTGGTGACGGAAGGAAATTGATGTAAAGGGATACATAAGAAATGGAGTGCGGACGGAAGAATGAATAGAAGGTTGGAAGACAAAACGATTTTAAAAGTAAACATGCTGGGAGGCTTTTCCCTTGTTTATGGGAATAAGCCGGTGCCCAATAATTATTCAGGAACATCCAAAATGATGCAGCTGTTCCAGATTCTTTTGTACGCAGGAAGAGAGGGAATTTCCAGGGGGGAGTTGATTGACCGCCTATACGGAAGAGAGGATTTGGAGGATGCGGGAGCGACGCTGAGGGTAAATATTTACCGGCTCCGAAAATATATCCAAAAACTGAAATGCTTTGAAAATGATGATTGTATCTGGTTCCAGGAAGGGGTATACCGGTGGAATTACACGGCGGTTCCGTTGGAACGGGATACGGACCACTTTAATACGACGGCGGAAGCTGCATTGAAGGAAGAAAATCCGGAAATCAAAATGGAGCTGCTGAAGGAAGCCTGCCGGATGTACCGCGGGGAATTCCTTCCGGAGCTGGCGGGAGAAGAATGGGTGGCCATTGAAAGCTGTAAGTATCAGAAGCTGTATGTGGACTGCATTAACGAAGCGGCGGTTCTCCTGAAGGAAAACGGACAGTTCGCGGAGCTTCTGGAGCTGAGCAGCCAGGCCAGCAGTATTTACTATTTCGAAGAATATTATCTGATGCAGATTGACTGTCTTATGGCTTTGGGAAGATACAAGGAAGCCATGGAGATATATGAGACAGCGGCTGCTTTCTATTTTGAGGAACTGGGTCTGGAGCCCTCTGAGGAAATGCTGGACAGGTTCCGTCAGATGAGGGATAAAATCCATTACAATGCATCGGTGATCAGCGATATCAAACATGGCCTGCAGGAAGGGGAAAACAATAACGGCGCTTATTTCTGCAGCTATCCCGGCTTTGTGGACTGCTACCACATTGTCTGCCGGATGTCGGAACGCAGCGGACAGCCCGCTTTCCTTATGCTTTGTACCCTTGTGGACAGCGAGGATGTGCCTCTGACGGAGGAGGCCAGGCTCGGCAATTACATGGATAAGCTCAAAAGCGCTATCCGTTCCGCGCTGCGCAGGGGAGATTCCTTTACACGCTATGGAAACAATCAGTTCCTTGTACTTCTTGTAGGGATCAAGCAGGAAAACTGTGCCATAACCCAGAGCCGTATTACCAACTGCTTTTTAAGCTACGGGCTGCGGGGAAAGATTTCTGTCCGTTATGAGATTTATCCTGCAACAGAAGAGGAAGGTACGGCCGGCAATCTCCTGTTCCATCAGAACAATGACTGGCAGAATGCATAATTAACCGGGGCAGGGAAACCGGGTTGGATCGGAAAGGACACCGTTAAAAACGGTGTCCTTTCCTGCGTCCTGCGCTTTCATTTATACAAGGGTACAATTCAGCAGCCCGGAATTTTTTGTTCTATTCCATATCCATGTATTCCAGGAATTTGACTGCATTATCCACATGCTCCGAGTTTACAACAATTCCGAATAAAGCGTCATTGGTTACGGCATAAGCGCCTGTCTCCACCACTTTGGGTGCATCCGCAAACTGGATGCCGATGGGAACCTCTCCCTGATCATCATCCGGAATATCATAATAGAAGAAGCGGTCCTGATACTTATCGATAAGCTCCTGAGGCAGCACCTCATTCAGATTGCAGAAATATCCGGGCTCCGCATAATTGGTGAAGGTTGAAGTATCAGCCATAATGACATCAAGTTCTTTGGCGGCAACCAGAGCCATAAGCTTCTGCACATTAGCCATGGTATACTGATCCGTTGCCTCCTCCTGTATGGTGAAATTCATTTCCAGGGAGGTGGAGTATTCCTTGGTATCAATCTGCGCATATTCATCAAAACCACTCATGAAAGCTTCTGTATCCATTTCGGAATAGCCATTGATAAATAATACGGAAAGCGCACTGTCCTTGGCTGTGACAATGGTATAAATCAGGTTGGCCGCGAAGGCAGCAACCAGAATGGTTACCAGGGTCGGAATCCTGTAATATTCCCAAAAGTACTGAAATTTTTCCTTGGGTGTTTTTCCGGCCAGTTTTTTGTGCTGGGCTTTGATTTCATCTGAAACGGAATTTCCATCTGCCATAATTATCCTCACTTCTGCTGTCGTACAGCTCTTTAGTCCTTTTTACTATGATAATCGGTTGTTTAAATGATGTCAATGAAGCGTTTGAGACAACCTCTAAAATTTTTCTAAAATCCTTGTGAATTTTTGGCGAAACACAGGTTTTGAAGGGATTCTTACTTGCATGTTACCGGATTTTGTAATATCATATATCCTAAGATAGCGGCGGGTAAACTGTCTGGCTGAAAGGGTGGAATGTATAATGGAGACTTATGTTGAATGTATGGTTCAGAAAAAACCAAGCGGGGCGATGACGGCTCTCAAGATATTATTGATTGGTATTGCTGCGGTTACCGGACTGCTGGGAATCATGGGACTTATTGTTTTCCTGATTATTGCGGTGGTTGCAGGTGTAGGCGCATATTTTGTCAATCTGAATGCCAATCTGGAGTATGAATATCTGTATGTGGACAAGCAGCTCACGGTGGATAAGATTATGGCGAGGACCAGACGTAAGAAGGTGGAAACCTTCGATATGGAAAGAATGGAGATTCTGGCCCCCATCAAATCATGGCATCTGGATGATTATAAAAACAGGCAGCTGAAAGAGGTTAATTACAGCAGCGGCGTGGAACAGCAGCCCGACATCCGTTACTGCATGATATATAATGGAGAGAAGAGAGTTATTTTCGAACCCAATGCCGCCATGGTTACGGCAATTAAATCAGTTGCACCAAGAAAAGTTTTTACGGATTGACAAGCGTCCGTAAGTCTGGTACACTTTTCAAAACACAAAACTGTCAGTAAGCTTACTGGCAGTTTTATATTCACATTTTTTTGAACTTTGTCCGTTCCCCACGGACAGAAATCCAATCATTCAAATGAAAACAGGAGGAGAAGAAATGGGTCAGATTATTGGTGACGGCATTACCTTTGACGATGTGCTGCTTGTTCCGGCATATTCCCAGGTAATTCCGAACCAGGTTGACTTGACAACCTGGCTGACGAAGAAAATCAAACTGAACATTCCGATGATGAGTGCAGGAATGGATACCGTTACAGAGCATCGCATGGCAATTGCAATGGCCAGACAGGGGGGCATCGGAATTATCCATAAAAATATGTCAATCGAACAGCAGGCAGAAGAAGTGGACAAGGTAAAGCGTTCCGAAAATGGCGTCATTACAGATCCATTTTACTTGTCACCGGATAACACACTGGAAGATGCGAATAACCTGATGGCGAAATTCAGAATTTCAGGTGTGCCGATCACTGAAGGAAAGAAATTAGTTGGTATTATTACAAACCGTGATTTGAAATTTGAAGAGGATTTCTCTAAAAAGATCAGAGAATCGATGACTTCCGAAGGACTTATTACAGCACCGGAGGGAATCACATTGGAAGACGCAAAGAAGATTCTTGCAAAGGCAAGAAAAGAAAAGCTTCCAATCGTAGATAAAGATTTCAATCTGAAAGGTCTTATTACGATTAAGGATATTGAAAAACAGATTGCAGAGTTGAAGACAAATATTAATAATGCGAATGCTGTTGCAGCAAACGATGAGGCACAGAAGCAGAACAGTCTTACCCAGAACAAACAGGATCAGCAGGATGCACTGGATGCAGCACAGAAGACGATCGATAAAGCACAGGCTGATGTTGATAAATATAAGAAAAAGGTATCAGAGTGTGAGGATTATATTTATTATCTGAAAAACAACCACAAAGATACTTCTGAGTATGATGGAAAATTAGATGTTTTTAAATCATCTTTGGAGACAGCACAAAATGCATTGGATTCCGCAAATGACAATTATGCATCTGTGTTAAAAAACACGGACAGAAGCGTTGCATCTGCCCAGAATACCGTTGATATGCAAAAATACCAGGCAAGCACGACCACAGAGTCAAAAGACCAGCTGGAACAGTTACAGAAGCAGCTTGCAGACTGTACACTTTCTGCACCGATCGGTGGAGTTGTCACAGCCGTCAATGTATCAGTCGGAGATAAAAACACAGCAGGAACGACCATGATCACGATCGAGGATACATCTTCCTTAAAAGTGATCGTAAATGTTGAGGAAGCTGACATTTTAAAGATCCAGGAAGGAATGCCTGCAACCGTTTCAACGGATGCAACAGGGGATGAAGAGATCAAAGGTACGGTAACACGTGTGGTCAGAGTAAAAAATCAGTCCACCAACACAAACGGTACAGATACCAATACCTCAAGCGGTTATTCTGCTGAGATCACGATCGACAACACAGAACTTCTGGTTGGAATGAGTGCAAAAGCCAAAATTGTGATCAAAGACAGAGGTACACAGCTTGCAGTTCCATATGATCTGATCCGGCAGGATGACAACGGAGATTCCTATGTTCTGGTAGCGGAAGCAAATGAAGATGGAACAGCGACCGCAGTCCGGAAAAATATCAAAGTCGGTGAAGAGGTAGACTATTATACAGAAGTGACAGGCGGCGATCTGAAAGAGGGCGACCAGCTGATCTACGATAATACATTTTCTGTCACCGAAGGTCAGGTGTTTACTCCGGAACAGATATATTCCAATCAGGCACTTGACACAGAAGGCATGATGAGTACGGAGGCAGAATGATCGTGAGTGAACCAGTAATCCGTATGGAGAATATTATAAAACGTTATTACATAGGAAAGCCGAATGAACTGCAGATTTTAAATGGGATCAGCCTGTCAGTCGATCAGGGAGAATTTGTCTCCATCGTCGGTGAGTCCGGTTCCGGAAAAAGTACATTGATGAATATTATCGGTGTCCTGGACCGTCAGACTGAGGGAACTTACTTTCTGGAGGGAAAAGATGTAAATAAAATGGAT
>ERZ773241.2546-NODE-2546-length-14346-cov-14.968442_pt1 | contig 14346 bp, 8 predicted proteins | sample MGYA00580989_ERZ773241 | MGnify/ENA primary metagenome ERZ773241 (study PRJEB29015, sample SAMEA2737804) | human gut metagenome | biome: human gut; feature: human-associated habitat; material: faeces | place: China | collected 2012 ... | reverse complement strand
GGCTGTTGCCCAGCCCCAGCCCGGCCAGCCCGCCCGACGCGATGGCGTAGAGGCTTTGGATGGTCTGGTGCCCTTCCCCCAGCGGGTCGGCAAAGGGGTCGCGCCAGGAGGCCAGGCGGTCGGTGGCATAGGGCACCAGTTCCGGCAGGGCAAGCACCGCCGCCGCGATGGCCCCTGCCCCCAGGCCGCCCGCCAGCCCAAACCACTGCAGCCCGGTGCCGCCCACAAACATCAGCACTGCGCCGATGGATAAGATCAGCAGCGTACCCGAAAGGTGCGGCTCCAGCAGCATCAGCACCGTCACCACGCCTAAAATCAGCCCGAAGGGCAGCACGCCCCCGGCAAAGCTGTGCATGCGGTCGTGATTCAGCGAGATGATGTGGGAAAACACCAGCACCACGGCAAATTTGGCAATCTCACTGGGCTGCAGGGTGCCTAAGCCCGGCAGTACGATCCACCGTTTGCAGCCGTTGTACTCCGGCATAAACAGCACAACGACGAGCAAAATCAGCGACAGCCCCATAACAGGCCAGGCCAGTTTGTGCCACACATGGTAATCCACCAGGCTGGCGGCGTACATGGCCGCTGCACCCAGCGCCGCAAACAATAGCTGCGGGCGGATGTAAGTGTAGGCGTCGCCGCGGCGATAGAGCGCCACTGCGTACCCGGCCGAGAAGAGCATAATAAGCCCATAGCTCAGCAGCGCCAGCAAAACGACGAGGAACGGTACATCCGGGCTGGGCTGTTCCCGCAGGCGGGTGCGCAGGGCGGCAGGGTCAAAGAAAGAAGTGGTCATACAAAATCCCCCCGCGTCCAGTATACGCAGGGGGAAAACAGGCTATGCAGTTTGTGGTTTACACAAGGCCGAAATGGCGCAGGGCCTTGGCGATGCCCTCCTTATCAATATCCGTCGTCACATAGTCGGCGGCGGCTTTGGCGTCGTCACAGGCATTGCCCATGGCCACACCGATACCGGCATATTCCAGCATGGCGACGTCGTTTCCGCCGTCACCAAAGGCGATGGCTTCGTCCCGGGTCCAGCCAAAATGCTTCAGCATCGCGGCCAGGCCGTTGGGCTTGCCGCCGCCCTCGGGCAGGATATCGGCAAAATCGGGGCTCCACCGCACGGCCAGGCAGCCGGGGCAGCGGCGGAGAAACTCTTCCTCGTAGTTATCGGGCAGAAAGGCGCTGAGCTGGTAGATGGGGTTTTGTGCAATGCGGGCAGCAATGTCAGCGGTCCCCTGCCCCAGTTCCTTGGCAAAGTTGGCACTGCGCTCATCGATGAGATTGAAATAGCAGTTGTCCTTCTCCACAAAGCCGATGGACAGCTTTTCTTTTTCAATATAGGGCAGCAGCGTGCGCAGGGCGGCGGGGTCGATGTACTTGCTGTAGATGACCTCGCCATCTGCCATAAAGCAGTACTGGCCGTTCATGGTAACATAGCCGTCCCAGTTCACCTTTTGCAAAGCGGGCAGATGCGGCAGGTGCACCGGCGGACGGCCCGTGGCGATGAAAATTTTCACGCCGTTGGCCTGCAAGGCGTGCAGCGCCTGCACGGTGGAATCCGGCATTTCGTGGCTACCGAACAGCAGCAGCGTGCCGTCGATGTCAAAAAAGGCAGCTCGGATGTGTTTATTCATGTTTCAGGTCTCTCTCCATTAGGGACGCAAGGGCATTGCGGGCTTCGAGCTTACCACGCAGGATAGCGTCCACGCTTTGCACGATGGGCATTTCCGTCTTGTACTTCTTGGCAAGGCGGCAGACGGCGGGCAGGGCGTTGATGCCCTCGACCACCTGGCCCACCTCGGACTTGGCTTCCTCGGCTGTTTTGCCGCGGCCCAGCAGCATACCGGCGTGCAGGTTGCGGCTGTGCATACTGGTGCAGGTCACGATCAAATCGCCCATGCCGGACAGGCCCGCGAAGGTTTCGGGCTTGCAGCCCATGGCCAGACCCAGCCGGGTCAGCTCGGCGTTGCCGCGGGTGATAAGGGCGGCCTTGGCGTTATCGCCGTAGCCCAGGCCCAGTGCGATGCCGACGGCCAGCGCAATGACGTTTTTGACCGCGCCGCCCAGCTCGGTGCCACGGCGGTCGGTGTTGGTGTAGACGCGGAAGCTGGGCGCGGTGAAGGCTTTCTGCACGGCCTTGGCGGCGGCTTCATCCGCGCTGGCGGCAACAATTAAAGTTGGCATATCGCGGGCCACTTCCTCGGCGTGGGTGGGGCCGGAGAGGGCCACCACGCGGGCGGTGCGCTTGGCCTTGGCAAGCTCATCCTCGATGATCTCGCTCATCGTCATCAGGGTTTTGTCCTCGACCCCCTTAGCCACGTCCACGATCAGCTGGCCATCCGGGATGTACTTGGCTGCCTTTTTGGCGGTGGAGCGCACAAACGGGGATGGCACCGCAAACAGCAGGATGTCGCGCCCGGTGCAGGCCTCGGCAATGTCGGCGGTGTAGTGCATGGCGGAGGGCAGCTCCATACCCGGCAGGTTGGGGTGGCGGCGGGTGGTGCTGAGGGATTTCAGCTCGGCGGGGATCGCGCTCCAAACGGTTACATCGCGGCCGTTGACCGCCAGCAGACGGGCCAGTGCAATGCCCCAGGTGCCTGCGCCGAATACGGCAATTTTAGTCATGGGTGGTTCTCCTTACAAATGGTGTTAGGGTCGCTGCAGCAGGCGTGCCAGGAAGCGGTGCCCCGTGCGTTCTTTCAGCACAGGCTCGGCCTCCAGGGCGACACGCTCGTAGCAGTTGACGATGCGGGTGGCCCCATATCGGTGCTCCCGTTGGATGTTGCAGCCGTAGGTCAGATGGATATGACCATGCAGCATCAGCTGGGGATGGTAGCGGTCCAGCAGCTCGTGAAAGACGGTGAAGCCGCGGTGGGGCAGGTCGTTCAAGTCGCCGTAGCCGTGCATCGGCGCGTGGGTGACAAGGATGTCAAACCCGCCGTGGCGGTCGATCTTGCCCCGCAGGCGGTTGATGCGCTTGCGCATCTCGGCCTCGGTAAACTGCCAGGCACCGGTGCGGTAGCGGCAGGACCCGCCCAGCCCCACAATGCGCAGCCCGTGGTAGACGAACAGGTTGTCATCCAGGCAGATGGCACCCTCGGGCGGGTGGTGGTCATAGTTTTCGTCATGATTGCCGTGCACGTACAAAACCGGCACGGGGGCCATGGTGGTAAGATACTCAAGATAGTGACGGTTCAGATCGCCACAGGCTATAATGAGGTCTACGCCCTCGATCTTATCGGGAGTATAGTAATCCCAAAGCGCCTTGCACTCCTCATCGGCAATGCACAGCAGCTTCATAGCGTGGCCTCCTTCTCGGCAGGCAGCTGGTCACGGTGGATACCCTGCATGCGGTACATCGGGCGGGCCTGCTCGGTCAGGTCGTCGTACTCGGGGATGGTGCCGTCCACGGCGTCGCACAGATAGTCCATGTGGACGATCTGCTCCACATCCAGCCCGTGGCGGCCGCTGTTGCGCACCGTACCGTTCTGGTCGGTGATGCGGCAGGCAAACGGGTCGATCATACCGGCGGTGACGCCTGTCCGCAGGATGCGGGCCAGATGCGCCACGTCCGAGGGAAGCTCGCGGCTGAGTAGCACGTCCATGACACCGCTGTTCATGCCCCACCAGTAGTTGACGGCGCGGCCGTCGGTGCCGGATTTATCCCGCACCCAGCCGCCGTCCAGCACGCTGTGCACCACATTCTCGTAGAACTGGCCCCAGTGCCAGAAGGGCGTAGCCAGATCTTGCAATACGCCGCCCGGACGGATGAGGAAGGTGCCGAACTCCTGCTGGGGGCGGCCCGGCACCGGTGCGTCGCGGCCCGAAACCACCGTGATGCCCTTGCGGGTAAAGACGGCCAGCGGGTCCTCCTGGTCGGGCAGGCAGGTCCAGCGCAGCTCAATGCGGGCGCGGGGGTTGACCATGCGGGCACCCAGCGCAAAGGCGTTGATGTTGGCGGGCACGCCGAAGCTGGGATAATCCGCCACATAGCCGATGCGGTCGGTGCCGGCCATGGCCCCGGCGATGGCGCCGGTGATGAACTTGGCCTCGTATACGCGGGTGTAATAGGTGCGGATGCTGGCGTAGGGCATCTCCATGGAGCAGTTGAGGATGCGCACCGTGGGGTGCTTGACTGCCGAGCGCAGGCTGGCGCCCACCAGCTTGGGGCTGGTGGTGAATACGATGTCTGCGCCGTGGGAGATGGCGGCTTCGATCAGCAGGTCGGCATTCCGGCCGGGCACAGCGTTGAAGTAGGCAAAGGTCTCCACCTTGCCCTCAAACACACTGTCCAGCTGGGTGCGGCCAAACTCGTGCTGGCTGGTCCAGGAACTGGTCTCCGGGGTGCGCTCATGGATGAAGGCAACTTTTAAGTGGGTGGGGGCTGCCGGGTGGATGGGCAAAATGCGTTCCAGCAGTTTTGTCTGGGCAGGCTCGGCCGGCTTTTCGCTGACGGTGACGGGGTCATCGTTCTGCAGGGCCAGCACGTCATCCCACAGGGCGTCGATCTTTTGCTGCAGCTCGTTGGGGCTGGCTTTGGCCAGTTCTTCCATCGAGTACAGGCGCAAAAGCAGCAGCAGTACGTCCCCCACAGTGGCGCGCAGCTTGTCACCGCCCAGGGCGGTGTAGGCCTTCTCGACCCAGTTGTACAGGGACAGGATGGCGGCGCGGTCCTCGGCGGTCCACTTTTCCTCGGGGCCTTTGCCCATGGCCTTTTGCAGGCGGCCGTAGCTGCCGGGCTTGGTAAAGGTCAACAGATAGGTCTGGATGAGCGGATAGTAGTGCATGAACTCATAGTACAGGCGCACTTCCGGGGTATCGTTGTATTTGGGCACCACGCGGGTGACGTTGCCGGTCACGCTGCCGGCCTCGAAGTATTTCAGCACGCTGATGCGCTTGTTGCCCTCCTGCACATAGAAGCGGCCCATGTACTCAAAGCAGCGGATGGGGTCACGGATGCCCTCGTCCACGTGGGCCATGCAAAGGGCGACCCACTTGGAGCCGAACTCGCTATTTAAATCCAGCAGGGGCATAAAATTGCTGGCAAAAGCGGCGGTGCGGCCTGCCGTTTTGGTGCCGACCACCAGCTTTATCGGGATTTCGACCAGGCCCAGGGGCAGCTGGTTTTCCACCTGCACGTTTTGCAGGATTTCATCCAGCACCGGCAAAAACGGGGACTGCCCGTGGAGCATCTTCTCACGGTAATCTTTCTGGCCCAGCTTTTGGGCCTTGCCGTATTCTTCCAGCGCTTCATTGCGCAGCATGGGCAGTTCCTCCTTCAAATTTTCGTGCGGCTATCAGTATAGCACACTTCGGGAAAAGATACAAACTCAAAAAAGCCTCTATCCGGCAGGGAGAGAGTTTCAGGCAAGGCTCTCTCCCCCGCTTTCTACATGCACGGCTTTAGGGTAGACCTTGGCCATGCGGGCGTCGTCGAAATGCTCGTCGAGGCAGGCGGCCAGGCTGGTGGCGGCGGCTTCGCCGCGGACACGCTCGTTATAGCGCACCAGCGCGGCGGAGCTGACGGCGATGTTGGCGGCCATGAACACGCACAGCCCCCAGGTCAGCACGGTGCCGAACCGCTTGGGGAGGGACTCGATCATGTGGGAGATGGGCGGGTACAACACCTTGAACCAGGCAATGGCGGCAAAGCCCCAGAAGAAGCAGTACAGCAGGTTGATGCGCCCGCCCAGGTTGAACGGGATCGCGCTGTAGTCCCAGAACACCGCACCGAAAACGACCTCGGTGAAAACACTGCACAGGTACTCATACGCACCGCCCAGCAGCGTGCCCATGACGAACAGCCAGCTGGCGGGCTTGTCCTTGTAGCGGTAGAGCAGCTGGGTGACCATGGCGATGGCCAGGCCCCACACGATGGAGAACGGCCCCCACACGACGCTGGAGCGGCTCATCCACTCGCCGCCGGTGACGCGGCAGAAGATCGTCTCGGTGATGTCGCCGAGGAACGCGCCGATGAAGAACAGTAAAATAATTTTATACGGGCTGCACCCGGCGGCAAACGTGTCGGTCTGCTGCCGTTTGGGGCGCACAAAGGTCAGTGCGGGATGGGCCTTCGCCATACGGCGCTCGACGTGGTCAAGGATCCACATGCCGCCGCGGACGGTCAGGTTTGCCAGACGGTTTTCTACAGCCGCGGCGGCGTGCCAGCGGTAGTGCAGACCGGCCATGGCCAGCAGCGTGCCGACCAGATCGACGCAGAACACGACGAGCGCGGCCAGCAGCACAACAACCCAGATGCCGCGCGGCACAAGGCTGTACAGCGCCAGCAGCAGCGGGTTGCCCCATTTGAGCACGACAACGCCGAGCGCACCCCAGGTCAGCGACGCGCCGAGGCAGACATAGCCGTCCAGATTGAACGGCATGGCGCTGTAATCCCACCACCGGGTATGGGTCGTGTACTCCAGAATGTGCCCGCCGATCCACTCGATGACCGTGGCATAGACGGCGCTGAATACAAGCAGGAAGAACCAGCCCTCACGGATGTCGCCGAGGGCAAAGGTGATGATCAGCCCGCCGACGCCGTACAGAAGGCAGAGCGGACCGCTCAGCACGCCGCGGTCCTGATATTTGCGGTGTACGACGGCGGTAAAGAGGACCTCCCCCACCCAGCCGAGGAACGAGTAGGCGAAGAAGAGAAAAACGATTTGATAGAAGGTCATAGGGGGCTCTCCTGTATGTGAGAAAAGTATCGGGTGGAATGGCTTCCCCCAAGGGGGGAAGCTGTCAGCGGCCCCGCCCGCTGACTGATGAGGGGAAAGCCTTGCGGATATTGCCCGTAAATGGGTGGCAGAGGCAGACTCGCCCCTCATCCGGCCCTGCGGGGCCACCTTCCCCCCCAAGGGGGGAAGGCTTTAAGAGTTTTGCTTCTCCCTCTCCCGCTTGCTGAACACGCACCCGCAGTAATCCTGCCGGTACAGGCCGTACTCGGCGCTCAACTGTAAGCTGCGCTTGTAGCCGTCCTTTTTGCGGAACTCACTGGGCAGGAACGGTACGCCGTACTGCCTGCCCAGCTCGGTGCCAAGCTCGTTCAGCCGCACGGGGTCCTTCATCGGGGAGATCGAGAGCGTTGTGCAGTACCAGTCAAAGCCGTGGTCGGCGGCATAGCGGGCGGCCTGCTCCAGCCGCAGCCGATAGCAGACCGTGCAGCGCACGCCCTTCTCCGGCTCGTTTTCCAACCCCTTCACGGAGGTATAGAACTCCTGCGGGTCGTAGGGCAGCTCCACCACGGGGTAGTGATACCCGGCCTGCTCGACAAAGCGTTCCAGCTCGGCCTCGCGGCGGTGGTATTCCTCCGGCGGGTAGATGTTGGGATTGTAGTAAAGAATGGTCAGGTCAAAGTGCGCGGACAGGCGCTCCAGTGTCGCGCTCGAGCACGGCGCACAGCAGGCGTGCAGCAACAGCTTCGGGCGGGTGCCGTCCAGCGTGCGCAGGACCTTTTCCATTTCAAGCTGATAGTTGATGCGGTTGGGCATGGGTAGTGACCTCGTTTACACAGTGGCAGGGGTGCGGCGCTTGCGGCGGGCAAAAGCGCCGCAGCCGATGACCCCCAGCAGGCTGACGGCGGAGAGCGCCTCAAACGCGCGCCAATACCCGGGGGCGTGGTACCGGACATGGATCGTGCCGGTGTAGCCCGCGGGAATCGTCAGTACGATGCGCATATTCTCGCCGCTGGTGATGGCAAACGGCGTGCCGCTCTCGTCGGCGGCATAATAATTGCCGTAGTTGTAGATGGGCAGCGAGATGGCCGCCTCGCCGCCGTCGTTCTCGACGCTGACATAGGCGACGCCCTCACGCTTTTCATAGCTGATAAGGTGCAGGTCGCCGCTGGCGGGCTTGGGCTGCGCCCAGATGGCCTCATAGGAGCTGGCGCCGTCGATGAGGTATTCCGCCGTGCCGACGGAGTTGATGGTGGCGTTCTGGTTGTAGGTCGCGTAGGAGCTTTCGCCCTGGGCGCTCATGATGTTCGTCTCGGTGATGCTGGCGGTCAGCAGCGCGGCGCAGACAAGCCCCGCGGCGGCCAGTGCGGCGCGGCGCTCCGGCAGCAGCTGCAGCGCAAACAGCGCAGCGGCGCAGAGCAGCAGCGTGCCCAGCGAGAGAAAGCGGAACGGGAACTGGAACATTCCCACGACCTTGCCGACGGCGGGGCCGAACCAGCCCTCGACAAAATCCCACGGGAAGGCGTGGAGCGAGAGCACGAGCGTCAGCACGGCAAAGCCGGTGGCAGTGTACAGGTGCTTTGCGGCGGGGTGTGTGTCCCCGCGGACCTGGGCGCGCCACAGGCAGTAAAACGCCAGCGCAAGCGCCAGCAGCAGCGGCAGACCGGGGGTCAGCGCCATGTCGTGGGTCGTGCCCTCGGCGGAGGAGCCGCCCGCCGTGCCGAAGAAGCTGAACAGCTGCACGGCGTACAGGCCGTGCTTTTGCAGCTTACCGACCAGATCACTGCGGTTGACAAGGAACGGGATGGAGCGGGTGGAAATAAAAAACGGGAAAAGATACCACGCGCTCAGCCCCACGGCCAGCAACGCGGCCTTGACCCAGGCCAGCAGCCGCGCGGGGCGGAGAGTCTCCCGCAGGCGCAAAAGACAAAACAAAATCAGCAGCAGCGCCGTCAGCTCACAGGAGAGCAGATGGCTCTGCACCATGGCCGCCATGCCCAGCGCCATCGGCAGCCAGTCCCCGAAGCGGGGCCTGTCGCTGGTGTAGATGCCGTACAGACCCAGCAGCACGAGCGGGAAAAACGCCATGGCCGTGAACTCGCCGACGGCGGCGCGGGTGTAGACGCAGGTCAGCCGATAGGCGGACAGCGTGTAGAGCAGTGCCCCCAGCAGACCTAGCCGACGGCTGGCCGTGATTTTGGCAAAGCTGAAATAGGCGATCAGGCAGGTCGCCAGCGTGACCGCAAAGAGGTAGACCTGGTAGCAGGTGCGCAGAGGCAGCCACAGGTTGTAGAGCAGCGCGGGCAGCAGCAAAAACAGCTCACAGTAGCAAAGCGGGCTGGCGTAGCCATAGCCGTTCAGCGTGGTCGTGGTCAGCCGCACCGGGAACTGCCCGTAGGACAGCTCTGCAGCCATGGCGGCGATGCGCTGCATGTGAAATTCCAAATCATGGCCGAAGTACAGATAGCTGCTGAACAGCGGCAGACAGGCCAGCAGCGTGATGCCCGCCAGCGCCAGCGGCAGACGCAGCGCACGGCGGCGGGCAGCGCCCCGCTCCCCCACATGGGCAAACAGGAGCAGCAGTGCGGCGTCTGCGGCGGCAAACAGCACAAGGAAGCAGAGCAGACGCGCCGCGCGGTAGATGGGTTGCTCGGTCAGGGTGATGCTGTAAATGTACAGCTGGCCCTGGTCGTAGGTAACGGTGGCGGTCAGGTCCTGCATCCGCGCACCGAAGCCGACCCAAAGCCGGGTCGTCAGGCTGCGGTGGCAGTCGTCCAGCCGCAGCGCGTCAAAAGTCACGGCGGCAGGGCTGCGTTCACTGGCAAAGGTCAGCGACCCGGCAGCGTTGAGCATATTAAAGGTGGGCGCGTCGGGCGTCTGGCAGGAAAAGTAACGGACTGTGACCTCATACGCACCGGAAGGCAAAGCAATATTGTCTGCCGAGAAGGTCATCGGGTCGTCGCTGTGATAGCCGATCTGGTTCCAGATTTTTAAGCCGTCGTCGTCCGCGGCGGCAATGTCGGGCAGGGGGTTCGTAAAGTCGCCGGGCGTCAGCGTCAGCTTATACGGTGCGCCGAACAGCCCGGCTGCCAGCGCGCAGACAACGGCCAGCTCGGCGGCCAGCAGCGCCGCAAACAGCCGGTTGCGGCGGCAAAAGGCAAAAAAGTGTTTCATCCGGGGCTCCCTCACAGTTTATCAGCCGTCCCAGATCATGAGCTTGGCGTTCACGATGGACGTGTCCTCAACAGTGGCCAGATAGTCGCCGTTCCGGTCCCGCGGGGTCTGGGTGCAGTCCAGCAGGCAGATGGCGCGGGCTTCCTCGGTGCCGTCGGCCAGACGGACCTTGTACTTGATGACAGCGTTGTCGGGAACATAGGCGCTCTGCACGTAGACCTGTACCCCGTCCATCAGGTCACTGTCGGCGCTTTGCAGTCTGCCGCACCACGCCAGATCGTAGCCGCCGTAGTTGCAGTAGGTCTGGTAGGCGTAGGCGTCGCCGTCGGTGGCGGGGTTCTCGGTCCAAAGGACCTGTGCGTGCAGGGCGCGCCCGGTGAACCGGCTGAAGAAGGCGGACTCGGCCTCCGCGTTGCTGTCCCAGACGTTCTCGTTGCAGAGAATCAGGTCGTCGGATTGTACGGCATCGGCAAGACCGGCCTCAATCGTGCGGACAAAGAACTGATAGGCAGCGAGGTTCTCGGCATGGTGGGTGCGCACGACACCGCGCAGGTAGCCACCGTTCAGGCAGAGACCCACCGCCAGCGCCGCCGTCAGGGCCAGTCGTGATACCACGGAGAGAACGTTCGGCAGCTTACAGCACAGCCCCGCCAGCAGTGCCAGCAGCGCTGCGGCGAGCAGCGTAAAGCCGATGGAGCTGGCCGCCGCGGGAATGTAGCCCCACTGCCAGGTAATGGCCTCGGGCTGCTGATAGCGGGCGGACAAAGCCAGCAGCAGCGCGGGCAGTGCCCAGACGGCCAGACCGAACCCGGCCAGTGCGCCCAGCGTTCTGCCGCGCAGCTTTTTAAACGGCACGCCGAAGAAGATCAACAGTCCGGCCAGCACACCCAGCGCCAGCGGCCACAGCCGATCCCCGTTCGTGATGACCCCGGCGTCCTCCTGCAAAAGGCGGGAGTTCAGCCCAGGGAGCGACGCGGCCATCTGCTGCACGGTGACGCGCAGCACGGCGGGAATATCCAGAGAAAGCTCGTTGCCGGTGCCGCCGTTGCGCCCGCACAGAACGTGGAACACAAGCGCCGCGCCCATGCCGCCCAGCGCGGGAGCCGTGTCCAGCAGGGCGTTTTTGACGCTGCGTCGGCGCAGCAGCCAGACGACGAGCACCAGCAGCGCAAAGACATAGCCGATCTCATAGGTGCCGCAGGCGATAAAGGACAGCACCGCGCCCAGCACAGCCCAGCGGCGGTGCCGTGTCCCCTGCCACGCAAACAGGCAGAGCCAAGCCGTCATGGCCCAGAACAACGCCCGCTGCGGTACGGCGTAGTAGCTGTACATGCCCTCGTTCCAGATGGGGGCCGCGGCCAGCGCCAGCGCAAAGCCGCCCAGCGCCAGCGCATCCCCGCTGCCCAGTCTGGCCGCTACGCGGCTGACAGCGAAGGCCGCCGCGCCGGTCCAGGCAATGATGTAGAGCCGGTAGTGCGTCAGGCTGGTGTAAAACAGCAGGTCGACGGCGTTCGGGTAATGGAACGGGAAAAAACGGACCTCCTGCAGCGTAAAGTATCGCAGCCGCCCCTGCAGGTCCTGCAGAGCATACTGCCAGAACGGCATCCGCTGGAAGTCATACAGCCAGAGGTTCAGCGTCAGCTTATCGTCGCCCTCCGGCGGGATGTTGACTGTGACGCGCAGATACAGCACGCCCACGGCAAAAATAGCCAGATAGGCCGCAGCCAGCAGCGGCCGACGGTACCGCCGACAAAATGATTTGACCTGTTCCATAGGGACGGGGCCCTCCTCCACAAAAATCACATATATACTAAATTATAGCATAAAGCCCCGCTGTACGCAACGCACAGCGGGGCTTTATGTAAATACAATTTGTATAAGACTACTGAAAAATACGAAAAGTAAAGCGAAAATCAATGCTTCAGCGGCTTTTTCAGCATGCCCAGCAGCAGGGCCGTGGTCAGGGTGCCGACAGCCAGCGCAATCAGAAAGCCCAGCGGGTTTTCCATGACCGGCAGCAAAAACAACCCGCCGTGCGGCGCGGGACACCCGCAGCCCAGCAAAATCGTTATGAACCCGGCCAGTGCACTGCCTGCGATGCAGGCGAGGCTGACCCGCAGCGGATCGCGCAGTGCAAACGGCAGCGCCCCCTCGGTCACGAAGGTCGCACCCATCAGCAGGGTCTGCGGCGCAGAGCAGCGCTCGGTGCTGGTGAACCGCGTCGGGAACAGCAGGCAGGCCAGCCCAATGCCCAGCGGCGGAATCATGCCGCCCGCCATGACAGCGGCCATCAGGTCATACTGCTGGTCTACCAGTGCCAGCGTGCCGCTGACGTAGGCGGCCTTGTTGATCGGCCCGCCGTAGTCGGTAGCCATCATGCCGCCCAGCAGCGTGCCCAGCACCAGACGGCTGCCGCCCTGCATACCATCCAGCTGGATGGAAAGCCAGGCATTGAAACGCCCGAGCGGCGGATTGATGGCCATGACCATCAGGGCACCGACAAACAGCAGACTCAACAGCGGGACCAGCAGCCCGGTTTTGATGTGATCCAGCTCCTGCGGAATGCGGCGGAACAGGTAATTCAGAAGCCGCACAGCCAGACCGGCAGCAAAGCCCGCGACAATGGCCCCCCAGAACCCGCTGGAGATCCAGCCCAACCGGGGGGCGGTGGTTGTGCCGAGCTGTGCCAGGTAGCCGCCCATCAGGCCGGGCATAAAGCCGGGGCGGTCCGCAATGCTGTAAGCGATGAACGCAGCCAGCACGGGGTACATCATCCTGAACGCAGCGTTGCCGACGTTCGTCATCATGGTGGTGATGTCGCTGCGGCCAAAAAGGTGCTGCAGCAGCAGGGAAAGCGCCAGCATCACGCCGCCCGCCACAACAAACGGCAGCATGTGGGAGATGCCGCTCATCAGGTGGCCGTAGTATTCGCGGCCCAGCTCCTTCCAGTCGCTGGTGCGGAAGGCGTGCCCGCCGCGGTAGACGGGAGCCTTGCCGGAAACGGCCTTTTCCAGCAGTCTGTCCGCGTCGCGCACGGCATCCCCCGCCGAGGCATAGACCAGCCGCTTGCCAACGAACCGTGCCAGCGGGATCGAGCGATCCACCGCCACGATCACGCACTCTGCGGCCTGGATCTCATCATCGGTCAGCTCGTCGTTGACACCGGCAGCGCCGTTCGTCTCGACCTTGAGCGTCAGGCCGCGGGCCTGCGCGGCCTGCTGGAGCGCCTCCGCCGCCAGATAGGTGTGCGCGATGCCGGTGGGGCAGGCTGTCACGGCCAGCAGCTGATAGCCGGTCTTGGCGGAGCCCGGCGCTGCGTCAGACGGGGCAGACGGCGGCTCCTGCGCGTCCTGCTCCTCCCGCGCGGAGATGGCGCGGCAGAATGCCTCGGGGGTCTCACTCTCCCGCAGGCGGGCGCAGAAATCGGTGTCCAGAAAGAGCGTGGCCAGCTCGGCCAGCACCTGTACGTGCAGGTCGTTGGCTTCGGCGGGGGCGGCGATCATCACCAGCAGGTCCAGCGGCTTGCCGTCCGGTGTGTCGCAGGGCAGCGGCGGGTCCAGCGTCAGCGCAGCCAGCTGCAGCTGCCTGACGGCGGTGCTTTTGGCGTGCGGGATGGCCAGGCCGTTGCCCACACAGACGCCGCCCAGCGCCAGCCGGGCGCGGACGTCCGCCGCAAACACAGCGGTGTCAGTCAGATTGTCAGTCCCGTCCAGCAGTGTAACCATCTGCTGCACTGCACCGGTGAGCGAGTCTGCCCGTTGGCGCAGTGCGACGCAGTCAGGCCGCAGGTAGTTGGCGATGCGCATGGTTTGAGCCTCCGTTTGGTGCCGCTGTGCTCCGGCAGCTGTCGATGCAGCGCGGATTTTGCGGCGCAGTATTAGTAAAAAAGCGGTTCCGCCGCAACGGAACCGCTGTATAATGCGTGTGAATTAGTTGAGCAGGGTCTTCTCGCTCTCGGGATCGAACAGATGGATCTTGTTGGTATCCATAGCAACCACGATCTTGTCACCACGGCGGGACTTGGAGGTGGGAGCAACACGAGCCATCAGGTTCTGGCCCTGATAGGTCAGGTACAGGTAGATCTCAGCGCCCATCAGCTCGGAAACCTCAACCTCAGCGCTCAGGTGGCTGTTGGGATGCTTTTCCAGGAACTCCTCGTCGTCCTTGATGTCCTCGGGACGGATGCCGACCTTCAGGGTCTTGCCGACGTAAGCGTCCAGCTTGCCGTCAGCGGTCTTCTCCTTGGGCAGCGGAACCTCGGTGCCGGACAGATCAACGACGAACTGATCGCCGGCCTTCTTCAGGGTGCCGTCCAGGAAGTTCATCTGCGGGCTGCCGATAAAGCCGGCAACAAAGATGTTGCAGGGATAATCGTACAGGTTCTGCGGGGTATCGACCTGCTGGATCATGCCGTCCTTCATAACGACGATACGATCGCCCATGGTCATAGCCTCGGTCTGGTCGTGGGTAACGTAGATGAAGGTGGTAG
>ERZ773241.2534-NODE-2534-length-14405-cov-5.318885_pt1 | contig 14405 bp, 11 predicted proteins | sample MGYA00580989_ERZ773241 | MGnify/ENA primary metagenome ERZ773241 (study PRJEB29015, sample SAMEA2737804) | human gut metagenome | biome: human gut; feature: human-associated habitat; material: faeces | place: China | collected 2012 ... | reverse complement strand
TCCTCCACATACGCTTGGGAGGATATACTTCGAAAAAATGTTTTAATGTCATATTCCCTTTTTTCTTATTTCAAACATAATATTGTATAAACATGATTATATGATGGAGTAAATACTGTTACTTTCATAATTCAATCTGAGTTGTTTGCTGTTAGTATCTTTATCTCGTCAACGATTTTTTTCGTTTCTGATAGATAGTTAAATTGCCTTAAAGCAACCAATGCTCCAGCTTTGCCAATCTTTGCTGCCTCTTCGTTATGTTCCAAAGCCCAAATCAACTTAGAAGCGAACTCCTGCGGATTACGCTCTTCTGCAAGGAGTGCAGTCTCTCCATCTTTCAAGAAAAGTGGAATATCACCCACCTTTGTTACAACTACAGGATTCTCTGTAAGAAGGTATTCTCCCAACTTAGTCGGAAATCCACACTGAGCCTGCAATGAGTCCGGACGATCAAGGGCCAAAACTGTTGCATTCTTTAAAACCTGAGGCATTTGCTTTGCCGGTACTACACCCGTGAAGTTGATAGAATCCTTTATATCAAGTTCTGCTATCAACTTCAGATTACCTGATACATCATTTTTATCTGGAGTATTTCCAATAATATAGAGTTTAACCTCTGGATGCTTTTTGTTTACTATTGCAAATGCTTTGATTAGTTCATTCACACCATCCTTATTGTTGGATGCAGTACCACAATAGGCAATATACTTATCTGATGGTTGTCTTTTGAGCCCCTTAAAGCGATTGCTATCCACCGTCATATTGACGATTTTTATTTTTTCCTTAGGTAATCCCAAGGATACAAAATACTCCTTCAAGGCTGTTGATATGACGAACATTCCGTCTAACCTCGGAATCTCACGCTTATATCTCTCCACATTAAAACCCTTGAAACTATAGACATCGGGGTGTTCTGTTTTTTCATGAACAACCTTTACACCATTTTTACCAACAACCTTGAAAAAGATATTTCCAAAGTTAGTTAGAAATACTACGTCACCACATTTAAGACTTCTCGCAAATTTCCAACCATAATACTCCTCTGCAAGTTTATTAAGAATACGATTTGAGAAAGGCATCCATTCCCACATATACTTGAATGTAATATGCGGATAATTCTCCTGCACTTTGTTCTTCTTTGTATCAGGAGCAAGATAAACGACCTCTGCATCCATACCAAGCTCAGAAAAGCCGCGTACAAAACTCAGCACACGGTTGGTAGGAGCTGTGTTTGGATTGTATGAATTACATACAATATATACTTTACTCATTTATTCAATTTTCATTTTAACTTTAAGACGCTCTATCGCATCTACTCTTCTTTTTATCTCCCCTTTCAACGATGAGTACAAGTCAGTCTTCTTTACTGCAAGCATTCTCACAAGCAAAACATTGCTTTCTGGAAATGACTTGATGACAACGGAATTAGCTGCCACGACTATGTGATTGCCCAACATCTCACCGCCTCTAATCTTTGCTCCTGTTGAAAGGCTCAACTCTCTTCCAATTTTTCTACCAGTATCTGCAATGTATATTGACGTATGCAAGACAGCGTATGGTCCTATTCTGTTTGTATTTCCCACAACTATGGTTCCATAGTTTGAAATGACAAACCCGTAATCACAAACATCATATCCGACACTGAATTCGAGTTTACGGGATAGCCTAAAAATCGTAATTTATTGATTAAAAGAAGAATGCCCCATTTACACTAAGAGTAATATTGTACCTTTCTCATTGCCTTAAGGAACTCCATGATGTAATCTGGAGCCACAAGATGCAATAACTTCTTCTTGAAATATCCTTTGAAATATCCTCTATTCATCATCATGTCTGCCTAAAGGTAGAAGTGGAGGTGGTTGCGAGATGTGATAGCGTTCATATTTATCTATAATGTGCTGTTAAGAAAATCAATAAACTTTTTAGTTACTTCTTTTGAACTAAAGTTGGCTATAGCATAGTCATAGGCTCTTCCTGACACTTCTTTTGCCTCTTGAGGATGGGACAGGATGTATCTCATCTTTTCTGCGTATGCGACATCATCGCAAGGTTCTACCAAGTAAATGGTATCGTTATCTTGCACATAGCAATGAATCTCTCCTACATTCGTCACTATTGCTGGCGTATGACTCATCATGTATTCTGCCAATTTCGTAGGGAAACCACCCGCTGCTCTCTTTGTGACTGGTTGAGACGTAACAAGAATCTCTGCATTTGCAAGAGTCTGTGGAACTAAGTTATAATCTATTCTTCCTTTAATAAAAACTCTATTCCCTAATCCAAGTTCTGCTATTACTCCTTCAATGATACTTTTATCCTTGTCGTTAGGTGTACCATAAAGATATAGATCAACATCAGAAAAATCATCGCATACTCTCTTAAAAGCTCTGATAATGTTATCAACATTATCTTTTGCTAACATCATATTCCCCATATAGCACATATACTTACGAGAAACCTTTTGCTTTACTATACCATCAAAACGAGCTATATTCAAAATTGAACATAGAATATATGTAGGCTTCTCGCATACCAACTCATCGTAGAACCTTTGAAGAGCCTCTGTCATGAGAACTCTAAACAAAATAAACTGATAAACAAATTTGTATGCAAACTTATAAGAGAAAGGAATTACTGATTTCAGCCTCCTAATAGGCTCAGGAAACTCGTCTCCAATAAATCCGACCTTGATTCCCATGATTCGCAACACTGGAGCGAAGAAGAGAAGGTATGTAGGATGGTCAAAGCTTAAAAGTATACAATCAAATTTTTCCTCTTTATGAGAATTCCTTATTTTCTTTATGGCATTTAAGAGAGACTTAGGTCTATCAACAAAAAGTTTATATAACTTGGACTTATTCATGTCCCTCTTATGGGCATAAGCGTACTTAACACCTCCAACACAGCCTGAAAGAGAATATGCATTATCACCTACTTTTGGCTGAAATACCACTACTTCAACCTTACATCCATTCTCCACTAACCCCTGCCCATAAGATAGTATTCTTATGGTAGGAGCCATCCCTTCAGGGAATGAATATGTGCAAAGAATTCCGATTTTATTTATCATACGTGCATGTATTAAATGCAAAAAAATATAGAACCATAAAGAAAGGTGAATATGTAATTGTTTGTGAGAAACATAAAAGCAACAAAGATACAAAAACGCATACATTCACTCCCTTGTGAGTATTATCTATATATACGTTTGTTCCTCTATATAATAAGTAGTAAAACACTATGGATAATGGAATACCATAATACCTCATTAAATCAGTTAATCCATTTGGACTACTTAAAAGTTCATCTCCAAAAACATTTGAAAGAAATGGGCCAAAGCCAATAATCGGAGATTGCGTTATCTGATTCCAATGGTACGCAATGGCGCCAAATCTTGACCAAGTGGAGTCATCAGTTGATTGCTCAGCAATTTTTTCGGTCATAAAATCTAATTGCCCCACATTATATACAACAGCAAGCAGTATGACAGACAACATGAATTTATAGCTTTTCTTGATGTTTGAGAAAAATATATATCCGACAAACAATACAGCCGTAGCTACATATCCAGTCGTAGAAAAAGTTGTCATGTTTGTAAGCAGCAACACAAGACTCTTCTTCGACGTAATCTTTTCTTTGAAATAGAAAAGATTAATAGCCAATGCTAATGTTATATAAATAGTAAAACGTCCTGGCTCCCAAAAGGGACCTGAATTTCTCATAAGACCTTCAAAATCTTGGGGGATACTAAATATATATAGTGTATCTACAATATTTGTATTGCTCTCAATATTATCCCAACCTAAAAGAGGAAATTGTGATGCAATTAACCGAAGAAAGGATAGTCCTAGTGGAAACAGGCAAATTACCCACAATACCAAACAAACCTGTGATATGAAATAAAACAAATCTAAATATATTTTCACAAAATTATAGGAGATTATCTTAGCAAACAAAGCACAGACTAAGAGCAAGCATGTTGGCTTAATGACATTGACAATAGCTCCACCAAACTTCACCATTTGTAAGAAATGAACAGATAAAACAGCACCAATTAACAGAATTGTCAAATTTGAAAGTTTATAACCTCGTTGAAAAAAGATGATTCCGACGATTGGCATCATATACAACATCCATTCAAGGAAAAGCCCATAGGTGAAGCCTCCTCCCGACCATAGAATTATGAATAGAAGAATGGCATACTCATACCACTTTGTTTTGTCGTTATATGTAGCTATTTGTTCCATATCCCCGTTGCTGTTTGACTGATAAGTTTATTGCATTGCAGTTTAGACCATACGTAATTCAACGCGAATACAATAGCATTTGCTATTAACACTCCAGACAAGCCGCATAAATTGCCTAAAAATATTGCAAGTGGTATATAAATGATTGCAATTATTCCTGTCAGTATCATTTGCGCAAATACTTTTCCTGTCCCATTAATGATTGTTCCATAAACTTTGTACAACATTTCAAATGAAATATACAAGAATATAAGACCTGTGGTTGAATAACTTATGTCTATTGAACTTTTGCCAAGCCATATGCTATACACGAGCTTAGAAGCCAACACCATCAATACGCCAATAAAAATAGATGCGATGCAAACTTTTCGCGAAAAAGAGAGTGTCTTGTTTATCCACGCAAAGTCTTTACGAACATAAGCATCCGTTGTTGCAGACCACACAGGAGTGATAACAATAGTGAAAATCATAGTCAAAAGACTGACATATTTGAATGCTAAATTATACTCTACCACTGCTTCTGGACTTACAGTTCTTGCTATGATAATGCTATTAGCCTGAAAAAGTACAATCGCAATCATTTGGAGAACAAAAAATTTCAATCCAAGGCTTAAGATACTACCAACTAATTTGAACTCAACTAGTTTGAAAGACGGTGCAATTTCTTTCAGTTTCGTCCTAAAAAGTCCGATAGAGCCGAAAAACAGAACTAAAGGAGGAATCATACTGTTGACAGCACCTATCTGTAAGACGGAAGTAACATCAAACACATATACCTGTATTACCAACGCAATGAGAGCAACAATTTGCCCTACGAAGGTAAACAATGATTGGAATGCAGGCATTTGGTAAGCAAATAGTATTGAATTTATTAGTCCAAGTAAAAACTGAATGCAGAAAGTTGTAAATACTACATTTGTAAGCCCTCGAATTTCGTCAGCGTCGCTTGTTGGAGAGTTCAAGACTCCTAACCAATCTACAAAAGGACTAATTATCAAAAAAATTGCTATAATTAATGCTACATATATAGCAAGAGTTACGTAACAACCGCTTACTATCTTTTTAGCAGAATGAAAGTCTCCTTTTGCCAAAAATTCTGGTAGTTTATTTCTAAGTCCATTTCCTAAACCAATATCCATATACCCCACCCACCCTACAATTGAGGTGAGGGTTAGTAATACTCCATAATCAGCCCGATCTACATGACGAAGCATAATGGGAGCTGATATTAGGGTAAGAATCATTGAAATTCCCCTAATACCGATCATTACTGCAGTATTCTTATACATTTTTTTACTGCGATTATCAGTTCCTCTGAACTTTTTCCTAATTTCAGTCTTTATACTAAACATTTATTATTTTCTATCAAATAGAGAATATATACATGCAAGTGGGATACATAAACACATTAGAAACTTATCTGAGAATGAGTTTATATCCTTAAACAGTCTTGAATACTTGTATGCTTCTTTATTAAAGCTCCTTGCACACATAAACACATTAGGTGTTCGGAGATAAGCTTTCAAAATGAACTTAGCTGAATAATATCCCTTGCCATGATTAATAACATAAGTTGAGTCATAATAGCTTGTCATTACATTTGCTAAGTTTTTTTTCTTCATGGTTCCTGTATAGGAATCAGGATTTGACTCAGTACATACTGAGATTGGTATATTCACAAAGAGTGTATCATACTTTTTATCAAGTTCTAACCATAATACTCCTCCTTCAGGAACCCATTTAGTATCAACATATTCTGGTATATAATAATTCCTCATAATGCTTGTCTTCATACAAAAGTTCTTATCTCCAGTGACACCTTTGCGTTTCAAAAGGTAGCCTTTTGTAATCTGGCTGTCCTCAGGAAATGAAGTACCTCTAACTGTCATGTCTTTCGAGTTCATACACAAACCTACAACACCAACAACTTGACTGAACTTATCGGCTGGAATACTATCCAAAGCCTTGTCATAGTTCTTCATACAATCAGGCAGAAGATAGTCATCGCTGTCAATACGAGTAACATAATCCCCCTGGGCATTTTTGATTGCACAATTCTGTGCTGTATGAATCCCACCATTTTCCTTATGGATGCATCGAATATTCATATCTGGATAAGTCGCTTTTATTTTGTCAAGTACTTCCTTGAGGTTATCTGTTGAGCCATCATCAATAATCAGCCACTCGAAGTTAGACTTTGAATAATCTATTTCTGAAATATGCTTGGCAAGGTCAAACATATTTCCAGCTCTGTTGTAGACTGGTGTAAAAATCGTATGTTTCATATGTAAATTTAATAAGCGTCCCACATTTAGTAAGAACTTGTTTTTATTTAAATCTCAATTGTGTATTATACGAAAACAGGGCTAATTCCCATTTAAAAATGTGCATATCGCACAATTCTGCATTTCATCATTATCAATATATTTTTCTCATACTCCGTCAGTATATCATCGCAAACTTCACATTGATACTTTTTAGCGAACAAGAAATTCTTTTTCTACATTTTGTTTTTGCACATTGTTAGAAAGGACAGAATTATGTGCTTTGGAAATCATTTCATTCTGATATCCACACTCATATTTTTTCCTGTGCCTATGTTTCGTTAAGTTCATGAGTATATTATTTCGATTTCACTTCTGTAAGATGACACTCTATAATCTATATTGATTTTCAATCTCATTCTATCTTACTACTTCATAAATATCATCAAGTTTATCACTTGTTTGCGATACGCATTTCTGCTGCATGTTTTTTCAAATTACCATTCATTAAAACACACGAAATATCGCTTGCGAGAACTTTTTGTTATATAGAGTATAGGTTGTCCCACACATATAGTACTCGCAGCTTTCCTAATACTATTCGACCTTTATACCAAGTTACGATACATCCTATTTTACATAAGCAACACTAACCCCTCGTGTTCTAGAGACAGTGATAATGATGTCTTCACTATCTCCTTCAAGGCATACACAGATTATTTGTTTTTTGTAACAAAAACTCTCTATTTTCACATCTGTATATGGAGAGCTAGATGATAGACTTTCGCCTCTGTTCTCACGAATCAGCTCACGCACGAAATTGAGAGTACGTGTCTTTCCATTGCCGTGATGACCATAAATTGCTGTTATTCCGTTCAGTAGGTATCTCTTGTTTTATAGAGTTGACTTCATTGGTTTACAGAGTTAACTTACTTTACCTACAAAGTAGACTTCATCCGGGGATTAAACTGACTTACCTTTTTTAATAGGGATTGGATAGATTGATATTCATCGTTACTAAGTTCATTTTACATACTTAGGATAAACTGAAATCTATTGGGAACATCCGTTCAGTCTGTTTCAGTTCATATGATTGATATTTTTCAGAACCTTCTCCACACCATTTTATTGACAATACTGACATAGCTCTGCACAATCTTCACAACTTTGGTTGAGACATTCTCGTCTACATAATCGGGTACCGGGATGCCGTGCTGACCATCCTTACAGAGTTCTACGGCAGTATCTACAGCCTGAAGTAATGACTTCTCATCGATACCTGCAATGATAAAATCACCTTTATCAATTGCCTCCGGACGCTCAGTAGAAGTTCGAATGCAGATAGCAGGGAATGGATGACCAATACTTGTGAAGAAACTTGATTCTTCAGGAAGTGTACCAGAGTCACTGACTACCGCAAAGGCATTCATCTGAAGACAGTTGTAATCGTGGAAGCCAAGAGGTTCGTGCTGTATGACACGTGGGTCAAGTTTGAAACCGCTTGCTGCAAGACGATTACGCGAACGAGGATGGCAACTGTAGAGAATCGGCATATCATACTTCTCTGCCATCTTATTGATAGCTGTAAAAAGCGAAAGAAAGTTCTTCTCCGTATCAATATTTTCTTCGCGATGGGCAGATAACAAGATATATTTTCCTTTCTTCAGCCCTAAACGCCGGTGTACATCGCTCGCTTCAATTTCCGCAAGGTTGTTGTGGAGCACTTCTGCCATAGGTGATCCCGTGACATAAGTACGCTCTTTGGGCAGACCGCAATCTGCAAGGTATCTTCGCGCATGTTCCGAGTATGCCATGTTTACATCGGAGATGATATCAACGATACGACGGTTAGTCTCCTCAGGGAGACATTCATCTTTGCAACGGTTTCCTGCCTCCATGTGGAAAATAGGTATATGTAGACGTTTTGCACCAATAACACTCAGGCATGAGTTGGTATCACCCAACACAAGCACTGCATCGGGCTTGGTCTGAGTAAAGAGCTTGTATGAACAGTTGATGATGTTACCACAAGTAGCGCCAAGATCGTCACCTACGGTATCCATGTAAACCTCAGGATCCTTCAACTTGAGATCCTTGAAAAATACACCATTGAGGTTATAGTCGTAGTTCTGACCCGTGTGGGCTAAAATGACATCAAAGTACTTACGACATTTGTTGATGACCGCAGCCAAACGGATAATCTCGGGACGGGTACCGACTACGATGATAAGTTTCAACTTACCGTTATCTTTGAATTTTATATCTGAATAATCCAATTTAGGTTGTTTTTCCATGATTATTTTTCCACTTTATCAAAGTACGTATCCGGTTTATCCGGATTGAACACTTCATTGCAGTACATTACAGTTACCAAATCTTCCGTATCAGAGAGATTAATGATGTTATGGGTATAACCGGGAAGCATGATGACAGATTGTATTTTCTCTCCGCTCACCTCATAGTTAAGCACTTCATCTGTTCCTTCCTTACGAAGCTGGATAAGTCCGTGACCACTGACTACAATGAACTGCTCCCATTTGGTATTGTGCCAGTGTTCGCCTTTGGTTATGCCCGGTTTAGAAATATTAATGCTTACCTGTCCGCAGTTCAAAGTATGTATAAGTTCTGTGAAACTGCCACGCTGATCCACATTCATCTTTAAGTCGAAGATGACTTTTTCCTTAGGCAAATAGCTCAAGAATGTGCTGTACAGACGTTTGGTAAAAGAATCGACTGGGATTTCCGGAATCATCAACGTCTTGGGCATTTCTGCAAACTGATGTAATAAATCAACAGCCGGTTTTAAAATGGGAAAATCAGAATCACTGCCCATTACTACAGCTACTTTCATTTAAATCATCAACCTCCTGAGTAGTTTTATTTAATTAGTACAATAATTACTATAACAGAATAAACTTAAAACTTCAATGTATATAGCTTATAAAAATTTTACATATTTTTTATAAAAAGGATAGAAATTTTCACTCTAAGATAATTTTAAATTTTGCAAAAATGTAACCTTGAAAACTTCTAGATAAAAATTGCTAAATATAAAGAAATAAAATTTTTTTATATTCTTATTGTATCTTTTTTAATTTAACAAATCACTTATTTACGCTATTTTTACCAAAAATTTTCTTCTTATTTCCTATTATAATAAATAAGAAATTTTCATTTAACAAAATTAAATAGAAGTATTTTTATAAAATCAAATAATTATATAGATTATAATTATAATTATGATAGACACAATAAACATAAACTGCTATAATAAAAGCATTATATATGGTTTGCATTGTATAATAAATGTAAAAGGCAAACTTAATTTATACACTATGTAAATACATAAATACTTTAGGAGGGTAACAATGGCACTAATTGTAAAAAAATTTGGTGGCAGCTCTGTTGGAAATATTGATAAAATCAAAGCTGTTGCAAAACGTATTTTAGATGAAAAACAGCCAGATGATAAAATTGTAGTAGTTGTTTCCGCTATGGGGGATACAACAGATGACTTAATTCAATTGGCAAAAGGGATTACTAAAGATCCATATCAATATACTCGTGAAATGGATATGTTACTTACTACTGGTGAACAAGTTTCAATTTCTTTATTGACTATGGCATTTAAAGCTTTAGGACAAAAAGCTATTTCTCTTACTGGAGCATTAGCTGGTGTAAAAACTAATTCTGTTCACACAAAAGGTAAAATCAAAGATATCCAACCTAAACGTATTTTTGAAGAATTAGATAAAGGCAATATTGTTATTGTAGCTGGCTTCCAGGGTTGTGATGATTTAGGCGATCCTGTTACTTTAGGTCGTGGTGGTTCTGATACTTCTGCAGTTGCTCTAGCTGGTGCTATGAAAGCTGATGTTTGTGAAATTTACACTGATGTTGATGGCGTATATTCTGCTGACCCACGTATTGCTAAAGGCGCTCGTAGAATGAAAGAAATCACATATTATGAAATGTTAGAAATGGCTCGTTTAGGTGCTGGTGTTATGCAACCACGTTCCGTAGAAACTGGTCGTTTATACAATATTCCAATTCATGTAAGATCTACATTCACTAACAAACCAGGCACAATTATTAGGGAGGAATATACAATGGAAGAGAAAGAGTTTATTATTAGAGGAGTAGCTCATGATACTAATGTAGCTAAATTCGCTGTATTAGGTATTCCAAATACTCCAGGTATTGCACATGCAATTTTCTCCAAACTTGCTGAAAATAATGTTGATGTTGATATGATTGTACAAAGCATTCGCAATATGGAAAAAAATGTTACTGATATGGTATTTACTGTTACTGCTGATGACCTCGGTCAAGCAAAACAAATTGTAGATAAAGTTGCTGATGAATTAAATGCTGTTGCAGTATTAATCGAACAAGACGTAGCTAAAGTTTCTATCGTTGGTGCAGGTATGCTCGGTAACCCTGGTATTGCTGCTAGAATGTTCAAAGCTTTGTCTGATGCTAATATCAATATTGATGTAATCAGTACATCTGAAATCAGCATCTCTTGCTTAATTAAAGCTGATAAAATCAAAGAAGCTGTAAATGCTATTCATGATGAATTCTTTAAAGACTAATCATTAAATCGAATATAAATAGATATTTATAAATTAAGGGGGCATTCTATGAATTATATAAGTACACGTGGTCATAATTGTGCTGTTACTTCTGCACGTGCCATCATAAAAGGATTAGCAGAAGATGGTGGATTGTTTGTTCCTGAAAATATACCTATTATTGATGAAAAATTTTTAACTTCACTTCTTGATTTATCTTATCAAGAACGTGCAAAAAAAATTCTTTCTTTATATTTAACAGATTTTACTGCTGAAGAAATCAATCAATGTGTTGATAACGCTTATACTACAGAAAAATTTGACACTGATAAAATTGTCCCTACAGTAGAAGTCGAAAAAAATAATTATCTTTTAGAGCTTTGGCATGGTCCAACAAGTGCTTTTAAAGATATGGCATTACAATTATTGCCACAATTCATCTCTACTTCATTAAAAAAATTAGGTGATAAAGATGAATTAGTTATTTTAGTAGCTACTTCTGGTGATACAGGTAAAGCAGCTTTAGATGGCTTTAAAAACGTTGATCAAACAAAAATTCTTGTCTTTTATCCACAAGAAGGCGTAAGTAAAATTCAGCGTTTACAAATGCTCACACAACAAGGTGATAATGTATCTGTATTCGCTGTTAAAGGTAATTTTGACGACGCTCAAAGCGGTGTTAAACAAATCTTTAGTGATAGTAAATACAATGAATATCTAAATGAAAAAGGTTTTAAACTCTCTTCTGCAAACTCCATAAATTGGGGCCGTTTATTGCCACAGATAGTTTATTACTTCAGTGCATATGCTGATTTAGTTAATGATAAAAAAATCACTATGGGTGATAAAGTCAACTTTACTGTACCAACTGGTAATTTTGGCGATATCTTAGCTGGTTTCTACGCAAAATGCATGGGTCTTCCTGTCAATCGTTTAATTTGTGCTTCTAACTCTAATAATGTATTGACAGATTTCTTGAAAACTGGCACTTATGACCGCAATCGTGAATTTTTCAAAACTATATCTCCATCAATGGATATTCTAATTTCCAGTAATTTAGAACGTTTACTTTATCACATTACAAATGATGCAACTAAAATAAAATCCTATATGGAAAAACTTCAATCAACAGGTTGCTATCAAGTTGATGAAGCAACATTAAAAGCTATTCAAGAAACTTTCTCTGCTGGATATTTAGATGATAACGCTACTAAAAAATGTATTCATGATATTTATCAACAAGATAATTATGTAGCAGATACACATACTGCTGTTGCATGGCAAGTAGCTCAAGATTATCAAAAATCTACACAAGATAAAACACCTATGGTTGTATTATCTACTGCTAGCCCATATAAATTTAGTGATAGCGTTTTATCTGCTCTTGGTGAAGATATCTCCGATAAAGATGAATTTGCTTTATTAGATAAATTATCTACATTGAATAAAGATAAAATTCCTCAAGGCTTGGCTCAATTACAATCTTTACCTATTTTGCATAATAATTTATGTGCAAAAGAAGATATGATTAAAGCTGTAAATACATTTTTAAATATCTAATATCTTAATGAATATTTCATAAAAATTTTACAAATAGGCGATAAATTTTACATTTTACTAGTAAATTTATCGCCTATTTTTTTCTAATATGGTATAATTATTTACAGATTTATGGAAAGCGTATGATTTAATTTCAGATGTAAAGAAAAAGTAAAATTATAATTATCCATATTTTACTTTTTCTTTACTTTAAAATTAAAATATATGTATCTCCATAATAATAATCGCATTCACTTTAAATATAAGTGAAGTATATATTTGATGAATAACAAGGAAAGGATAAGAGTTACTGGTATTACTATTTAGTAATATTGTACCGGAAATCGCCGGGATGTTAAGCCTTGGGAGTATTGCATCAAACATTAATAATTTTAGTGAATACTATGAACAAGGAATATTCTCTAGCTTAATTTTAGTTTAGAGATTTACAGTAACAAATGGGCATGTTCAACTTTTTTACAAAAAAGGATACGGAATTTTATGATTTATTTTTAGCTAGTGCAAAACACTTTAACAGTAGTGCAAAATTAATTAATGATGTTATGTCTGGCAACAATAAAGCAGAAGCTAAACTATCAGATATCATTAATATCGAACATGAAGCTGATGCTGTTAACGACAAAATCATTGATAAACTAAACAAAACATTCATCACTCCTATTGACCGTGAAGACATTTATGCATTAGCTAATGGTCTTGATGATGGGGTTGACTTTCTCCAAGGAACACTCCAAAGAGCTGTTATGTATCATTTAGTAGATACAAGCAAAGCAGCTATCGCTTTATCTGAATTATTAGTATCAGCAACAGATGAAATCTTAAAAGCGTTTTCTATGCTTCATGAAGTTACAAAACATGAACACGAAATTTTAGAATGTACTTATAAAATTAGCAAGCTTGAAAGCGAAGGCGACCGTATTTATCGTGAAGAGGTTGCTTACTTATTTGAACATATCACTGACCCAATTGAGCTTATCAAATGGAAAGATATTTTGACTTATATGGAAGATACTTTAGACCATTGCGAAAAATTATCTGATTTGGTGAGAGGCGTGGTAATGAAATATGCATGAGTTACAATTTCTTATCATAGCAGTTATTATCCTAGCTTTAGTATTCGATTTTATTAATGGGTTTCATGATACAGCTAATGCTATTGCTACATCTGTATCAACAAGAGCTTTAAAACCTAGAACAGCTATCATAATGGCAGCTTTCTTGAATTTCTTTGGTGCTATGTATAGTACAGGTGTTGCTAAAACAATTGGTGGCGACATTGTAAAATCAGCAGAACATATTGATGAACATATCATTGTTGCTGCTTTAATTGGTGCTATTGTTTGGAATTTATTCACTTGGTGGATAGCAATGCCAAGTAGTTCCTCTCACGCTTTAGTTGGTGGTATTATTGGTGCTGTACTCGTTTCCACAGGTGCTATTGGCTTGAATTTCTGGGGCATTGGTAAAATTGTATTATCCTTGATTTTATCACCTATTATTGCTATCGTTGTCGGCTTTATCATTATGAATATATTTTATTTATTATTTGGTAAATTTAGGCCCTCGTCGCTCAATAATAAATTCAAACGTATGCAGATTATAACAGCTGCTACTATGGCTTTTTCTCATGGCTCAAATGATGCTCAAAAATCTATGGGTATTATCACACTTGCTCTTTTAAGTGGTGGTTATATCGATGTTTTTGAAGTTCCTTATTATGTAAAAATCTTGGCTGCAACAGCTATGGCTTGTGGTACTGC
>ERZ773241.2533-NODE-2533-length-14419-cov-4.363339_pt1 | contig 14419 bp, 10 predicted proteins | sample MGYA00580989_ERZ773241 | MGnify/ENA primary metagenome ERZ773241 (study PRJEB29015, sample SAMEA2737804) | human gut metagenome | biome: human gut; feature: human-associated habitat; material: faeces | place: China | collected 2012 ... | reverse complement strand
GACAAAACTTAGCGGGGGGGGGGAATTATACATATATCTGGTATTTTATAGGTTTATTATATAAATGCCAAAAGAAGAAGGAAATAAAGAATCAGAGATGAGGTAACCAAGCATGCACCTGAATGGAATTGCAAAGCGCATTACAGCGCTGGCCCTGGGCGCGGCACTGCTTACAGCCACTGCCCTGCCTGCGTTTGCCGAGGGCACACAGAAAATAACGTATAATGCAGGAAATTACACGTTTGAAAAGATTTCACACCCCACCAAGGGCACTATGTCGGCAGACGGCATCGTGGACTATATCGGGGACGGTGCAGTGAACGTGATTACCGACCCCAGCGACCCGAACTACAACGCGGGCGACCGCGGCCAGAACTACAGCTGGTCCGCTGTTGCTTACGGTGACTGGATGTATGTGGGTACCTGCTACTCGGCTATGGGCAACACGCTGACCCTGATGCAGAATATCCTGGGCGACAAGTTCGATAAGGACGTTATGGAAGCCGGCCTGAAGGCCATGTTCAACGGCACCTTCTATTATGGCCACGAGGACGGCGCTGACAGCGGCGGCATCCTGGTCAAGGTAAACACCAAGACCGGCGAGATCAAGCTGCTGATGTCCAACACCCTCAACGGCTATGCACCGCTGTTCCGCAACGCGATCGCCTATAACGGCAAGCTGTACTTCTGCGGCAGTGTGCATGTAAACGGCCGAAGCGGCCTGCCCAGCGTGTATGAGATCGACCCCACGGACGACAGCTACAAGGCCGTTTACGTGGGCCTGTCCTCCATGCAGGACTACGGCGCAGCCTACAAAAAGGGCATCTCCACCGGTATCCGCGGCATGTGCGTGTATAACGGCAAGCTCGTGATCAGCAATGTTTTCGCCGATGCCACCACCGGCGAGAGCGGCGCTACCATCCTGGCTTCGTCGAACCCCTCTGAGGGCTTTACCGTGATTGCCAGCCAGGACGACCTGTTTGACTACCCGGCCTACACCTACCGCGACAGCATCTACGGCGGTTCCGTGTGGGATATGGTCGAGTACAACGGCCACCTGTATGTTTCCATCTGCACCGGCACCGAGGAGAATGCCCCCGATGACAACACGATGCAGTCCTTCGCCATCGTGCGCGGCGACGAAAAAGCCGATGGCACCTTTACCTGGACCCCGCTGATCGGCGACCAGGAGAAGGACGACGCCCGCTACACCTTCGGCATCGACCCGGAGCGTACCCGTTCCGGCGCAGCCAACCTGATCGTTTACAAAGACCACCTCTATATCGGCGAGTACAACGACGAGCAGATCGCCATGGAGCGCATCCTTTTCAACAAGACCGGCGAGGGCAACGATGGCTCCCTGGGCGGTGTGGATTGCAGCTTCGTCAACGCCAACCTGGAACAGTCGGTAAACCTGTACCGCATGGACAAGGACGAAAACATTGAGCTGCTGGTCGGTGATGCCACCACCATGTTCCCCAACGGCGGTATTTCCGGCATTGGTTCCGGTTTCGGCCATAACGAGAACCAGTACATCTGGCGTATGGAAGTGTACGATGGCAAGCTGTACATCGGCACTTTTGATACCAGCAGCCTGTTGGAGCCCATCGGCCAGTTCTCCAACGGCGATATTATCGGCATGACGCCCGAGCAGTGGGCGACCCAGCTGCAGTACATCAAGGAGCTGCTGGAACTGCTGTACGAAAAGAACAAAACCAACCCGGTGGCTACCTATGAAATGCAGGCTACGCCGGAGACCGCCACCCCGGAAACGGCTATGTATATGGATGACATGGCAGTGGAAGTTGAAGATTCCTTCGCCAGTGAGGCAGCTGACCTGACTGACATGATGGAGATAGCCCCCGATGTGTTGGGCAATGATACGGAGGTGGCAGTACTGTCCCCGGAAAATTCTGTGGAGGATCGTATTACCAGTCTGCAGGATTTCTCTGACTACTACGAGACCATGCTGGACCAGTATGAACAGCTGGCCGCTGAGTATGATCTGGGTGATGACCTGAAAGCTGCTTTTGAAAAGCTGTTGAACCAGGAGACCTGGGACAAGATCAAGAGCGTCCTTGTCTGCCTGCATTACATGCGCACCGCAAGCCGCGGCTTTGACATGTATGTTACTTCTGACGGTGTGAACTTTGAAACGCTGACCACCAGCGGCTTCGGTGACCCGTACAACCACGGCCTGCGCGTGTTTGCTGTTACCAACCAGGGCCTGTGCCTCGGCACGGCAAACCCGTTCTATGGCACGCAGCTGTGGATCCAGCGCAAAACCGAGACCAAGCCGCAGCCGACGGCCCCTGCCGCTACTCAGAAGCCCACTACCGTGACCGCTACCGCGGCCGAGACCACCGCACCGGTGGTTAAGACTACGGCTACCATCCCGCAGACTTCGGATGATATGCCTATCGTCCCGCTGGCGGTTGCCTGCCTGGGTGCTTTGGGTGCCTTTGGCGTGGCCTTTGCCCTGAAAAAGCGTAACCACCAGTAACCCGAACCGCAATTTCCCATAAAGCTGAATCAGCTTTTTCTGCATGCTGACGTCCCCGTCGTTGCCCCAAGCAGCCGACGGGGACGTCTTTTTTTGCCAATTAACTAAAATGGCCGCTTAAACATTAGCTAAATTCGGGTTGACCTGCCCGAGACCGGGGGAGTATAATACAGGTACATGCAAACCGTAGGGTATCCACCCCTACCATTTTGCCTGGACGCTGGCTCCCGGCGAAAGCTTCACCGCGCCGGAAGCCGCCTTTATAGCAGCGCCGGCTTTGTGCTGCACACCCTGGGCTTGCCCCTGTGGAGGGGACTACGGCGAGGTGCCTGCAAAAGACCTTCTATTTAAAAAAGGAGCAACCTGTTTATGGCAATCATCAAACTGACCCCCAGCTGCAAAGACTACCTGTGGGGCGGTAGCCGTCTGCGCACCGATTTTGGCGTGCAGAGCGATCTGGACCCGCTGGCCGAAGCCTGGGTGCTCTCCTGCCACCCGGACGGCCCCAGCTACCTGCCCGACGGTACCACCCTGGCTGATTATGCGGCCGCTCACCCGGAAGCCCTGGGCACCGATTGCGCAAAATTTGAACAGTTCCCGGTTTTGATAAAATTTATCGATGCAAGGAACGATTTGTCCATCCAGGTACACCCCTTCAATGAGTACGCACTGAAAAATGAGCACCAGTACGGCAAGACTGAGATGTGGTACGTGCTGGATTGTGAGCCGAACGCCTTTCTGTACTATGGCTTTGACCATGAGATCAGCAAAAAGGAATTTGCCGAGCGCATCAAAAACAACACCCTGACGGAGGTTTTGAACGCCGTGCCTGTGCACAAGGGGGATTGTTTTTATATCCCGTCGGGCACGCTGCATGCCATCGGCAAGGGCATCGTGGTGGCCGAGGTACAGCAGAACTCCAACGTGACCTACCGCGTTTACGACTACGGCCGCGTCGGCGCCGACGGCAAGCCCCGAGCCCTGCATGTGGAAAAGGCGCTGGATGTGACCCTGTGCACCCCGCCGGTAAAGCATAATTTTGGTGGACATCTGGCCCAGTGTGAGTATTTCACGGTGGATGCCAGAAACGGCGCCTTTGAGGGCGTGGCGGACGAAAAGAGCTTTGTTTCGCTGCTCATCACCGATGGCGAAGGTACCCTGACCAGCGGCGGCGAGACCGTGGCTGTGAAGAAGGGCGAGAGCTACTTCCTGCCCGCCGCCAGCGGCCCCTACGCCGTGACCGGCACCTGCCAGACGCTGGTGACGACCGTATAACGGAATAGATTTAAGCAATTTAGGGACAGCCCGTACTGCAGAAAACAGTGCGGGCTGTCTTTTTTTGTGCGAACCTGCGTGTGACGTTTTTTCCCCGTTGGCGGGGGTATACTCAGCCTTGAAATCAGCGGACGGCTTGTCCCACAGGCCGCCCGGATCAAATGGGGGAGGAACCGCCATGAACAAACGTCTGTTGGCAGGGCTTATGGCCTTTTGCCTTGCGGCTGGGGCCGCCAATGCCGCTTTTGCTGAGGACCCGCCATTATCGGGACCGCTACATACCGAGATCGCCACCAGCGAGACCGCCGCCCCGGCAGAGCCGACACCTGTGCCGCCCGCCCCGGCCGAGGAGGACTCGGCAGGGGAGAACACGACCGGGGACGAGCTGTACACACCCACGCCAAGCACGACACCGGCCACCACCGCCACGCCTGAAAGCGCCGACCCGCCGGATGACGAGGATGAACCGGCGGTGCAGGCGGTGACGCTGCGCAGTGTGAAGATACAGGATAACATCAAATCTACGGGCGAGCTGGTAGCGGTCGTCAACGGACAAAGTGACCCGGTGGACGGCGTGACCTACACCTGGTATCGCAGCAAGACCGGCGCGGATGGCAGCTGGCAGCAGGTCACAGGCCAGGCCGTCAATGGTTCAGACAAGAACCTGACCGCCGAACACCCCCACGCGCTGAACGCCGTGCTGGATACGCTGCTGACCCGCCAAAGCGACCCCAGCGCCGCCGACACCGACCGCTACCATTATAAGGTGGATGTCGCCTCCGGCAGCAGCACCCTGCAGGCCGAGGCTCAGGTAAACTATTATGTGCAGCTGCAAAACGGCAGCTTTGAGTACCCGGTGGTCAGCGACGGTAATTTTGCAAGTGACCGTTTTTGTTACCCGAACGACCATCAGCGCGCCCACTTTTTGCAGACGCGGGATGCGGAAACGACCAGCAGCATTTACTGGTATACAACTACCGAGTGCAATCGCTGGGGTGATGGTGTCAAGGGAAAATTTATCGAGATTGCCGACGCGACCACGACCGTTTATACGGACACTGTTATTACAGGATGGGGCCGCAAGGGTAATGCGATAAAAGAAACTTACACAGACCCCAACGACGTGACCCAGGCCTACGCCATCGGCAAGGCCTACGATGGCGGCCAGTTTGCCGAACTGAACTGCCAGGCTTACGGCGCCCTGTACCAGGACGTGCTGACCGTGCCCGGCGCTACCTTAAACTGGAGCCTGGCCCACGCGGGCCGCGACGGCACTGACACGATGGCCCTGCTGATCGCTCCGGTGGATGTGGCCCAGGACATCACCGACGCGCTGAAAAATAAGACCACCCGCGCCGCCATCCAGGAAGCTCTGAACGGCAGCATCACGGTGAACGGCGTGAATGTGCCCATCCGCAACTACATTGTGGACGGCAATATCTCGGATGGCTGCACCGCATGGGGCGTACACAACGGTACCTACACGGTCCCGGCGGGGCAGTACGTCAGCCGGTTCTTCTTTGTGGCGGTGGCCAGCGCCAGCGGCGACAGCGAGGAGGGCCTCAAGCGCGGCAACCTCATTGACCGCGTCTGGTTCAGCACCGACCCTGTGCCCCCTGCTGCGGGCAGCGGCATCCTGCGCGTTACCAAAACGCTGCTGAAAACCGACGGTACCGCCCTGACCGATGCCGAGCTGATACAGGCTAAAGAAAATCTGCACTTTACCGTGGTCAACTCGGACCGCCAGATTGTGGGGGACTTCAGCGGCAGCACGATGCAAGCGGATAGCATCAACCCCAACGTGCTGCAATACACGCTGGAGCTGCCCCTGGCGGACAGCAGCGGCAACACCTACAACTACGCTGTGACCGAGACCGCCCGCGGTGAACCCACCGGTTACGATTGCGCACTGGTACGCACCGAAAAAGACGACGGCGTGTGGACAGACGTGACTGATACACCGATACACAGCGGCATTGCACTGACCGCCCAGGCGGCAACAAATATCCGGTTTGAAAATACCTACGCCCGCGCCACCGGCAGCCTGACCATCACCAAGCAATTGCCCGACGATGCCGACGATGCCCTGCAAGCCGACTTCGCCGAAACAGTCAACACCTTTACGATCGCATCCGTTGCCGCAGGCAGCTACACGCCGCAGTATAGCGCGGGCGCCCGCCCGGCGGATGCCCCGGCTACCGTCAGCCCGGACGCGAGCGGCCGCCTGACGCTCTCCATCAAAGGCGCAGGCAGCGTGACCCTGCCGGGCCTGGCCCCCGCCGGCTACACCGTGACCGAATCCGCCGCGCCGAACCTGACCAACTACTATCTGACCACTCCCACCGCCGACCGAACCCAATCGCTGGATGTCACAGCAGGCGGCACGGCCGAGGCGCACTTTACCAACACCTACGAACCCTACCTGTCCGTTACGATCACCAAAAAAGTGGTGGGCGATATGGGCGATACTACGAAAAACTTCTCCTTCACCGCCACGCTGGACACCACCCAGATCCGTCAGGGCAGCGCGTACACCACGGCGGGTGACGGCGCGGCGCTGACCGACACTGGCTTCACCCTGCGCAGCGGCGGCAGCGTCACCCTCAACCACCTGCGCGCGGACCAGACCCTCACCCTGACTGAGACCGACCCCGGCGACCACACGGTCAGCTGGCAGCTCAACGGTGACGACGGCCCCACCGGCGCAACCTGCACGATACAAGTGCCCCGGGCCCAGCCCGCCGAGATCACCTGCATCAATACCCGCAACGTGGGCATCCCCACCGGCCTGCACACCGGCGCGGCGCCCTACCTGGCACTGATCGGCCTGTGCTGGCTGGGCTGGCGGCTGCTGCGCTGCAGGGAGGTGTGACCCATGCCACGGGAGGACCTTCTGGCTACTGACAAGGAAAAAACACGTGCCAAAGCGGAAATTCACCGCTTCCTCACCCGCCTGGCGGTGTTCGCCGCGCTGTGCTGGGTGCTGTTCGGGGTCGTGTTCGGGCTGGCGGTGGTGCCGGGCAGCGCTATGGCGCCCCGCCTGTGCGGCGGCGACCTCGTCCTGTTCAGCCGGTTCGAGCGCGGCACCGCGGCCGGGCAGGTCGTGCTCTACCGGCAGAACGGCACGCTCCGCCTTGGGCGCATCGCGGCGCGTGGCGGCGATACCGTCACTGTGACTGACACCGGCGCGCTCATCATCAACGGCAGTACGGTGGCCGAGCCGGACATCACCACCCCCACCCAGCCGGTCGAGGGCGGCCCGGACTACCCCGTCACCCTCGCGGAGGGCGAGCTTTTTCTGCTGTGCGATGCCCGCACCACGGGGGCGGACAGCCGCCTCTACGGCCCCATCCCACAGCGGCAAGTGCTGGGCACGGCCCTGGCCGCCTTGCGCCGCAGCGGGCTGTAAACCCTGCTGCAACCCCAACGAAAGCAACATAAATCCATGTTGGAAGAGAGGAACCACCTATGAAGACCACCTACATTTCCCGCGCCAAATTCGGCAAATTTACCGCTGCCATCGCTGCGGCTGCCCTGCTGGCAGGTACCGCAGCGCCCGGCGTGCTGGCCGCGGATTACACCGCCCAGCTGACCAAAACCATCGACATGACCGCCGCCCCCGGCGCAGGCGTGCCCCACGGCAGCATCGCCCTCACGGTCGGCACGGTCGCGAACCTGCCCTCCTGGGCGGCCGGCACTGCCGTCAAAGGCACGGCCGCACAGATCAAATCCACCGAGCTTACCGCCGCCTTTACGGGCGGCACGGTCAACACCGTCACAGTCCCTTTCACCTTTGACAGCGACGACTTCACCGCCCCGGGCGACTACATCTTCTCCCTCACAGAGACCGCTGCCGGCATCACCGGCCTGACGCAGGACACCGCCGCCCGCTACATCGTGGTGCGGGTGGTCAACACCGACCCCGCCGCGCCTACCGGCGCCCTGCGCATCTCGGACATCAACATCGTCAACGCGGACGGCACGGCCAAGGCGGACGAGGTCACCAACACCTACACCGCCTACGGCCTCTCGGTGGTCAAGCACCTCAGTGGCAACTTTGCCAATGCCGGCGACGAGTTCACCTTTACCATCGCGCTGGACGACCCGGACGAAACGCCCCACGCCAGCTCGGTCACGGTAAAAACCGGCGGAGAATCGGCAGATTTCTCCACCATCACCGGCGACACCGTCGCCTTCAACGCAGACGGCACCGCTGAAGTCAAAGCCGGCATCACCGGCGGCGAAAAGATCGAGGTCACCGGCCTGCCCGCTAACACGAGCTACACCATCACGGAATCCGGCGATACAGCGTCAAGTTACGCCACCACCTGGGACGGCATCACCAAAACCGGCAGCGACGACAAAACCTCGGACGCACAGACGATGGCCGCCGCGGACAAGACCATCACGGTCACCAACAGCCGCACCGCACCCACGCCCACGGGCCTGCTGCTGGACGCTGCGCCCTATGGCACCATGCTGCTGGCGGCGGGCACGGGCAGCGTGTTGCTGCTGCGTAAACGTCATAACAGCGACGAATAATGCTGCTGGCGGCAAAACTGGCGCGGTGGGGTGACCGGCTGCTTACGCTGGCGGCGGCGCTGCTACTGGGGGGGCTGGCGCTGTTTGGGGCGTGGTCGCTGTGGGACATCGCCGCCACACGCCGCGCGGCCCTGCCGGAGCAGACGCTGCGGTTCAAGCCGCTGGCCGCCGCGCCCGCGGACAGCCCCGGCTTTGCCGAGCTGCGCGCCCTCAACCCGGACGTCTGCGGCTGGCTCACGCTGGACGGCACCCGCATCGACTTTCCCGTCGTGCAGGGGGCGGACAACATGGTCTACGTCAACACCGACGTGTACGGAGATTTTTCGCTTTCTGGCGCGATATTTTTGGACTCACGCTGCCCGGCGGACTTCACCGCACCCTACAGCATCGTCTACGGTCACCATATCGAGGACGGCGGCATGTTCGGTGACATCGTGCAGTTCACCCAAAGCGATTACTTCGCCGCACACACCACGGGTACACTGATAACAGACGATATAGTGTATAATATCGCGTTGTTCGCCTGCGTGCAGGCCGACGCCTACGACCCCGTGCTCTACGACCCCGCCCAAAGCCCGGACGCACTGCTGGCCTACATCAAGGCGCACGCGGTGCAGTACCGCACGCCGGGCAGCGGGCCGGTGGTGGCCTTTTCCACCTGCACCGAGGCCGCCACCAACGGCCGGGTGCTGCTGTTCGGCCAGCTGCTGCCCCAAACGTAAAAGGAGGAAATAAGGATGAATAACACCCAAAAACGCACATTGCGCCGCATAATAATAGAGACTGCACTGCTGCTTTTGCTGCTGCCGCTGCAAGCCCGCGCGGCGGAGTACAAATGCACAGCCGAGCTGCCCGTTGAGGTCCGCACCTCGGGCGCGGCCACGGCCGAGCGGTTCACCATCACCCTTACGCCCGAGGACGGCGCCCCCGCCCCCGCGGCGGACACGGTGCGGGTCAAAGGCAGCGGCACGGCCAGCTTTACGGGGCTGACCTATACCGCCCCCGGCGACTACCGCTACACGGTGCGCCAGTGCGCGGGCGGCACGGCGCACATGACCTACGATGCCACGGTATACACGGTGACGGTGCGGGTGACCAACCGGCCGAACGGCGGCCTGGGGGCCGAGATCTGGGCCACGGGCGGCAGCAGCGAAAAGACCGGCCTGCTGCTGTTCCAGAACCGGTACGACCCGCCCGCCGCGCCGACGCCCACGCCTGCCCCGGCAAAAACTACCCCGGTCCCCGCGCACCCCGCGCCCAAGCCCGCCCTGCCCCAAACCGCCGACCCCATGCCGGTTACCCTGCTGGCCGCGCTGGCCGTGCTCTCTGCCGGTGGGCTAATGGGTCTATATTATAATAAGTACGGGAGAAAGGAGAGAAAATAATAATTTAGGCAAAAGGCTCCCCTCAAGGGGAGCCTTATCCCCGCCCCCGGCCCTCGACCGGGGGCCTTTTTGTGTATCCCACTAAAATTTTACTAAACCCTACAAATTGTGGTGCGATGCGCTAAGCTCTACTATTACCACAAGTCATTCACAAATTGCCGCAAAGTTGGCGGAATAATTGTGCATTTTTACGGCGAACAAAATGTGCGCAACTCTTGAAAAAATTTTTAATTTGGTGTACTATTATAGAAACTATCGTAGCAAAATGTTCGCTGGGATAGATTTTACTAGTGGAGATACGGAAGTTTTGAGTAAAAAAGCATTTAAATTTAACAAAACATTACTTTGTGTACTGATTTTGGCGGCGGCCCTGTTGTTGGCTGGCTGCGGCGGGGCAAAGTCTACCCGTGCAAAAGCGGACGAGACCGTGCACACCGCGCTGTTTGATTTCACCTGCGGCCAGCCGGAAACGATCGAAAAGTTCGGTAATATCGCAATCCCTGAGGGGGACAAGTTGGTACAATTTCACATCTCTGTGACCAATACCAGCGATGAGACTTACGACATTTTCAAGGACGATTTTCAACTGCAATGGGGCGATGGCGACAACGATTTCGGCGTTGCGATTTACCCTGTTACGCCTGAAATGTTCCCGAATGATACTAAGCTGGAACCTGGTGCCACGGTTGAAGGCAATATGCTGGTTGCCGTGCCCAGCGATTCCGCCACGCTGACTGTTGCGTACCAGGAAGTCTTGGGCAACGGCAACGATGGCAACAACTTCTTTGTGGATCTTAGTTTATGAAACAACGCACCAAAGCACTTTTAGCGGCAGTCATCTCCGGCGCGGCCTTTGCAGGGCTGGTCGGCGGGCTGATCTTCTGGCTCCCCTCGTATAAAGAGAAAAAAGAGATGGAAGCCATCAAGCCGGTAGAAACTGCCGCACCCCCCACGGACGAACCCGAAGCGCCCCCTGACCCGGCCGCCGAGGAAGCCGCCCAGCGGGCCAAATACGCCGATCTCATTGCCCGCAATCCCGAGTTCGCAGGCTGGATCGAGATCCCCGGCGTGGACATTGACCTGCCCATCCTGCAAACCACCGATAACTACTTTTACTTATATCACGACCTGGACCGCGCCGATGATAAGCGCGGCATGCCCTTTGCGGATTATGAGTGCGACATGAAAGACGGCCGCCACCTTATCATCTACGGGCATAACATGGGCGTTAATAATACCGACCGCTTCTCCAACCTGCAAAAGTACCGCGATGCCGATTACTACACCGCGCACCCCTACTTGCAGCTGGACACGCTATATAAAAGCGAGATTTACAAAATCGTAGCGGTCTATGCTGTCACCTCCCGCGAGAGCGACGGCGATGTCTTCCACTTCAACCAGTATATCGACCTGGACGATGCCGCCGAGCAGACGTTTTTGGACGAAGTGGCAAAGCGCGCGTTTTACACCACCGGCGATTACGCCTACCCCACCGAGCGGCTGCTGACCTTAAGCACCTGCACCTACCAGATGGACGATGCCCGGCTGGTCATTCTTGCCCGCCCCCTGCGGGACGGCGAGACCACCGAGGCCGACACGGTGCACATCAACAGCGACCCGCTCCTTCCCGCCCGCTGGCCTGCGGGTAAATGATTTTCGCAATAACCGAAAAGCCCTAGGGCTTTTGTTATTCCTTGCTTGCACAAGGAATAATGGGTTCTATTGGTAAGTTCTCTCCCTCAGTCAGCTTCGCTGACAGCTCCCTCGCAGAGGGAGCCATTAGGCGCTGCGCGCCAGAAAGGCCCCCTCTGCGAGGGGGCTCCCGCGAAGCGGGTGGGGGAGAGAGCCTAAGACCAGCAACCCTCTTAAAAGGCCCCCTTGTGTAAAGGGAGCCTTTACCCATCCTTGGTTCACCACCTCCATCCCAAGTGGGGGTGTTGGATATATGTCCGTATCTACTGCGCAAGCAGGCGGGTGCGCTTGGGGCATCCACCTGCAAAACGCTTTAGATAAATTTTAAAGAATAGGAGAAATTAACATGCAGAAAACGAACTTCAAAACTCGTCTGCTGGCTCTGCTGACTGCCGCTTTCATGCTCGTCATGTGCGTGCCGTTTGCAGCGTTTGCAGAAGAGAGCAAAGCAAAGTCCATTACTGTTTCCTGGGCTGATTTTAAGACTAACACGATGCCCAATTCTGTAACAGTAACTGAGAATGGCGCTAAGGCTAAAGTTCCTCACCTGGAAGATGGCCTCAGCTGGTACCATGGTGATGTGGAACTTGTTCCCGATACTGAATTTGGTTACGAGGATGTTGCTGCTGTCGCTAATGGCGATGAGTTCATCAGCTTCGATGCCAAGGAGAAGAAGGCCGAGGAGAAGCCCGAGGTCAAGAAGGAAGTTACCGTTAACATCAACCTGAGCGATCCCGAAGCCGGTTACTTCACCGACAACAAGGAAGCTAAGACCCTGACCTACGAGCATCTGGCCGCTGATGGCAAGATCGAAGGTCTGAAGAACATGGTCACCGCTAACGAAGGTTATGAGTTCACTGGTTGGACTTGGGACGGCAAAGGCAGCGGCACTCTGGATGTCGGTGCTACCGAGTTCATGTACACCGACTCTGCTTTCTACAATGGCGATGCTACCACTGGCTACGTTACCCTGACTGCTCAGTTCAAGAAGGTTGAGCAGCCCGAGACCCAGAAGCATCACTTCACTGTGAACTTCACCGTTGCCCCTGACAAGGGTTCTTTCACCGATTACGGTGCAGGCCCTGTTGTCTTCCAGGGCTACGAGGAGGAAGTTGGCGGCCAGCAGTACAACGTTCCCGCCGTTACCGCCAAGGAAGGCTACAAGTTCGTTGGCTGGAAGGGCCAGGGCGCTTCTGAAATCGCTTGGGGTGCCGATGCTAAGACCTTCGGTATTTCCGGCCTGTGCTTCTATCAGGATGGCTCCTATGAGGGCAATGCCTCCATCGAGGCTCAGTTCGAGGAAGTCAAGCCCGAGCAGCCTGAAGAGACCAAGAAGACCGTTTCCGTTACCATCACCACCAACAACGAGCAGGGTATCTTCCCCGACTATGACGGTCAGGAAGTTATCCACTTCGATAACCTGGATCCCAACACCGACCAGCAGTTCGAGCTGCCCAAGGTCGAGGCTAAGCCTGGCTACGAGTTCATCGGCTGGCATGTGAATGGTAATGAAGTGGGCGCTTGGGATGCCGACGCTAAGACCTTCGGCATCACTGGTCTGGCTCATTTCGAGAAAGGTTCCAACGTTGGTTACCTGACCATCGCTGCTGTCTACAAGGCAGAGACCGAGCGCACTGTTGAGGTCACCTTCTCTGTTGACTCCGATAAGGGCGAGTTCGAGAAGAACGACCTGTACACCAGCCCCGCTGCCAACGTCATGAAGCTGACTGCCACCGAGTTCGATGGCACCCAGTATGCTATCCCCACCGTTAAGGCTAAGGCTGGCTACAAGTTCGTTGGTTGGAAGGGCCAGGGCGCTGACGTTATCGCTTGGAACGCCGAGGCTAAGACCTTCGGTGTGACCGGCCTGTGCTTCTTCAACGGCGACGATGCCACCACTGGCTACGCTACCGTTGAGGCTGTCTTCGAGAAGGTCGAGGACAAGAAGAACGACAACAGCTCTTCTTCCTCCAGCGCTTCCTCTTCCAGCAACAAGACCACCACTGCTTCTAACGAGAAGCAGGTCGTCAAGGCTGCCGCTGCCCCGGCTAACACCACCAAGGTTCTGCCCAAGACCGGTGCTTCTAATGTTGCTCCGCTGCTCGGCGGCAGCCTGGCAGTTGTTGCCCTGCTGATGGGCTACGGCGTTTACAGCCTCGTTCTGCGCAAGAAGGACTAAGATAAACCTTTGCCCCCCCGCGCCCTTTGGGCGTAACGGATATTGGTTTACCTAAAATTGTGTGGTTTCCCCATAGGGTAGCGGTACCCAATGCTGCCGCTCCTGGGTGGGCGCGCTAGCATCCACCAAACCCGATGCGATTCAACACAAAAACACCCCCGCACGGATTCATACCGTGCGGGGGTGTTGTCGTTATAAAGGCTCCCCTCAAGGGGAGCCATTTGCATCATCCAAAATTCAGCCCCAAACTTGCCCTAATATCCCGGCTGGTGTGGCCCAGGCGGAGGAGATAGCGGCCGGGGGCGGCGTACCAGGCATGGCGGGTGGGGTCATAGTGGGCCAGGTCCCGCGCCGTCAGCACAAATTCCACGTCCCGCTCCTCGCCGGGGTCCAGCCAAACCTTGCTGAAACCCCGCAAAACCTGCGGCACCCGGCCGCCCGCAATGGGGGCGCCGGTCTCGTCACTAATATAAAGCTGCACCACCTCGGCCCCGCTCACAGCGCCGCTGTTTTTAACGGTGACACATACTTTTACCTCGCCGCCCTCGGCCAGCGTGTTAGCGCTTAACCGGGCATTGCGATACACAAACCCGGTGTAGCTCATGCCGTGGCCAAAGGGCCAGCGCACCGGCATACGGCGGGCATCGTACCAGCGGTAGCCCACGTATACGCCCTCCCGGTAGTCGGCCGTGCGGCCGTCACCGGGGTAGTCCAGGTAGCAGGGCGTGTCCTCCAGCCGCAGGGGCCAGGTTTCGGGCAGGCGGCCGCTGGGGTTGGCGTCCCCCCACAGCAGGGCGTCGGTGGCTTCGCCCACGCCCTCGCCCGCCAAATACATACATAGCA
>ERZ773241.2531-NODE-2531-length-14420-cov-9.341107_pt1 | contig 14420 bp, 8 predicted proteins | sample MGYA00580989_ERZ773241 | MGnify/ENA primary metagenome ERZ773241 (study PRJEB29015, sample SAMEA2737804) | human gut metagenome | biome: human gut; feature: human-associated habitat; material: faeces | place: China | collected 2012 ... | reverse complement strand
TGAAAAATTAAATCAATGCTATTTAAACGATAAAAAAATATTAACTACAAAATAACTTAAAAATCTCTCTTTATAATATCTATTAAAAGAGAGATTTTATTTTTAAGTTAAAAATGAACATAGCATGTGTTCATAACATGTCTTAACATTTCAAAATTATCTAAATATAATAAAAGTATAGTAATTGACAGGAGGTGAAATAAATCTAATGCCAATACAAAATAAACGTATCTTATCTATTTTAAAAATACTAAATAAACATAAAAAAGCTATTTCAGGTGAAAATCTAGCTAATCTTATTGGAGTTAGTCGTAGCACTATACGAAGAGATATTAAAGACTTAAACTCAAGTATCCAAAAATATGGTGCTCATATATTATCAGAAGCAGGCAATGGTTACAAATTAGTTATTGATGAGCAAGAAAAATATTCTGTTCTCACTGAAAAATATAAATTAAATTCATATATCAACTATACAGGTGACAATATTGTTCCTTTTGACTATAATGATAGAATTTCTTTTATAATCGCTAGAATTTTATTAAATTCTTTACACAACAAAATAGTTAATCAAGAAGAATTAGCCGAAGAATTATTTATTAGCTTGTCTACATTAAAAAAATATTTAACAGATATAAAGAAAAGCTTAGCACGTTTTAATCTTGAACTCATATCAGACAGATTTAATGGTATAAAAATAAATGGAAATGAAACAAATATACGTTACTGCATTTCTGAATATATATTTAATAGAGATGATTTAATTAATTTTACCAATAATAAATTTGTAAAAGATATCTTTTCTCAAGAAGAAATCAATTCTGTTAAACATATTTTAATGAAAGTTATCTTAAAACATAACATACGCCTAACAGATATTGCTTTCAAAAATCTTTTAGTTCACATAATAATTATTATGTGTCGTTCAAATAGAGAAAATACTGTTGAATATACTTTAAATGAACGAAAAAAATTAGAACAATCTTCTTATTTTTCATCAGCAAAAGAAATATTATCTATCATTCAACAACAACTAGGCGTAGATATAAGTAACGAAAGCTATTATTTAACCCAACATTTTATAGCTAGTCAAAAATTTATAGAATCAACTAAAACTAGAAATAATTGTCAACAATTAATATCTAATATATTAAAAAAAATCAAATTAAATACAAATATTGATTTATCTGATGATAATGAACTTATTTCTGGTCTTACTATTCACCTAATTGCGGCAATTAACAGATTAAAATTTAATATGAATATCCGCAATGGTATCTTAGAATCTATAAAAAATAATTATCCATTAGCTTTTGAAATGGCGATAATTGCTAGTGAAGTAATCGAACAAGAAGAAAATGTTAAAACAAATGAAAACGAAATTGGTTTTTTAGCCATCCATTTTGGTGCCTCATTAGAACGTAATAAATTAAACGAAGAAATGGGCAAAACAGCTATTATTGTATGTGCTACAGGTCTTTCTACTGCTCTTTTATTAAAAAGTAAACTACAAAGACGATTTGGTGGTATTTTAAAAATCACTCGTGTTATGAGTTTTTATGAATTAACTGAGCAAATTATAAACAGTGTTGATTTTATATTTTCTACAGTTCCTATTCCAAAACTAGATAATAAAAAATTTATTTTAGTAGAACCTATTATGACAGAAGATGATTTACTTTCAGTAGAAAAACAACTTAATAAAAATGAAGAAAATAATTTCACTAATTATCGTTTATTTTTTAAAGAAGATTTATTTTTCCCTTCTTTAGAAGCTACATCTTCATATAATGCTATTGAACAACTAGCTGATGCTATGATTCAACATGGTTATATTGATAATCAAGTTAAACAATCAATATTTGAACGTGAAAATATGGCTTCTACTGAAATTGGTGGTATGATTGCTATACCTCATGCCTTAGAAAATCATATGTCAGAAGTTACTATTTCTGTAGGTATCTTAAAAAATCCTATTATTTGGAATAAAGAAAAAGTACAAGTAATATTTTTATTAAGTATTCCTAAACATTTATACAAATTATGGGAAAATATTTTTAAAAGTATCTATAAAGCTTTTATAGATAAATATGGTTCCTATAAATTAGTTACAGACCCAAAATTTGAAACACTAATGCAATTATTAAATAATATAGATTAGGAGGTTTTTTAATGTTAACGGATATTGTAAGTCCAGATAAAATTTTATTACATCAATCGGTTTCTGATTGGCAACAAGCTATAACTGTAGCTGCAAAACCACTTCTTGATAGTAAATATATTTATCCTGAATATATTACTGCTATGATTGATGCAGTAAAAAATTATGGACCATATATTGTTATTGCTAAAGGAGTGGCTCTCGCGCATGCTCGAAGTGAAGATGGTGTAAAGAGCATGGGATTAAGTATTATGACGACTAAGGATCCTATTAATTTTGGTAATCCTGAAAATGATCCTGTAAAAATAATTTTTTGCTTAGCTGCTCCAGATCCAACAACTCATCTTGATGTTATGAGATCATTAGTTAATGTTATTAACGAAAACTGGAAAATCGAACAACTATCAAAAATTGATAATATTGAACAATTTATTTCTATATTAAATAAATTTGAACAAAATGCTTAATAACTATTATTTCTTAAATATATCTATAAGCTTATTTATTAAATTTTAAATTAATATATTAAAAAGATGTAAAAAGGAGATTTTATTATGAAAAAACCTAAAATTTTAATGGTATGTGGTGCTGGTCTTGGTAGTAGTTTTGCTTGTCAAATGACTGTTGAAACTGTTTTAGCTCAAATTGGTGCAGAAGCAAATTTAGATCATTGTGATATTTCTTCAGCTGTTTCTATGCGACCTGATATTATATTAACAGCTTCTAATTTTAAGACTCAATTTGAAAAATTTAATATTGATCCAAATGAAACAAAACTTATTTATTTAAAAAATATTGTAAGTAAAGATGAAATTAAAGAAAAACTTACTCCTGTACTTAAAGAAATAGGTGCTTTATAAACTAACTAAAGGAGGCTTCTTTTTATGGAAATTATTAATTTTATAATCAATAACATCCTTACTCAAGCTGGTATTACTCTAGCTTTAATTGCCTTATTGGGATTAATTCTCCAAAAAAAATCTTTTGAAAAACAGGCTAATATGCCATTTCCACGACAAAGCTATAACTTATGCCTCTCCTTTAAAGCCACTCATAGGAGGAATAAAAGTCTTGCCATCAGGACCGCCATTGGCACCATTCATTTCTTCAGGCATACGGATCGGTCCAAAGTTGCGCTCATACTTTGCCACATTTTCTTGTAAAGCATACATCAGACGCTTAGCGTGTTCAGGAGTCAATACAATACGAGATTGAACTCCTGCTTTCGGCAACCCAGGCATTACACGTACAAAATCTACTATGAATTCTGAACTAGAATGGGTAATTATGGCAAGATTGGCATATGTGCCTTGTGCTACTTCTTCTTTCAACTCTATTTGAAGCTGATTGTTGTTTTTTTCGTTTTCCATGATTATTTTCTTCTATAATTAAAGGTAAATATTATCTGCTTATTATTAGCAGGCGAACAAAAATAAGGAAAAGGAACCAATCAAGCAACAATAGACGCACTAAATATCATTTTTTTCTATACAGAGAGGAATATAAGGAATGGTAAACCAAAAGCAAGATCCTTTTCCTTCTTCTGATTCTACCCCGATACATCCCCCCATTTTTTCCACAATAGTACGACAAATTGCAAGCCCCAGCCCTGTTCCCGGTTTAGCTGAATCAAGTCTCACAAATCGTTCAAACACTTTCTGCTTTTGGGATTCAGGAAAACCACATCCGGTATCAGCCACATAAAAATAAAGCATTTTTCCATGAATTTCATAACCTAAACGAATACTGCCTTTGGTAGTAAACTTAATAGCATTTGTCAATAGATTAATAAGTACTTGAGAAAGCCGTTTTTTTTCCGCCACGACAAAACAAGGAGCAGAAAGTGTTACACAATTCAAAATAACCTCCTCGGCAACAATTCGTGTACGCATTGCGCTTGCCAATTCTTCCAATAATATATTCAGCTCCATTTCTTCCTCTGCAAAAGTCAATGTTCCCGACTCTATTTTTGACAGATCTAAAATATCATTAATAAGCTGAAGCAGCAAAGAACAATTATTTTCCAGAACTTCTGCATACATTCGCTTTTCTTCTTCGGTAGCAGCAGTAACAATCAAATTCGAAAACCCCATAATAACATTAAGCGGCGTTCGTATCTCGTGGCTCATATTGGCTAGAAACACTGATTTATTTTGATTAGCAGCTTCGGCTTGAGCCTGAGCGGCTCTAGCTTTCCTCAACTCGACTTGCAATTGATGGTTGAGTTCTTCCAATTCTTCTATTGTTTTCATAGCAGCCCAATGTACCCCTTCCCTGCTCCCTGAGGATGGCATAAATATATAAAAAAGCGTGGGAACTGTTTTAATGTCTTATCTGTGTTAGAGGTATCCCCATACCCACGGAACAAATAAAAACAACAGTCCCACGCCGTTATGCATATTTCCTTTTAGAAGGAAGTATAAACACACGACGTGAGCGTTCTGTTGTATCCACTTTGTTCCGCTTCGAAAATTGGGGATTTTCTAACACAAAGTAATATCAAAAACGCTCTATTTACATTAATATATCAAACACGAACTCTCTTTGTCGCTTTGAATGACTACAAATATAGATATATTATTCTGAAAAAGGGACTATTATTATCAAACTTTTAGAAAAACAATGATAGCCTGTTGAGAAATGGCTGAAATCTTTTTATCACAAAATATGATTTACGAATGATTCGGAATATCATTTCTATTTAGTGAAGACCGGCTTGCCAATGCCGTATGATTTCGCTTGACTTCCTTTGTGCAGTTGACTTATTGCTACTATCGCATAGAAGGCTTGTTGGTGTTAACTTACCATTAAGGGAAATTACGCAAACATATAAATGTGGAAAAGAAATCAGCTACAAAAGTCCGTGGCTAGTATCGGAGCAATGCCGGCACTCGACTTTTCCTATACGTGGTTTGTCATACAATGACAAATCCACAAAACCAACTGTATTTTTCATCCACAAGCGGAAATATGTTTCCTCCTTTCATTAACTGCCAAAACGTCCTGTTAATGGGAGTTCCGGTGGTGAATGAACATGCCGTGTTGTATTTTCAGCCTCCTTTCATTTTAAAACATCTTTCGGTGAAAAAAATGCTGAAGGCAGATTTGAAAACGGCTTGGGAAGTGTGACTGAAATGGGAGTGAAGGGATACCCTTTCATTATTAGCCGGCGGTTGTCCGCACGTTTTGATTAAAATGTAAGGATGAACGGAAAAAAAGGAATGACCAATTTGATGAAAGGTAATCTCATCTGCCCTTACATAAAAAACATACCGGGCTTTTTTTAAAAGGTGGTGAAGTTTGTAAGAAACTTCCCGATCTTTTTAAAAGACATCAAGGTCTTTTTGACACATACAGTGGCACAAGCCTGTACCTATATATGTGTAAGCCCACACGTATATATGCATCGGGCTACACGGACGTACGCATAAGCCTACACATATATATGTCATTGTGTCAGATTCCGTCATATCCTGTACCGGAATTTGATTTGTTTGCCTCCTCTTCTAGACAAACGCTTTTTTATGTTGTATATTTGTAATTCGCCCAATCTCAAAAAGTGCCTCATGAATGTATTCATCACTCTCAAAACAATCTTCCCCGGAAGCATATTGAAAGAAAGCCGGGAAGATATCTTCGAAAAACATTGAAGAGGCAGTAGAATCAGAATCCTCGAAAGATGCTGTCAAGAAGACGACGCCATGCTCCCTGATACAGGAAGTAACCGCTTTTCTCACCTCCCGCTGCCGCTTCCGGCTCAATGTGCTGACCGAGGTAGCGAGTGTGAATACTGGTTCCTTTCATCCTGATTGAGACAAGAGCATACTTGCGTCACTCCATTTTTCCGCTATGTAATGGTAGGGAAAAGTGATGAAGTCAGGAGGATATACCCATGCCGGGTGAACAATAAAAAGGTCGGTCTCCCATTAGGAAAACCGACCTTCTATTTAAAGTCTTAATGAATCGTATTATTCTACTTCACTATAGTCAAGTACATTTTTGCGATTTGCCAAGATGCGATCGTATTCTTCTTTCGAACCAACAACAATCTTTTCAAATTCACGCTGTCCGGTACCGGCAGGGATCAAGTGACCGCAAATCACATTTTCCTTCATACCTTCCAATCTATCTACTTTACCATTAATAGCAGCTTCATTCAGAACCTTGGTTGTTTCCTGGAATGATGCAGCAGACATGAAGCTTGAAGTTCCCAAAGCAGCGCGAGTAATACCTTGCAGAATCTGAGTAGATGTTGCAGGAATAGCATCACGCACTTCAACGGGTTTCAAGTCACGACGCTTCAACATACTGTTCTCATCACGCAACTTACGGGCTGTTACAATCTGACCCGGTTGCAAGTTCTGAGAATCTCCGGCATCAACAACCACCTTCTTACCCCAAATACGGTCATTTTCTTCCATGAAGTCTTGCTTATCTACCACTTGCTGTTCCAAGAAGCGGGTATCACCCGGTTCATCAATTTCAACTTTACGCATCATTTGACGAACGATAATCTCAAAGTGCTTATCATTAATCTTCACACCTTGCAGACGGTAAACATCCTGTACCTCGTTTACGATATATTCCTGTACAGCCGTAGGACCTTTAATGGCCAAGATGTCGGCAGGAGTAATCGCACCATCAGACAGCGGAGTTCCGGCGCGTACATAGTCGTTCTCCTGAACAAGAATCTGCTTAGAAAGATTAACCAAGTACTTCTTCACTTCACCGGTCTTAGATGTTACAATGATCTCACGGTTACCACGTTTAATCTTACCCATGGTAACTTCACCATCGATTTCAGAAACCACAGCAGGGTTGGACGGGTTACGTGCCTCAAACAATTCTGTAACACGAGGCAAACCACCGGTGATATCACCAGCTTTACCAACAGCGCGCGGAATCTTCACAAGGATGTCACCGGCCTTTACCGATTGATTGTTTTCAATAACAACGTGTCCACCCACAGGGAAGTTATAAGTACGTATCAAGTTACCATCTTCTGTCGTAATATGAGCAGAAGGAACTTTTGTCTTATCCTTAGATTCGATAATGATGATTTCACGCAAACCGGTAGCTTCATCCGATTCTACCTTATAAGTTACGTTCTCAACCATACTCTCGAACTCAATCTTACCGGTTGCTTCAGTAATAATAACAGCGTTGAACGGGTCCCATTTAGCAATCAGTTTACCCTTCTCAACCACATCACCGTCAGCAGCATACAATTTAGAACCGTAAGGAACATTATGAGTTGATAAAATAATACCGGTATTTACATCAATAAAGCGAACCTCGGCCAAACGACCTACTACCACTTTCACAGCTTCACCGGTAGTTTCATCTACTGTATCAACAGTACGAAGTTCCTCAAATTCCAGACGAGCATTGTTTTTGGCAACAATACTTGCATTGGCAGCCATGTTACCGGCAATACCACCGGCATGGAAAGTACGCAACGTCAACTGAGTACCCGGCTCACCGATAGACTGTGCAGCAATGACACCGACAGCTTCTCCCTTTTGAACCATACGGCTGGAAGCAAGGTTACGTCCGTAACACTTGGCACATACGCCTTTCTTCGATTCGCAAGTCAATACAGAACGGATTTCTACACTTTCAATCGGAGAATCTTCAATTTCCTGTGCGATATCCTCAGTAATTTCTTCACCTCCGGCAACAATCAACTTACCGGTGGTAGGATGAATAATATCATGTACTGAAACACGTCCGAGGATACGTTCATACAGAGTGGCAATAACTTCATCGTTATTTTTCAAAGCAGTACAAACCAAACCGCGCAGTGTTCCACAGTCTTCTTCATTAATAATCACATCATGCGATACGTCTACAAGACGACGAGTCAAGTATCCGGCATCGGCAGTCTTCAAAGCAGTATCCGCCAAACCTTTACGAGCACCGTGGGTAGAGATAAAGTACTCCAATACCGACAAACCTTCCTTAAAGTTTGAAAGAATCGGGTTTTCAATAATCTGAGCACCTTCAGCACCGGCCTTTTGCGGCTTAGCCATCAAACCACGCATACCTGACAACTGACGAATCTGTTCCTTAGAACCACGAGCACCGGAATCAAGCATCATAAATACTGAGTTGAAACCTTGGTCATCATTTTTAATAGTCTTATAAAGGATGTCAGACAAATCGCTGTTGACATGAGTCCATGTATCAATAACCTGGTTGTAACGTTCATTATCAGTGATGAAACCCATATTATAGTTCATCATGATTTGCTCAACTTCTTCGTTACCGCGTTTTACCAGTTCTTCTTTTTCCTTCGGAATAATAATATCACCCAAGTTGAATGACAAACCACCCTTGAACGCCATGTGGTAACCTAAGTTCTTAATACCGTCCAAGAATTCACAAGCACGAGCAACACCCACAGCCTTAATAACATCACTAATGATGTCGCGCAAAGACTTTTTAGAAATAATGGTATTCAGATAACCTACTTCAGCCGGAACGATTTCATTTACAATCACACGACCTACAGAAGTTTCTTTCATCATCACATCTACAATGTTGCCATCCTTATCCAGGTCTTTTACAACAACATTGATGATAGCATGAATATCTACCTTTCCTTCATTATAAGCAATCAAAGCTTCTTCCGGTCCATAGAATGTCAGTCCCTCACCCTTCGCACCTTTTCTCAGTTTTGTAATATAATACAAACCAAGTACCATATCCTGTGCGGGTACAGTAATAGGTGCGCCGTTAGCCGGATTCAAAATATTATGTGCCTGAAGCATCAACATCTGAGCTTCCAATATAGCCTCATTACTCAAAGGCAAGTGAACAGCCATTTGGTCACCGTCAAAGTCGGCATTGAACGCAGTACATGCCAATGGGTGTAATTGGATAGCCTTACCTTCAATCATATGGGGTTGGAATGCCTGAATACCCAAACGGTGCAATGTCGGCGCACGGTTGAGTAATACCGGATGTCCTTTCATGACATGCTCCAAGATATCCCAAATAACAGGTTCTTTGCGGTCTACTATCTTCTTGGCAGACTTAACAGTCTTCACGATACCGCGTTCTATCAATTTACGGATAATAAACGGCTTGTAAAGTTCGGCAGCCATCAATTTAGGAATACCGCATTCTCCCATTTTCAGTTCAGGACCAACGACAATTACCGAACGGGCTGAGTAGTCAACACGCTTACCCAACAGGTTCTGACGGAAACGTCCTTGCTTACCTTTCAAACTATCAGACAGTGATTTCAACGGACGGTTTGCATCTGTTTTTACAGCACTTGACTTACGTGAGTTATCGAACAATGAATCGACAGCTTCCTGCAACATACGTTTTTCGTTGCGTAAGATTACTTCAGGAGCCTTGATTTCAATCAGTCTCTTCAGACGGTTGTTACGAATAATCACACGACGATACAAATCATTCAAGTCAGAAGTTGCAAAACGACCACCATCCAACGGAACCAACGGACGAAGTTCGGGCGGAATCACCGGAACAATACGTACAATCATCCATTCAGGTTTATTGCGTCCGCGAGATGCACGGAACGATTCAACGACCTGCAAGCGTTTCAATGCTTCATTCTTGCGCTGTTGTGAAGAGTCGTTGCTTGCCTTATGACGCAATTCATAAGAAAGTGCATCCAAGTCAAGTTTAGCCAACAAATCATAGATGGCTTCAGCTCCCATCTTAGCAATAAACTTGTTAGGGTCTGTATCTTCCAGATACTGATTTTCTCTCGGAAGTTTTTCCAGCAAATCCAGATATTCCTCTTCCGAAAGCAAATCATATTCATTTACGCCTTCTTCAGCGGCAGCACCCGGCTGAATTACGACATAACGTTCATAGTAAATAATAGAATCAAGTTTCTTGGTAGGCAATCCCAACAAGTAACCGATTTTGTTCGGCAATGAACGGAAATACCAAATGTGTGCCACAGGCACTACCAGCTGGATATGCCCCATACGTTCACGACGAACTTTCTTTTCTGTCACTTCAACACCGCAACGGTCACAAACGATTCCTTTATAACGAATACGTTTGTACTTACCGCAATGACATTCATAGTCTTTTACCGGACCGAAGATGCGTTCGCAGAACAAACCGTCACGTTCGGGTTTGTAGGTACGGTAGTTGATAGTTTCGGGCTTCAACACCTCACCACTCGAATTCTCAAGGATTTCTTCAGGTGAAGCCAAACCAATTGAGATTTTCGAGAAATTACTCTTTATCTTCGTTTCTTTTCTAAAAGCCATACTTTCTTGTTTATATTGTAAAGAGTTATATTTTTATTATTCAAGGTTGATACTCAATCCCAATCCTCTCAATTCATGTAACAATACATTCAGAGATTCAGGAATGCCCGGAGTAGGCATCGGTTCACCTTTTACAATAGCCTCGTAAGCCTTAGAACGTCCAACAACGTCATCAGACTTAATAGTCAGGATTTCCTGCAAGATATGCGCTGCGCCGAATGCTTCGAGCGCCCAAACTTCCATTTCTCCGAAACGCTGACCACCGAACTGAGCCTTACCACCAAGCGGTTGCTGAGTAATAAGAGAGTACGGACCGATAGAACGTGCGTGCATCTTGTCTTCAACCATGTGGCCTAACTTCAACATATAGGTCACACCTACCGTTGCCGGTTGGTCAAAGCGTTCACCGGTACCACCATCACAAAGATACGTCTTACAGTAACGAGGCAATCCGGCTTTATCCGTCCATTCATTTAAGTCATCCATAGATGCACCATCGAAAATAGGAGTAGCAAATTTCACGCCCAATTCTTTTCCGGCACGACCTAATACAGCTTCAAAAATCTGACCGATGTTCATACGAGAAGGCACACCCAACGGATTCAATACGATATCTACCGGAGTACCATCAGCCAAGAACGGCATATCCTCCTGACGGACAACACGAGATACAATACCCTTATTACCGTGACGACCTGCCATCTTATCACCCACACCAATCTTACGTTTCTTAGCAATATAAACTTTAGCCATCTGAATAATACCTGAAGGCAATTCATCACCTATTGTGATTGCAAACTTCTTACGTTTCAGTTCGGCGTCCAGTTCTTTATACTTCTTCAGGTAGTTCATTACCAAGTCACGAATCATATCGTTCTTGTGAGCATCCGCTGTCCACTTGCTCAACTGAATCACTGTATAATCCAATGACTCAAGGTCGCGTTTTGTAAACTTAGCGCCCTTAGCGATAACTTCGGTTCCCAAGTAATCTTTTACACCCTGAGAGACTTTACCATTAGTTAATACCAACAATTTATCAATTAAGATATCCTTCAGCTTAGCTGCCTTTTCTTCAAATTCATCATTCAGTTTCGGCAAAATAGCTTTGTCGGCATTCTTTTCACTTCTGGTTTTCACAACGCGAGAGAACAACTTCTTGTCAATAACGACACCACGCAATGAAGGAGAAGCTTTCAATGAAGCATCCTTTACATCACCGGCTTTGTCACCAAAGATAGCGCGAAGCAATTTTTCTTCAGGAGAAGGATCTGATTCACCTTTCGGAGTAATCTTACCAATCAAAATATCACCCGGTTCAATACGAGCACCGACACGTACAATACCGTTCTCATCCAAATCCTTAGTTGCTTCTTCACTCACGTTAGGAATATCAGAAGTCAATTCTTCCATACCGCGCTTCGTTTCGCGCACTTCCAATATATATTCATCCACGTGTACAGAAGTCAATAAGTCTTCACGTACAACGCGTTCATTCAATACAATAGCATCCTCATAGTTATATCCTTTCCAAGGCATATAAGCAACCAACAGGTTCTTACCCAATGCCAATTCACCACCTTGTGTTGAATAACCTTCCGTCAGAATATCACCTTTCTTTACACGCTGACCCTTATCACAAATAGGACGAAGGTCAATAGTCATGCTTTGGTTAGTCTTACGGAATTTAGGAATTCTATATTCTTTCAAAGCAGGTTCGAAGCTGACAAATTCCTCATCTTCCGTTCTGTCATACAAAATCCGGATAGTGGTTGCATCTACATATTCAATCACACCGTCACCTTCAGCAGCAATCTGAGTACGAGAATCTTCAACCAATTGCTTTTCGATACCTGTACCTACAATAGGAGCCTCTGTACGCAACAAAGGAACTGCCTGGCGCATCATGTTTGATCCCATCAATGCACGGTTAGCATCGTCATGTTCCAAGAACGGAATCAAAGAAGCAGCGATAGAAGCAATCTGCTGTGGAGAAACATCCATCAACTCTACCTGGTCAGGAGTAACAACAGGATAATCAGCATCACGACGAGCTTTTACTTTCTCACGAACAAATTTGCCTTCATCATCCAATGGAGCATTACCCTGAGCGATTATCTTATCCTCTTCCTCTTCGGCTGTCAGATATTCAATACCTTCATCAGATATATCCACCTTACCATCAGCTACTTTACGATAAGGAGTTGAAATAAAGCCAAGTTCATTAATCTTAGCATACACACACAAAGAAGAAATCAAACCGATATTCGGACCTTCAGGAGTTTCAATCGGACACAAACGACCATAATGAGTATAGTGTACGTCACGAACCTCAAAACCAGCACGTTCACGTGACAGACCACCAGGTCCTAACGCTGACAAACGACGCTTGTGAGTGATTTCAGCCAATGGATTAGTTTGATCCATGAACTGCGACAAAGCATTTGTTCCAAAGAATGAATTGATAACAGAAGAAATAGTCTTCGCATTAATCAAATCAATCGGAGTAAACACTTCATTGTCACGCACATTCATACGCTCACGGATGGTACGAGACATACGTGCCAGACCAATCGCAAATTGATTGGACAACTGTTCTCCTACAGTACGTACACGACGGTTACTCAAGTGGTCAATATCATCAACATCCGCTTTAGAGTTAATCAGCTCAATCAGATACTTAATGATTTCAATAATATCTTGTTTTGTCAATACCTTCACATCCATGTCCGTAGTCAGTCCCAACTTTTTGTTGATTCTGTAACGTCCTACCTCGCCAAGGTCATATCTTTTTTCAGAGAAGAACAGGTTATTGATAACCTCACGAGCACTGGCATCATCAGCCGGATCTGCATTACGCAACTGACGGTAAATGTAAAGTACAGCCTCTTTTTCAGAGTTGCTCGGGTCTTTCTGAAGGGTATTAAATATAATAGAGTAGTCGGATGAATTCGCTTCTTCCTTGTGAACAAGGATATTCTGAACGCCTGAGTCTATAATTTCATCGATATGATCCTCTTCAATCACAGTTTCACGGTCGATAATAACCTCATTACGTTCAATAGAAACAACTTCACCTGTGTCTTCATCTACGAAATCTTCTGTCCATGTTTTTAAAACACGAGCAGCGAGTTTTCTTCCTACGACTTTCTTCAAGTTAGTCTTATTAACCTTAACGTCTTCAGCCAAATTGAAGATTTCGAGGATATCTTTATCATTTTCAAAACCTACAGCTCTTAACAGAGTAGTAACAGGCAATTTCTTTTTACGGTCGATATACGCATACATTACATTGTTAATATCTGTAGCGAATTCGATCCATGAACCTTTGAATGGAATAATACGGGCAGAGTACAATTTAGTACCGTTAGCATGTACGCTCTGACCAAAGAACACGCCCGGAGAACGGTGCAACTGAGAAACAACTACACGCTCAGCACCATTAATAACAAAAGTTCCTTTCGGAGTCATATACGGAATAGGACCCAGATAAACATCCTGAATAACCGTATCGAAATCTTCATGATCAGGATCAGTACAATACAACTTCAGTTTTGCTTTCAAAGGCACGCTGTATGTGAGCCCGCGCTCCAAACACTCGTCTATTGAATAGTGAGGCGGATCAATGTAATAGTCCAAGAATTCAAGGACAAAGTTATTACGAGTGTCAGCAATAGGGAAGTTTTCAGCGAACACCTTATACAGCCCGTCATTCTTACGCTTTTCGGGCGGGGTATCCAACTGTAAAAAGTCTTGGAATGACTTCAATTGCACTTCCAAGAAATCCGGATACTTCATCGGATTCTTGATGGAAGCAAAATTAACTCTTTGATTTTCAGTATTTGAAGACATTTGTTAATATTTTGTAGAACTTAATAATAATATAGACACAAAAAGGTTAAGAATCCTCTACCAGAGGATTCCTAACCGTATTACCTGATACTCAGGCTAATATTATTTAAGCTCAACTTCAGCTCCAGCTTCTTCCAAAGTTTTCTTCAGTG
>ERZ773241.2528-NODE-2528-length-14437-cov-10.720553_pt1 | contig 14437 bp, 14 predicted proteins | sample MGYA00580989_ERZ773241 | MGnify/ENA primary metagenome ERZ773241 (study PRJEB29015, sample SAMEA2737804) | human gut metagenome | biome: human gut; feature: human-associated habitat; material: faeces | place: China | collected 2012 ... | reverse complement strand
GGGTCTATACGGTGCCTCTCACCGTTCATTTCGGTCAGGAGGAATACATCGACGGCGTAACCATTGACCACAGAACATTCTACGAGAAGCTCGTCGAAAGCGATGTGATGCCCACCACCAGTCAGGCGACCCCGAGCGACTTTATCGAAGAGTTTGAAAAGGCAAAACAGGAGGGAGAAGCCGCCGTTGTCATCACCCTCGCGTCGAAGTTTTCCGGCACGTATCAAAGCGCCGTGATCGCGGCGGCGGATTATGAAAACATCTGTGTGGTGGACGGCACAAGCGCAGCGATGGGAACAGGGATTCTGGTGGAGCTTGCGTTCCGGCTTTTGGACGCGGGAATGTCCGCAGAGGAAATTGCGGATGCTCTGGAGAAAGAGAAGAAAAAAATCGTTGTTGTGGCGCTGGTAGATACCCTCGAATACCTCAAGCGGGGTGGACGCATTTCCAAGACCGCCGCATTTGCCGGCGGGGTGCTGAACATCAAGCCTGTGATCTCCGTCACTGACGGCGAGATTCACCTGCTGGGAAAAGCACGCGGCTCCAAAATGGGGAACAATCTGCTCGTTCAGGAGATCGACAAGGCCGGCGGCATTGATTTCAGCAGGCCGGTTCTGCTGGGCTACAGTGGAATTTCTGACGCGCTGCTGCTAAAGTATATCGAAGACAGCCGTCACATCTGGGAGGGAAAACTGAAAGAAATTCGCTATACGACCGTAGGAAGTGTGATCGGAACCCATGCGGGCCCCGGCGCCGTTGTGGTAGCGTTTTTCAAGAATCAATATAACGCAGAACAGAACAGCAGCGATTGAAGAAGCTGCAATAAAGACAGGACTGCGCCGCATCGTCGTTTCATTTGACGGCGATGCGGCGCAGTATCGTTTTATCTGACGCCATAAACCATGATCGAGATCACACAGGCCAGCAGACTGACCGCCGAGCCGGCCAGAAGCTGCGGCAGGGTATGGCGCGACAGCTTTAGGGAGGAGCGGTACACTGCTGCGATCAGCAGAACGGACGGTATGACAAAAAGCGGATGCAGCTTCCATGTCATCAGAAACGCCGGAGCTGTTGTACTGCAGGCGTGTCCGCTTGCGCGAAGGCCAAAACCCGCGTTGAGCAGCAACAGCGCCGCGATGGAAATGACATAAGAGAGAAACAGGATATGGACGAGCCATGAGCATGGCGTCAGCATTGACCAGAGAAACCCGCACAGATACCCAACGGCGCTGCATATCAGCGCCGTGCCGCGCTGCCCCCTGCGCCGGTCCTTTCCAATGTGGAAGATCTCCCGCAGCGGGTACGCCGCCAATGGGATAACCAGCAGGAACACCTCGCACAGCAGCAGCTCCCTGCGCGTCAGAAGCCCTGCCGGAGCGTACATCAGAAGCAGCGTTACCCCGATGACGATGGGCGGCAGTGTCAGAATGCGTACCGCAAGATGCGGCAGCGCCTTCCTGTCCGAGACCTTCGTTTTCATGACGCAAAGCCCAGCATAATCCCGCCGTGTTCTGCATAGTAGCTGCACAGCCCGCGCAGGGGATAGCTTTTCACCTCCGCCCCCGGAAATCGCCGCCGAATCTCGGTGCAGAGCTCCAATGCAAATGCCGCGTTCCGGCAATGCCCGATGCGGACGCTGCCGCCCCTGTAGCCAAGCCGCGCCATTTCACTCAACAGGAGCTCCTGCGTTTTTCGAGCGCCCCGACATTTGCCGAGCATCTCAAGCGTGCCCTCCTCGCTGGCCTGCCCAACGGCGCGGATGCCGAGAACACCGGCCATCGTTGCCGCCAGCTTGCTGATTCGTCCGTTCTGGGCGAGATTGTGCATGGATTCCAGCGCAAAGAGCAGATGGGTACGGCGCTGATACTGCTGTACGGCTGTGCAGACCTCCTCGAAGCTCTTGCCGGAGCGCAGTTCGGCGGCTGACTTTTCGATGAGCAGGGCGATCTCCGGACCGGCGGACAGCGTGTCCACCACAAAAATGCGGCGAGAGGGATTCTGCTCCTCGCAGCGTCTCTTTGCGGCAAGTGCTGCGCTGCAGCTGCCCGAAAGGCTGCTTGTAATGGTGAACGCGAGTACATCGCCGCTTTCGCCAAAGGCGGACTCCCAGTCCGCGATGTTCGGGCAGGCGCTGAAGGTGCGGCCCTTCGTGCCGCGAAGTGTTGTGACCGTCGCGTCGACATTGAGCGCGGCGTCATCGCGAAATTCCTCCACAGCAGTACGGACGGTGAGCGGAACGCTGACAAAGTCCACGCCGTCCATGGTAAGCAGGTCGCAGCTTGAGTCTGCGGCAATGCGGATCTGATCCATAAGATGACCTCCAACTGAAATAGTGTCGTTCGGTTCCGGTAAGGGATGGATGCAGTTTATCAGCTTTTTATTTCTTCGTCAACGGCTTTTAATAAACCGTTAAAAATATTTCGCAAAGCCGTTGAACTTTGCAGAGGAAACGCTTATAATAACAATATGGAAAAAGAAGTGCAAAACAGAATCACAGCGGACATCGCGGCCTTCCGTCTGCCGCGCTATGCACAGATCCCGGAGGTCGGACTGTATCTGGAGCAAGTGGTGCGCTATATCAACGCCCGGTTGGCACCGTTAGGAGAGCCTGAACTGACTGGCTCCATGGTGAGCAACTATGTCAAGCAGAAGCTGGTTCCTGCCCCTCAAAAAAAGCTGTATACAGCCGAACATCTTGCGCGGCTTCTGTTCATCGCGGTGGTCAAGCCTGTTGTTCCCTTGGAGGGGCTTCGACTGATGTTTAGCATACAGGAGGAGTGCTATCCCCTTCAGACCGCCTATGACTACTTCTGCGATGAGTTTGAGAATATGCTCGGCGCAGCGTTTGGTGTCGCTCCTGCAGTGGAGGGACTTGGTGAAACCGAGTCTGATGCCAAGGATCTCCTGCGCAGCACGATCTCGGCTACCGTCAACAAGGTCTGTCTGGACCGGCATCTGGAGGAGTATCGAAAGCGGCGGGAGCAGGCTGAGACTATTGCGGGAAAAGAAATCTCCCTGTTATAGTAGAAATGCTGTCTGGCAGCTACAAGCTGTAAAGCAACGGGAGACCATTCAGAAATGAAGTGGCAGAAGAAGTTTAGCAGACTATACCAACGCCACATGAGGCGTGGCCGACAGCATGGAGCTTTGCCCGCGTAAGGAATATCCCCGGCCAAGCCGGGGATATTCCTTACGTCTCTCTGCCATGATTACAGTGCAAAACAGAAGAACATGCTCCGGGCCCTTCATCGCCATGTCCTAATTGATAAAGAGCTTTCATTGTTCCTGCATCGCTGCAATAGAGGGTCTCCGAAGATTCTCTCTATTGTGATGATATGCCGAGCATCCTCCATGGTGCATCTGAAGCCTTCGGCTTTGCGCCCGGACAGTACAGCGTGCTGAGAGGAGGCTCCCTGTGCGTCGAGGCTTGTCTGATTCTGCATACTTCTCTGCAAGCAGGATCTTCTCGACTTCTGCCTTACAAAAGCCTATTTACCCGCCTGCGTTTCGCAGTAGCGGCAGCGGTAAACGCGCTTTTCACGATCCGTTAGCACAAACTCCTGCGGCAGCTCCTGCTCAACGGAGGTGATGCAGCGCGGGTTTTTGCACTTGAGCACGCCGCGGATGCGCTCAGGCAACTTGAGCGTGCGCTTTTCCACAAGTTTCCCATCGCGGATGATGTTGACGGTGATGCTCGGATCGACATAGCCGATCAGGTCCCAGTCAAGGTCCATTTCGCGGTCGATCTTGATGATGTCCTTGCAGCCGAGCTTGCCGCTCGTAACATTTTTGAGGATGGCCACCGTGCAGTCAAGCTGATCGAGGCCGAGGATCTGATAGAGCTCCATGGATTTTCCCGCGGTGATGTGGTCGATGACGATGCCGTTTTGAATAGAGTCAATGATCATTGTGTCGCACTTCCTTTCTCACTTGAGTTCCAGCAGCTTGAGGATCAGCGCCATGCGGATGTACTTGCCGTACTGCACCTGCTTGAAGTAGCACGCGCGCGGATCGTCGTCCACGGCGACGGAGATCTCGTTCACGCGCGGCAGCGGGTGCAGGATGCGGAGAGATGCCTTGGCGTTTTTGAGCTTGTCGGGCGTGAGGATGTAGCTGTCCTTGAGGCGCAGGTAATCCTCTTCGTTGAAAAAGCGCTCGCGCTGCACGCGCGTCATGTAGAGGATGTCCAGCTCCGGCATGACAGCCTCGAGGTCGGTGGACTGCGTGTAAGGGATGTTCTTGGCCTTAATGTACTGCTCCTTGACATAGCGCGGCAGCTTGAGCTCCTCGGGGGAGATGAGCACAAAGCGGACGCCGGGGTAGCGGCTCATCGCAGAGACAAGGGAGTGCACCGTGCGGCCGAACTTGAGGTCACCGCAGAGGCCAACCGTGAGGTTTTCAAAGCGTCCCATCTCGCGGTGGATAGTCAGAAGGTCGGTCAGCGTCTGCGTGGGGTGGTTGTGGCCGCCGTCGCCTGCGTTGATGACGGGCACGAGCGAGTGCATGGACGCCACCAGCGGCGCACCCTCCTTGGGGTGGCGCATGGCGATGATGTCGCTGTAACAGCTCACGGTGCGCACGGTGTCCGCCACGCTCTCGCCCTTGGCAGCGGACGAGCTTTTCGCCTCCGAGAAGCCGAGCACCTTGCCGCCGAGGGAGAGCATCGCGCTCTCAAAGCTCAGACGGGTGCGGGTGGAGGGCTCAAAAAAGAGGGTCGCGAGGATCTTGCCGTCGCACTTGTGTGCGTATTCGGCGGGGTTGTCGATGATGTCGCCGGCGGTATTCACCAGCTCCATGATCTCCTGCTCGGAAAGCTCCAGAATGTCGATTAGGCTTTTCATATCAGTTTGTTCCTCCTTTTGTGATCCAGCTTTCGTCGGCGGGGTCGTCGCGGAAGGCCAGCAGCCGCGCGACATCCGCCTCGGTGATGTAATGCTCCTCTGCGCCTACGCGGGCGATGGTATCCAAATTTGTCAGGCTCACGCTCTTGACCTTCGCCTCGGCCATGCGCTCGACGCCCTTTTTCATGCCGTAGGTGAAGATGCTCACAACGCCGAGCACCTCGGCGCCTGCCTCGCGCAGTGCCGCGACCGTATCCAGCACGCTGCCGCCGGTGGAGATGAGGTCCTCGATCACGACGACCCTCTGCCCCGCCTCGAGCCTGCCCTCGATCTGATTTTTTCTGCCGTGGTCCTTGCTGCCCGAGCGCACATAGCCCATAGGCAGGCCGAGCAGATGCGCGGCGATGGCGGCGTGGGCGATGCCCGCCGTGGCGGTGCCCATCAAAACCTCCGCCTGCGGGAACTCGCGGCGCACCGTGTCCGCGATGGCGCGCTCGACCGTCTCGCGCACAGCGGGAGCGGTGAGAATGAGGCGGTTATCGCAATAGATCGGGCTTTTGATGCCGCTCGCCCAGGTGAACGGCTCCTGCGGGCGCAGAAAGACCGCGCCGATGGAGAGCAGGCCCTGTGCGATTTTGCTGCGGATGTCCATGTCCATTATCCTCCCTGTATTTCTTATTGTTGAAGCAATGCTGTTTTCAGCTCGTTGAGATCGGCGGCGAGTTGCTCCGCTCCGGCGGCGGTCAGCTCCTCGCGGCTGCCGTAGCCGTAGAGTACGCCGACGGCCTCGAGACCGTTGGCGTGCGCCCCGTATATGTCGTGGCGGCGGTCGCCGACCATGACGGCGTGTCCCGTCACATCGGCGCGCATGAGCGCCGTGCGCACGACGCTCGCCTTGTCCGCGCTGGCCCTGTCCTCCGGATGGGAGCCGCAGATGAGGTCGAAATAACGCTCCAGCGCAAAATGCTCTAAAATTTTGCGCGCAAAGCTCTCAGGCTTCGAGGTAGCGACGATCAGACGCAGCCCCGCTGCGTGCAGCGCGGCAAGGAACTCCGCCATTCCCTCGTAGGGCACATTCTCCGCCCAGCCGCGGCGGGCGAAGTAATCGCGGAATTCGCAGACCGCCCGCTCCGTCTCCGCCTCGTCCATGCCGCAAATCGCCGAAAAGCTCTCGTGGAGCGGTGGACCGATGAAGGCAGTCAGCGTATCTCGCGGCGGCAGCTCGCGGCCAAGGCGCTCGAGCGCATAGCTCACCGATTTTACGATGCCCTCCTGCGAGTCGGTCAGCGTTCCGTCCATGTCAAAGAGAACTGTATCCCAGCGCATCAGCCCACGAACTCCTCTCGGCAGCGGCGGTAGGCGGCCGCGGGGTCCTCCGCCTGCGTGATGGGACGGCCCACCACGATGTAGTCGGAGCCGAGTTCCTTGGCCTTGGCGGGCGTGGTGACCCGTTTCTGGTCGCCCGCATCCCTGTCGGCAAAGCGCACACCGGGGGTCACGGTGAGGAAGTCCTTGCCGCAGCGCTCATGGACAACGCCCGCCTCCAGCGGAGAGCACACCACGCCGTCCAGACCCGCCTGCGCGGCGTTTTCGGCATAGTGCATCACCACCTCGGCAAGCGGCTTTTCGATCCACAGCTCCCGCTCCATGCGCTCCTGATCGGTAGAGGTGAGCTGGGTCACGGCGATGAGCAGCGGACGGGTGCCGCCGGGCCGGGTGAGGCCCTCCAGCGCGGCGGTCATCATGGCGCCGGTACCGGCGGCATGGACGTTCACCAGGTCCACATCCAGCGCGGACAGAGCGGCCATAGCCTTTTTCACAGTGTTGGGAATGTCATGCAGCTTCAGATCCAGGAAGATCTTGTGGCCCCGGGCCCGGATCTCCCGGACGATGGAAGGCCCTTCGGCGTAAAACAGCTCCATGCCGATCTTCACAAAGGGCTTTTCCTCGGTGAAACGGTCTAAAAAGGCCAGTGTCTTTTCCTTGCTGTCGAAGTCCAGCGCAACGATAACGTCCTTACCCATGATGTGCTCCTCCTATGATCTCCGTCAGATTTTCCATGCCGTACCGTTCCATCACGGCAGGCAGATCTTCGATAATGGTCTTGCAGGCATACGGCTCCACAAGGTTCGCCGCGCCCACGCCGACGGCAGCGGCGCCCGCCAGCATCAGCTCGATGACGTCCGCCGCCGTGGTGATGCCGCCCATGCCCACGATGGGGATGGAAACGGCCTCATAGACCTGATACACCATCCGCACCGCCAGCGGGAACATCCCCGGGCCGGACATACCGCCGGTGGTGTTGGCCAGTAGCGGACGGCGGCGTTTCAGGTCGATGCGCATCCCCGGCAGGGTGTTGATAAGGCTCACGCCGTCGGCCCCCGCGTCCTCGCAGGCCTTGGCAACGGCGGCAATATCAGCCGCCGTGGGGGACAACTTCAAAATGATGGGCTTTTTCGTCACCGCCCGGACAGCCTTCGTCACCTCGGCGGCGGACTTGGGATCCGCGCCGAAGGCGGCCCCGCCGCCGTGGACGTTGGGACAGGAGATGTTGACCTCCAACCAGCCCACCTGCTCCTGCGCGTCTAACTTCTCGCAGACCTCGGCGTATTCCGCCACGGAAAAGCCGCTGACATTCGCCATCACCGGCTTGTGAAATACCTGCTTGAGCTTTGGCAGCTCCGTTTCGATCACCGCGTCCACGCCGGGGTTTTGCAGCCCCACCGCGTTCAGAAGACCGCCCGCGTACTCCGCGATGCGGGGCGTGGGATTGCCGAACCGGGGTTCCCGGGTGGTACCTTTAAAGGAGAAAGTCCCTAAAATATTGATGTCGTAAAGTTCCGCAAACTCATAGCCAAAGCCGAAGGTGCCGCTGGCAGGGATGATGGGGTTGTCCATCTCAATGCCGCAGAGGGTCACTTTTGTGTTCACCATACGATCTCCTCCTTTTCCAGCACGGGGCCGTCCTTGCAGATGCGCTTATTGCCGTATTTCGTCTCGCAGGAGCAGCCCATACAGGCCCCGAAGCCGCAGCCCATCCGCTCTTCAAAGCTGAACTGGCCGGAGGTCTTGCAATCAGCGTACACTGCCTTGAGCATCGGCTCCGGGCCGCAGGTGTAGAGATAGGTGTAGTCGGACACGGCGGCCATGCCGTCGGTCACAAGGCCCTTGAGACCGACGCTGCCATCGGCGGTGGCGATGACGACCTCTGCCCCCAGTGCCCGAAATTCCTCCGCCAGAAAAATTTCGGCTTCCCGGTTGAAGCCCATCACGGCGGTGACGCGCTTACCTTGTGCGGTCAGCCGCTTGGCAAGGCCGTACAGCGGCGGGATCCCCACGCCGCCGCCCACCAGCAGGGGGTGTTCCCCGCCGCGGGACACGTCAAAGCCGTTGCCAAGGCCCGTCAGCACATCCAACTCCGTGCCGACAGCCATGCCCGTCATGGCCTCGGTGCCGTGGCCCAAGACCTTATAAATAAGGGTCACTTCCCCGTTCTCCCAATCGCACACGGAGATGGGGCGGCGGAGGAAAAAGCCGGAGAGTTTCAGGTTCACGAACTGCCCCGGCGCGGTGATGGCGGAGGTGTCCCCAGCCAGCCGCAGACGGTAGATGCCGTCGGCCAACCTTGTGTTTTCAAGTATTGTCAGATTTGTTTGTTTCACAGTCTCTCTCCTCTTAACAGCCGCTCCTCATCGCACCACACAGCGCCCTCGCCCGTCGCTGTCAGCAGGCAGCGGCCTTGAACCTCCCATCCTGTAAAGGGTGTTGCCTTGCCCATAGAGAGGAAGTCCGTCGGGTCGACGCGGTAGCTGTCATTCAGGTCGAACACGGTAAAGCCGGTGTCCGTGGGGATGTTGAAACGGCGGCAGGGCGCGTCGTGGAGCAGCTCCATGAGCCGTTCCATGGAAATGGCGCCGGGCTTTACAAGGTAGGTGTAGAGCAGCGGGAAGGCCGTTTCCAGTCCCACGATGCCCATGGCGCTTTTTTCCAGTCCCCTTCCCTTTTCCTCGGCGCTGTGGGGGGCGTGATCCGTGGCGATCATGTCGATGGTGCCGTCCGCCAGACCCTCCAGCAGCGCCTCCCGGTCGCTCTTATCGCGTAGAGGCGGGTTCATTTTGAAACGGCCGTCCTCCTGCAAGCAGGAATCGTCCAGCAGCAGGTAGTGGGGGCCGGTCTCGCAGGTGACGTTCAGCCCCTCGGCCTTGGCCTTGCGGATGAGCGCGACGCTCTCCTTGGTGGAGATATGGCAGACGTGATAGCCGCAGCCCGTCTCCCGCACCAGCTCCAGATCCCGCTGGATGGGCCGCCACTCGCTCTCGGAGCAGATGCCCCGATGTCCGTGGGCGCGGGCATAAGCGCCGTCGTGGATGTAGCCGCCCCGCAGGAGAGAATTGTCCTCGCAGTGGGCCACGATCAGCTTGCCGAGGCGCTTGGCCTCCAGCATGGCGCGGCGCATCATATCACGATCCTGAACGCCCTTTCCGTCGTCGGAGAAGGCCACCGCGTAGGGGGCCATGGCGTCCAAGTCCGCCAGTTCCCTGCCCTGCTCGCCTTTCGTGATGGCCCCGTAGGGCAGAACGCGGATCACGGCGTCCTTTTGAATGGCGTCCAGCTCCATTTGCAGCGTCTCCATGCTGTCCGGCACCGGATTCAGATTCGGCATGGCGCATACGGCGGTATAGCCGCCGTGGGCCGCCGCCAGCGTACCGGTGCGGATGGTCTCCTTATAAGAAAAACCCGGCTCCCGAAGATGTACATGCACATCAACGAAACCGGGTAATATGGTAAAGGAAGAAACATTCAGGGACGAAGGAAAAACAATATCCTTGCAAAAAACACGATCCCCAAAGGAAACGGAAACATCACCGCCGCTGAAAGCACCTCGGCGGAACACCTGCGCACCCTTCAAAACCACGGTCACTACGATCGCCTCTCTTTCCTCAAATTTTTGATAGAATACCATGCGAGGATTGCCTTGTCAAGACAAAAAATGGTTTTTCAACGATAAGTTTTTTCAAAGAGAAATATAAGTGTATCTTATGAATTGTCACAACGATATAAATGTAGCTAAGATTTTCTATCTTCTTTCTCCCTTTTGCGGAATGGACGAAAAGCGGGGCGTATGGTACACTGAAAGCAAGTTGAGCTCTTTGTAACTGACGGAATGTGGGCTACCACGGGGGAGCAGGGAGCATCGCTCTGAGGCGGCGCGTTTCAGAGGCCGACCGTCTGGGCACTCCAACTGCAAAGGGCAGCGGAGCGCCTATTTTTATGTTTGAGGGAGGGAACGCAGATGAGAAAGGTTGCGATCGTTATGGGCAGCAAGAGTGATCTGCCCGTCGCGGAGAAGGCCGTAGGCGTATTGCGAGACTACGGCGTCCAGATGGAAGTGCGCGTATTATCCGCTCACCGGTGTCCGAATGAGGCAAGGGAATTTGCCGCGTCGGCTCGGGAGGGCGGATTTTCTGTTATCCTCGCGTTCGCCGGCATGGCGGCGCATCTTGCCGGCGCGATGGCGGCAAACACCACGCTGCCGGTGATCGGCGTGCCGTGCAGCGGGACGAAGCTTGACGGCATGGACGCGCTGCTCTCCACCGTGCAGATGCCGAGCGGCATCCCGGTGGCGACGGTGGCGGTGGACGGCGGGAAGAACGCCGCGCTGCTGGCGGTGCAGATCATGGCGGTCTCCGACGCGGAGCTCGCCCAAAAGCTGGACGAGGCGCGGACGCGGGAACGGGACGCCGTGCTGCGCGCGGACGAAGAGGTTCGGGCGCTTTATCAGTAAATAAGGAATTCACTTCAAGAAATAAAAGGAGAGCGGAAAGCAATGAAACTCGTATATACCGGAAAGACCAAGGATGTATTCGCACTGGACAACGGTAACTACCTGCTCAGGTTCAAGGATGACTGCACGGGCAAGGACGGCGTGTTTGACCCCGGCGAGAACAGCGTGGGCCTGACCATCGAGGGCGTGGGCAATGTCAACCTGCGCATGACCAAGCACTTTTTTGAAAAGATCAACGCCGCCGGCATCCGCACACACTATGTCTCCGCGGATCTGAAGGAGACCACGATGGAGGTCCTGCCCGCGAAGGTCTTCGGCCATGGGCTGGAGGTCATCTGCCGCCTCAAGGCGGTGGGGAGCTTCCGCCGCCGCTACGGTGAGTACATTGAAGAGGGCGCCGACCTGCCCGCCTATGTGGAGACGACCTTCAAAAATGACGCGCTGGGCGATCCGCTTGTGACCAAGGACGGCCTTGTGGTGCTGGGTGTGATGACCGAGCAGCAGTATGACGACATCAAGACCATGACGCAGAAGATTACGCAGATCGTTGCCGACGACCTGCGTGAGAAGGGCCTTGTCCTCTACGACATCAAGTTCGAGTACGGCTATGCGCCGGACGGCAGCGTGATGCTCATTGACGAGATCTCCTCGGGCAACATGCGCGTTTACCGCGACGGCAAGTACGTCGACCCCATGACGCTCTCCGAGCTGTTCTTTGCGTAATGGGCGGCTTTTTCGGCGCGGTCTCGGACCGCAATGTCGCGCTGGACATTTTCTTCGGCACGGACTACCACTCCCACCTTGGCACGCGCCGCGGCGGAATGGTGCTCTTTGACAAGAAGGAGGGCTTCCAGCGCCAGATACACAACATTGAAAATACGCCCTTTCGGACGAAGTTTGAGCGGGACCTCGCGGACTTCCGCGGCCACGCGGGGCTCGGCTGCATCAGCGACAGCGACCCTCAGCCGCTGCTCGTGCGCTCCCATCTGGGCTTGTACGCCATCGTGACGGTCGGCATCATCAACAACACCGATGAGCTGGTGAAGGCTTATCTCTCCGACAAGGGTCAGCAATTTCTGACGCTGAGCAGCGGCCGCGTGAATGTCACCGAGCTGACCGCCGCGCTCATCAATCAGGAAAACGACCTTGTCTCCGGCATCCTCCACGCGCAGGCGGTCATCGACGGCTCCATGACGATCCTGATTTTGACCGAGGAAGGAGAGCTGATCGCCGCGCGTGACAGCATGGGACGCCTCCCTGTGCTGATCGGACAGCGCGAGGACGGCTACTGCGTATCGTTCGAGTCCTTCGCCTATCATAAGCTCGACTATCAGGACGCCTATGAGCTGGGGCCGCGGGAGATCGTCCGGCTGAACGCGCGCGGCTTTGAAACGCTCTCGCCGGCGGGTAAGCAGATGAAGATCTGCGCCTTCCTCTGGACCTATTACGGCTATCCGAACTCCAACTACGAGGGTGTGAACGTGGAGTTGATGCGCTATCGCAACGGCGCGATCATGGCGCGCAACGAGGCCGAGCGCGGCGGTGTGCCCGACGTGGACTTTGTCGCCGGCGTGCCGGATTCCGGCGTGCCGCACGCCATGGGCTATGCCAACCAGAGCGGCAAGCCCCTCGCGCGCCCCTTCGTCAAGTATACCCCCACTTGGCCGCGCTCGTTCATGCCCGAGGACCAGCAGGTGCGCAGCAGAGTGGCGCGCATGAAGCAGATCCCCGTGCCGGAGCTGATAGAGGGCAAAAAGCTCCTTTTTGTGGACGACTCCATCGTGCGCGGCACGCAGCTGCGTGAAACGGTCGAGTTTTTGTACAGCGCCGGCGCGGCGGAGGTCCACATGCGCTCGGCCTGCCCGCCCATCATGTACCCCTGCCGCTACCTGAACTTTTCGCGCGGCAACAGCGCCATGGACCTGCTCGCGCGCCGCATGGTGCAGGAGCTGGAGGGCAACGAGGGCCAAAAGCATCTGGAGGAATACGCCGACAGCCGCACCGAGCGCGGAAAATGCCTGCTGCATGAGATCTGCGCGCAGTTTGGCTTTGATTCACTCTCCTATCAGTCCCTTGACGGGCTGCTGGAGGCGATCGGTATTGACAGGGACAAGGTCTGCACCTACTGCTGGACCGGAAAGGAATGACATTATGGGCATCTCTCACTCGGAAGCATACGCGGCCGCCGGCGTTGACATCGAGGCGGGCTATCAGGGCGTAAAAATGATGAACCGCTATGTGCAGCGCACGCTCACAGCCGATGTGATCTCCGATCTCGGCGGCTTCGGCGGGCTTTTCTCGCTGGACCTGCACGGGCTTGAAAAGCCGGTGCTGGTCTCCGGCACGGACGGCGTGGGCACCAAACAGCGCATCGCGCAGCTCATGGATCGGCACAACACCGTCGGCATCGACTGCGTGGCGATGTGCGTCAACGACATCATCTGCTGCGGGGCGAAGCCGCTGTTCTTCCTTGACTACATCGCCATCGGCAAGAACATCCCGGAAAAGGTCGTGTCGCTGGTCTCGGGCGTATCCGAGGGCTGCGTACGCGCGGGCTGTGCGCTCATCGGCGGCGAGACCGCCGAGCACCCCGGCACGATGAAGCCGGACGACTATGACCTTGCGGGCTTTGCCGTGGGCGTCGTGGACCGTGGCAAAATTCTGGACAAGAACAAAATGCAGCCGGGAGATGTGGTCATCGCGCTGCCCTCCAGCGGGCTGCACTCCAACGGCTACTCGCTCGTGCGCAAAGTCGTTGGCGTTGACGGCATCAAGCCGGGCACGCCCGAGGCCGCTGCTAAGGCCGAGGAGCTGAGCCGCCCGCTCGAGGCCCTCGGCGGCGCATCGCTGGCCGACGCCCTGCTGGCCCCCACGCGCATCTACGTCAAGCCGATTCTGGAGCTGCTGCGCGGTGGCGCTCCGGTGCACGCGATTGCCCACATCACCGGCGGCGGTATTACCGAGAACCTCAACCGCGCGCTTGCCGACGACGTCGACGCTGTGGTCACCCGCAACGGCGCCGAGATGGGCTGGGATGTTCCGCCCGTCATCACCTACGTGTCGCGCCAGGCCGAGCTCGCGCCCAACGAGGCATGCAAGACCTTCAACATGGGCGTCGGCCTGTGCCTGATCGTCGCCCCCGAGGACGAGGCTGCCGTGACCGAGGCCCTGGTTGCGCTGGGCGAGAAGCCGTTCCGCGTGGGCGAGTGTGTCGAGGGTTCCGGTAAGGTCGTGTACTCCGATGAGCGCTAACGATCAGATGGCTGCTAGTGAGGGCCTGGGCTTTGTGCCCTACACCCGTCCGACCGGCACCGATACGGCAGAGCCGCTCAAGATCGGTGTGCTCATCAGCGGCTCCGGCACCAATCTGCAGGCGCTGATCGACCTAATCGCCGCGGATAAGCTCAATGCCTCAATTGAGCTCGTGGTGTCGAGCCGTCCTTCGGCCAAGGGTCTGCAGCGTGCCGAGCGTGCGGGTATCCAGACGCTTACGCTGTCCAAGGATGTCTATGCCGACCCCATCGCCGCCGACGAGATCATCGCGCACGAGCTGCTCGAGCGCGGCTGCGAGTATGTGGTCATGGCCGGCTACATGCGCATGGTGCATACGCCGCTGCTGGCGGCGTTTCCCAACCGCGTGGTCAACTTGCATCCGGCGCTGCTGCCGAGCTTTACCGGCGCGCATGCGATCGACGATGCCTTTGCGCGCGGCGTCAAGGTAACCGGTGTGACCGTGCATTTTGCCAACGAGATCCACGACAACGGCCCCATCATCGCCCAGCGCGCGCTGGCCGTTGAGGAAGGCTGGGAT
>ERZ773241.2505-NODE-2505-length-14558-cov-3.977315_pt1 | contig 14558 bp, 12 predicted proteins | sample MGYA00580989_ERZ773241 | MGnify/ENA primary metagenome ERZ773241 (study PRJEB29015, sample SAMEA2737804) | human gut metagenome | biome: human gut; feature: human-associated habitat; material: faeces | place: China | collected 2012 ... | reverse complement strand
GCTGGCAGCGATGCCGCCATGTCGCGGCTGGCACAGATCTACGAGGCGGATAAGCATTACAAGGAGGCGGCAAAGTGGTATCGCCGCTATGCAGCGGATCGCATCCGCTGGCGCAACCAGCGGCTGAATTGGTGAAAAAGTTCCAAAAATGGGTGAACTTGTGTTTTTCGACAACGGCTCTTATAATGGATGTACAGGCAATGGCACGCAGAATAATATGATGAGAAGGAGAATGAACGATGAATGTAAAAAGAATTACTGACCGTAGCTTTTTTACTTGTCCGGCAGAAGAATTGGCTCCGAAGCTGCTTGGGAAAGTTCTGTGCAGAAAGGCCGAGGATGGATTTGTTATTCGCGGCCGCATCAATGTAACTGAGGCATATCCAACTGATGACAAGGTGAATGACGCAGCGCGTGCTGCTAAAAGCGGTAAGGTGAATACGCAAATGCAAGAAGGCGGCGTGATATATGTCAAGAACTCTCGCGGCTCTTTTCGTTTTGACATTGTTGCCGGGCATGCAGGTGACGGGGAAAGCGTGCTGATACGAGGACTTGATGCATATACGGAGGGGCCCTTTATTGCTGCGGATGCCATGTCTATCGATTCTGGTCTGGACGGTACAGACTTGCTTTCATCCGAGTCTCTTATTTGGCTGGAAGATGACGGCGTCTCTGTCGAATTAAATGAGCCGCGTCCGCGCGTCCTTGGTGAGAAAGCTCCCTCAGAATCCGCTGAGAGGCTCCTCCGGTTTACAGTAAAAGCTTTCACATTCAACTGAACACATGTCTACCCCCATCTATTTCCCCGCACTCCTCCCTATGCTTTATCCAACCGACGCAGAGACGCTGTTCACGGCGCTGACGGCGCACGATGTCCCCTATGCGCTGCTGGATGGCACACGGGACATCTGGGTGCGGGACTTCATGCCGGTGCGGACAGGCTCCGGAAAGCTGGTATCCTTCCGCTATGAGCCGTGCTATCTGAAAAACGATCCTGATCTGAGGACCGATTTTCGTAAGGATCTTGCTCCGCAGCTCGGCCTGCCGGTTACATACAGCAATATCAACCTCGACGGCGGGAACGTGGTGTTCTCGCCGTCCGGGGCGCGCGTCCTGGTCAGTGACCGCGTCTTTTCCGAAAACCCGGAGTATCCGTCTGCCGCGTTGGTGCATGAGCTTTCGGAGCTGCTGGAGGCGGAGGTGATCGTCCTCCCGTCGCTGAAAAGCGGCATGACCGGCCACGCCGACGGCATGGCGCGGTTTCTCGACGACCGCACCGTGCTGTGCAATCGGCCGCTGTCATCCTGCGGCTTTGAGCAGCAGGTGAAGCGAGCGGTGCAGGACTGCGGCTTGGATGCGGTAGGCTTCCCCTTTGTCCCGACCGGTGGGGTCAGCGCCGTCGGCTGCTACCTGAACTATTTGGAGACGGAACGGGTGGTTTTCCTGCCGGTGTTTGGCATCGAGCAGGATGCCGAGGCTGAGACTTTCGCACGGCAGCTTTTCAGCAAAGAGATCGTGCCCGTCAACATCCGGGAGATCGCCCGACAGGGCGGCTGTCTGAACTGCATCAGTTGGGAGGGACCTCATGCATAATGAACAGGATTTGAAGAACACGCCGGAATACCGCTCCGGTATGTTCCGCATCGTCACCTGCCCCGTCTGCGGCTATCCCACGCTGGATATGTACTGGATCTGTGAGCATTGCGGCTGGGAGTATGACATTGAGCTGCAGACGGAGGATGAGGAGTCTCCCTGCAACGGCATGTCCCTGCGGGCATACCGCGAACTATACAAAACTGGAGGTATATCTATGAACGTGCCCATCTGTTCCCGCAAAGCCGCCGAAGAACTGCTGCGTACCGACACGCTCTCCCGCACGGCGGTGATCTCCTTCTGCGACCCGCCCTCCGTCGGCAAGCCTGCCCCGACGCCCCCGCCGGACTACGCCGGCAAAGCAGTGCGGGTGTTCACCGTGGTCGTTCACGATCTGGATCTGACGGCTCTGCCGGATGTGGGGCTGGACTACGACACCTACATGCCGGAGGCGGACGCACTGGCGGCGTTTATCTGTCAGGCAAGGGCGGACGGGCTGGATATCCTTTGCCAGCGCGAGTACGGGCAGAGTCGCAGCGCCGCCTGCGCCGCCGCAATTTTGGAGTATTTCAACGGCACCGGCATCTCCGTCTTTGCCGACTACCGCTATTACCCTAACCAAGTGGTGTATCACAAGATCATGGACGCACTGACCCGGTACGGGCAGAAGGCGCAGCCATCCGCTTGACTTTCTCGTCAAAGCGCTTTACCATATAAGCACAACCGAAGATCAGCCCCGCGCAGTAGTGTACAGCTTAAAGTTTCGTACTTTGAGGAGGGTGGCGAGTCGCCGCTCTGTTTACCAAGAGGACGCACGCTTCGCAAGCGAAGCGACCGCCTGATACCGCTCCATCGAATCGCGAATCACGCCGTGATTAGAAATTCGACTCCGCTTATATCAGGTCACTTTGTGCTGCACGGGGCTGATTTTATGTTAGGGGGGTCTCTATGAAAATCGAGAAGGATACGGTCACATTTGAAGCGCCGGACGCAGACTTCGTGACCAAATTCGGTATGCAGGCCGCGGCGGATATGGTACTGGATTTTCACTGCTTTCACCCGCAGCTGCCGTTCCTGTACGACGCCCGGCAGCTGGCGGCGTTTCTCTCTACCAGCAGGCAAAAGCTCCTTTACTATGCGCGGCACACGGCGGCAGCGTATCACCCCGTCACCATCCCCAAGCGTAACGGCGATGTGCGCATACTGTCCGTGCCGGACGACACGCTGCGTCGCTGGCAGCGGAAGATCTGCCGGGAGCTCCTCGCCTATCTGCCTGTCGCACCGCAGGCCACCGCCTATCGGAAGGGCGGCGCTATCAGCGGCAACGCCGCGCCCCATGTGGGCAAGCGGTATCTCCTGAAGCTGGATATCTCCGACTTTTTCGGCAGCATTTGCTTTGAGCAGGTCCACTCCGCCGCCTTTCACACCCGGTACTTCTCCCGGCAGGTGGGCTTTCTGCTGACCTCTCTTTGCTGCAAAGACGGTGCCTTGCCGCAGGGTGCGCCCACCTCTCCCGCGCTTTCCAATCTGGTCATGCGGAATTTTGATACGAGCATGGCGCGCTGGTGCCAGCGGTGCGGCATCGTATACACGCGGTACTGTGATGACCTGACCTTTTCCGCCGATCGTCCGCTGTTCGCCGTCTATTCGAAGGCGAAAAATATGCTGGCGGAGATGGGCTTTGACCTGAATGAGGCCAAGACCCATTTTATCACCAACGCCGGACGGCAGAGCGTGACCGGTCTGACCGTCAATGAGAAGGTATCCGTGCCGGCCGGCTATAAGCGATCACTTCGACAAGAGGTCTATTACGCCCTGCGCTTTGGTCTGGCGGACAGTATCCTGCGGGGCGGCCACGCAGCGCTTCGCACAGACGGCGTTCCTGATACGGAGCGCTACCGGCAGCAGCTATTGGGACGAGTCCAGTATGTGCTGCAGATCGAGCCGGAAAACCGCTGGTTCCGCGAGGCAAAACAAAAGCTGCTGTCCTGCGATGACCTCCCGAAGGTCTGACGCCTGTTCCTTAATTACAGCGTGGTCATTTCTGCGCCGTTGCAGGGCTTGACCCAAACCATGACCCAAACGCGGAAAAAAACAGGTGGATACAGGCGGACACAGCGGATCGCCCACCGAGCCGAAAGCACGCAAAAGCGCCGGAAAGCGTTGCGGCACAACGCTTTCCGGCGCTCATCGTATCTTCACACGCAGGAGGTCACTGGTTCGAGTCCAGCAGTCTCCACCACATATGAAAAATCCGAACTTCTTCCCTATCGGGAATGCGTTCGGATTTTTCATTTTTATCAAAGATAATTCCTACTGATATTTACGCCCGGAGGAATTTTACATCCTCCGGACATTTTTTATCCGCATATTCGATTTCTGCCGTTAGGAATGACGACCATCAAAAAAGAACATCATCTCTTTTGTGGACGGCAATGGACACTATCGGTTAAACCAGCCGCAGGACGAGTGATCCGCCCTCACGAGCGCCTCTTCCCTTCGGATCCCCCTATCCCACCAACAAATCCCCCTTCCCGGCACATAGCACCGGGAAAGGGGGATTTTTGATCCATCCGCAGAATTTTTCATGTTCCCCCTTGACAATTCCTTTGTCTTAATGTACTATTGTCGTAGTACAAGCGAACTGATAGGTGGGGCAGCGAGAACGTCGAGATGTGACTGCTCCGATCCATCGGCAGCACAGGCAAAGGAGGACGCCTATGGAATGGGATATCCGCAATGACCAGCCCATTTACACCCAGCTGATCCAACAGGTGACGCTGGCCATTCTGTCCGGCACCTTCCCCTGCGGCGGACGGCTGCCGCCGGTGCGGGAGATGGCGGCGGAGGCCGGGGTCAACCCCAACACCATGCAGCGGGCGCTGGCGGAGCTGGAGCGCACGGGGCTGGTCTACACCCAGCGCACTGCCGGGCGCTTTGTTACCGAGGACGCTGCCGTCATCGACAGTGCCAAACAGGAGCTGGCTCATCAGCAGGTCGGGGCCTTTCTGCGCCGCATGGAGCGCATGGGCTACGACCGGGAGCAGACCGCCCAGCTGGTGCGGTCTTGGAAGGAGGAAGCATAAGAGATGGCTATTTTAGAATGTAAGGACCTGACCAAATATTACGACCGGACTCTGGGTCTGGACCACCTGTCCCTCCAGCTGGAGCCGGGGCGGATCGTGGGTCTGCTTGGCCCCAACGGCAGCGGTAAGACCACGCTGCTGAAGATCGCCAATGGGCTTCTGACCCCCTCGTCGGGGCAGCTGCTCATCGACGGCAAGGCCCCCGGCCCGGACACCCGGAGACTGGTATCCTATCTGCCGGAGCGCACCTATCTGCCCGATACTGTCCGGGTAAAGGGACTGCTCTCTTTTTTCAGGGATTTTTATACAGACTTTGACGCTGCAAAGGCGGAGGAAATGTTGCAAAAGCTCGACATCGATCCGTCCAGCCCCTTAAAGACGCTCTCGAAGGGAACCCGTGAAAAGGTGCAGCTGATCATGGTCATGAGCCGCCGCGCCAGGGTCTATATTCTGGACGAGCCGATCGCCGGCGTCGATCCCGCCGCGCGTGATTACATTTTAAAGACCATTATCCAGGATTACAGCGAGGATGCGTCAATTCTGCTCTCCACACACTTGATTGCGGACGTCGAGCAGCTTCTGGACGATGTTATTTTTCTGAAAGACGGACAGATCATTCTCTCTTCCAGCGTGGAGAAGATCCGGGACACCCGCCATCAGTCCGTAGACTCTTATTTCCGGGAGGTATTCTCATGCTCACAAAACTGATTTCCCATGAATGGAAAGATACGTTTAAAGTTCCTGCCCTTTTGCTCACTATCACGGTGCTGCTTTCCGCCGCCAGCCTCGTATACTTCTCCGTTGCAGACCAGGCTACCGCCGACATAGATCTCAATGTGCGAAACTTTGTACTTTACATCGCATGCATCCTGATTCTCAGCGGTCTTTCCATGATCCTGATGATCTATTTTACGATCCGTTTTTATAAAAATCTCTATACCGACGAGGGCTATCTGATGCACACGCTCCCTGTCAAGCCCTGGATGCTGATTGTCTCCAAGCTGACCATCGGAACCATCTGGTTTTACCTGATCGATTTGTTGTTGGTTGGCGCAATTACCTGGATCACCTTGATTGCCCTGCCCACGATGGCATATTTTTCTCCGGAAGATCTGTTGGAGCTTCGGACGATGTTCCAGTCGTACCACACGATTTTCACCGTTCCCTCCATACTCTTTCTGGCAATTCCCGTGATGATCATCGGCTCTGTCTTTTCCCTGCTTACCATCTATGCCTCGATCTCTTTGGGACAGCTGTTTTCCAGCCACAAGGTGCTCGCATCCATCCTGTGTTATCTCGGGCTGAGCACCATCCTTTCGACCGCTATGATGCTTCTGACCGCGCCTACAACCGCAGGCGTGTTCATCATTCAATCGACTTCTGCGAATCCGATGGCTGATTTTGCCTCCATTTACTGGTCGATTATGCTGATTTCCCTGTTCGCAAATCTGATTCTATGCGTTCCTGCTTTCTGGATCTGCAACTATGTAATGAAACGTTGTCTGAATCTTGATTAAGACATACCGCGCTGCGGCGGAGATTTTGAAAGGTGCCTGACGTCTGACGATTTCCGCTGCGGCACGATTTTTTTAGTTGCGTCTGACTGTCGCGGCTCGCATGATGCAGCGGGCAGCTCAGACAGCAGTATCATTTTTCCTGTCTCCGGCATATCTTATTATCACATATTCTGGATATGAGAGGTACTTTTATGCCACAGCTTTCCTGTGCTGCAGCAGAAGAAACCGGTTATCCCGGCTCCCTGATGATCTGCGTAACTTCTTCTGTCGGTTTTTTCCCGGTTGTGGGCGCTACTGTTACGATCTCCGACAGTGCTTCCCCGGAACAGATTCTTGAAACTCTTACTACCGATGAATCCGGACAGACAACGTCCGTCCTGCTGCCAGCGCCCAATCCCGCCTATTCCCAGAGTCCTTCCAATCCGCGTCCATACACCGATTATATAATCGAAGTACAGGCGGACGGTTACGAGCCTGTCCGTATCAACGGCGCTGAAATTCTGCCGGATGCATTCAGCATTCTTCCGGTTTCCATGACACCCGCCGCAGTTTCCGACTCTCCTAAAGAGCAGGAAATTTTCATTCCGGATCACACCCTTTACGGCGAATATCCTGCCAAAATCCCGGAGGCAGAGATTAAAACCGAAGCCGAAACCGGAGAAATCGTCTTAAGCCGTGTCGTCATTCCGGAATATATCATCGTCCACGACGGTCTTCCCGACGATTCCAGCGCTCCAAACTACTATGTCCGCTATAAAGACTATATCAAAAACGTCGTTTCTTCCGAAATCTATGCAACCTGGCCGGAGAGCACCATCTACGCCAACATTCTCGTCATTCAGTCCTTTACTCTGAATCGTGTATACACGGAATGGTATCGTGCAAAGGGCTATTCCTTTACCATCACCTCTTCCACCGCCTACGACCAGAAATTCATCTACGGCAGAAATATCTACAGCAATATCGACCGCCTCGTGGACTCTATTTTTGCAAATTATCTCTCCCGCCCCGGCGTGCGGCAGCCGATCTTTACCAGCTATTGCGACGGAAATCGCGTCAGCTGTCAGGGTCTCTCCCAGTGGGGTTCCAAATATCTCGGTGATCAGGGCTACAGCGCGATTGAGATCATCCGCTACTATTACGGCAACGACATGTATATCAACGCAGCCCAGGCCATCAGCGGCGTCCCGTCCTCCTGGCCTGGCTATGACCTGACCATCGGTGCATCCGGTCCAAAGGTTCGACAGATACAGGAGCAGTTAAACCGCATCGCACAAAACTACCCTGCTATCCCGAAAACCTCTGCCGACGGTATCTTCGGTCCCCAGACCGCTGCACAGGTGCGGGCTTTTCAGCGTATCTTCAACCTCCCGGCAACCGGAATTGTGGATTATCCGACCTGGTATCAGATTTCAAACATTTATGTGGCAGTCAGCCGTATCGCAGAGCCGGGGACGTAATGGCGGCATGACGATCCTCGCGGAGCGTTTTTATCGTATGGAAACGAAGTTTCCTATACGATAAAAAGACCGCAGACAGGAATCGTATATTCATCCTGCATGCGGTCTTCGCATTTACTATTGATCTGCAGCAGCGCCATTTTCACAGCCTGCGCATTTTATTCATGACAATAGAATGCTCGCAGAGCGTGCATTCTATTGTTTTGCAAGCAGCAGCATAATGTCATTGGAGCGCGCTACAAACTTGGTCATCGCTTCCGGAGAAAGCGGTGCATTCTGGAGCTTCGCCAGATCATAGAGCTGTTCGCAGATCATCTGGGTGTTTGCATCGTCTTCGTGCTCCGTAATGTAGGTTACGAGCGGATGGTTTGCATTCAATATCAGCGTCTCGCCCTCTGCACCGAACATGCTCATATCCATGCCACCGCCATACATCTTCATCATATCCTGCATTCTTCTGCTCTCTTCGGAAACCGTCAGAACAGAGGATACCTTTTTATTCTTGAGCTTTTCGATCTTTACCTTGATCTTGTCGTTTTTCAGTGCTTTCTGAACCAGCTTTTCAACCTTTTCCGCCTGCGTGTTTAATTCTTCCTGCGTCTTCTTGCTGGTCTTTGCCTTAAATGCATCGGTTAAATCAGCATCGATTCTTGCAAAATGAATCCCCTCATTCTTTGCCTCCAGCTGAGAGATAAAGGGCTGGTCGATCCGGTCGGTCAGCATAACGGCATCCATTTTGGCAGCCTTGAACATGTTGATGTACTGGCTCTGCTGTTTTTCATCTGTTACATAGTAGATGGTCTTGTCTTTCTTCTCTTCCTCAGCGGAATCTTCGCTCTTGTCCTCTACGACTTCTGCTTCTACCTTTTCGCCGTTCTCATCCACAGCACCCTCCTGTGTCTCATCCGGGTCAGTCTTATTGACTTCCAGGCACTCGGGCAGGGTCATATATTTGCCGTCCAGGTTCTTGAAGAGGATGTAATCCGTCATCTTCTCGCAGAATTTTTCGTCCTTTAAGCAGCCGAATTTGATGAACGGAGCGATATCATCCCAGTATTTCTCGTATTCATCCTTCTGGGTCTTGCACATGCCGGACAGCTTATCCGCAACCTTTTTGGTAATATAATCGGAAATTTTCTTTACAAAGCCATCGTTCTGCAGCGCGCTTCTGGACACGTTCAGCGGCAGATCAGGACAATCAATGACGCCCTTTAACAGCAGCAAAAATTCCGGGATTACTTCTTTAATATTATCGGCAATAAATACCTGATTATTGTACAGCTTGATGACGCCCTCGATGGATTCGTATTCCATGTTGATCTTCGGGAAGTAAAGGATACCCTTTAAGTTGAACGGATAATCCATGTTCAGATGAATCCAGAACAGAGGCTCCTTGTAATCCATAAATACCTTGCGGTAGAAATCAATGTACTCTTCCTTTGTGCATTCACTGGGGTTCTTCGTCCAGAGCGGGTGAGTATCGTTGATCAGTTCTGGACGCTTTGTAATTTTGAGCTTATCCGGATCTTCTTCCTTTTCTTTCTTCACTTCTTCGATCACATGATCGCTGTCGAGCTTCTCACTCGCAAGAATCGTCTGTGTCTCAGGTGTATTGGCTCTGGAAACGTAAATTTCCACAGGCATGAAGGAACAATATTTCTTGATTACTTCGGTTGCTTTGTACTCGTTGCAGAACTGCAGGCAGTCCTCGTTTAAGAACAGGGTAATGCAGGTACCGACTTCTGTGCGGGTACCGTCCTGCATATCGTATTCTGTGCCGCCATCGCATTCCCAGTGAACCGGCTTTGCATCCTTCTGCCAGGAAAGGGTATCGATATGTACTTCATCCGCTACCATAAATGCGGAATAGAAGCCCAGTCCGAAATGACCGATGATCTGGTCGTCGTTTGTCTTATCTTTATATTTTGCAATAAAATCTGTCGCACCGGAAAATGCGATCTGGTTGATGTATTCTTCCACCTCATCCGCAGTCATGCCGACACCGTTATCAATAAACCGGATGGTCTTTGCATCCGGGTCAACGATAACATCCACTCTGGGCTTGTAGCCCTCCGGAAGCTCGTACTCTCCCATCATATCCAGCTTCTTTAACTTCGTAATGGCGTCGCAGCCGTTGGAAATCAGCTCTCTGTAAAAAATGTCATGATCCGAATATAACCACTTTTTGATAATCGGAAAAATATTGTCGCTGTTAATTGATAATGCTCCGTGCTTTTCAGCCATGAAATATCACGATCCTTTCTTTTTCAGTTCGTTTTCAGATGCCCGGAGAAGCTTTCCTCCAAGCTTTACCCATAGTGTAGTCCTGTCGTTTCAAAAAGTCAATAAAAAATTAGCACTCATTTTGACTGAGTGCTAATAATTCTTTGGAAACCCGCATGGTTGCCGCGTTTCCCGCAATTCTAAATTTTTCATAAACAGGGGTACAGCGCACTGCCGGGCAGTTTTCATAAGCTGAAACGCAGCGTCCGACAGGGCAGTTTTCATAAGCCGGATGCGCGACGTCCTGCCGGAATGCCTGGCTATTCCTGCTCACTCCTGATGCTGGAAATACATCTGGTATACTTCAAAAAAGCTGGAAGTTTTGACATCGTCCTGATGAATCATCGTGACGGAATTCCAGAGTTCCTCGTTGAGCTGACGTACCAATGTCTGCTCAAACGCCGTATATTCCGTATCGAATGCCTCGCTCTGGCGCTGTTTTACTATTTTTTCCTTATTCGCTTTGGTCTGTGCCTCATCGAACGTGCTGATACATTTTAAAATATAGTAACTTCCGTCTGATTCCACCACGTCGCTGATTTCGTCCTTGCCGAGATTAAACGCCGCCTTTTCCAGTTCTTCCGAAACCTCGCCTTTTCCAAACGACTGCGTCACCGTTTGGTCCTCGCTCTCCGCCTGCGCAAGCGTCTCAAAATCCACGCCCTCTTCCTTTGCCTTGCCAAGCACTTGGGAAGCTTTGGCAGAATCGCTGACCCTGATCATATCTACCGTGATGGTACGCGCTTCATCGTCACTGACCTCCGGATTGACATTTTCTACAATCGTCTGATAAACCTTTTCTGCAAGCGCATACTCTTCATACATCTTCGTAATCAGATCCTGCGTCACGTTGAGCGCCGTCACCTCCGCGCTGTTCAAGGAAGTAAAATATTCCCTGCCCGCCGCTGCCGCACGCTCCTTTTCCTTATCATCCAGCGTCACTTCTTTTTTCTGGGCGAGCAGATTCATCACCTTGATTCTCGCCAGCTGTGTCAACACCTGTTCCCGTTCCTCCTGCTCCAGCGAAAGCTGTCCGTCGGAAGCGTTCCAGATCTGGCTTCCATAAACGGATTCATACTGATTCTGCATGTTCGTCAGATATACCATCACCTCCGGCAGCACACAAGACGCACTCGAAATCCGGAATACCTCGTTCTTTTTCAGCCCCGCCGTCAGAACGACCTTCGTATTTTTCCCACATCCTGCCAGCGCAGAAATCATCATAACAGCCGCGCCCAGAAGCGCTGCAGCTTTACAAAATTTTGTTTTTTTATTTATCATCAATTTCTCAACTTTCTATTTTTATAGGAGTGCGCATCCTCGTAGAGCGTTACTTATCGTATGGAAACGAAGTTTCCTATACAACAATAGAATGCACGCTCTGTGAGCATTCTATTGTCATGAATAAATAAAGACCACAGCAAAAGCCGTGATCTTTATTATAACGATCTTCCATCGAGAAGTCAACGCGCGGCAGCACACTCTGAAAAGTTTAAAAAATTTTTCAAACTTTCCTCTCGATAAAAACTCCCATATGCGGGAGCAGGATTTTGCTGTCCAAATCCTGGTACAGCTCGGGATTCTGGAAATAGCGTGTTCCGGGTTCATCGATTCTGCACGGATAGGAGCTGTGGTTGACGATGACCGTACCGTTTTCAAATTCTGCGCGCTCAACGCCCTTTTTCCGGGTCAGTGTCGTGCCGAATTTTTCTTCCAGAACCATCCCTACCGGATCTTTTTTCAGCATGGTCAAAGGGTACAGCTCGTTATTGCGCTGCGTCAGCGGAACGTGCGGTGCGATTCTGCCGGTGTATTCAAAGCCGTAGAAAAATCCGATTTCGCAAACGGTTCCCTTCCCAAATGTGCGCTTGACAATCGCAGGCTTTTCGTCCGTTTCCCAGACTGCGAGCACGTCGGCGTTTTCCTCCTCGAAGCTGCCAAACTGCGTTCCGGTCAGCATTCCCTTTTCGCCGCTGCACTCAAACGCATCCTTTTCATGGGAAAGGCAGTGGCTGCCAACGCTCGCCTGTGCAAGCAAATCCATCGGTCCGTGCAGCAGCATTCCGCCATTTTTTACCCATGCTGCAATGCCCTGCTCCAGTTCAGAATCCGGGTCAAGCGCATAGCAGTCGTTTGCCGCAAGCACGAGCACCTCGTACTGATCTGCTGTCTGATCCTTGAAAATGCTGCCATCTACAACGTCAACGTCGATCTGCCAGTCCTCCAGAGCCTTATACCAGCCCAGAAGATCCAGCCGCCTGTCATGATTGTGCTCCGTGTCAAACGTCTCTGCAAGCGCCATCGCAGACGGGAACAGCACTGCTGCCTTTGCAGCTTTTCTCCCTCCGAGTCTCGGGACAACCTCTTTCCACCAGCGGTTGCCTTCTTCTAAAGACCTGCAGAATGCTTCCGGCATCCGGTGTAACACGCCGCCGTCGTCTAACCCGCACATGCCGTAAGACGCATATCCGGAAGCGCCGGACGCCGCCATCGAGGCGACCGCCTCACACGGAGAAATCCACGCATACAAGTCATTATAGACAAATCTTCCCCAGTAAATGCCGCCGACAAAGGATCTGCCACGATTCATATTCCGCATCATGCTGTGTTGACATGCTGTCACATAGCAGTCCGGGTCGCCGTTTGGAAGCACCGGCACAGAAATAAAATGCGCCGCATCCACATACGGGGCAATCCGGTAAAAATCAGCGCCTCGCACCGCCGTATCCCACAGATCAGAAAGCCCTGCACCGGTTAAAAAGCTTCCATCCACGTTCAGAAAATATCCCCACTGGCTCAAATCCGGGCACAGATACAGCTGCGGATCAAGTGCATGGAGCTTTTTCTGCATCGCTTCAAAATAAAGCACCAGCTCGTCGCTTTTCCAGCGCTGGTTGTCCATCCATACGCGGCATTTTTCGTCCCGGTCTTCCAGCTCTTTTTCCGAAAAGCCATTTTTTCCAGGATAACGCAGTTCAAACCAGTATTGCTCGGGTTCGATCGTTTCAAAGCTGTTTGCTTCCGTTTTATAGAAACGGTTAAAGGTTTCAATGTCTCCGTTGTAACGTTTTTCAAGCCAGCCGCGATAGCGATTTTTCCCATCCTCATCGAAGCTCGGTGCAACGACCGGGTCCCACATGCTGCACAGCGGTTTCTTTTCTTTCCCGTCCACTTCGATCCGGGTCATATTTTCGCCGTACATCTCTAAAAGCTGCGAAACATGCTCCGTCATCGTCTCCTGCGCTTTCTCTGACCAATAACGATACCAGCGACCGTCATTGCCTTTTGCCGTCACAACAGATTCCCCGAACACCGGCGGGCTAAAGCGAATATTCGGATACAGGTTATCTGCATTCAGATAAATCGCCAGAAATGTATGGCTCAGTCCCTGCTTTTTGATCTGCTCCATCATAAACTCCTGCATGCCGACAAACTGGCTCGCAGGCTTTCCCTCATAGCGTTCCCGAAAATCCTCCCAGTCCTTGGAATCGAGCAAAACACTGTTGAATCCAAACTTTTTTAACAGCTCCATCCCCTCTGCGACAAACGCCTGATCGTCATATGCCGGTCGGTAGAAATTACCAAACCAGACGTTTAGGTACGGCGCGCCACTCTTTTTTTCTGAAATCATATGCCCTCCCCTTCTGCCGCAAATGCAGCAGTCTTTTCCTCTGATAACGCTTTTATCTGAATGCTGCCTTCTTGTCCAAATGCTTTACAGTTTCAGGTCATCTTCTTTGATCCAGCCGATTTTTCTTAAAATCTGTCCAAACACCAGGCTCAGCACCGCCGGAAGCACGAAGCAGATCAAGATCATGCCGATCCAGTCAAACGCTGTAATCTGACTCCGACTGCCCGCTGCAATTTCTTCCAGCCAGCCGGTGTATACACCGATCTGTCCCACCAGGCCGCAGGTTCCCATTCCGGAAGAAACTGCAGGTCCGTTCATCTGCAGGCGGAACAGGCAGGTTGCGATGGGTCCGGTAATGGCGGCCGCCAGCGTCGGCGGAATCCAGATGCGCGGATTTTTTACGATATTGCCCATCTGCAGCATACTCGTACCCAATCCCTGGGAAATCAGTCCGCTCCACTTGTTTTCTTTAAAACTCATCGCCGCAAAGCCAATCATCTGCGCACAGCAGCCCGCAACTGCCGCGCCCCCGGCAAGCCCGGTTAAGTTCAGCGCCGCGCAGATTGCTGCAGAGCTGATTGGCAGCGTCAGCGCAACACCTACAATAACCGATACCAAAATACCCATAAAGAACGGCTGCAGCTCCGTCGCCCACATGATCAGGCTTCCGACTGCGCTCGCAGCAGCTCCGATTGTCGGCGCACACCACATCGACAGCAGCACTCCGGAAAGGATTGTCACCAGAGGCGTGACTAAAATATCAATCTTCGTTTCCTTGGAAACCGCCTTGCCGCATTCCGCCGCCACAATCGCAACGATCAAAACTGCAAGCGGTCCGCCCGCCCCGCCCAGGGCGTTGCAGGCATAGCCCACCGTCACCAGGGAGAACAGCACCATAGGCGGCGCCTGGAGAGCGTAGCCGATGGCCACCGCCATAGCGGACCCGCTCATGAACGACGCCAGTCCACCGATGGTATACCCCACGCCA
>ERZ773241.2504-NODE-2504-length-14559-cov-2.752758_pt1 | contig 14559 bp, 14 predicted proteins | sample MGYA00580989_ERZ773241 | MGnify/ENA primary metagenome ERZ773241 (study PRJEB29015, sample SAMEA2737804) | human gut metagenome | biome: human gut; feature: human-associated habitat; material: faeces | place: China | collected 2012 ... | reverse complement strand
CTGTAAGCGCAGCGTCTGCGCCAGTTCACTCTCTTCGCTAAACAAGCCGTAAGCTTTATTTTTGGCGCTATAGACCCGATGCAGTTCTGCCACCATCTCAACGACGGTTTCTGTCGGTTCCAGCAATGAATCGCGCAACACCAGCTCAAGGTTCTGCTCATCACGCTTGATAAGCTGGTGCAGAGCAATCTGGTTGATATCCAGACTCATGATAAACTCTCCTTTAAGACCGGGCGGTATTCAACCACCGCCGGTTAAGCGACGCAATAAAAGATGGCGGTCATTTTACAGAAGGCGGCGTAACGAGAATGATTTAAAGCATAAAAAAGCAGAAAAAAAACCGTTGCTACGGTAATATGTTGCCCTTTCATCAACTAACTGATTTCGATTTATGCCACAAATTTCCCGCTACAGTGATGAACAGGTTGAACAATTGCTCGCAGAGCTGCTCAACGTACTGGAAAAACATAAGGCTCCGACCGACCTTTCCCTGATGGTGTTAGGCAACATGGTCACTAACCTTATCAACACCAGCATTGCCCCGGCCCAACGCCAGGCAATTGCCAACTCTTTTGCCCGCGCCTTACAGTCCTCTATCAACGAAGACAAAGCGCACTAAGGGAAACAGATAACAGGTTATGGTAACTCATCGTCAGCGCTACCGTGAAAAAGTCTCCCAGATGGTCAGTTGGGGGCACTGGTTTGCACTGTTCAATATTCTGCTTTCGCTCGTCATTGGCAGCCGTTACCTGTTTATCGCCGACTGGCCGACAACGCTTGCTGGTCGCATTTATTCCTACGTAAGCATTATCGGCCATTTCAGCTTCCTGGTGTTCGCCACCTACTTGCTGATCCTCTTCCCGCTGACCTTTATCGTCGGCTCCCAGAGGCTGATGAGGTTTTTGTCCGTCATTCTGGCAACGGCGGGAATGACGCTATTACTGATCGATAGCGAAGTCTTTACTCGTTTCCATCTCCATCTTAATCCCATCGTCTGGCAACTGGTTATCAACCCAGACGAAAATGAGATGGCGCGCGACTGGCAGCTGATGTTCATCAGCGTGCCGGTTATTTTATTGCTTGAACTGGTGTTTGCGACGTGGAGCTGGCAAAAGCTGCGCAGCCTGACGCGTCGTCGACGCTTCGCGCGCCCGCTGGCCGCATTCTTATTTATCGCCTTTATCGCCTCGCATGTGGTGTATATCTGGGCCGATGCCAACTTCTATCGCCCGATCACCATGCAGCGCGCTAACCTGCCGCTTTCGTACCCGATGACGGCGCGACGTTTTCTTGAGAAGCATGGTCTGCTTGATGCGCAGGAGTATCAACGCCGTCTTATTGAGCAAGGTAATCCAGACGCCGTTTCCGTTCAGTATCCGTTAAGCGAACTGCGCTATCGCGATATGGGCACCGGGCAGAATGTGCTGTTGATCACTGTCGATGGCCTGAATTACTCACGCTTCGAGAAACAGATGCCTGCACTGGCAGGTTTTGCTGAGCAAAATATTTCGTTCACGCGCCATATGAGCTCCGGCAACACTACAGACAACGGCATCTTTGGCCTGTTCTATGGCATCTCGCCGAGCTATATGGACGGCATTCTGTCGACCCGTACGCCTGCGGCATTAATTACTGCGCTTAATCAGCAAGGCTATCAGCTGGGGTTATTCTCATCAGATGGCTTTACCAGCCCGCTGTATCGCCAGGCATTGTTGTCAGATTTCTCGATGCCGAGCGTACGCACCCAATCCGACGAGCAGACCGCCACGCAGTGGATCAACTGGCTGGGACGCTACGCACAAGAAGATAACCGCTGGTTCTCGTGGGTTTCTTTCAATGGTACTAACATTGACGACAGCAATCAGCAGGCATTTGCACGGAAATATAGCCGGGCGGCAGGCAATGTCGATGACCAGATCAACCGCGTGCTCAATGCACTGCGTGATTCTGGCAAACTGGACAATACGGTGGTGATTATCACTGCCGGTCGGGGTATTCCACTGAGCGAAGAGGAAGAAACCTTTGACTGGTCCCACGGTCATCTGCAGGTGCCATTAGTGATTCACTGGCCAGGCACGCCGGCGCAGCGTATTAATGCGCTGACTGATCATACCGATCTGATGACGACGCTGATGCAACGCCTGCTACATGTCAGCACACCTGCCAGCGAATATTCGCAAGGTCAGGATTTGTTCAACCCTCAACGCCGTCATTACTGGGTTACCGCAGCGGATAACGATACGCTGGCAATTACCACCCCGAAAAAGACGCTGGTACTGAACAATAACGGTAAATACCGCACTTACAACTTACGTGGTGAAAGAGTGAAAGATGAAAAACCACAGTTAAGTTTGTTATTGCAAGTGCTGACAGACGAGAAGCGTTTTATCGCTAACTGATTAATTATAAATCAGTTAGCGAAATATCTTACTTGCAATCGGTGTGGAAAACGGTAGTATTAGCAGCCACGAGTCGGCACGTAGCGCAGCCTGGTAGCGCACCGTCATGGGGTGTCGGGGGTCGGAGGTTCAAATCCTCTCGTGCCGACCAAAAATCCCAAGAAAAAACCAACCCTTACGGTTGGTTTTTTTATATCTGCAATTAATTCGATAAACAGACCGTGACACATCACAGCCTGTTTATTTTCTGTTATCAGAACGTCCAGACCACACCCGCCTGAGTATTCCACGGTGATTCTACCCCCGCGCCATTGCCATAGCTGACTGACAAATGACCGCTTAACGTCGGGGTAAACGATGACCTTATACCAGCCTGATAAACGCCACTGGTTCCAGCCACATCATTATTAAATTTGCCATCGTCATTAACTTTCACCTGGTTAGAATCGGCGTATTCCTGACGCACGGCCGCTTTCAGCCAGGGTTCCAGCGTCGTACCGTTTTGCAGGTCCATGTGATAGCTTACCGCCGTTCCCGCTTCAGCGCGTAATATCCGGGTATTTCCCACATCCGCGCGCATGCCGTTTGATAACGTGTAGTCCTGACCATCTGTGGTAAAGCCGATAAAGGCCAGATAGGGTCTAACACTCCACAATCCGTCAACCCAACGGAACCCGCTCTCAACATGAGCACCCGCGCCGTTACTATTGTAATCGCCAAACGCTGTTGCCCCATTACTCATCTTGCCATGGATGGTGTTGGCAAAACGGTCAACTTTCACCACCCCATCAACATAGGCACCGTTCTGATGCTCCCAACCGGCATAAGCCCCCAGGGTATAGCTATCGATATTACCTTTGCCGCCGCGATCAAAACCAATATCAGAATGAGAGTAACCAAAGATCAAGCCGCGAATTGTACTGCTTTCTTCACGGGAGAAACGGCTATCGATACCGAGCGTCAGGCCCGTCAATGTTTGCTCAAAACCAGCTCCCGCATCAGTGGTCACGTTGTTGCGGGTGTTAATTGCCGAACTCCACATCGCCGTATCGTAACTAACGCCTTTTACGCTACCAAGACGCTCACGCACGGTGTCCAGTTCTGCATCAAATACCAGCGGTTGTGCGGCCGCCATATTCAGCACATCAGTGGTTGAAGGGGTAATTTGCGCGCGATTCTCTGCCAGACTCCAGCTATGGTTGCCATTATCCAGCAAGGTATATTCATACGTACCGATATCAACAACGCCTCCGGCATTGCCCAACGTAAATGCAGCATCACCGCCGCCCGTTGTTACCAGTGTAAGGCTATCTCCTGCTGCCGGGCTGGCACCGGTGTCCGTCACGAATATTTTGAAATCACCTGTTGCCTGACCGGTGACGTTGAGCTGATCGCTCTGATGATTAGCCATATCGGTACGCATATAAAAATTGCCGTTTCCCGACAGGGTATTGGTGGTCAACGTAATGAAATTTTCCGCACTTGCCGTCACTGATGAACGAGTCACTGGCTCATCCATCATAATCACATTTGCGTCAGACATCGCAAGGTTGGCTAAGTTGAGGAGGGTGTTTTGGTTCGTCGTAGTGATATCGGCAATGATGGTCCATACGCTATTTTCGAGCGAAACGTCCGCTTTGCTGGTATCCACGGCACCATGCGTTCTAAAAGAAGCGCCCTCAGAAACCACTACCTTACCCACCAACATTGCGGGTGCATAATTTATTTGCGGCTTCATGACCTCAAGAATGCCATCATTCCCTCTGACTGAAACGTTAACCATTGTGCCAGCCCAGACGTTAGCGCGGCCATTGTTGATAACCATATTTTCAGAGATGGCTTTTGAGGAATACGTGATACTTCCATTCTGATATGATCGACCGAGATCATATACCGCATTTGCCTGCACTTTCGTACCAGTATCCTTTCCCAGCGATTGCATAGTGGCATGCTTATCAAGGATAGTATCAATGGCCTGCGTGTCCTCCATAACAATGAGCCCGGAACCATCATCCAGTTCATAATTTTTTGACACACCATCTTTTATACTAAATTGGCCTTTACTGTTTGGACCACTCACTTCCAGCGCATTCGTTGAGACAATTAATTTTCCGCCTGCTTTTTTATCAACGCCAGTTACAGTCCCGCCATCCATAACCTCCAGTAAGCCGCCACTATCTACAGTGGTATGATAAGCGAAGTCATTTTCTTCAACTCGCAAACTTCCGCCGTTTTCCAACAACATATTATTAGCAATACCATTCTTGATATCGAACTGACCGAGACGGTTTGTTCCGAATACCTCCATGGCCCGCGTGGTTGTTTTAATAGCACCGCCTGCTTTCTGATCTACCGCAAATGCAAATCCCCCCTCTTTAACCTCCAGTAGTCCTCCCTTTTCGATAGCGACAAAGACGGCCCCCCCATCTTTTTCAACGATTAAGCGCCCGCCTTTAATCGTGGTATCATTCGCTGCGCCATAAACCTGTAGCACACCATTATTGAGCGTAGTCTGGTTTGCCGCGCCACCCATTTGAACAATTTGATAACCGTCATTTAATACTGAGTATTCTGCGGCGCCATTCATTTCAATGTACTGATACCCTCCGTTAATTTCAGTATTATTACTTACACCAAATTCTTTTATATGCTGTTCTCCGCCAGGATTGATTTTCGTATTATTGGCGGTCCCATAAACCAGCTGGATATCTTTTTCCAGGACAACACCATCAACTGTCTCACCATACTCAACAGTTGATGCCAATGCTATGGGTGAATATAACGCTGTAGCCACCAGAACAGATATTGCGGAACGACAAAGAGAAACAGAACCAGATTGATGCATTGAGCTTTCATCCTATGAAATTAATTGCTGTTAAAAGCATTGGGTACAGAAAATACCCATAGCTCCATACCCGGAGTCAGTTTTTAAAAACTGTTTAAAGAAATGCACAAGTATTGTGATTGATTTTTTAGTTGTTTTTCTTGATGAGAAGCTGATGCAAAATTCCGTCTTTATAATGAAAATGATGCCAAAGCGAACGACAAGGTTGTAGTTTTCACTACATGTCCATACATAAAATGGGGTAACATTCACGCGCCTGGTAGCGTTACCAACGCTACGCTCAAACATAATGATTCTAATAAAACCTCAGGAGACTACTATGCCTGAAGCAACGCCTTTTCAGGTGATGATTGTGGATGATCATCCACTTATGCGACGCGGTGTTCGTCAGTTACTGGAGCTTGATCCTGGCTTTGAAGTGGTCGCCGAAGCGGGCGACGGCGCGAGCGCTATCGATCTGGCGAATAGACTGGATATCGACGTGATCTTGCTGGATCTCAATATGAAAGGTATGAGTGGCCTGGATACTCTCAATGCCTTGCGCAGGGATGGCGTTACCGCGCAAATTATTATCCTGACCGTATCCGATGCCTCCAGCGATGTCTTTGCGCTGATAGACGCAGGCGCAGACGGTTATCTGTTGAAAGACAGCGACCCGGAAGTATTGCTGGAAGCGATTCGTGCCGGAGCGAAAGGCAGCAAAGTCTTTAGCGAACGCGTCAATCAGTACTTACGTGAACGTGAAATGTTTGGCGCGGAAGAAGATCCCTTCAGCGTGCTGACGGAGCGCGAGCTGGATGTTCTGCACGAGCTGGCACAGGGGCTGTCAAATAAACAGATTGCCTCGGTGTTGAATATTTCCGAGCAGACAGTAAAAGTACATATTCGCAATCTGCTGCGTAAACTCAATGTCCGCTCACGCGTGGCGGCCACCATTCTGTTCCTGCAACAACGCGGGGCACAATAAAAATAGCCCGATGGATTTATCATCGGGCTGAGATTTATGACAAACGCAAAACTGCCTGATGCGCTACGCTTATCAGGCCTACGTGGATCGATCAATTTATTGAATTTACACAATTTTGTAGGCCGGATAAGGCGTTCACGCCGCATCCGGCATAAACTAAGCGCACTTTGTCAACAGTCTAGCCCGATGGCATCACCATCGGGCCTCTTTTTATTTACTCTCCTGCGGCGACAAATGTTGCATCGCCTGCGCGATACTACGTTCAATCACCGCACGGCGAGTATCGTTGGCAGGTAAGAGTTTCAACATCATCTCCCACGCGGCAACGGCTTCGCCAAATCGCTGCTGCTCAAAGGCATTAAACGCATACATGCTTAGCACACGGATATTGCTATGGTCCGTTCTCACCAGCTGACGTAGCAGTTCACCGCCGAGGCGGTTGTCGTTGGGATCAGATGAACGAGTCAACGCTTCAGCGTATCCCAGTGCAGCATCACTGTTTTTCGGATCGAGGCGATACACAGTGGCGTATGCATCGGTGGCGATACTGGCGTTACCCAGCGCCATGCCAACGCGGCCCAACATAATCCAGCCTTCTATATCTCCCGGATTTTTTTGCAGTTGAGTACGCATCCCCAGCGCAAGACGCGACATCTCTTCTTCGTTGAGCGGATCGGCTTTCGGATCCAGCGCCCTGTCCAGCAACGCCGGAGCCTGTGCCGTGGCCTGCTGCCAGATTTTCACCTGCTGATAATTGCCAGTCTGGTAGTAGCTGACGCCAGCCACAATTAACGCCACCACAATACCCGGCAGATAAACAACATATCCGGCACGCTTACCTTCCGGCACGCTTTGTTCAGGAAACGCTTCCGGCACCACGCGTACCCGACGCCGCGAGCGGGCGTATATGACCCAACCGCCAATGCCAATAGCCACTACTGGCAGCACCCACAGCAGCACGGTCAGCGGCGTTAACGGCGGATCGTAAGTGACGAAGTTGCCGTAACGCGCCACCATATAATCGACAATCTCTTTTTTACTTTTACCTTCCTGCATCAGTTCATACACTTTCTGACGCAGGTCGGTGGCAATCATCGAGTTGGAATCGGCAATGCTGTTGTTCTGGCATTTCGGGCAGCGCAGTTCTTCAGTGAGCTGACGGAACTGTTGTTCCTGTGCTTCATCTTTAAACTGCAACACATCGATGGTCGCCAGCGCTGAGCCGGAGATCATCAGCATCAGCACGCCCAATAAAAACCTCATTGTGCGGCCTCCTTACTGTATTTCTCCCACAGCGGCTTGATCTCTTCTTCCCAGACGCGAGGATTCAGATCGCCCGCATGGCGATAGCGAATGATGCCGTTGCCGTCAATAAGAAACGTTTCTGGCGCGCCATAGACACCGAGATCCAGCCCTAACATGCCGTCGCCATCAAACAGGCTTAACGCGTAAGGATTGCCCAGCTCTTTCAGCCAGCTGATTGCCTTCTGGCGATCGTCTTTATAGTTCATGCCGACCACGCGGATGCCCTGCGCAGAAAGCTGATTCAGATATTGATGTTCCGCACGGCAGGTCGGACACCAGGTCGCCCAGACGTTAAGCAGTACTGGTTTGCCCTGAGTCAGCACATCCGCCTGATAAAACTGCCCCGGATTGTCCAGTGATTCGAGACGAAACTTCGGCACAGGCTTGCCAATGAGCGCCGATTCCAGATTGGTCGGATCATCCCCTTCGGCATTACGCGCCAGCTGCCACAGCAGCGCCGCGGCAATCGCCAGGAAGATAATCAACGGAATTAACAATACTTTGCGCTTCATACGGCCTCCGGCGCAGTTTTTTGCGGACTCACGCGCTTACGATAGCGAGGATCAAACAGACACAGCAGTCCGCCCAACGCCATCATCAGCCCGCCCGCCCAAATCCAGCGAACAAACGGTTTGTAGTAAAGACGCACGGCCCACGCGCCGTTTTCCAGCTCTTCACCGAGGGCCGCGTACAGGTCACGCGTGATGCCGCCGTCAATTGCCGCTTCGGTCATCATCGACCCGGCAGTGTTGTAATAACGTTTTTCCGCATACAGCACCGTTTCCGGCTTGCCATCGCGCGTTACGCCGATAGTCGCCACACCGCCACGCCAGTTCGGGCCAGTCACCTCTTTGACATCACGGAAGGTGAAGCGATATTCATGAATATCGACGCTATCGCCGGACTTCATGCGCACATCACGCTCAACGCTATAGTTCTGGCTAAAGGCAATGCCAACAATTGTCACTGCCAGCCCAAGGTGAGCCGCCACCATCCCCCAATAACTGAAGGTGGTTTTCGTGCCGCGTGAAATACGTAGCGCAGCTTCCGCAATTGCCAGCACCGCAATCCAGCAGGCCATTGCCAGGCCGAGCACCGTCATCGCCACAACTTTGCTTTCGAACAGCCACGGCAACAGCAGCGACAGCACCAGCGTAGAGATGAAGGCGATAATCAATAAATTGCGGATTTTACGTGGGCGATCGCGCCCCCAGCGCACCAGAGGACCGACACCAAGCAGTAGCGCAAACGGCACCATCAGCCAGGTAAACATGGTGTTGAAGAACGGTTCGCCAATCGAAATACTGCCCAGTCCCAGTTGCTTATGCACCAACGGCAGCAGCGTCCCCAGCAACACCACCAGCATCGCAGCGACCAGCAAAACATTGTTCGCTAACAGCAAAGATTCCCGCGACCACAGCGCATTGTTTACGCGTGAGCGAACTTTGTGTCCACGCGCGGCAAACAGCAGCAGCGAACCGCCAATCACCAGCACCATAAAGGCGAGGATAAACATACCGCGCGCCGGATCAGACGCAAACGCGTGTACCGATACCAGCACGCCGGAACGCACGAGGAAAGTCCCCAACAGACACAACGAGAAGGCACTGATTGCCAGCAGTAATGTCCACGCTTTGAAGCTGGCGCGTTGTTCAGTGACCGCCAGTGAGTGCATCAGCGCAGTCCCCACCAGCCACGGCATAAACGAGGCGTTTTCTACCGGATCCCAGAACCACCAGCCGCCCCAGCCGAGTTCGTAATAGGCCCATGCGGAACCGAGCACGATGCCGAGCGTCAGGAAGATCCACGCTGCCAGCGTCCACGGACGAGTAAAACGCGCATAAGTGCTGTCCAGACGCCCGCTCAGCAAAGAAGCAATGGCAAAAGCAAACGCCACCGAGAAGCCGACGTACCCCATATAAAGCAGAGGCGGATGGAAGATCAGCCCCGGATCCTGCAATAGCGGGTTAAGATCGCGACCTTCAATCGGGAAGTTCGGCAACGTGCGAGAGAACGGGTTAGAGGTAAAGAGAATGAACAGCAAAAAGCCGACACTGACCATCCCCATTATCGCCAGTACACGGGCCACAATATCCAGCGGAATACGCTGACTAAAAATCGCCACCGCAAAGGTCCAGCCGCTCATCAGCAGCACCCACAGCAGTAGCGAGCCTTCATGCGCGCCCCAGGTAGCCGCCACGCGATACCACACCGGAAGCTGGGTATTGGAGTTGCTGGCAACATAGGTGACAGTAAAGTCATTCACCACGAAAGCATTGACCAGCACCAGAAATGCGCCAGCCACAGACATAAACAGCAGCCAGGCAAACAAGCGGGAAGACGCCATCATGCGCGCATCTCCGCGCGCCACGCCCCATAGCGGATACACGGACAGCAGCAGCGCAATTCCCAGCGCCAGGCACAGCAGTCCGTTACCAATTTCTGGCATCATGATGCTGGGTCCTTATAAACACTCGCCGGGCGACGGTGGTTAGCTTCCATCGCTTTCTCAACTTCTGGCGGCGTATAGTTTTCATCGTGTTTCGCCAGCACTTCTTTCGCGAGGATATGATTGCCTTTTTCCAGTTCGCCCTGCACCACAACGCCCTGCCCTTCACGGAACAGATCCGGCAAAATGCCTTCGTAAGAGACATCCACTGAGCCTTCAGCATCGTAAATGGTGAAGGTCACTTTCAGCGAATTGGGATCGCGCTGCACACTACCCGGCATCACCATCCCGCCAACGCGCAGACGCTGACCGACTTCCGGCATTTGCTGAGTTTCACGCTTGCCGTAGAGAATTTCCCCCGGCGTATAAAAGAGATCGATATTCGAGCGCAGCGCATATAGCACCAGACCGATAGTCAGCGCCAGCCCTGCCAACACGGCACAGGCAATCCACAAGCGGTTTTTACGGCGAATATTCATGCAGCCTCCTGCTGTTGCGCAGCACGTAAACGCGCCTCACGCGCCCGCTGTTGCGCCACGCCACGCAGAATTGCGCGATGTTGCATCACCGAGTGCACGACCAAAACCACCAGCGGAATAACGGTCATCACCACCGCCAGCCAGACAAAAAAGGCGTAACCGCCCATTGCGAAAAATTCATTCCAGGAAGCAAATGCAGGGGTCATTTACGGCCTCCTTTCAGGATCAGTTCACTCACCCACGGACGGCGTTTTTCCATCAGCAAAATTAAATTACGCATCCGCATCAGCGTCAGCGTGGCAGACAGCAGCAGGAAGCCAAAAATCGACCAGCGCAGCGGCGAACGCATCGCCGGATCGATACTTTGCTGCATCCGCGTTGATCCCTGATGCAGGGTGTTCCACCACTCCACGGAGTAATGAATAATCGGCAGGTTCACCACGCCAATTAGCACCAGAATACCTGCCGCACAGACGGCGGTCATCAAAGGCATGCCACAGCGCAATGGCGCCAACGTAGAGAAACAGCAGCACCAGTTCAGAAGTCAGGCGTGCATCCCATACCCACCAGGTGCCCCACATCGGTTTTCCCCATGCAGAGCCGGTAACCAGGGCAATAAAGGTAAACACGGCACCAATGGGGGCCATCGCCGCCACCGCCAGGTTGGCCATTTTCATCTGCCAGACAAGGCCAATAAACGCTGCCACTGCCATTGATGCATAAATGCCCATCGACCAGATCGCCGCAGGCACATGCAGGTAGATAATGCGGTAGCTATTTCCCTGCTGATAATCAGCCGGAGCAAAGCCGAATCCCCAGATCCAGCCGACGGTAAGCACGACCACACTGGCAATTGCCAGCCACGGTATAAACCAGCCACAGATTTGATACAGCCGTGGTGGGATCGCCAGTTGATGCAGTGTTTTCCACATAGTTTCGATACCAGACTCGAACAAAAATCAGTAATCCAGCGTTATTGAATGCTGATTCGTAACGCTGCCGCCGTCGCAAAAGGACTTAATGTCGCGGTGCCTGCCAGCAACGCGCCTAAAATTGCCAGATACCCGTCAACGGGCAAATGCATAGAAGCCGCGTCCATCGCGGCGGTGGCAAAGATGAGTAATGGGATAGTCAGCGGTAACACCAGTATGCTGAGCAGCACACCACCGCGCTTAAGTCCCACTGTCAGCGCCACGCCCGGTGCACCGAGAAAGCCAAGCGTAGGCGTTCCCAGCAGCAGCGTCAGCGCCATCACTTGCCAGCCATAAACATCCATTCCCAGTAGCATTGCTACCAGTGGCGAAAGGATGAGTAACGGCAGACCGGTTACCATCCAGTGCGCCATCACCTTCGCCAGCACAACGGCGGGCAAGGGTAACGGCAACAACATCAATTGTTCAAGACTGCCGTCCTGCAAATCGTCACGGAACAGTCGTTCCAGCGCCAGCAAGGATGAAAGCAGCGCAGCAACCCAGATAATGCCCGGTGCAATACGCGCCAGCAGTTGCGGCTCCGGACCGATACTGAGCGGAAAAAGGGTAATTACAATCAGGAAGAACCACAGCGGGTTGGCGATTTCGGCGCTATGGCGAAACGCTACACGCAGCTCAAGACGGAAAATGCGCCAGAACATCATGCGGCCCTCGTTTGCGTCAGTGAAATGCGGCGAATTTTACTTTCAGCAACGTTGAGCGGCTGGTGGGTAGTCAGAATCACAATCCCCCCCTGCTCCGTATGCTGCGCCATACGCTGGGTCAGACGATCGACACCGTTAACGTCAATCGCGGTAAAAGGCTCGTCGAGGATCCATAACGTGGCACGGGTCAGCCACAGACGCGCTAAAGCGACGCGGCGTTGTTGCCCGGCCGAGAGCTGATTTACAGGAATATCTTCGAATCCGGCAAGCCCGGCCTGCGCCAGGGCTTCCAGACATTGTGCGGTATCGCCATCGCGATGATAAAAGTGCAGATTTTCTAACGCCGTCAGCCGGGTTTTGATCCCCGGCTGATGGCCTATCCATAACAGGTTTTGATGGTAGCTGTCGCGTACCTGATGCAAGGGCTGCCCTTGCCAGAGAACCTCGCCTGCGTCAGGGCGAGACAACCCCGTCAGCAAACGGAGAAGCGTTGTCTTCCCCGCGCCGTTGCTACCGGTGATTTGTACCCACTCTCCTGCGTTCAGCGTAAATGACAAGCCACTAAATAAGGTTCGTTCATCCCGCTCACAAAGTAACTCTCTGGCTTCAAGCATACCCACGCAATAACCCTGTTAAAAACCTGGCTCGACTTCACGCATATCGGGCAGCTTGTGCGCTATCCCTTTATGGCAATCAATACAGGTTTGCCCATCTTTCACCGCCTGGTCATGCATCTTCGCGGCAACCGATTTCTGGGCGGTTGTATCCATATACTCGAAGTTGTGACAGTTACGGCACTCCTGCGAGTTATTGTCCTTCATGCGCCGCCACTCATTCTGTGCCATCGTCAGACGATGAGCTTCAAATTTCTGCGGCGTGTCAATAACGCCAAAAATTTTACCATACAGCTCTTTACTTGCTTTGAGCTTGCGTATCATCTTCGGCACAAACTCGTGCGGAACGTGACAATCCGGACAGGTCGCACGGACGCCGCTACGGTTGTTGTAGTGCACGGAATCCATGTATTCCTGATACACCGTGTTGCGCATTTCGTGGCAGCTAATGCAGAACTCTTCGGTATTGGCTTTTTCCATCCCGGTGTTAAAGCCACCCCAGAAGACGATGCCGCCAACAAAACCGATCAACAGCAGCGTCCCCAGCGCCAGACGGCTGGGGGTACGCCACCATTTCCACAGGCGCTTAATCAGACCAGGCTTACGGTCAGAATTTCCCATAATAACCTCTTATTTCCCGTAACCTTTTGATGGGGTAAAGGTATTCCCCACGATTGGCGCGGTATCGGCCTGCGGTACGTGACATTGCAGACAGAAATAACGACGCGGAGCCACTTCCGCGCCCACTTTGCCGTCGCTGTCCATAAAGTGAGTAGGACTGATACGCGGCGCGCCAGTGGTGCGATAGCTTTCGACACCGTGGCACTGCAAGCAGCGATTGGTATTGGTCGTTACCTGATAACCTTCAACGCTATGCGGGATCATTGGCGGCTGATTCACATAGTTCAGCGGCATCCGATCCTGCTCTTTTGGCATCCGAATGGCCCCTTCCTGTGTCCCGGATACTTCCGGCGACTGGCTAAAATCGACGCCATTAGCCGCCCAAACCGCGCCGCTTACCACCAGGGCCAGCATCGCCGTCCATTGACACAGCGCTTTCTTCAGGTCATGGCTTTTCATGATTTCGCTCCCGAACTCCATCGTGTAGTTATTGTAAATACATCCTCAGAACAGACATCCACGCAGCGACCGCACGTCATGCAATCGCGGCTGGTGACCTGCACCGGGCTTTGTTCATCCAGCACCGGGGCACGTAGCACATGCGGTTCCGGGCAAACATGAAAACAATCCATACAGCGGTTACATTTCTGCCGATCGGTGGCCGCAACGGTAATCACACCTTTGCTACCCAGCACGCCATACAGCGCGCCAACCGGACAAATGTGCCCGCACCAGCCGTGTTCAACGACCAGTAGATCAAATAAAAACAGCGCGAGAATAAGCAGCGCGCCGCTGCCGAAGCCCATTACCAGGCTACGCCCCATCAGAGAAACGGGGTTGATCCATTCCCAAATGAGCGTGCCAGTTAAGGCTGATCCCACCAGAATGACCACCAACAGCACGTAGCGAATGTGGCGAGGGATCGTCGCAGACTGATTGAGGTCAAAGCGCCTGCGTAACCAGTTCGCTAAGTCGGTAATCGGGTTCAGCGGGCAGACCCAGCTGCAAAATAATCGCTTTCCCGCCAGGGCGTAGAGCACGGTGATAATCACCGCACCGGTCAACGCCACCGTGGCAGGCAGATGACCACTGGCAAGACTTTGCAGCGTCATCAGCGGATCGGTCAGCGGAACGGTGTCGAATAACAGGCTACTGCTGTAGTTGCCGTGCAAGATCCACACACCAAACCATGGACCGCTCAAAAACATCCCCAGCACGAAGAACTGACAAAGGCGACGTAACAC
>ERZ773241.2492-NODE-2492-length-14615-cov-3.935027_pt1 | contig 14615 bp, 8 predicted proteins | sample MGYA00580989_ERZ773241 | MGnify/ENA primary metagenome ERZ773241 (study PRJEB29015, sample SAMEA2737804) | human gut metagenome | biome: human gut; feature: human-associated habitat; material: faeces | place: China | collected 2012 ... | reverse complement strand
GATATGCAGGCCGCACGGAAAGGCGGGTTCAAGCACTTCATGCTCAAGGAAATCTTTGAACAGCCCAAGGTTATCTCGGATTGCCTTGCCGGGCGTGTGGACGAAGAGAAGGGTATGGTCGTGCTGCCGGAGCTCGACGGGCTTCCCGTCCCCTCGCGCCTGCGGATCATTGCCTGCGGGACCTCGTACCATGCGGGCATGTGGGGGCAGCACCTGCTTGAGAACTGGGCGCGTATGCCGGTCGTCCCGGAAATCGCGTCCGAGTTCCGGTACCGCAACGTTATCCTTGAGCCTGACGACATGGTCCTTGTGATCAGCCAGTCCGGGGAAACGGCGGATACGCTTGCGGCGCTCCGGCTCGCCAAGGAAAAGGGCTGTATCGCCATCGCGCTGTGCAACGTCGTGGGATCGTCCATCGCCCGGGCGACCGACTCGGGGGCATACATCCATGTGGGGCCCGAGATCGGCGTGGCTTCGACCAAGGCCTTCACGGGACAGGTGACCGTCATGGCGATGCTGGCGCTGGCCGTAGGCCGCGAAAAGGGCACCGTGACGGAAGAATATTACCGCGAAGTGGCGAAGGGACTGCTGGAACTGCCCGCCGTGCTGGAGGACGTGCTCGGGCTGGGCGACCGGATCGCCGACCTCTCGAAGATATTTACCTATGCGCACAACTTTATCTACCTGGGGCGCGGCTACAACTACCCTACGGCGCTCGAGGGGGCGCTCAAATTGAAGGAGATCTCCTATATCCACGCCGAGGGCTACCCCGCCGCCGAGATGAAACACGGCGCCATCGCGCTTATCGACAACGAGATGCCGACCGTGGCGATCGCAACGCCGGACAACACCTACGAGAAAACGGCCAGCAACATCGAGGAGATCCGCGCCCGGGGCGGCAAGATCATCGCCGTGATCGCCCGCGACGACACGCATGTGCGCCGCAGTGCCGACTATACGATCGAGGTGCCGGTGGTCACCGACTGCCTGATGCCGATCGTCGTGTCGGTGCCGTTGCAGCTGCTGGCATATTACATCGCAGTCAACAAGGGCCGCAACGTCGACCAGCCGCGCAACCTGGCCAAGTCGGTGACGGTGGAATAACCTCCCGGCGCGGCCTGCCGGAAAAGAGCTGTCTGGACGGCCGTACGAACCGACCCGCCCGAGAGATCCAACCAACGGAAACCCCCGCAGTCAAGGAAGTCTGCGGGGATTTCTCTACACACAATTATCATTAACCTAAAACTGCGTCAGTCGTCGTAGCCGTTCGGCTTGGCTTTCCATGCGGCGGCGAAGACCGCCGTGCCGACAAGCGCCATGCCGACCAGCGTGTAGAGCGCTACGCTCCAGTCGGTGTACTGCACCAGCATACCCATCCCCCAGCCCGAGACGATCGTACTGCCGTAGCCGAACAGGCCGCAGAAACCGCCTGCCGTGGCGGCGGCGCGCTTGGTGGCGATGTTCGCCGCGGCGATGCCGACGAGGGCCTGCGGGCCGTAGATGAAGAATCCGGCCGACATCAGGATGGCGATGGCAACGGCCAGCGGCGTATGTTCATTGAGGGTATAGAGCCCCACCAGGCAGAGCGCGGTCATCAGCATGCAGATCACGCAGGTGCGGGGCGCGCGGCCGCCGAAGAAACGGTCGGTGGCCCAGCCTGCGGCGAGCATACCCGCGATGCCGGCGATTTCGAATGCCGCGACCGTCCATCCGGCGTGGCTGATGTCCATGTGGAGGTGCTCCTTGAGCATCGTGGGCCCCCAGTCCAGCACGGCGAAGCGCACGATGTAGACGAAGAAATTACCCACGGCGATGATCCAGATCGTCGGGTTCAGGAAGACCTTGCGGCGCAGGAACGCCTTGTGTTCGGCTTTTTGCTCGGCCTTGGTATGCGGTTTGGCGTCGGCCGGGGCCGCCTTGCCGGTCTTCAGTTCGGGCAGCCCTACCGACGAGGGGGTGTCGCGCACGAAAGCCCAGACGACGGCGGCGCCCAGGATGGCGATCGTCGCCGGGAGCAGGAAACACCAGCGCCAGTGCTGCGAGAGGATCGACGAGGCGTCGAACCATGCGCCCCAGTTCAGGCTGACGACGTATCCGCAGAAGATGATGGCCAGGCCGGCGCCGATCGAGTGGGAGGTGTTCCAGACCGACATTTTGGTGGCGAGCCGCTCGGGGACGATCCAGTGGGTCATCAGCCGCGTGCAAGGCGGGACGCCCATGCCCTGAAACCAGCCGTTGAGTACCCAGAAGATACCCAGCGCCAGCACCGACGAACTGAACCCGAAAAGCAGGTTGCAGATGCCGCAGAAGACGAGCCCCGTCACCAGGAAATAGCGTGCGTTGCTGCGGTCGCCCCAGATGCCGTTGAAGAATTTGGAGAGCCCGTAGATCAGCCCGTGGAGCGTGAGGAACAGACCGAGGTCGGATTTCGAGATGCCCATCTCCTCGTTGAGATAAGGCATGGCGATGCTCAGGTTCTTGCGCACGAAATAGAAGAGCGCATAGCCGAAGATGCACATCGCCATGGTGCGGAATTCCCAGTATTTGAAACGCTTGACCTGTTGGTCGGTCATGCCGTCGTAGGCCGGATTGAGTTGTTTTGCAGACATTTATTCAGGTTGGTTCGGGTTTTACTTCAGGTTGGTGCGGTGGCTGCGCATCGCAGCTTCCTGCAGGGCGTGGATCGCATCGCGCGTCCACGGCAAGCCGATGAATTCCGACGGGTAGTCGGTCTCGATGATGTCGGGTTCGGCGACCAGCTCGCGCAGGTAGGCCACACGGCGGTCGTAGGGGTTTTTCACCTTGTCGGACGAGCCGGTGATCGAGGTCATCGTCATGACGCCCTCGGCGTGCAGCAGGTCGTAGACCGGTTGCAGGTCGGGGTTCACGGCCAGGCGGATATAGGCCATGATGTATTTCCAGGGGATGGGCGATGCGTCGTAAGCCCTGAAATGTTCCATCGAGCTGATCTCGACGCAGAACATGACGTTGCGGATGCCGTGCTCCCAGTAGTAGAGCGCCTCTTCGATGGAGCGGACGCTCAGCATGATGTTGTGGTACATCGACCAGTCGCCGCCCGGCTGCAACTGCTTGATATAGTAGTCGAGGCTGGCGCGGCGCACCTCGTCGCTCACGCCTCGGGTGTTGATGTACTTGTTGTCGAAATTGAAGACGACCTTGTCCTTGCCCCATTCCAGCAGGTCTTTCAGGCGCGGGATCTTGTAGGGGGTGACGTTGCGGTCGCGGTCTACGAGGCAGAACTGTTGCAGCTCTTCGTAGGTATAGTCGGCCACGCGCCCCTTGCCGGTGGTCGTGCGGTCGATCGTCAGGTCGTGCATCAGTACCATGACGCTGTCGCGGGTGAAGCTGAAGTCGACCTCGAAGAAGGTCGGCATCATCGACAGCGTCTTTTCGCACGATTCGATGCAGTTTTCGGGATAGCCGGGCATCATGCCCCCGCGGTGTCCGCTGACGATGATGTCACGGCCGGGGTCATAGGTGAAATAGGCTTGCAGTTCTTCGATCGACCCGATCCGCACGGCGTGCGGTATCGGGGCCTGGGCGCACGCGGGCAGCACGGCGGCGCAGCATACGGTCAGGAGCAGGAGAAGGGGGCTCGGTCTTTTCATTGTGCTTCGGGGATTTTGGCGATGATACGTTCCACTTCCTCGTAGGCCTGTGCGGCGAGCGGCAGCAGCGGGTCGGTGTCGGGAAGGGAGGCGATGCGGGCCAGGGCGGCCTTGACACCTTCTTTTATGACCAGACGGCGCATTTCCACGCTCTGCACGTCCTCGGGGTTGTCGTAATGCAGCGCGGCGCCGACGCCCAGCAGCAGGTCGGGCGTGGCGATGCCGTAGCGGCGGGCCGTGAGGATGGGCTTGACGAGGCGGTCGCCTGCCGAAAGCTTGCGCAGCGGCTCGCGTCCCACGCGGGTCACGTCGTCGCAGAGGTAGGGGTTGCGGAAGCGCCCGATGATCTTGTCGATATAGGCGAAGTGGGCGTCGCGGTCGAAGCCGTAGAGCGCCACCAGCCCCCGCCCGCTTTCGCGCATGGCGGCTTTCACGATGGTATGGATATGTTCGTCGGAGATGCTCTGGCAGATGGTCATGTAGCCTTTCATCCGTCCCAGGTAGGCGGTGATGGCGTGGCCGGTATTGAGCGTGAAGAGCTTGCGCTCGATATAGGCGATCAGGTTGTCGGCCGGATTCATGCCGGGGATTTCGGGCACGGCGCCCTTGAATGCGGCGCGCTCGACGTTCCACTCGAAGAAGCGTTCGACGACCACGTCGATCGGGTTCTCGCTCTTGACCGGCGGCACGATGCGGTCGACCGAGCAGTCGGGGAAACCGACATGCTGCTCGCACCAGTCACGCTGGGCCCCGTCGAGGTGCTTGAGGACAGCCTCCCGGAGCTGTGTGGTGGCGCGGACGCCGTTTTCGCAGGCGATGACATTGAGCGGCTCGGTGACGCCTGCATCCCTGCGTGCGGCGATACCCGCCGCGATGGCCCCGGCGATGCGGGGCAGCACGGTCAGCCCCACCGCCGTGGTGACGAGTTCCGCCCCGGCGATCTGGGCGGCAAGTTCCGGGCTCCGGGAGTCCATTGCCGAAATGTCGGTAATGCGCATCTGCTCGCAGACCGTGTCCATGATCTGAACCGTATAGGCCCTGTCCGAGTTGATCCTCGCGACGACCTGTTCGTTCACATCGGCGAATACCACATGGTAGCCCGCCTGTTCCAGCACGGCGCCGATAAATCCGCGGCCGATATTCCCGGCTCCGAATTGAATAGCTTTCTTCATTGCATTCGTGGTTTAAATATAGCTTCTGTAACAAAATACCGTATCGGTTGCCGCGGCCCGTCGCAGCGCTGAGCCCCGATGGCGTATGCCCTGCGCCCTATTCCCAGAATATGCGGGTGTAATACCTGCCCTTGCCGAGGATGCAGTTCGTGAATTCGACCTCCTCGCCCTGTGTGATGTCGATGCGCAGCACCTGCCCCGCATAGACGGGCATGGGATAGTCGTAGGAGGCCGGACGGACGGCGAAACGCAGGTCGGACTTGTTGGCGATCTCGAACGTGCGTTTGGTCTTGCTGACCTGGCGTATCTCGCGGATTTCGAGCGCAGCGTCTATCATCTGGCCGATGTACTCCCCGCGCCCCATCAGGTTGCCGTCGAAGCAGGCCAGGGCCCGCCCGGCGAGGAGTGCTTCGTGGATCGCCCCGGCCGTGCGGGCGGTGGCGAAGACCAGGGTCATCGGACGGCTGCCGCGCACGGGATAGATGCTCCCGCTCATATAATGTATGTCGCTGTTGGCGAACGGCACGAGGCCGTACTGAACCGCGTAGTCGAATGCGCGGGGATAGGATTCGGTCTTGTTGAACACCTCGACGCCGCGGAGTTTGCCCTGGGCGATCAGGCGTTCGTGGACGGGATAGATGTCGCTTTTCCGGTCGGGGTAGCCGGGATGGTTCCACAGCAGGAAGGCGCCCTGGCGGCAGGCCTCCTCGACGGCCTGCATCTCGTCCTCGACGTCGAGTTTGTCGGCATCCCGGATAAAGAGCGTGCAGATGTGCCCCAACGGCTTCTTGCGGGTGATTTCCGCACCGGGGATCACGATCATCCCGATCATGTCGCCGCGTGCCTTGGCCAGTTCGTAGGGTTTATTGAGGCCGCAACGGATGATGTCGGCGTTCTTGTGCACCTCGATGTGGTCGGTCATGGCGATCGCGTCCAGTCCGTCGTTCCACGCTTCGTTGACCCGGCCGACGGGCCACACCTGTCCGTCGGAGATGTCGGAATGGACGTGGAAATCGCATTTGAGCGTGATATAGCCGCCGATGTCGGGTATGCGGAGGTATTGGCGGTAGTTCTGGCGGCTGACGGCCTGATGGACGTGGACATCGTCGTTATGCAGTTGTGCGGCGGCGGTCAGGGCACAGAAAAGGGCAAAAAATGCGAGGGTAAGGTTTTTTCTCATCGGTCGTGTAGTTTGGTCGTGTCATATTAAATACAACCGATCGCGGGAAACCACCTAACCGGATTACAAAAAAATTAAAAAAGGTACCGGACATTGTTTCGTTCGGCGAGAATGTTTATTTTTGTACCGAATCTGATTATCCGATGGAGAAAATCTCGCTAATATCACGGGTTCGCGCGGGCGACCGCAAGGCGTTCGACGAACTGTGCCGGAAATATTACGCCATGCTGGTTTCCTACGCCCGCCTGTTCCTCAAAGACGACTGGGCCGAGGACGTGGTGCAGGACGTGTTCTACAACGTATGGCAGCGGCGGGAGACGCTCGACGATTCGAACTCGCTGTACAAGTACCTGCTGCGTTCGGTCTACAACCGCTCGCTCAACTACCTGGACAAGAACAGGCGCGCCGGTGAATACGGCGCCTACTACCGGGAGCGCATCGCCGCGCTGGGCAGTTCGTACTATGCACCCGACAACAGCCCCGTCGTGCAGAAACTCTACAACGACGACCTGCGCGCCAGCCTCGATGCGGCCATCGAGTCGCTGCCGCCCAAATGCCGCGAAGTGTTCCGTCTGAGCTACATCGAAGACCTTTCGAACCGCGAGATCGGCGAGCAGCTGGGCATTTCGCCCCGCACGGTGGAAAACCACATGTATGCGGCGCTCAAGCAACTGCGCCGGAAACTCTCCAAGGAACAACTGTTGCTGCTGCTTTCGCTGCTCTTCATGCGGGGCGTATAGGCCGGAGCGGCACAGACCCCAAGGCGTCGGGATACATAGTATCCCGGCGCTTTTTCGTTTGATCCCGCTCCCGATTTTTTCAATTTCCGGTAAGTGGTTTGGGCGGGTCGGCTGTATGTATCTATGAACACCGCCTAAACTACACGACCGATGGAAACGACATTCCCGAAGGCGCCTTCAGCCGCCGATAGCACCCTCATTCGCAGAGGTGCCATGAATTTGATATATAAATATATCGTATGATTTACCTGCACAATGGCTTTAAGTGTGTTTTTCTGCCGTCAGAGCCGGTGCGCGACAGCCGTACGAAAGGTTTGCCCGCGCCGGGCAAACCCTGCAACCCGTATTTCCACCAACCAAATATTTCTTAACCAACAAAACAAAACCATGCGAAAAATTTTTCTTTTCACAGCAGCAATGCTGGCGATCGCAGGCTGTTCGGAGGACAACACGCATCCGAAGGTATCCCCCGTGGACGAACCTTCGGCGGATGCCGTGACGATCCTTGCGACGATCGATGCGATCCCGTCCGCTACCGGGGACGGCGAGGCGTATGCTCCCCTATGGCAGGAAGGCGACCAGATCATCGTCGGCTACAAGGGGGTGTCTTATGTGTACGAAACCTACGACGCCGGCAACGGTGTCGAGTTCCATCCGGTGGCCCTCTCGCTGCCCGCGGACGCACGCGGCGAAGTGACGGCCTATTTCAAGGCCATCGACGGCGTATTTGCGGTCGGTGCCGACCAAACGGGCGCTACCCTGCCGATGTATGCCTATGCGGCCGACGCCGCACCCGCCCTGGGCAGCCTCGGCCTGCACTTCAAGCCACTGGCTTCGGTGCTGTCGCTCACGATCGGCGAGGAGGCTTCGAAGACCATTTCGAAAATCACGCTCGAACCGGTCGACCCCGACGGTGTGGAGGGGCACCTGGCCGTATCGGAGGCCGTGGTCGATCCCCGGACGGGTGCGGTGACCGTCGGCGAGGATGCCGCGGTGTCGGACATCCTTACGATGGAGATCGGCGAAATGTCGCTGGTGCAGGCCCAGACGGTGAATTTCCTGATCGCCAGCGGTACGAAGGTGGACGGCGGGCTGAAGGCGACGATCTCCTGTACGGACGGGAGCGTCTTCGTCAAAAACCTGTTCGAAACGCAGGAAGTGGCCTTTGCGGGGAACTGCGTCGGAGCCGCGACCGAGCTTTTCTTCCGGCTGAGGATCGCCACCTATGAAGACATGGTGAACTTCGCGCAGGAGTGTGCCGACGACAACGGCGGTGCCATCGTCGACCTCCAGGCCGACATCGACATGCGGAATGTCCCGTGGACGCCGATCGAGAATTTCACGGGGACGTTCAACGGCAACGGCCACCGTATCTACAATATCAACGTATCGGCCGACGGGCGTTATGCCGGGTTCTTCGCCTATGCCAAGGGGGCGATCTCGGATGTGGTTTTCGGGTCGAAGGACGGCACCTCCTATGACGGGACGAGCCGCATCGAGCTCAAATACAGCGCCGACACCGATACGTGGTGTTATGCGGGCATCGTCGCACAATCGAACAATACGCTCACCGGCGTGACCAGCTTCGTACCCGTGACCGTCACGGCGGATTCCCGATGCAAGTCGCGCACGGGCGGCATCGTCGGCAGCCTGTATAACGGGAAGATGAGCGGCTGCAGGAACTACGGCGCGGTGAGCAACGTGGCGACGGCGGGCGTGGCGAGCTATGTGGCCGGTATCGCGGGCATCGTCGACGGCTCGGGCGACGCGGCCGGGGCGATCACGCTGGACGGATGCCACAACCACGGCCCGGTGATGACTTCGCTCGGGCTGGGCAACGCCGTGGCGGGAATTACGGCCTCGGTGATGAAGACCGCGGTCAATACGACCATCAGCAACTGCACCAATGCGGGCGAGATCCGGTTTGACAACGCGGGCGCGTCGGCAGCCCACCGCATCGGCGGCATCGTCGCCTACATCGTGGACAGCTGCCCGACGCTGGTGATCGACAACTGCACCAACAAAGGCACCGTCGTCTCGAACATGAACGGCAACTGCTTCATCGGCGGGATCGCGGGCGTGAACTATGCGGCGGCGATCCGGGATTGCACGAACGAAGCCGAGGTGAAATTCGTGCAGGCCAATGCCGCAGGCGCGGGTTACCTCTGCATCGGCGGCATCGCGGGGCAGACGTACAGCGGGGCGAAGGTCACGGGGTGTGCCAACAGGGCGGCCGTCAGCTCCGACAAACTGCAGGTGACCCGCATCGGCGGTATCGTCGGTACGCACAACGCCAGCACGATAGACGACTGTTCGAACAGCGGCGACATCACCCTGGCCTATACGGCGACGGCCAACAACTGGGAGGCCGCAGGCGGCATCGTGGGTTTCTACGACGGCACGGACGGCACGGCGGTGACCAACGGCTGCACGAACAGCGGCAAGGTCTCGGCGACGGTAAATTCCAGCAACGCCAATATCGGCGCCGGAGGCATCGCGGGCATCATCAAGTCGGGCAATGCGACCAACAACACCAACGACGGTGCGGTCTGGATGCACAATGCCCAGGCGGGTAAGAGCTCCTATGCGGGCGGCATCGTCGGCTACGACTACAATACCAAGGACAAGTCGGCCGTCACGGGCAATGTCAACAACGGTGCGGTACAGGCCACCGTCGAGGGCACTTCGGCGCTGCTGGCGGCCGGGGGCATCATCGGGCGCAACGACGTGGGCGCCGTGTCCGGATGCAGGAATTTCGGCGCGGTGGCATGTGCGCTGCATGCGGGGGCGCTCGTGGGCTGGAACAAGAAAAGCGTGGAGGACAGCGCCGCAGGCGGTTCGGTGAACGGCACGGCACTCACCGGGACGAACTATGCGGAACTGGCGGTCGGCTTCCAGGACGGGGGCTCGTCGTCGGGCATCACCTTCGGGGAGAAATAGCCCGGCAAATCATTAATTACTTAACTGAAAGAAACCTATTATGAAAAGAGTCCTTACGACACTTTTGAAAAGTGTATGTATAATTGCTCTGGTGTTGTGCGGGATGGACGCGCAGGCGCAGGGCAACCTCGTAACGGGTGCGGTCAGGGATGCGAAGGGCGAACCGGTGATCGGCGCCACCGTCATCGTGAAGGGAACCGCAACCGGCGCGACATCCGGGGCCGACGGCCGCTATTCGATCCAGGCGGGCCCCGATGCGACGCTCGAATTCAGCTTCATAGGCTACAAGAAACAGGAGGTGCCCGTAGGTACCCGCTCGGTGATCGACGTTGTGCTCGAAGAGGATGCGCTGATGGTGGACGACGTGGTGGTGATCGGCTACGGCACGCAGTCGCGCCGCACGATCACGGCCGCAGTTTCGAAGGTGGACGGCGAGAAACTCGCCGGCGCCCCGGTCAACTCCATCGGCGATGCCCTGAAGGGACGTGTCGGCGGCGTGCGCGTATCGTCGGCCGACAACCAGCCGGGTTCCGACCCCGTGTTCCTGATCCGCGGCGGTTCGTCGATCAACCAGTCGAACGCCCCGATCATCATCATCGACGGCGTGAACCGTGAAATGACCGGCCTGAACCCCAACGATATCGAGTCGATCGAGGTGCTGAAGGACGCCGCTTCGGCGGGTATCTACGGCGCCCGCGCCTCGAACGGCGTAATCCTCATCACGACCAAGAAGGGCAGCATGGCACGGGGCCCGCAGGTGACATTCGAGGCGCAGGCCGCATGGACTTCGCCTGCCGTGAGGTTCGACCTGATGAACGGCGGCGACTACCTGCGCACGATGCGCACGATGCTGAACGAATACCCTTCGACCTACGCCTACGGCTCGGGCATCCTGACGGGCGCCAACTCCGCCGGTATCGGCAACGGCGACAATTCGGTGTGGACGCCCAAATTCGTGGATACGCCGGCCGATGTCCCCGCAGGCTGGAAGGTGATGGTCGACCCCATCGACCACTCGAAACTGATCGCCTACCAGGACAACGACCAGCAGAAGCAATGGTTCGACGACTCGTACTGGATGAACTACTACGTCGGCGTGAACGGCGGCAACGACAAGGTGCAGTATGCCGCGTCGGCCGGCTACACGAAGGACGGCGGCATCGGCATCAACACCGATTTCTCGCGTTTCACCTTCCACGGCAACACCTCGTTCAAGATACTCAGGAACCTGAAGGCGACGACCGTGTTCGACTACTCGGAAACGAAGGGCAACACGCTCCCCTCGTCGGGTATCGCCACCTACTGGACGACCGTGGGCCGCGGCATGTTCATGCCCGCCACGCACCGCGACTACCTGGATGACGGCACGCCCGCCCAGGGAACCAACAACACGACCATCTCGGCCGCATGGTTCGACCGTTACTATACGAGCAACTACACGGCACGCCGCATGACGGCCAATTTCAACCTCGAATGGGAAATCGTCGACGGGCTGCGCGCCGTGATGCAGGTTGCCAACCACAACTATTACAGGATCGACAACCAGCGCCTGGCGGGCAACGCTATCTCCAACCAGCGCCGCACCTACGAGAAGTGGGGGCAGACCAACCGCTTCAGCACGCAGGGCTACCTGAACTACCGCAAGACCTTCGCGCAGGATCATGCGATCGAGGGCACGGTCGGGTTCGACTACATGAAAAACACGGTCAACGGCCTTTCGCTGACGGTCACGGGCGCCGATTCGGACAAGGTGCCGACGCTGGCCGCAGGGACGGACGCCACGGGCTGGGCGGACACCAACACCAACGAGGCGCTCTCCTCCTATTTCGGGCGCCTGAACTACGACTACAGGAAGAAGTACCTCTTCATGTTCACGTTCCGCGCCGACGGCTCGTCGAAATTCGCCGAAGGAAACCGCTGGGGATATTTCCCTGCGGCGTCGGCCGGCTGGGTGGTCTCGGAGGAGAAATTCTGGAACGTGCGCAATTTCAACAGCTTCAAGATACGCGCCTCGTACGGCCTGACGGGTAACAACTACATCGGCCTTTACGATGCCTACGGAGGGTTCGGCGCAACGTCGATCTACAACGGCGCGAGCGCCATCCTGCCCACGGCGCTGCCCAACATGAGGCTCAAATGGGAGACCACCCACCAGCTGGACATCGGCGTCGACATGGGATTCTTCAACGACCGCATCCGCCTGATGGCCGACTATTACAACAAGAAGACCACCGACCTGCTCTTCAGCGTCACGCTGCCCGATACGTCGGGTTACGGCTCGGCCCGGCAGAACGTCGGTTCGGTACGCTTCTACGGCGCCGAGGTGGAACTCTCGACGGTGAACATCCAGAGCAAGAACTTCACCTGGACGACCGACTTCACCTACTCGTTCAACATGAACAAGGTGTTGTCGCTCCCCGACGAGTACAGGTACAAGGACGTCGACGGCAAGGATGCATGGCGTATCGGCGGGTACACGATGTCGGAGACGGGATTCCGTTTCGGCGGCACGGCCGTCGGCGAACGCATGGGGCGCATCTACGGCTACAAGACCGCCTACATCATCGAAACCGAGGCGCAGGCCGACGCGGCGCTGTACGACGTCAATTCGCACGGCATCCGCCGTTCGGACGGCCGTTCGATCGCCGGCCGCAAGGACATCGGCGACTACGAATGGCTCAACCGCGCCGGGTCGGCGCGTACGGCGGACGGCAGCGAGCAGATCAACGACGAGGACATGTTCCTGCTGGGGTACGTGACGCCCCACTCCACCGGCGGTATGAACAATACCTTCAAGTACAGGAATCTCTCGCTGTCGGTCTACGTCGACTATGCGCTGGGGCACTCGGTCTACAACTACATGTATACGCGCGGCCTGCAAACCTCGATGGGCAACTGCAACTGGAACCTCATCTACGATGCGAACGACTGCTGGCAGAAGCCGGGCGACAACACCAAGTTGGCGCGCCTGTCGGCCAACGACGCCGACGGTGGCAACAAGAACTATTCGCGCATCTCGGACATCAGCGTGCAAAAGGGCGATTACCTCTGCCTGCGCGACGTGACGCTGTCGTACAGCTTCCCCAAGCGGTGGATCGGCAAGCTCGGGCTGGGCAACCTGACGGTCTCGGTATCAGGCAACACGCTGGTGTACTGGACGAAGGTCAAGGGCGTGTCGCCCGAGTCGGCGGTTGCCGCCTCGGGATCGAGCACGGGCATGTACAGCGTGGTGAATACCAGCTCGGCCGATTATAGCATTTACCCGCCCACGCGCAAGGTGATGTTCAGCCTGAAGGCCACGTTCTGAACGGGATGATTCTCAACAACTAAATCGAATATACGAATATGAAATTCCATAAGCTATATATTGCAGCGATAGGCGCCGCCTCGATGGCGATGGCGGGGTGCGAGCTCGATATCGTCAACTCCGACCAGCTCAACACGACGAACATGTGGGTGGACGAAAGCGACGTCACGGGCGCGACGACGGGTATCTATTTCGAATTGCGCAACGCCTTCCGGCAGAATTACACGAACCAGTTCTTCTGGGGCGAACTGCGCGTCGGGCCCGCCATGTGGGACCGCGGTACGAACCGTTCGCTGATGGACTCGGACATGCTGGAGGTATTGCACAGCCTGCTCAACGGGGGCACGTCGTCGGTAAGCTGGACGAACCTCTACACCTGTATCAACCAGTGCAACTCGGTGATAAAGTACGCGCCGTCGGTCGAAATGTCTGACGAGACGCGCAGCTACTGCCTCGGGAACGCCTATTTCGTCCGGGCATACGTCTACTACTGGATCGCCCGCGTATGGGGCGACGCGCCCGTCATCCTGACGCCCACCGAGAGCACCGGGCGGGAGATTTACCCTTCGCGTTCGCCCCGGGCCGAGGTATACGCCCAGGTGGCGCAGGACATCGAAAGCGCGCTCACGCACATCACATCCAACGCCAAGGGCTGCTATTATGCCACGGTGGACAACATCAACATGCTGAAGGCCGACTTCGCGCTGTGGATGTACGCCGCACAGAAAGGCGGCGATTCCTACCTGACGATGGCCGGGGAGGCGCTCGACGCCGTTACGCGCACGCCGCTGCTCGGCAAGTTCGCCGACGTGTTCGACGTGAAGAACAAGGCCAACAAGGAGATCGCCTTCGCGCTGCATGTCGATGCGACGAACGAGGTGCATTCGGCCAGCTACATCCAGCGTTTCATCTGGGGCTCGACGCAGGTCAAGGCCTCGTACCGCAACGTCGAGGGCGGCGTGCCGGTATCGAGCAACCAGTGGTTCTGCTATGCGGACGAATTCATCGGAGAGCTGAAGCGGAACAAGGAGCAGAACAACGACCAGCGCAGCGACGTGACCTATATGGAGCGCACGGGCGTGAGCGACATGTACGAAAAGGTCGGATGGCCCAACAAGTTCACGGGCGACTGGTCTTCGGGGACGCTGCTCTACGACGATGACCTGATCCTCTACCGGTATGCGCAGTACTATATGTTCCGTGCCGAGCTGTACTATTACAGGAAACAGTACAAGGAGGCGCTCGGGGAGCTGAACGTGGTCGCGCAGCGCGCCTACGGAAAGGCCGACTTCTACACCTCGGCCACGCAGCAGGACGTGCTCGAAGCGCTGGCTGCGGAAAACCGCTGGGAATTCGCCGAGGAGGGCAACCTGTGGTTCACCTACATCCGCCTGGGTTACATCGACACCTACTGCCCGCTCAAATACTGGCCCAATACGGGTGTCGAGGGCGGCGTGGGCGGTTCGACGAACCCCAACATCTACCTCTTCCCGATCTCGACCTCGGCGATCAACAAGAACAGCAACCTCAGGCAGACCGAAGGCTGGTCTTAATCCATTTACCCAACAGAAAACTATTCAGCTATGAGAAAATTCATATCCGGCCTGCTCGCCATCGCCGCCGCGGCATTCACAGGCTGTTACGAGT
>ERZ773241.2491-NODE-2491-length-14617-cov-4.611111_pt1 | contig 14617 bp, 5 predicted proteins | sample MGYA00580989_ERZ773241 | MGnify/ENA primary metagenome ERZ773241 (study PRJEB29015, sample SAMEA2737804) | human gut metagenome | biome: human gut; feature: human-associated habitat; material: faeces | place: China | collected 2012 ... | reverse complement strand
CTCGGTCCAGAAGCTCTCGCAGGGCTTGCAGTACTTGCCCCGGTAGGTTCCCTTATAGATATCCCCCTTGTCATACATCTTCCGGAAGATCTTCTGGATGGAGGCCACATGATAGTCGTCGGTGGTGCGGATGAACCGGTCGTTGGAGATGTTCATCAGCTTCCATAGGTCGAGGATCCCTCTGGGGCCCTCCACGATCTCGTCCAGAAACTCCTTGGGGGTCTTGCCTGCGGCCTTGGCCTTGTCCTCGATCTTCTGGCCGTGCTCGTCGGTGCCGGTGAGGAACATGACATCGCAGCCGGTGAGCCGCTTATAGCGAGCCATGGCGTCAGTGGCCACCGTGCAGTAGGTATGGCCAATGTGGAGCTTGTCGGAGGGGTAGTAGATAGGTGTGGTAATATAGAACTTCTTCTTTTCCATGGGTGGATATCTCCTTTTCCGCCGTCCCGAATGGAAGGACGGCTTAAAATTACAGGCACAGAACCGCCATCGTCCGGGCAAAGAAAAAGCGCCGCAGCGGCGCACGGAGCCACGGGCCGGGACGATAGACACGTTCAGTTTATCCCATGCCGCCCGGTCTGTCAACCGCTTTGTTGCTTTTCCCGCGGAAACACGGTATAATATCAGAAAATCCCGCCGAAAACAGGAGGAATCCCCCATGAAGCTGGTAAGCTGGAACGTCAATGGCCTGCGGTCGTGCCTGACCAAGGGCTTTCTGGAATATGTGAAAAACGAGGATCCGGACATCCTCTGCCTGCAGGAGACCAAGCTCCAGCCGGAGCAGGCGGTGTTCGATCTGGAGGGCTATCACCGCTACTTTCATTCCGCCGATAAAAAAGGCTACTCCGGCACGGCGGTGCTGACCAAGGAGGAGCCCCTGTCCGTCACCTACGGCTTCGGAGAGGATATCCACCGCCACGAGGGCCGGGTCATCACGGCGGAGTACCCGGACTTCTATCTGGTGTGCTGCTATACCCCCAACAGTCAGGACGGGCTGAAGCGGCTCCCCTACCGGATGCAGTGGGAGGACGATCTGCGGGCGTATCTTCTGGAGCTAGACGGGAAAAAGCCCGTGGTGTACTGCGGCGACCTGAACGTGGCCCATCAGGAGATGGACCTGAAAAATCCCAAGACCAACCGCCAAAACCCCGGCTTCTCCGACCAGGAGCGGGCAAAAATGACCCGGCTGCTGGAAAGCGGCTTTGCCGACACCTTCCGCACCCTGCACCCGGAGGAGGTCACCTACTCCTGGTGGAGCTACCGCTTCCACGCACGGGAGAAGAACGCCGGTTGGCGCATCGACTACTTTATCGTGTCCCGGCGGCTGCTGCCCTGCGTGACGGACGCCGCCATCCGCACGGAGGTCTACGGCAGCGACCACTGCCCCGTGGTCCTGCAGCTGGACACCTCCTCCGGGCAGGCGTAAGTGCCGCTCGGCCTCCCGCCTGTCGATGCAGGCAAAAAATAAACAGGATTTCCTGCAAAAAAGTGCTGCAAAATGGTGAAAAATGCCATTTACGGAGGTTTTGACCGGTGTTATAATCGATTCGTTAAAAAAAGAGCAAACGATACACGCATACAGGAGGTATGTCTTATGTCTTACAGAATTCTGACCATCGATCCCGGCTCCACGTCCACCAAGATCGGCGTGTTTGACGACGAGAAGATGCTGTTTGAGGAGAACCTGCACCACTCTGCCGAGGAGCTGGCCCAGTTCGAAACCATTCCCCAGCAGGAGGCCTTCCGCCGCCGGCTGGTCCTGAAGGCACTGGAGGAGCACCATATCCCGCTGGAGAGCCTCAGCGCCGTGTGCGGCCGGGGCGGCGTTCTCAAGCCTGTCCACGGCGGTACTTACCTCACCACCGATGCCATGATCGACACCCTGAAAAAGGGTCCCTACGGCCACCATGCCAGCAATCTGGGCGGCCTGCTGGCTCGTGAGATCGGCTCGGCGCTGCACATCCCCTCCTACATCGTGGATCCCCCCGTGGTGGATGAGCTGGCGCCTCTGGCCCGCTACTCCGGCCACCCCCTCATCACCCGCCGCAGCATTTTCCACGCCCTGAACCAGAAGGCCGTGGCCAAGCGCTACGCCAAGGAGATCGGCAAGCCCTATGAGTCCCTGAACCTCATCGTCTGCCACATGGGCGGCGGCGTGTCCGTGGGTGCTCACGTCAAGGGCGAGGTGGTGGACACCGGCAATGCTCTGGAGGGCGAGGGTCCCTTCTCCCCGGAGCGGTCCGGGACGCTGCCCAGCGGCGCACTGGTGGATCTGTGCTTCAGCGGCAAGTATACCCAGCAGGAAATTCGCCGCATGATCACCGGCAACGGCGGTCTGCTGGCCTACACCGGCTCCACGGATATGCAGGAGCTGATGCGCCGGGCCGCCACCGACGCCAAGGTGCGAGAGGTCATCGACGCCTTCCACTACCGGGTCGCCAAGGAGATCGGTGCTATGGCCGCCGCCATGAAAGGGCAGGTGGATCAGATCATCCTTACCGGCGGCATTGCCCACGGTCAGGAGACGGTGGACGCCCTGAAGGGCTACGTCAGCTGGATCGCACCGGTGACGGTGTACCCCGGCGAGGGCGAGCTGCTGGCGCTGGCGGAGGGCGCTCTGCGGGTACTGCGAGGCGAGGAGACCGCCAAAATCTACGAATAAGCCTTCTCATTCCGGACACGGGGTCTGCGGCGCTGCCGCAGACCCCGTGTTTTTATATGCATTCCGATGGTCTGTCCATCGCCCTCTTTATCACAAATCAACCGTTTGTGTCAAATTCTGACCGTTTGTGCCAAAGCCGTTGCGGCGGCGGAGGCATCCCGATAGAATGTAGATGTTGTAATATGCCCTGCCGATACCGGCAGGCAGGCAAATGGAATTGATAAGGAGATGATCGAATGCACTTGCGCAGTAAGACCGTGCAGCAGCTCCTGTCGGTGATCCTGTCGGTAGTCATGGTCCTATCCATGCTGCCGATGGAGGTCCTGGCTCAGGAGACGCCGCCGGTGACCACTCCCATGGACCTGACCACCATCACGGAGGATACCTCCGGCGACGGCTGGTCGTGGACACAAAGCACCAAGACCCTGACCCTCACGGGCCTGACCCTGACGGTCAGCGACGACAGCACCCATGCGCTGATCCTGCCCGACGGGGCCACCATCGATCTGGCCGACGGTACCGCCAGCACCCTCACCGGCGGCAGCAGATCCACCGTATACAGCAGCGGCGAGGTGAAGCTGCGCGGCAGCGGCAGCCTGACGGTCTATGGCCGGGGCTGGCGCAGCGCCACGCTGGATATGTTCGTCCCCGGCACGCTGACGGTGGAGTATGACAACCCCGACGGCGGTGCCGTGCTCAAGACCGACGAGGGTACCGAGGGCGCAGCCATCTGCGCCAACGTCACGCTGGATAACGGCATCCTCCGGGCCACCGGTCCGGACTTTGCCTCCGCCGACGACGGCAGCAGCGTCGGCCTCCGGGGCCGCCTCACCACCCACGGCAGCTCCGTGGAGGCCCAGCTCACCGCCCGCACCGGCTATGCCAGCTATGGTCTGTACTTCGACAAGCAGGGCAGTGGCCGGGGCGACACCTGGACCATGGGACTGGGCAAGGTGACCGCCGCCGCAGGCCACGCCCTGAGTCGATACAGCTACGGCCTGTACGTGGATTACAGCTCCGTCAATGCGCTGGAGCTGGACGGCACTCAGCTGACGGCCACGGGCGGCGAGAGTGACCAGTACGGCAGTCAGGGCGTGTTCGCCGGCGAGGAGATCATCGTCAAGAACGGCGCCACCGTCACCGCCGCCGGCGGACAGGTCAACAGCTCCTATGAGAGCGTCGGCTTCAATGCCGTCAGCTGGCTCACCGTGTCCGGAGAGAACTCCAGGGTGCTGGGCTACGGCGGCACCTCCGTCAAGGGCGATTCCAAGGGTGTCCGATGCGACAGCCGCTTCACTCTCACCGACGGCTGCGTCTTCGGTCAGGGCGGCGTGTCCTGCACCAGCTCCAGAAATGTGGGCGTCGAGTTCAAGCGTCTCATTATGGAAAGCGGCAAGCTGGAGGGCATCTCCGGCAGCCCCGACTCGTCGTACCAGACCTGGGGCGGCCAGTTTAACGCCTACGGCCTTTACTGCACCGGCACCGCCAAGATCACCGGCGGTGAGCTGATCGGCACCGCCAACGGCACGGACCGGGAACTGGACTACAGCGCCTACGGCTTCTGCGGAAGCAATGAGCTGACCATGAGCGGCGGCACCCTCCGGGCCACCACCGGCGACACCCCTAACGCCAGTTCCGGGACACTGGCGGCCCTCAGCGTGGTCTCCAACAAGTCCAAGACCCAGCTCAGCGGCGGCACCATCTACGCCAGAGCCGGTGTCTCCAACGATGACCGCAGCTACGGTATGCGGATCCTCGGCACCGGCTCTACCCTCACCATGACCAATACCGAGGACGCCGCCCAGCCCCTGAGTCTCTACGTCACCGGCCGGAACATGGCCCTTTACGCCACCGCTCTGGCAGACGGCGGCCTCCTGCCGGAGATCACCGCCTCCTCCGCCTACGATGCCGAGGCCGACACCCTCACCGATGGCTACACCTTCTCCAACAAGCAATACCGGAAGGACGGCACGGCGGCCCTGTCCCTGTCCGCAGCCGCCTGCCTCCACAGCGCCAGCGATGATTCCGGCCTGTGTACCAAGTGCGGCAAGCGGGTATACGAGGCTGTGCTGCTGACGGACGGTGCCGTCACCCAGCGCTATGCCGCCGCCGGCGAAGCCTTCACCGCCGCCCAGACGGAGGAGCATCAGGGCTGCACCCTGCGGCTGCTGACAGATCTCATCGACGACGGCCAGCCTCTGGTCCACGACCCGGTGGTGACCATCACCGGCGGTCGGTTCACGCTGGACCTCCACAACCACACCATAGCGGGCAAGACCTCCGACGATAAGGAGGGCGTCGTCACCGTCACCGGCGGCCAGCTCCGCATCGAAAGCGGCACGCTGGAGAACCTCTGCACCGGCAACGGCAGCAAGGCTCAGGCCCTGACCCTTCTGGGCATCGACACCCATGTGACGCTGGCCAATGTCACCGCCATCGGGGCCACGCCCCCCAACGGCGACACCAGCGCCTCCGTCTATGCCCCCGACGGCGCCCGTCTCACCATCGAGAGCGGCGAGTTCACCGGCCGGGTTGCCGGCACCTACGCCTCTGCTCCGGCGGAGACGCCCCACGTCTCCATCGCCGGAGGCACCTTCCACAACGGCCTGTCCTACTCCATCCACGAGACGGAGGCCAACGCCGCCACCCTTCTGGCCATTCTGAAGGAGGGCTATGCGCTGGCCCACGCCGACGGCACGCCGGTGGATCTGGGTACCGAGCCCTCCTTCAGCCCCTTCTCCGGCACCTATACGCTCAGCGGCGAGGTGCAGGTGGTGGCCCACACCCACAACGTCCGCAGCGGACGGCCGGGCTGCTGCGGCTGCGGCTATGCCTGCCCCCACGACGGCCAGATACCGGACAGCTACTTTACGCTGCCGGTTTGCTCCCTGTGCGGCGTCTCCTACGGCACTCCCCTCAAGGACCTGCGCACGCCCACCGGCAAGATCATCATCGATGAAAACAACTGGTGGCAGGACTTCCTGAACACCGTCACCTTCGGCCTGTTCTTCCCCACCGGCGCCCGGTTCACCATCGAGGCTGCCGATGACAGCGTTGACCACGCCGGCTATGACCCCGAGCTCTACCCCGTGACGGTGGGGTATCTGGTGACGGATCAGCGCTATACCTCCGACAAGATAGGCGATCTTGCCCATCAGTTCCGGCCCTATCCCGGCAAGGCCGTGGCCCTGCCGGACGATCAGACCAGCATCGTCTATGCCAAGATCACTGACTGGGCGGGCAATGTCACCTACCTCAGCACCGATGACCTGACGGTGGACGCCACCGCCCCGGAGATCTCCTCCGATGTGGCCGAGAACCAAATTTACTGCCAGGACGGTCTCCGCATCGCCTTCCGGGATGACCATCTCAAGAGCGTCACCCTCAACGGCACGGAGATGACCTACGCCGCCGAGGACGGCTGGTATGTCCTCCGCCTCAGCGCCGTCTCCGGCTCTCAGGAGGGACAGCAGACCCTGACCGTCACCGACGAGGCCGGCAACGGCACCACCGTTCACTTCCAGTGGTACGCCGGTCACAGCTTTGACGATACCGGCCTGTGCAGTCACTGCGGCCTTCAGGCAGAGGCCCGGTGGAACGACGCCTTCTTCCCACATCTGGAGGATGCGCTGACCTCCGCCGATGCCGACGAGGACGGCGCCCGTTTCACGGCGGTGGTCATGCTGACCAATGTCTCTCTGCCTGCCGATGCCTTCTCTCTGGACGGCATAAGAGCCGTGCTGGCGCTGGAGGGCCACACCCTGACCCTGTCGGCTCCCATGACGCTGGAGCAGAGCTCCGGCGACCTCACCATCCGTGACAGCACCAGCTCCGGCAAGATCACCGGTCAGGCACTGACGGTAAAGGGCGGCCGCCTGACGGTGGAGGCCGGCTGCTTTGAAAACACGCTGGACCTTCAGGCCTACAACGTGACCCTCTTCGGCGGCACCTTCGCCCGCATTACGTCGGAGGATGCCGCATATCCCCGTGCGGCTCTGCCCTTCCGCACTGCCTATCAGCAGGCGGACGGCCAGCTGATCCGCCGCAGTGACATCACGCCCACGCTGGAAAATGTCGCCGTGGTCTCCTGCCCCCACGATGAGATCGACGGCATCACCTGCCGCATCTGCGGCACCAAGATGGTGGCCAAGGTGGCTAAGGATGATACCCTCCGCTACTTCGCCGTCTTTGAGGACGCTGCCCAGTATGCCGCAGCGCTGGAGGGCTCCGCCATCACCCTGCTGAGGGATGCCCTCTGGGGCAGCATGGGCCTCCCCACCGGCACCTATACGCTGGATCTCAACGGCAAGACCCTCTCCGGCTCCAACGATCTGATGATCGACGCCAGTCTCACCATCTGCGACAGTCAGGGTGGCGGTAAGCTGTGGCGGGACGGCACCATTTTGGTGCTGGGCGGCCATGTCGCCATCACCGGCGGCCAGTTCAACCGGGTGTATCTGGCCTCCGACAGCGCTGATCTGTCCGTCACCGGCGGCACCTTCGCCCGCATCGCTTACAGCGGCGAGGATACCTCCCGCACGCCTCTGTTCTTCCCGGCGGAGGGCTATACCTTCCAAAAGGCCGACGGCAGCTACGCCAATACCGGTGACGTGGTCATGGAGGAAAATCTCCGCTATCTGGAGGACGTCACCGTCACCACACCTCCCTTCACCATCACCCGTTACCCTGTGGACACGGACCTCTATCCCACCACCCCCGTCGGCTATCGGCCGGACTTCGTCACGGAGGTCACCTTCCACATCCCCGAGAGCAGCCCCACCATCGAGTTCCAGTGGTATCAGGTGGGCGATCCCGACCGGATCAAGAGCTACGGCAGTGCAGTGGCCTGGCAGAACCCCTTCACCATCTATACCTTCATCGACGGGCCGGCCCAGTACTACGGCATCTTCTCCTACAAGGGCTATTCCGTCCGCACCGACGTTCTGACAGTACGGGAGCTGACCTGTGACCACCCCGGCGTGGATGCCGACAATCGGTGCAGCCAGTGCCGTGCGGAGGTAGCCGCCTCCGTGGAGCTGAACGGCTCCACCGGCTACTACCTGTCCCTGTCGGAGGCTCTGGCGTTGGCCCGGACCGATGCCTACCGTGGCTGCACCCTCACGATTCTCCGCGGCAGCACCGATCCCATCTCCGTCAATAGCGGCTCCTTCACGCTGACGGCGGCGCAGGGCGTGATGCTGGGCGGCAAGGTGACGCTGGCCAAGGATGCCGCCGTCACCCTCTCCGGCGGCAGCTACACCAGCTCCGCCAGCATCTTCGGGTCCAACCGCATCGAAGGCGGCACCTTCTACGGTGCCGTGGCCCTGCAGGACGGCTCCTCCGTCTCCGGCGGCAGCTTCCTCGGCGCCGTCACCATCTCCGACACCGTGACCGTCACCGGCGGTACCTTCACCGGTGATGTCACCATCAACCATGGCGGCAAGCTGGTCGCCAGCGCCGGCACCTTCGGCAGCGTCAACGTCCAGTCCGGCGGAGGCGGCGCTCTCACCGGCGGCCACTTCGGCGAGATCACGCAGATCGATGGCAGCCCCTGCGCCGCCCTTCTGGCGGAGGGCTGCGCCTATTCCGACGGCGGCATCATCAACGGCTATGTCCCCATCGTCGGTGGCGTGGACGTGGTCCCCCATGCCCAGCACCAGTACGTCTGGCTGAACCAGAAGCTGCTGTGCGGCTGCGGCCATGTGGCAGATGAGGACGCCGACGCCCCGGTCATCACCGGCATCACCGACGGTGAGACCTATTACGACGACGTGACCTTCACCGTCACCGACGCCCATGACTTCACCGTCACGGTGGACGGCCAGCCCGCCACCGCCGAAGGCAGCCTGTACACCCTCCCCGCCGACAACGTCTCCCACGAGATCGTGGCCGTAGACGTGGCCGGCAACCGCACCACTGTCACGGTGTCGGTGTATCGGACCTATACCGTGACACCGCCCACCGGCACAGGTTTCACCTTCACCGGCGAGACCACCGTCCGCCACGGGCAGGATTACCGGTTCCGGGTGGATATCGCCCCCGGCTACTCCAAGCTGCCGGATTACTCCCTGCTGGTCAACGGCCAGACCCCCGGCGGCATGGGCGATGTGGACTTCGACGAGTGCCTGATCCCCAGCGTGGAGGGCGACCTGACCATCACCGTCACCGGTGTGGCGGATATCACCCCGCCGGAGGCGGAGCTGACCATCGCCGGGAATCCCTTCCGCCAGTTCCTGAACACCGTCACCTTCGGCCTGTTCTTCAAGAGCACCCAGACCGTGACGGTGACGGCCTCCGACCTGGGCAGCGGCGTGGACACGGCGGCATGGATGCTGTCTGACAGCGTCTTTGCCAGTCAGGACGCCATCACCGGCAGCTGGACGGACCTGTCCCTCACCGACGGCAGCGGCAGCTTCTCCATCCAGCCCGGCCAGAAGGGCTATGCGTACCTGCGGGTCACGGACCGGGCCGGGAACATCACCGTTCTGAACTCCGACGGCGTGGTGGTCTACACCGACGCTCAGGCGGATACCCGGCAGATCACCTATGTCAAGCGCAGCGGGCAGGACGTCTCCTTCCACGTCGCCCTCAACGGCAACACCGTCACCGGCGTGCAGCTGGCGGATGGCACGCCTCTGGCGGGCTTCACCGCCGCCGAGGACGGCACCGTGACCCTGCCTGCCGCCACGCTGCAGGCGCTGGCCGCCGGGGACTACACCCTGTACGTCACCTACGCCCCCTTGGGCGTGGCCTACAACGCCCGCTACGAGACCAGCGAGGCACCGGCCATGACCTCCGTGGCCCTGTCCGTCCAGAAGGCCGAAGGCAGCGTCGCCATTCTGGATGACGTGAGCCGTGACTACAACGGCCAGCCGGTGGAAACTCCCGCCATCACCTCTCTCGGAACCGGCGCTCTCACGGTGGAATACCGGGCGCAGGGCGGCGAGTTCACCACGCAGGCCCCCAAGGCTGTGGGCAGCTATACCGTCCGGGTCACGGCGGCGGCCGACGATGATTACGCCTCCGCCAGCGCCCAGCGGAACTTCCGCATCACCGCCAAGCGTGTCACCATCGACGGCGTCACCGTGGAGCCCTCCAAGACCTATGACGGCACCACCGACGCCACCATCGTGACGGGCGGCACCCTCAGCGCCAACTTCGACGGCAATGACCTCCGCATCGTCACCGGCTCTGCCGCCTACGACGGCAAGACCGTCGGCACCGGCAAGACCGTCTCCTTCTCCGGCTTCTCGCTGGAGGGCGACGCCGCCGAAAACTACACCCTGGCTTCCCAGCCTGCCGGCACCACGGCGGACATCACCGTCCGGACGGTAACGGTGGAGGACCTGCACATTCAGGATAAGCTCTACGACGGCACGGATCGGGCGGAGTACGACGGTGAGCCCACCTTGGGCAACGCCGTGTCCGGCGACCATGTGGCGCTGGTGAAGGGGACTCCCTCCTTCACCTCCATCCGGACGGCAGAGGACATCGCCATTCGTTTCACCGAGTTCTCCCTCACCGGCGCTGACGCCGGGAACTACGCCCTGACCCAGCCCACCGGCATTACTGCCTCCATCCTCCCCTACGCTCTCACCGGCGGCGAGTATGCCGTCAACTCCAACGACTGGATCAACCACGACTTCGTGGTGACGGCGGCGGAGGGCTATCTCCTGTCCCTGACGGACACCGCCGACGGCGTGTGGCAGCAGACCCTGCGGGCCGCCGACGAGACGGCGGAGGGCCGGCTGACCTTCTATGTGAAGGATCTGGCCACCGGCGCCATCTCCCTTCAGGTAACGGAGCAGTACCGCATCGACCGCACCCAGCCCACCGGCGAGATCCGGGTGGACGAGCGGACGGCCTGGCAGTCCTTCCTGTCCAGGATCACCTTCGGCCTCTTCTATCGGGAGGAGCAGACTGTGGTCATCACCTCTGCCGACGAGACCAGCGGCGTGGCGGCCACGGAGTATCTGCTGAGCGCCGAGGATCTGGACATCCCGGCGCTGGAGCAGGAGACCTTCCTGCCCTATGAAAAGGCGCTGGCGCTGGCTCCGGACGGCGAGTATGTGGTCTATGCCCGCATCACCGACCGGGCGGGCAACGTCACCTGCCTCCGCTCCGACGGCATGGTGCTGGACGCCACGGCCCCCTCCATCACCGGGGCTGAAAACGGCGGCGTGTACTGCGCCGCAGTGACCCTGACCATCACCGACGCATACCCCGTCACCGTCACCGTAAACGGCACTCCCGTGGAGCTGACAGAGGGCCGGCTGGCGCTCCGGCCCGCCGAGGGGACGCAGCTGGTGACGGCCACCGATCCCGCCGGCAACGAGTCCCGGCTGGAGATCACCGTCAACGACGGCCATACCTGGGGCGACTGGAGCTCCAACGGCGACGACACCCACACCCGCACCTGTACCATCTCCGGCTGCGGTGCTCTGGAGACCGAGAGCTGCACCGGCGGCGCGGCCACTTGCGTGGACCGGGCCGTGTGTGAGGTCTGCGGCGGGGCCTACGGCGACGTGGACGCCCATCGTCACGCCGATCTGCGCCATGTGGAGGCCAAGGCCGCCACCACGGAGGCCCCCGGCAACATCGAGTACTGGTACTGCGCCGCCTGCGGCAAGTACTTTGCCGATGCACAGGCCTGCCGTGAACTCCGGCAGGCGGACACCGTCACCGAGAAGCTGCCCGCCACCCCCACCGGGGACGAGGCACCCCTGACGCTGTGGGTGATCGTGCTGGCAGCCTGCGCCGGTCTGGCGCTCCTGCTGCTGGTGCTCCGGCGGAGAAACAGCCACCGCACCGCATAATGGCGGCAGCCTCCTCGCTGCCATATATCTGCGGATCAAAAAACAGAGAGGCGGCCCATCCGGGCCGTCTCCCTGTTTTTTCTGTTCAGAATACCATAGATGGCCAAGGGCAAGCATATCTTCACAGATGCTGAACTCTACAAAAAATATGGGCTGACACCAGAGGAAATCAATATCATTGAGTCAGTAATTAAAGAGCGAAAATAGCTACACAAAAACACCCAAACATCGATCAGATGCGTTTGGGTGTTTTTGCACACTATAGCACTATATGAGTTACGACAGCCACATTCCACAAGTGGTCACAGTTACTAATAACGAGGTTTATGTTTAATCAAGATATTGCTTCAAATACTTATCAAAGTGTTCAACTACTTCTTTATCCGTCATCTGAGGACGCCACATAAAGTAATTTTTGTCATACTTATCAAACCAAAAAGCTATTTCACGATTACGTTTTGGATCACGAGTAATATCTCCTTCTAGCACAACCCAAAATGGTAATATATCCTCACTTGTGATGCCGCTTAATTCCCTATATTTCTTTATAAGACCAGGGGTAAACAGTTTACACATTCTTTCGTGTGCGTTGCCTCGTCCAGCACTTGGTTCTTTTCCTTCGACCCAACCATCTTGACGTTTGATTTCGCCAAAAAGAGTCTTGCCGGTTTTCTTATTTCGGATAGAAAAATCTGGAGATACACCCCAACCTCTGCTCTGAGCATTTTTCATAGCCGCTTCACTAGGATTGAATATTTCAGATAACAACTCTGATTATCTCCAAAAAGCCCGGAAATACGGGCATTTCACGGGATATAAGAACTGAATTTACTACCGATTTACTACTTTCGGATTGAGCTTTGACACGCTTCTGCCTCCCGTGAAGCCCACCGCCCAAATAGTGACACATCGAAAATCGAATACGACACCGCAAACGGCGGCGTTCTCTTTTCCCCTTTGGGGAGATCAGGACGCCGCTTTTTTTGCGCCCAAAACCAGAAAGGAGGCGACCGCCTATGTACTTTACTTCCGGCAGCGACCGGGCCTTTGAACAGCTCATGCAGACGAGGCCGGGCGCAGATCATTTTGACAGCGGCGAGGCCGGAGCGCCGGAGGACTGCGGCACCTGCCGTTTCTACCGCCCGCACTGGAAGTACCAGTTTTGTGTGTATGAGGAATGTCCCTACCAGCCGGGCAAGCGCACCGCCCTTGACGGCGCGGTGAAATTTCAAGTGAAAGGAGTGGACGACGAGATGGCAGTTTTTCGAGTGGAGAAAAACCGGGGCTACACGGTGATGTCCAACCACCACCTGCGGAACAAGGACTTGTCCCTGAAAGCCAAGGGGCTGCTGTCGCAAATGCTGTCCTTACCGGAGGATTGGGATTTTACGCTGAAAGGCTTGTCCCTTATCAACCGGGAGCAGATCGACGCGATCCGGGCGGCTGTCCGGGAGCTGGAACAGGCGGGCTATATCGTGCGTTCCCGTGAGCGTGACAGCCAAGGCCGCCTGCGCGGGGCGGATTACATCATTTACGAACAGCCCCAGCCTGTGCCGGATTCACCTACATTGGAAAATCCAACATTGGATAATCCAACGCAGGAAAAGCCTACGCAGGAAAAACCAACGCAATTAAATAAAGATAGATCAAGTAAAGAGAAATCAATTACAGATGGATCAAATACCGATTCCATTCCTATCCTTTCCCCTCCCTCTCCTTTTGGGGAAGAAGCGGCTACGCCGCCGGAACGGAAAGGAACGGGAGCGAAATCACAGAGCGCCGTAGAGATTTATCGGGAGATCATCAAGGACAACATCGAGTATGAACACCTTTGCCAGTACGCCAAGGGGATTGACCGGGATATGCTGGACGAGATCGTGGACTTGCTGGTAGAAACCGTATGCAGCGCCCGAAAGACTATCCGCATTGCCGGGGACGATTACCCCGCCGAGCTGGTGAAATCCAAGCTGATGAAGCTGAACAGCTCTCACATTGAGTTTGTCTTTGACTGTATCAGCAAAAATACCACGGAAATACGGAACATCAAAAAATACCTGCTGGCGGTTCTGTTCAACGCCCCAAGCACCATCAACGGCTATTACACGGCGCTGGTGGCCCATGACATGAATACAGGCAAAATCTGAAAGGAGGACGGCCCTATGAAACAGGGTGCTTTGATTTTTGACGAGCAGACAGACCGCTACGACATCCGCTTTGACCTTGCGGACTATTACGGCGGCCTGCACTGCGGAGAAACTTTTGATGTGATGGTGGGCGGCAGATGGAGGCCGACCCGCATTGAAATGGCCGAGAACTGGTATCTGGTGGGAATCCATGCCGACGACCTCTCCGGCCTGCGGGTGCGGATTTAAGCCATCCGCCTGCCTGCTGACTTTCCAAAGGAGGGATAGCAGTTGCAGGAAGAAGTAGACCAGAAAACCATAGCGTTAGCGGTTAAGACGGGCAAGCTCACCGCCCAAGTGCTGCAAGCGGCCATCCGAAAATATCTGGCCGCCCGGCAGAAAGGGACGGGCAAATGGAGCGTGTCGGCCGCTCTGGACCGGAACGATCCGCTGACGCTGATTGCCGAGGCGGTATTCGCCCGCATGCTTTCCGCCTTGCCGGACGAGCGCAGGACCGCTGCGGAAGGCTATCCGGACCCTCAGGCCCAGTCCGTAGTCGAGACGCTGACGGCAGGACAGATCCGGGCCGCGCTGTATGCCTCAAAGCTGGTCTCGTATGCGCAGGGATTTTCGCTGATGCGCCGCGTGTCGGAACTTTACGACTGGCGACTGGACTACGGAACGATCGCGAGGATATGGCGCAACGGCTGCATCATCCGCTCGGCCTTTCTCGAAAAAGTGACCGAGGCCTTTCGGACCGATCCCGATCTGCGCAGCCTGTTGTTCGACGATTTTTTCCGGGACAAGATCGGACAGACTCTGCCGGCATGGCGCCGGGTCGTGGCGCACGGTGCGCTGGGTGCCGTCGCCCTACCTTGCATGAGTTCGGCCCTGAACTATTTCGACGGGTTGCGCACGCTCCGTTCTCCGGCCAATCTGCTTCAGGCCCAGCGCGACTATTTCGGGGCGCACCGCTACGAGAGAATCGACCGGGACGACGGGACGACGTTCCATAC
>ERZ773241.2487-NODE-2487-length-14677-cov-2.580700_pt1 | contig 14677 bp, 6 predicted proteins | sample MGYA00580989_ERZ773241 | MGnify/ENA primary metagenome ERZ773241 (study PRJEB29015, sample SAMEA2737804) | human gut metagenome | biome: human gut; feature: human-associated habitat; material: faeces | place: China | collected 2012 ... | reverse complement strand
ATCAGGCGCAGGTCGTTGATGCGCAGACGGCCCATGGCCATGCGCTCCAGACCGATGCCGAAGGCAAAGCCGGAGTACTTCTTCGGGTCAATGCCGCAGCCCTCGAGCACCTTCGGGTGCACCATACCGGCGCCCAGCAGCTCAATCCAGCCCTCGCCATGGCAGGTGGAGCAGACCTGACCGGCCGTCTCGCCCGTGCCGTGGCACTTGAAGCACTGCATGTCGACTTCGCAGCTTGGCTCCGTGAACGGGAAATGATGCGGGCGGAAGCGCACGACGGCGTCCTCGCCGTACAGGCGCTTGATGAGCGTCTCCAGCGCGCCCTTCAGGTCGCCCATCGTGATGCCCTCGTCGACGACGAGGCCCTCAATCTGATGGAACATCGGGGAGTGCGTGGCGTCGGCCTCATCCTTGCGGAACACGCGGCCGGGGGCCAGCATGCGGATGGGCGGCTTCTGCTGCTCCATGACGCGGATCTGCATGGGGCTGGTCTGCGTGCGCAGCAGGACGGAATCGTCGTCGTCAAAATAGAAGGTGTCGGAGCGGTCGCGGGAGGGATGGCCCTCTTCGATGTTCAGCTTCGTGAAGTTGTAGGCGGCCTCCTCGATCTCCGGGCCGTCGACGATCTGATAGCCCATGCCGATGAAGATCTCCTTGACCTCCTGCAGCACGCGGTTCATCGGGTGCTGGTGGCCCATTTCCACGGGCTTGCCGGGAATGGTGACATCCACGGCCTCGGCCTCGAGCTTTGACTCGAGCGCAGCGGCATCCAGCGCGGCACGGCGCTTTTCGAGCGCGTCCTCGAGCTTGGCACGGACGGCGTTTGCCATCTGGCCCATGACGGGACGTTCCTCGGCAGACAGCTTGCCCATCTGCTTCAGAACGGCCGTCAGCTCGCCCTTTTTGCCAAGCACGCGCACGCGCACGGCATCCAGCGTGGACATATCTGCCGCCGCTGCGAGGTCAGCCAGTGCTTTCGCCTTGATCTGTTCCAGTTGTTCTTTCATGTTGGCTCTCCTTTTTGCAAAGAAATGTTGCAGGGAAAAGAAAAAGTCCTCCGTCCGAAAGGGGACGAAAGACAGAACTTCCGCGGTACCACCCGCCATTCGCCGCTGACACGGCGCACTCAAACCGATAACGGAGCGACCCGTCCGTGCCTAATTGCCGCGGAGCGTATGCTCCGCAGGGCGTTCAGCCGGAAGCTCACGGGGGAAGGCCTGCACTGCCTGCGGGGAGTGCTCACAGCAACGCACCCTCTCTGAGCCCGCATTCTGCAGCCGGCGGCCCGGTCACAGCTTTTCTTCTGTATCGCCAAAATTTTAACATATTTCTTCAAAGGTTGCAAGGGAAATCCGCCGGGGATTTGACTATTTTTTTGCGGTACATTATAATCATATCGAAAAAGGCCGCATTGCGGCAGATGGGGGAAAGAAAAATGGCGGATATTTCGGTCATGGACGCGGAGCGGCTCTGCGGCTGGCTCCCGCGGCGGGCGCGCGAGACGCACAAGGGCGATTTCGGCCGCATCCTGCTGCTGTGTGGGGCCGTCGGCTATACGGGCGCTCCGGCGCTGGCGGCCATGGGTGCGGCGCGGTCCGGCGCAGGACTGATCTTCGTCGGCGTGCCGGAGCCGGTGTATCCTATCGTGGCGGGGAAGCTGCTCGAGCCGATGGTGTTCCCGCTTCCCGCGCAAGGCGGCATGCTGGCAGAGAGCGCCGTTCCGGAAATTCTGGCGCGGCTTTCCGGCTGCGATGCCTGCCTGATTGGCTGCGGTTTGGGCAGAAGTGCCGGGACGTTTGCCGCCGTGCAGGCTGTGCTTGCCAATGCGGCCTGCCCTGTTGTGGTGGATGCCGATGGCATAAACGTGCTCGAGGGGCATATAGATGTACTGCGCGGCGCGGCCTGTCCCGTGGTGCTCACGCCGCACGACGGCGAATACCGCCGCCTGATGGGCAGGCTGCCGGGGGAGGACCGCATGGGCGCGGCTGCGGCGCTTGCGGAGAAGACCGGCGCGACGGTGCTGCTCAAGGGACACCGGACTGCCATCTGCGGCGCGGACGAGCGCTGGGAGAACCGCTGCGGCAATCCGGGCCTTGCTACGGGCGGGAGCGGCGATGTGCTGGCGGGCATTCTCGTCTCACTGCTGGGGCAGGGCCTGCCGCCCGTGCATGCAGCGGCTGCGGCTGCGTGGCTCCACGGAACGGCGGCCGACCGCTGCGCCGCCCGGATGGGGGAGTACGGCCTGCTGCCCTCGGACGTTGCGGCGGAGCTGCCATATTTATTGCCATAGGAGGGGATGCGCGTGCGGCGAGGCTGCGCCGTACTGATGATGTGCCTCTGTCTGCTGCTCGGCGGCTGCGGAGGAAGAAGCCAGGGCGTTTCGCCCGCCATCGCGTTCCGTGCCTCGCTGGTGCAGGCCGGGGGATGCAGCTTTCGCGCGGAGCTGACGGCGGATTACGGAGATTATGTCGTCCCGTTTGCGCTCGACTGCGAGACGGAGGTGAACGGCCCGACGCATTTCACCGTCGCCGCGCCGGAGACGCTGGCCGGAATCACTGCAGCGGTGGACGAGACCGGCGGAACCGTCACCTATGATGGCCTGATGATGGACTTCGGCCTGTTGGCAAACGGAAGGCTCGCTCCGGCGGCCGGTCCGGCCGTCGTGGCATATTGCTGGTCCTCCGCCTATCTCGCCGCGGGCGGGGAGGAGGACGGCCGGTTCCGCGCGACCTATGAGAAGGATTATGAAGAAAAAATGCTCAAGGTGGACACCTGGTTTGAAAATGGCATACCAATTTATGCGGAAGTATGCTATAATGGTCAGCGTATTCTGAATTTGACGATATCAGAGTTCAGTCTGAAATAACGGAAGTAAATTTACATGGATTATTTAAAGAGAACCTGGGCGGATATTTCGCTCGACAACCTGAATCATAACTACCAGCAGCTCCGGGCGAAGATCCCATCCGGCTGCCGCCTCCTCGGCGTGGTCAAGGCTGACGCCTACGGCCACGGTGCCGTGCCCATCAGCCGCCATCTGTGTGAGCTGGGCGCGGAGTTCCTTGCCGTCTCCAATCTGGAGGAGGCCATGCAGCTCCGCCGCGGCGGCATCCGCCGTCCCATCCTGATTTTGGGCTATACGCCGCCTGCCTATGCGCGCGATCTGGTCGCCATGGGACTGCGGCAGGAGGTCCACAGCCTCGAGTATGCCCGCGCGCTGCACGAGGAGCTCAAGGGCTCAGAGCGCCGCCTCAAGGTCCATATCAAGCTGGATACGGGCATGTCGCGTCTCGGCTTCTTTGCCTATGACCACCCGAAGACGGTCGAGGAGCTGAAGGAAGTTGCGCAGATGCCCAAGCTTCTCATCGAGGGAATTTTCATGCATTTCCCGGTCGCGGATTCCATCGACGGAGCCGACGCGAATTTTACGCATACGCAGTTCGAGCGCTTCACGCAGATGCTGAGCGCCCTCAAGGGCGTGGGCATCGAGCCGGAGATCCGCCACTGCTGCAACAGCGGCGCGACCATTCTCTATCCCGAGTATGCGCTCGATATGGTCCGCCCCGGCGACCTACGGTGTGCTCCCGTCGGAGGACCTGCGCGGCATGATCGATCTGCGGCCCGTGATGTCCCTGCGCTCCACGATCTTCCAGATCCGCGATTTTGAGCCGAATATCACGATCAGCTATGGCCGCACCTACACGACGGAGGACCCGGCCCGCATCGCCGTCGTCGGCATCGGCTATGCAGACGGTTTCCCGCGCAGCCTTTCGAGCAACGTGTCGTTCCTCCTGCATGGCAGGCGCGTGCCGCAGGTCGGCCGCATCTGCATGGACATGTGCATGGTCGATATCACGCGCGTGCCGGAGGCAAAGGTCGGCGACGTCGTCACGGTCTTCGGCGAGGATGGCGGCGACAGCATCGAGCTGACGAGCCTTGCCAACCGCCTTGGGACCATCCCGTATGAGCTGATGTGCGGCATCAACAAGCGCATCCCGCGCATCTATCTCAACGGCGAGGACGAGACCGAGGTCCTGCAGTATATTGTCTGATTCTGACCTGCGGCGAACCGGGTGTTCGCCGCAGGAAAATTTTACACAAATCCATCTTGACAATACCCGATGTCTCCGGTAAAATACACTAGGATATACGGGAAATGAGAACCGGATATCCGGACCGCCTCTGGGCGGATTTCTTTCCAACATGAGTTAGCGCTGACTAACCAAAACCGGCGGCAGAACGGAAGCGAGGCCACCCCCCCCCTCCGGGCGGAGCATGCGTCGATGGGATGCGTCCTTGAGTTAGGCTAGACTAATCAGAATCCACAGGAGGAAATAGCATGTTGAATCGATGGAAACGGCTTCTGGCTCTGCTGGCATCCGTGGCCGTGCTGTTCTCGCTGTGCACCGCCGCTTCGGCCGCACCGGGCGGGCAGGCGGAGCCGCGGGAGCTGACGGCTGCCGATTATGCCGCGGCCGACGCGATCTTTGCCTCGCTGCCGTCGGCGGACGGCACGAACGGCGGCACGGCGGGTGCGGCCGACACCGGGGCGCTCTGCGATTGGCTGGAGACAGCCGACGGCGTCCGGCCGGGCACGGTCTCCGCGAACGGCAGCTGCGTGACCTGGCAGACGGATGCGGGCATTACCTGCTCGTATAACCCGCAGCTCGAGCGCATCAGCGAGCGTGCGCAGGAACCGGCGCAGACGGAAACGCTGGAAAGCATTCCCGCCCTGCGCGGCGTGCAGCACGGGCGCGACGTGTATCTCTTCCAGCCGTACTACGGTCTGGACAGCTCATTCACGCGCCAGTACTACGAAGAGGGCCAGCGCATCGCCGCGAAGTCCGAGGGCACGTTCTACTATTATAAAACGGAGGCCGCGACGGTTGACGCCATTGCCGACGCGGTCGAGTCCGGCGGCGTTATCCTGTTTGACAGCCACGGCACCACGGACTATACCGGCGACAATGAGGACTACACCTCCAAAGCGACGACGTCCTACCTCTGCCTGCAGAGCGGCGAGGGCCTGACGACCGAGGACTATGCCGACGGCCACGCCGTCTACGGCGGAAGCGGCATCAACGGTATGCGCTACTATGAGGTCGACGGTACGGTCATTGCCAACCATATGGAAAAGCCCGCAAACGGCGGCCTTGTCTGGATGGCGATCTGCCTCGGCATGGCGACCGACGGCCTGGAAAAGCCACTTATGGACGCGGGCGTCGGCGTGGTCTACGGCTACAGCCAGTCCGTTACCTTTATCGGCGATTACTGCTTTGAAGAGGAATTTTTCAACAAGCTGCTGCAGGGCGGCACGGTCGCGGAGTCTATCCGCACCATGAAGGCCCGCTACGGCAACTGGGACTGCTCGCCCGCCATTCTGGGCAGCGATTCCTCCCAGACCGCCGCATCGCTGGAGGAAGCCGTGCGGAAGCACGCGGCCTTCCCCATCGTCGTCTCGGCGGAGGACGCCTATCCCGGTCACGGCAAGGTCGACGCCGTGCAGGAGGTCAGCTCTGTCTGGAGCCTGCTGGAGAGCTTCACCGCGACCGTGACGACGGACGCCCCGGAAACGGCCGGAACGGTCGTCCAGAAGGGCATGACGGTCACGGCCGTCCCGGCCCGCGGCTACTATGCCGACGGCGCAACGGTCACCCCGGAGGGGGCCGCTGTTGTGACGCAGGAGGGCGACCTGTTCCGCATCTCGTCCCTGCGCGCGGACTGCACGATCACGATCCACTTCTCGGCCAAGACGCCCGCTGTGCTGCACTTTGCCGTGCCGGACGGCGTCACGCAGGCGGATATCCAGAGCTATGTCGGGGATGCGGAGCCCCTGCCGCTTCCCGTCGGGACTCCGGCAGCGGATGCGCAGGACTATTCCTTTGCAGGCTGGTCCCTGCAGGAGCAGGCGGAGCCGATTGAGAGCATGGCCTATCTCCGCGCCGGAAGCGAGCTGCCTGTTGAGCAGCCGAAGCAGACACTTTACGCCGTCTATCGCTATTTTGCGACTCCGGCCGGAACGACGCCCGCCTTCCACGAGCTGACAGAGGCCCCGGAGGACTGGAGCGGCACCTATGTGCTCTCTGCCGAGGGCCATGCCATCCTGTGTGACGGCTCGGTCACGGGCGCGGCGCTCGGCAGCAGCGAGGCGGCAGTCCCGTTTGCCGATGCCGGGCTTGCAGAGGAGGACGGCGCGCTGCGCGGCGTTTCCGCTGCGGTCGTTGTACAGATCGAGCGTGCCGCAGGCACGGAGCAGTATGCCATCCGCCTCGGCGGTACTTCCGACGCGGTCTATCTGGCCTGCCGCTCGAACAGTGAGCAGCTCAACACGGCGCAGGACGCCGGAACGTCGCTGTCCCGCTGGGTCATTTCCATGGAGGACGGTCATATGACGATCCGCAGCGCGCGCTATCTCAGCCGCACGCTGCAGTATGATGCGGATGCGGGCTGCTTCCGCTGCTATGCCAAGACGAAGACTCCGCTGACGGTCTACCGCGGCGAGACGAGCAGCCTGTGGTATACGACGCAGCCGAAGATGCATGATCATCAGCTGGTCGAAACGGGCCGTCGCGAGCCGACTTGCACCATGTCGGGCTGGATCGACTTCCGCTGCACGATCTGCGGCGAACTGCGCCGCCAGCCGCTGGAGCCGCTGGGCCACGAGGTCGTGAACGGCCTCTGCGTCCGCTGCGGCGAAGTGATGCAGCTCCCGTTCCGGGATGTGCCGGAGGATGCCTATTACTATGACGCCGCCGTCTGGGGCCTGTCCCGCGGCGTGGTGAACGGCACGTCGGAGACGACGTTCTCGCCGGACCTGTCTTGCACCCGCACGCAGGCCGTCACGTTCCTGTGGCGTGCGGCAGGGGAGCCGGAGTCTTCCGGCAGTACGGCCTTTGCGGACGTCCCCGCCGGGAGCTACTATGCCGCGGCCGTTGCCTGGGCGGCGGAGAACAACGTTACGAACGGCACGGGCAGCGGCTGCTTCAGCCCGGATGACCTGTGCACCCGCGCGCAGATCGTCACGCTGCTGTACCGGCAGCTGACGAAGGAAATCTGAAAAATCGGATCAATTTTTTGGTCCGTTTTTTAAGGCAGCACCGCACAATTCAGCGAGAGCATTCGGCGAAAAATATCCGGCGAAGGCCAAATTATGCGGTGTTGCCAAATAAAAAAAGGAGGAAACCCAAGAGATGACAAAACATCGTGTGACTCGCCGCCTGCTGGCGGTGGCGCTGTCCGTGCTTCTGGTGCTCGGCTGTGTCGCTCCGGCTGTCGCGGCGACCTACGAGAGCGGCACCTACACCGGTACGGGTACGGGCCGCAACGGGTCTGTGGCGCTGACGCTCACGCTGACGAACGGCGCGATCGCGAGCGTGGACAATGTGACCCATTCGGAAACTGCCCGCTATTGGGAAAAGGCCAAGGTGCTTCTTGACCGGCTCGTCGGTCTGCAGACCCCGGAGCAGGTCGAAAAGCTCGACGCCGTGACCGGCGCGACCCTGAGCAGCAATGCCATCAAGGAAGCTGCGAAGGACGTGTTCCGTCAGGCCGAATCGAAGGAGACTCCGGTCTTCGCGTCCGGCAGCGGCACGAAGAGCGACCCGTATCTCATCCGCACGGCCGCGCAGCTGCAGGCCTTTGCCGCAGCCGTCAACGGCGGCACGGGCTATGAGGGCCAGTACATCAGTCTGGATGCCGATCTGGACCTGACCGGGACTGCGTGGACGCCCATCGGCGCGACGGGCTCGTTCAACGGCAGCTTCAACGGCAACTATCATACGATCACCGGCATGACCATCGGCTCGGAAAGCGAGAAGGCTTCCTATACGGAGGCAGGCCTCTTCGGCTCGGTAGGCAAGGGCGCTGCCATCCGCAACGTCGGCGTTATCAACGCCGCGATCTACAACAAGACCACGACGGACCCGAGCGTCGGCCTTCTGGCGGCCGGGATCAGCGAGAACAGCATCGTCGAGAGCTGCTGGGCGACCGGCACGATCTACAGCGATACGACTTCTCCCTACTATTCCTATGTCGGCGGCCTTGTCGGCAGCATCGGCATCAAGAGCCTCATCTGCAACAGCTGGACGAACGTTGTCGTCTATGCCAAGGGAAGCTCTGACAGCTTTGTCGGCGGCATCGTCGGCGATACCGGCAACAACTCCGCCGTTGTGAACTGCGCGGCCCTCGGCTCCGTGGCAAACTACGGCAACACCTCCATGATGTACGGCGCGGGCGGCGTTGTGGGCTACAGCTCCGGCGCGGTCTATGCCAGCTATTCCTCCAGCCGCATCCATATGGACGCCGTGTCCTATGACGACGGCGCGGATGTGCCGGTCGGCGGTGTCGTCGGTTCTCCGTCGGCTCTGTCTGCGGCCTACAACTGCTATTTCAACAAGGAAGAGAAGCAGACCTATTATGACGGCGAGGTCTCGACTCCGCTGGCAGTCGGCTACGACGTGCTGAACTACAGCGAGAGCGACAACGATCACTGCGAGGGTCTGACGGCCGCCGAGATCGCCTCCGAGACGCTTCTGAACAAGCTCACCGCGGCCCTGACGCCGGAGGAGCTGGCAAAGGGCCAGGCCTACTTCAAGTCCGAATCCCTGCTGACCGGCGACATCACGCTCGACAGCCTGCTGAGCATGACGGAAAACGGCTGGTGCACATGGGAGCGCAATGCGGACGGTGCGCTGCTGCCCACGGCGGGCGGCTCCGTCACGCCGGAAGAGCCGGATTACTTCGCAGGCGGCGACGGCTCGGTCGGCGATCCCTATCAGATCGCGACGGAAGCGCAGCTGCGCGCCTTTGCCGAGGCCACGCAGGCCGGGAAGCTCGTGACGACGAATGTCTGCTTCGTCCTGACGGCCGACATCGCCCTGAACGGCGAGTGGACACCGGTCCACAGCTTCGGCGGCACGTTCGACGGCGGCAATCACACGGTCTCCGGCATGACCATCGGCACGGCCGATGCGCCCTCCAAGCTGGTTTCTGCGGGCTTCTTCGATGTGCTGGCCAACACGGCCAGAGTGCATGACCTGCACCTGACGAACGCCTCCGTCTATGTGCAGCGCTCCGGCGCGGCGCTGGATGACCGCATCTATGCCGGCGGCCTCGTCGGCGGCGCGGGCACGGCGGGCAGCAATGTGCGCATCGACAACTGTTCCGTCACGGGCAGCACGATCTCCGCTGCCTCCGGCACGTTTGCCTATGCGGGCGGCCTTGCCGGTCGTCTCGACCGCGAAAACGTTGTGACGAACTGCTGGACGGATATTGCCGTCACCGCAGTCTCTGCCAATTCTCCCGCCTGCGCGGGCGGCCTTGTCGCCACCATCGGCGGCAGCAGCATGATCGCCAATGCGGCCGCGCTGGGCGATGTCTCGGTCACGGGCGTCAGTGCGGAATACAACTGGTGCCGCGCGGGCGGCCTGCTGGGCTCCTCGGCCTATCTGACCCACAACTGCTACGCCTCCGGCAATGTCTCCCTGCAGGATTCTGCCGAGAGCGTCAAGAACGTCTATCTCGGCTGCCTCATCGGCGAGCAGAGCGGCGGTGTGGTCGTCTCCGGCCACTATTCCAACGGCGCAGTTCTGCGATACAACGGCGAGACGCAGACGGCCAAGGCGACCGGCTCCATCCCCTCGTCGTGGTATTTCGACTACAACAAGATCACCGCGCACGACAGCGTCACGGATGCGGCCTTTGCCGCGGCCATGAACGACGGCATCTCCGAGAGCGGCATTGCCGAGACGGATGCCTATCTGACGAGCAGCGGCAAGTTCACCTCCTATACTGCCGAGAGCCTTGCGGCCATGCGCCCGGCTGCCTGGCAGAGCTGGGGCCTCGCGGACGGCAAGGTCGTCCTCGGCGGCTCGCAGGATGACCCGACGTTTGCGGGCGGCGACGGCTCCGAGACCGCTCCGTTCCTCATCCGCACCGAGGCGCAGCTGCGCGCCTTCGCAGCGACGACGGCGGACGGCGAGACCTATGCCGGTCAGTATGTCGCGCTGGATGCCGATATCCCCCTGAACGGCGACTGGACGCCGATCCATTCCTTCGCCGGTACGTTCGACGGCCAGGGCCACACGGTCTCCGGCATGACCATCGGCACGGAGTCCGCTCCGGCCGATGCCTCGGATACGCCGCTCGGTTTCTTTGACATTCTGGCAAACGATGCACGGGTCCGCAATCTGCACCTGACCGGCGTGAGCATCTACGGCTCCGCAGTGGGCCAGTGGACGCGTCCGTTCGTCGGCGGCATCGCGGGCGGCTCCCTGAGCATTGGCTCGGGCGTCCGTATCGACAACTGCTCCGTCACCGGCTCCGCCATCTCCCTGACGGCCGAAAACTGGGCCTACGCCGGCGGCATCCTCGGCGCGCAGGCGATGTACGGCGTCATCACGAACTGCTGGACCGATGTGACGGTCTCCGCCATTTCCAAGAGCGGCCTGACCTGCGTCGGCGGCATCACCGCCATCAACAGCAACGGCGCCATGCTGGCAAACTGTGCTGCGCTGGGCGATGTGATCTCCCGCAACGGCTACACGCTCACCAGCACCATCAGCGGCGCTGCCGGCGGCCTGATCGGCCAGGCGACCGGCCTGCTGCACAACTGCTATGCCTCCGGCAACATCGAGCTGGTCAACGCCATGGATGTGGCAGCGCCTGCCGCCGGTATGCTGGTCGGTAAAATTTCCGCAAGCCGCGCGCTGAACGGCTTGGTCGTTGGCTGCCGCTATGAGACGGCCGCCGTTGTGACGGCCAACGGCACGCAGATCGAAACGGCTGCCGCGGGCGCCATGGGCGACACGGTCCTGCTGGAGAATGTCTCTGCTGCCGATACCGGCGCAGCGACATTTGCAAACACCATGAACGAGGGCCTCTCGACTGCGGGCCTCGGCCGCACCGACCGCTGGCTGACCGGCGAGGATGTCGGCTTTACCGCAGAGGAGCTGGCGGCTCTGCGCCCCGCGGCATGGTATGCCTGGGAGCGCAGCGAGGACGGCAAGACGGTCCTGAGCACCAAGATCTATGAGGATATCGAGATCCCGACGCCGGACTTCTTTGACAGCGGCGACGGCACGGAGGAGAATCCGTGGATCATCCGCACGCTTGCCCAGCTGCAGGCCTTCCGCGCGTTCTTTGCGAAGAGCGACTTTGACGGAGCCTACATCGCTCTGGCGGCCGATCTCGACCTGACCGGCACAGAGTGGGCCCCCATCGGCCACACGGACAGAGGTGTGCAGGCCTTCCGCGGCCACTTTGACGGCCGTGGCCATACCATTTCCGGCATGAGCATCGGCACGGCGGATGCGCCGGTTTCCGACACGACCAGAACATACTATGGCCTGTTTGCGGCCCTGATGGACGGTGCTTCCGTCGAGGACCTCCGCGTGGAGGGCAGCATCTATGTCACGGGCGAGCAGACGGTGTCTGCCGGTCTGCTGGCAGGCTGCAGCGACCTTGCGCTCATCGACCGCTGTTATGCGGCGGGCACGGTGCAGGTCCGCACCGAAAACGGCAGCTTTGCAAACAGCAGCTTTGCGGGCGGCCTCATCGGCTACAGCCAGCGCAGCGAAATCTACAACTGCGGCGCGGATGTCACGCTCGACGCCTACTGCAAGACGGCAAACGCCGAGGCGGGCGGCATCACGGCCATGAACGCCTTCGGCATCATCGCAAACTCCTATTCGACCGGCACGCTGACCGCGGCCACGGACCGCACCGTGGACGACAGCGGCGTGAGCTACCTCGGCGGCATCGCAGGCTGCCAGGCCGGTACGCTTGTGAACTGCTACAGCGACTGCACGCTGACGTCCAAGACGTGGACGAAGTTTGTCGGCGCGCTCGGCGGCATGGCCACGGCCATCAGCGAGAGCTATGACAGCTACTATGCAGAGGATGCGGCCCTGACCATCGAGGATCAGCGCCTCGATCCGCCGGTCGCCTTCGGCACGGTCGTTCCGTCCGGCTACAACGAGGACGGCGATCTGCTTAACGGTGCGTTTATCTACAACGTCACGGCCATGACGCTGGAGCCTACCGCTCTGGCCGCGGCCCTGAATGAGAACTTTGCCGCATTCCCGGTCGACCCGGCCGAGCTGACGGTCCCGCTCCTGCGCTGGACGGTCGTCGACGGCAAGGCGGTCCCGCGCGGCGGCGCGGCGGGCATCACCTATGTTCCCGTGGAAAAGCCGGACCCGACGCCCGAATATGCCTATCAGGACGGCGTGTACTACGGCCGCGATGAGGCGGAGCATGTCATTGTCCGCATCGTCGTGAAGGACGGCAAGATCGTCTCCGCCGAGATCGTCACCCCGAAGGACTTCGACGCCGGCCATGCCGAGGAGATCCTCGCCGCCGTGGTCAGCAGCCAGACAGTCGAACGCGCCGACAGCGACACGGCGGACGACAGCACCCTGAAGTCCGCGCTGAAGGTCGCCCTGAACCGCGCCCTGCTCGGCGATACCTCGACCTATGATCCTGCCGATCCCACCGCGATCTTCGACGGCGGCAGCGGCACGAAGGCCGATCCGTACCGCATCGCAACGGCCGATCAGCTGCGTGCCTTTGCGGCAGCCGTGAATGAGGAAGAGCATTTTGCCGGGGAATACATCGTCCTGACGGCGGATATCGATCTCGCGGGCCGCAAATGGGTCCCGGCAGGCAATGCCGGAGCGCACTGCTTCAGCGGTATTTTCGACGGACAGAACCACAAGATCCTCGGCCTGCGCATCGGCACGGAGGAGACGCCTGCGGACTATGTCGCAGCCGGTCTGTTCGCCTATGCCGACGGCGCGATCATCCGCAACGTCGCCATCGAAAATGCACAGATCAATATCAAGCGCACGGACAGCGTCCGCATCTATGCGGGCATCGTCGCCGGTGTTATGGACAAGTCCGAGACCGGCGCAGGCGCGCTCATCACGAACTGCGCCGTCTCCGGCACGGTCTCCGCGTCCTCCAAGGACTGGAGCACGGTCGGCGGTATCGTGGGTCAGAGCTATGACAGCGTGATCCTGAACTGCAGCGCCCATGTCGACCTGACGACGGTCTCCGTCAGCGGCAGTGCGCTGGCAGGCGGCATCGTCGGTCTGGACGGCTTCTCGATCCTGGCCAACAGCTACGCCATGGGCAGCATCTATGCCGATGCAGGCGTGAACGCTGCGACCATCGGCGGCATCGCCGGTATGCAGGCGGGTGTTGCGGGCAACAACTATTCCGACATGAAGCTCACGTCGAAGAACGCCACGGGCGACATCGGCGGCATCGCGGGCCGCAACACGGCCATCGGCACCGTGAATTACGGCTACTTCAACAGCGAGCAGGAGCAGCGCAGCGGCAACAGCGTCGTGACGCCTGCAAAGGACATCGGCACGAACGTGACCATGGGCTCGACCGGCGTTGTGCGCAACACGGCCGCCATGACCGGCGCGGAGCTGCGCAGCGAGACGTTCCGCGACCTGCTCAACGAAAACCAGTGCGAGGACCACGAGCTGCGTTCCGCCCTGCAGGACGGCGTCACCCGCTACAGCATCAAGCTGCGTGCGGACGGCAGCCTGACGGTGGACAGCTGGATCCTGGGCGGCGAGGTCCGGCAGAAGAACGCTCCGGCGCTCGAGCTTGACCCGCAGGCGCCCGAGGCACCGGTCATCACGCCGGACGGCGGCAGCTACGCCGAGGCGCAGACCGTGACCATCACGGCGGCCTCTGCCGACGCTGCGATCTACTACACGCTTGACGGCTCCGATCCTCTGAACGGCACGCTCTATACCGGCCCGTTCACGCTGGAGCAGTCCGCCGTCGTGCGCGCCGTCGCCGTCCGCGGCAACTCCGTCAGTGCGGAAACAAGGGTGGAATTCACCATCGAGACGGTGCACAATGCCGTCCTGAGCTTTGTCTCCAACGGCGGTTCCGTTGTGGAGCGCGTGGAGCTGCCCGTCGGTACTGCCCTGGACCTGAGCGCCTATGTGACGGAGCGCGAGGGCTATGACTTCACCGGCTGGTATCTCGACGCCGCGCTGACGCAGCCCATCACAAGCCTGACGCTCGAGGCCGACAGGACGGTCTACGCGGGCTGGCGCATCCGCAATCCGTTTGTCGACGTGGCCGAGAAGGACTACTTCTATGACGCGGTTCTCTGGGGCGTGGAAAACGGCGTCGTCAAGGGCATGGATGAGACGCACTTTGAGCCGGAGACGGTCTGCACCCGTGCGCAGGCGCTGACGTTCCTGTGGCGTGCAAACGGTATGCCGCAGCCGAAGACGACGACCAATCCGTTCGTTGATGTCGATGCCTCTGCCTACTACTATGACGCAGTCCTATGGGGTGTCGAGAACGGCATCGTCAAGGGCATGGATGAGACGCACTTTGAGCCGGATACGGCCTGCAGCCGCGCGCATGCGCTGACGTTCCTGTGGCGCGCGAAGGGCATGCCGCAGGCAAGCGGCACGACGTTTGCCGATGTCCCGGCCAATGCCTACTATGCGCAGGCAGTTGCCTGGGGCGTAGAGAACGGCATTGTCAAGGGCATGGATGAGACGCACTTTGAGCCGGATACGCTCTGCCAACGTGCTCACGCCGTGACGTTCCTCTGGCGTGCCTACGCGAACTGAGTCCCCATAACGCGTAAATAACAAAAGCCCGCTGCAGGGTTCCCTGCGGCGGGTCAATTTATGGC
>ERZ773241.2486-NODE-2486-length-14679-cov-9.764565_pt1 | contig 14679 bp, 10 predicted proteins | sample MGYA00580989_ERZ773241 | MGnify/ENA primary metagenome ERZ773241 (study PRJEB29015, sample SAMEA2737804) | human gut metagenome | biome: human gut; feature: human-associated habitat; material: faeces | place: China | collected 2012 ... | reverse complement strand
GAGGGTGTAGGAAACCTACCGCCAACGGCGGCAAGGCGCCTTTACCCTACCCTACGATTTGTTGGCATCCAGAGAAGTGGAAAACATTTTTGAGAACTCTGACTATATCTGTATGCTGAATCAGGCAGCGGGAGATCGGAAGATTCTTGCCCAGCAGCTGGGCATTTCGCCCCACCAGCTGTCCTATGTGACCCACTCCAATTCCGGCGAAGGGCTGCTGTTCTACGGGGACACCATCGTCCCATTTGTAGATCGCTTCCCGGAGGACACAGAGCTGTATCGGCTTATGACCACGAAACCAGCCGACATAAAGGAGGACGCGAAACCATGATAAGGTCAGGTGTTTGCCGTGGGTGAATCCCGGCTGCAATTTACAGATGCCGAACGGAGTGACCCAGAAATCGGCAAAAAGGTACGCCGTGCGGAAAAGGCCGCCGTCAAAGCGGACAAGGCCCAAGCCAAAATTCCCACTCACAAGAAGCTGGAGCTGGTAGCTGACAACAGCAACGGAAAAATCAAGGTCCGGCTGAACTTTGAGGAAACCCGGAAAAAGCCGCCCTCCGAGCTGCAAATAACCAAAGCCCCCACCAAACTGGTGCGGGGTCAAATTCACAGGCAACTGCAGGAATCCGAGGATGAGAATGTGGGTGTGGAGGCGGCGGATGCCCTTTCCTCCGCAGCAGAGCGTACCGGGGATACCATCCAAGAACTTCACCACCATGCGAGGTTGCAGCCCTACCGGGCGGCAGATTTGGCAGAGCGGCAGCTTCGCTCTGCCAACCTTCGTGCTTTACAAGCCAAAGCGGAAGTGCAGAATCCCACCAGCAACCCCATTTCCAAATGGCGGCAGAAGCAGCAGATCAAGCGGCAGTACATGGCCTCCAAAGCAGGACATTCCGCGGCAAACTACACCACCAGCAGAGCGGCGAAGGCAGCATCCACAGCCGCATCTGACGGAAAGAAAGCGGCTACCTATGTTGTGCGTCACCGAAAAGGCTTTCTGGTCATAATCGCCATTGCCTTGGTCGCTGCTTTTCTCCTGAATGTGGTGTCCTCCTGCTCCATGATGGTTGAGGGTCTGGGTGCCGGCCTGGCTTCCAGCAGCTACGCCTCCCAGGATGATGCCATGCTGGGGGCGGAAGAAACCTACAGCCAGATGGAGGCTGCCTTGCAGCAAAAGCTGGACCGGTTTCAACAGGACCATGATTACGACGAGTACCATTTCGACCTGGATGAGATTGGCCACGACCCCTATGTGCTGATCTCCATACTCTCCGCCATGTACCCGGAGGGCTGGACCCTGACCCAGATCACACCCACTCTAAATACCCTTTTTGAAAAGCAGTACATTCTCACGGTGGACGTGGAAACGGAACTGCGCTACCGGGACGATGGAAATGGTGGTGTAGAACGCTATCCCTACACCATCTGCCATGTGAAGCTGGAAAACTTCGACCTCAGCCATGTGCCGGTCTACGTTATGAACGAAAAAATCCTGAGCCGCTACGCCCTGTACATGGCCACCCTGGGCAACCGCCCGGACCTGTTCCCGGATTCCGAGTCTGTTGACCGGCTGAAAAACGGGTATGAGGATTACGACATTCCAAGTGAGGCTCTGAGCGATACCCGGTTTGCTGCCATGATCGCCGAAGCGGAAAAGTACCTGGGATACCCCTATGTCTGGGGCGGCAGCCGCCCCAGTACATCCTTTGACTGCTCCGGCTTTGTCTGCTGGGTGGTCAATCACTCTGGGTGGAACCTGGGTAGAACCTCCGCCCAGGGACTGTTCAATGCCTGTACTCCCATTTCCCGCGGCAATGCCCGTCCAGGGGACTTAATCTTTTTTAAGGGCACCTATGACACCCCCGGAGTCTCCCATGTAGGCATCTATGTGGGCAACAATCGGATGATCCACTGTGGAAATCCCATTTCGTACACCATTATCAACACCCAATACTGGCAGAGCCATTTCTATGCCTTTGGCCGTCTGCCGAGATAAGGAGGAACTATGAATCCGAAAATCGCGAAGCTCCGTGCCGAGCTGGAAAAGAATACGGAGCGGATCGCCAGATTGCAAGCCCGGAACGGCGAGCTGAAACAGCAAATTCAGGAGCTGGAAAACCTGGATATTGTCAGCATGGTCCGGGAATGCGGCATGACCCCGGAACAACTCTCTGCTCTGCTGGAAAAATTGCAGCTGCCCGCCGCTGGCAAGAAGGAGGTGCTTTCTGTTGAACTCTAAACGAAAGGTTTTCTCTCTGCTGCTCATACTGCTGTTGAGCATTTCCACACTGGCCCTGCCTGCCGCCGCAGAGGCCAAGCCGCCTGCGGACGATGTAATTATCTACACCTCTGACCCTACCGAGCCGCCTCCTACGACGGCTCCATCCACAAAGCCGACCACGGCGGCAACGAAACCTACGGAAGCCCCTGAACCTACAACTGCTCCGACTAACCCACCGACCATCCCCACCATCTCGGAACCCTTTGAACAGGGAAACGCCATTGCCAGCAGCCTGCAATACCACAAGGACACCAACAAGCAGTTTCTGACCATTGAAACCCGCAGCGGTGAGGTATTCTACATCATCATCGACTACGATGCCCCTGTGAATGAAAATCTAGAACAGTTCTCCGCCTATTTTCTGAACAAGGTGGATAATGCTGACCTAAGCGCTCTGCTGGACGATGGGAATACGGTAGAGGTCTGCGGCTGTATTGACCGCTGCTATGCCGGCCATGTGAATACCACCTGCCCCATCTGTGCCAAGAACATGACAGAGTGTGTGGGCAAGGAGCCGGAAACCACGGAAGCACCTACCACAGCTCCCACGGAGCCGGTCAAGGAACCGGAAAAGAAATCCAACCCGGCAGGGCTTTTGCTGGTGCTTCTGATTCTGGGCATGGGCGGCGCTGTGGCATGGCATTTCTTTAAGAACAAGATGCCCGACCAGCAGACCAAGGGCGATACCGACCTGGACGACTATGATTACGGCATCGACGAAGATGATGATCTGGACTACGATACGGAAGATGAACAGGAGGAACAGCATTGAGCTATTTCACAACAAGCAAATACGAACGCATGATGACCCAGATTCCCAGACCCCGGCAGGCGGGTAATGTACCCCGGTTAGCTCCGGGGCATCTGTGTTATGGCTGCGGACGGTATCGCCAGTGCTATGGCATCGGCTGCGTCCATCCCTGCTATCGGGAAGTTCAGAAAAAGGAGGAGGGAGTATGAAGTTGGTGATTGCCGAAAAGCCCTCCGTTGCCCAGGATTTGGCACGGGTGCTGGGAGCTTCCCAGCGCAGGGATGGCTACTGCGAGGGAATGGCGTATCTGGTTTCCTGGTGTTACGGCCATCTGGCCGGTCTGGCAGATGCGGGATCCTATGACGAACGCTATGCCAAGTGGAAATTGGAGGACTTGCCCATCCTACCCAGCCCCTTCCGCTTTCTCATTGCCCCGGATAAGCAGGAACAGTTTGAAGTCCTGCGTACTCTTATGAGCCGGGAAGATGTGACGGAGGTCATCAACGCCTGCGATGCCGGACGGGAGGGCGAGCTGATCTTCCGCACGGTGTACTATCTGGCCGACTGCCGGAAGCCAATGAATCGGCTGTGGATTTCCTCCATGGAGGACAGTGCCATTCAGGACGGCTTTGCGCACCTGGCCCCCGGTGAGAACTATGATGCCCTGTACCAGAGTGCCCTTTGCCGTGCCAAGGCGGACTGGCTGGTGGGGATCAACGCCAGCCGGTTTTTCAGCCTGATCTACAAAACCAAGCTGAATGTCGGCAGAGTCATGTCTCCTACGCTGGCCCTGCTGGTACAGCGGCAAAGCGCCATTTCTGCTTTTACCCCGGAAAGCTATTACACGGTTGACCTGGGATTGGGAGAGTTCCATGCGGTCAGTGACCGCTTTTCCACAAAAGCGGAGGCGGAAGCTCTTGCGGCAGCCTGCAAGACAGCAAACACCGCCGTTGTCAAAGAGATTCGTCAGCAGGAAAAGAAAGAAGCTGCCTCGGCACTGTATGATCTGACCAGCTTGCAGCGGGACGCCAACCGGCTGCTGGGGTATACGGCCCAACAGACGCTGGACTACCTGCAAGCGCTCTATGAAAAGAAGCTCTGTACCTATCCCAGAACGGACAGCCGGTATCTGACGGACGATATGCTGCCCCGTGTGAAAGAGATTCTTCTGTGGGCCTCCGGCATCTGCGACCTGCCAATTACGGATGAACTCTATGGGGAACAGCTCTGTAATTCCAAAAAGGTCACGGATCACCATGCCATCATCCCCACCAAGGCCGCCAGCTGGCAGGATTTGGAGGCACTGCCCATGGGAGAGCAGAATATCCTCAAGCTCATTTCCCGTCAGGTGATGATAGCCACCTCCGGTCCCTACTGCTACAAAGAGGCAGATGCAATGATCTCCTGCGGCGGAGCCGACTTCAAGCTCCATCTGAAAATGCCCCAGGATCACGGGTGGAAACGGTATACCGCCGAAAAGAAAGGCGGCGGCAAATGGTTTCCTGGGCTGGCCACCGGACAGGCCCTTACCCCGGATACTGTTACCGTCAAGGACAGCAAGACCCAGCCGCCCAAGCCCTTTACGGAGGACACGCTGCTGTCCTCCATGGAGCGGGCAGGGGTTGAGGATATGCCGGAGGATGCCGAGCGCAAGGGACTGGGAACCCCAGCCACCCGTGCCGGAATTCTGGAAAAGCTGGTATCCACTGGGCTTGTGGAGCGGGTGAAGAAAGAGAAGAAAACCGTCCTCGTTCCCACCGCTTTGGGTAACTCCCTGATTACTGTGCTGCCGGAGCAGTTGCAATCTCCGCTGCTGACTGCCGAATGGGAGCAGCAGCTCTCCGGGATTCAGAAAGGCGTGTGTCTCTCAGATGATTTTCTGGACGGCATTTGCGCCATGCTGACGGAGCTGATACAGTCCTACCGCCCCGTGGCCGGTGCGGACATTCTCTTTCCCTCGGATGAAAAAGTCATTGGAAAATGCCCTCGTTGCGGCTCCAAAATCGTGGAGCGCAGCAAGGGCTATTTTTGTACCAACCGGGACTGTACGTTCGTCTTGTGGAGGGACAGCCGTTTCTTTACGCTGAAGCAGAAAACCCTGGACCGGAAAACGGCGGTCAAGCTTCTGGAAAAAGGTAAAGCCCCGCTGAAAGGCTGTGTTTCTCCTCGCACCGGGCAAGTCTACGATGCCACGGTGCTTTTAGAGGATGACGGCACAAGGCCCAGCTTCAAACTGGTGTTTGGCAATGGATAAGCTGCCGAGATTCACCGGGAGGCAACTTCGTCAGGTGCGGTCTCTGATCCGAAAACGGTGCTGCAACTTTGACGGCGGGGCCTGCCTCCTTTTTGACGATCCCCACTGCAATGTCTGCCCCCAATGGCATTCCGGCGCTCTGGTCTGCAAATGGTTTCGGTATGCGGTACTGCCCAATGACCCGGCATTGGAAACATCGCTTCTGAACGGCATTCGCCCCACACGCCGCTGCGCGGTATGTGGGATTACCTTCGTTCCTGGCTCCAACCGTGCCAAATACTGCCCCAAGTGCGCAGTCAAACGCAGGCAAGAAAAAGAGGCCGTCCGGCTCCATAATCGCTACCTCAAGTCCCGCATTTAAGGGGCAAAAAGGCAACGGATACCAATGGTTTTTGAGCTACCAATTGAGGTGGGGAGACAAGTGATACCAGGAAGTCAAAATAAGGCGTTCTAAATGCGGGAATCCCCACACCGGACGAACCATGCACTATCCGGTGTGGGGTTCAAAAATACGGAGAGAAAGGAACATTTTATGGCTGAAAAGCAATCCAATAAAGAACGCATCAAAGAGATAACCGCCGGAATTGAAAAAGGTATCCAGGAACTTTTTGAATCTGACCGTTACCGGAATTACCTGACCACTATGAGCCGGTTCCATCGCTATTCTCTGAACAATGTTATGCTGATCCACGCCCAGAAGCCGGATGCCACCCTGGTTGCCGGATTCAACAAGTGGAAAAACAGCTTTGGCCGTCATGTCAAGAAGGGTGAAAAAGGGATTCAGATATTGGCTCCCACCCCCTATAAGATAAAACAGGAGGAGCAGAAGCTGGACCCGGATACCAAACTGCCGCTGCTGGATGAAAACGGCGAGCCAGTTACCGAGGAAAAGGAAGTCACCATTCCCATGTTCAAAGTAGTATCTGTGTTCGACATCTCCCAGACAGACGGAAGGCCGCTGCCGCAGATCAGCTCTACCCTGACCGGGGATGTAGCTGAATACGAGGTATTTCTGGAAGCCCTGCACCGCACCTCCCCCGTGCCGATCTCTTTTCAGGCTATGGAGCCGGGGATGGACGGTTATTTTGCCCCCAAGAAGCAGGAAATCTTTCTGCGAGAGGGCATGAGCCAGGTACAGACCATTTGTGCCGCCGTCCATGAAATTGCCCACTCCAAGCTCCACGATTATGAACACATGGCAGAGCTTGCGGACGATGGGGAGACGATTCTTGTTCCGGGGGAAAAGAGCCGGAATACCGAAGAAGTGGAAGCGGAAAGCGTTTCCTATGCCGTCTGCCAGTATTTCGGCATTGAAACTGCCGAAAACAGCTTCGGCTACATCGCTGCCTGGTCCCAGGGCAAGGAACTGAAAGAGCTGCGGGCCAGCCTGGAAACCATAAACAAGACATCCTCCGAGCTGATTACCGGGATTGAAAAGCATTACCGGGAAATCTGCAAGGAACGGGGTATCCAGACAGAAACACAGGAGCAAGATACTAGCCCAGAGGTTTCGCCCCCGGAATCCGCACCGGAAGCTGCACCACCTCCGGCACCAACGAAAGAGCAGGAGCCGGATTATAGGCTTCCACTTCCTGATCCGACCATCACCCCACACATGGCGGAACAGTGCGGGTATACCATCCCGGATATGTACCCGCTATCCAAAGACCGGGCCATGGAGCTGCTGGAAAAGGATGCGGTGATTTTCACGCTGTACCCGGACAAACCGGCTGAAATGGTATTTGATGCCGAGGACATTGTGAACCATGACGGTATTTTCGGCATTACCTGTGAGGATTGGCAAAGTATCCATGACACCATTCCCGCCCGTGATGTTCACCAGCGTTTTCTGGAAACTCCCGGTGATGCCTATGCCGTGATGCAATTGAAAGGCAGTGCGTCTGCCGAGCTGCGTTATACAGGACTGAACTATCTTTCCCAGCCCCCTGCTCCCGGCAACTACGATATCCTATACACCGGCCCGATTGCCTGCGCTCAGAACCAGTCGGCTACTTTGGAGAACCTTTTTGAGATTTTCAACATAAACCGCCCTGGGGATTTTACCGGCCACAGCCTGTCCGTCAGTGACATCATTGCGCTGAAACAGGGCGGTGTGGTATCCTACCACTACTGCGACAACGTTGGCTTCCAGGAGCTTCCCGGTTTCATGTCGGAAAACTATCTGAAGGCGGCTGAAATGTCGCTGGAAGATGATTACAGCATGATCGACGGCATCATCAACAACGGGCAAAAGCCTACGGTATCCGATTTGGAGCAGCAGGTGAAAAATGGGCAATCCATTTCCCTTATGGATTTGGTCGGGGCAATCCAGCAGGAGAAGAAGCCCTCTGTCCTAAAAAAACTCAAAGAACAGCCGCCGAAGTCCGCAAACAAACGCAAACCGCAAAAAACCAAAGAAAAGGAGATTTGACCATGGATTTTACCTTTGAAGAACAGGAGCTCATGTCGATCTACAATCCTGGCACACGCTTGGGCTTGATTCAGGCGCTCAATGAGATGCGCACCTATCTGGCCGAAGATGAACAGGAGCTTAGGACGCTTACGGACAGTGCTGTCTACAAACTCAGTCGGATTACGGATAATGCCTTTGAAAAACTGGATTTGATCCCGGAGTTTTGAATGTGATAAACCCGCGTATTACCGGAAAATCCCGCTGCCGTAAATCTGCGTATTGTCGAAACTTTTTGCGATTTTAATATTGCGTATTGTAGAAACCTATGTTAGAATACCCGTAGAGGTGAACAGTATGCTATTCAAACGAAAGATTTACGACAAGTTCCTGGCCTGGAAAACAGAGTGTGCTGGTAAGAAAGCACTGTTGGTCGAGGGAGCGCGGCGAATCGGAAAGTCCACAGTTGTAGAGGAGTTCGCAAAGAACGAGTACAAAAGCTATATTCTGATTGACTTTGCGAAAGCATCCAGTGATGTAAAGGAATACTTCCAGCTGTATTTGAATGACCTGGACACATTCTTCATGCTGCTGTCTGTCCAGTATGGTGTCCAACTGCACGAACGGGACAGCGTGATCATCTTCGATGAAGTGCAGCTGTTCCCCAAAGCCAGAGAGGCCATTAAGTACCTGGTTGCCGATGGGCGCTATGACTATATGGAAACTGGCTCCCTCATTTCCATCAAGGAAAACGTGAAGGACATTGTGATTCCCTCCGAGGAACGGCAGATGAAAATGTATCCCCTGGACTTTGAGGAATTCTGCTGGGCATTGGGTGAAAAACCTATGGTCACTTATATCAGAACTTGCTTTGATAAGCGGGAGCCTTTGGAGCGAACGCTTCACAATAAGGCCATGCTTCTGTTCAAGCAATATATGCTTGTGGGTGGGATGCCCATGAGCATTGTTGCGTTCCTGGAAGGGCGGAAGGACTTTGGCAAGGCTGATCTGGAAAAACGGGACATTCTGGCACTGTATCGGAACGACATTATGAAGATTCAGGCGCAATACCGCTCCAAGGTGCTGGCGATTTTTGACCAGATTCCCGGCCTGCTCTCCCGGCACGAAAAGCGGGTCGTGTTCAACCGGATTGCCGCCGGTTCTTCTGCGGATCAGTATGAGGAAACCTTCTTCTGGCTGACCGATTCCATGGTTGCCAACGAATGCCGCCGAGCCAGCGACCCCAACGTGGGTCTGTCCCTGACAGAATCCGATACCTATATCAAGTGCTACCTGGGCGACACGGGGTTGCTTGTCAGCCACGCTTTCGATGAAAACGAGCTGTTGGAGGATGAAGTCTACAAACAAATTCTGGACGGCAAGCTGGGTCTGAACGAGGGAATGCTCTACGAAAATGTCATTGCGCAAATGTTGACAGCCAATGGTCACAGGCTGTTCTTCTACACCCATTACAGCGAGGAGAAAAAGCGCAACGACATCGAAATCGACTTCATTATCTCCAACAACAGCAAGACAAAATATAAAATGTACCCCATTGAGGTCAAATCCGGCACACGCTACACAACGGACTCTCTGCTGAAATTCAGGGAGAAATACAAAACCAGGATCGGCGGTTGCTATATCATCCATCCCAGAAATCTGATTGTAAATGATGATATTCTCTGCATTCCACCGTATATGACGATTTGTCTGTAATATTTTCTTCCCACACCTTTTATAGGTTTTCTAATCTTGTACTGAAAATTGCCGTACAATTGGAAATAGTAGAATGTGAAAGGTGGTATAAACTATGGCAGCAAAAATCGCAAACGTAATGGCTCGTGTGGAGTCCCATATAAAGGAACAGGCCGAGGAAACCATGGATATGCTCGGCATTCCTGTTTCTTGCTCTGTTCCCAGCGCACCAACTGCACGGGATGAATTGGGCGATGCCGCTTTTCACGCTATGATGGAACGCAGCCTTAAAGAAGCAAAGGCAGATCAATCCCGTCTCGCCTCTGATGTATTTACGGATCTAAAACGGAAGATGCAGTAAATGCCGGGAAGGAAGTTTAAGTGACCAGAGTTATCTATGGTTGCAGAGACCAGCGCCATCAGCTGTCCAATCTTGATATGTTCTGACAAACACGCCCTGGACCACACAATGTCCAGGGCGCATTTCTTTGACCGCAATACTTCCCATTTTAGACGGCCTTTCGGTCGTCTTTTTTATTTTCTCAGAAAGGAGAACCACAATGGCATCCGTATTGCAACAATACCACCAGCTGGCGGACCGCATGGCTACCCAGATAACTGGCAGCTACCAGAGCTGGACAGACTTTCTGACCACTGCCGCCCGCCTATACAAGTACCCCTACCATGAGCAGCTCATGATCTATGCCCAGCGGCCAGATGCTACCGCCTGCGCGAATTATGAACTGTGGAACAAACGAATGGGGCGTTATGTTCGCCGGGGTGCGAAAGGCATCGCTCTTATCGACCACTCCGGGGACACTCCGAAGCTGAAATATGTGTTCGATATGGCAGACACCCGCACCACGGAGCTTTCCCGCAGCCCCTACCTCTGGGAATTCCGCCCGGAACATGAACAAGTCGTTTCCGATTCTTTGGAGCTGCAATACGATATTCGTTATCCGGGCAGCTTCTCTGACCTCTTGGAACAGATTTCCTCTGTGAAAGTCACGGAATACTTCCTTGCCCACCAGCAGGATATCCTCGACATCGTTGACGGTTCGTATCTGGAGCAGTATCATGACTATGACAAAGGCGTGGTGTTCCTCAACGCCGCTACCGTCAGCACGACCTATATGCTGCTGTCCCGGTGCGGGCTGACAGAAAATGCCCACTTTGGCCTGGAGGACTTCATGCCGGTGTTCGACTTCAACACACCCCAGACCGTTGATGCTCTTGGAAGCGCAATCAGCGGCATCAGCGAAGAAATCCTCCGCAATATTGAAGTCACCATCAAGAAATATGAACGCGAAAAGCTGTCTGAAAGGAGCTACGAAAATGACCGAACTGACCTATATCCGCAGCGGGGATTACTGGATTCCCAATCTGAGCCTGTCCCAGCAGGAGAGCAAGCCCCTGGGCAAGTACGGGAGAATGCGGAAGAAGTATCTACAGGAGCATCGCCCGGTGCTGTGGAACCGCCTGATCCTGTCGGAGCAGCTGTACCCCCATCTGCAGGAGATCGACGAGACAGCGAACAGGCGGTTGGAGCAGATGATGCCGGAACTGATGAAATCGACGGGAGTAACGGAGGCTATGAAAGCCAGCGACCCGATGAAGTGGGTGGGGCTGATGAACAACCTGAAAGACCAGGCCGAAGAAGTGATCCTGACGGAGCTGATTTACGCCTGACGGAAGATCCTCCGGTCGAGCAGTTTTCGTTCTTCCCCACAGAAGCCCAGCAAATTGAATCTATCGCAGAGGCGGAGCGTGTCCAGACGGCACCCTCCGCTTTTTCTATGTTCATTTCCCAGGCTGACATTGACCATTTTCTGCGCACAGGCGGAAACGAAGATGACGCACGAACGAGAATCGTCTCTGAGTTCTCCAAACAAAAGTCTTTGGAAGATCGCGCGGCATTTCTGAGAGCGCTCTACCACGGCGGAAACGGCCTGATTACGGAAAATGGCAAGATTTCCGCATGGTATGGCGAGGATGGCATTCACATCGCAAGCGGCGATACTGCGCGCTATCTTCCCTCTGCCCAAGTTATCCGCTGGGCAGATGCAGCGGAGCGAACGGAAAAACTGCTGGATAACGGAGCATTCGCCACAAATTTGGAGGTCACGGAAGCATACAGGAATGAGCGTCAGCATATTGCCACCGAAGTATGGAATCTCTACCATGACCTTGCGGATGAGGCCAAATCGCTGGGGCATCTGTCCTGCCTGAGTAGTATTCGCAGCACCAATTATCCGGAGGAAACGGAACGCCTAACGGACGATCTGCTGAATCCGGAGTTTCGGGAAAGGCTTCTGGCAGAATACAAGGCATTCCTTGACGCCTACCATAAAAACCGAGAGCTTCTGCGCTTCCATTACCACCGGCCGCAGGCACTTCTCACCCGCTTGGAAGAACTGTCCCTGCCTCGCAAAGAATACCACTCCGACAAGGCAATGCTTCCAGAAACCGGGAAGTTCATCACCGAAGATGAAATTGCGGATTCCCTAGCAAACGGGAGCAGCTTTGAGGGTGGAAAGAGCCGCATCTATGCGTTTCTCCAGGCACAGCACTCGCCCAAAGAGTGCGCTGATTTCCTGAAAGAGGAATACGGTACTGGCGGACGCTCCCATGCTGTATCCAAAGAAAGCGGCAGCTTTGAAGAACACGGCAGCAAGGGCATCGTACTGAAAAAGAGCGGCTGTGCGGAGATTCAGATGAATTGGAACAAGGTCGCTTCCCGCATCTCTGAGCTGATCTGGCAGGACCGCTATTTTACACCAGATGAACAGGCGCTTTATGACAAGACGTTGGCACAGGATGCAGCGCGAAACATCGCCTATGATAGCTATAACGCCATAAAGGAAGCACACCTGGACGATATGGTACTGTATCAGGTCGGCGATTTCTTTGAAATGTACGGTGAGGACGCACGTCAGGCGGAATTGCTTCTGGATTTGAACCTTACATCTCGGAATATCCCGGATGTAGGGCGCGTGACCATGTGCGGTATCCCCGCGCACAGCTTAGAGCAGTATGTAGAGAAGCTGCGCGACAAGTACGATGTGACGATTGCCGCAACGCAGGAGGACAGCAATGAGCGCCGCATTTACACACTCCCGTCCATTGACCATAAAGCTGAGAACGCTATCAATGCTTATGGAGCAGAGTTTGGCGCGGACGGCACAAGCGTGTTCCGCGATCCCGCCGCAGAGCAGCCACACCAGCCCACCGTGCGGGAGCTGTTTGACAGGTACAAGCTGGCCGTCGGCAACGCACTTTCCAAAGATACGGCTTTTGTCAATGCCTGCCGCAATTCAGACCGCCAGAACGCTTATCTGGAGGGTGCGGACGCTATCCGTCGTATTGTCACGGCATCTGATGATCTCCGGCTTGTCCGCCTGTACTTTGATATGCCCGCGTTCCATAACCGGCTGCATCAGGAGCTTTTGGAGGAACTGTATCCCACGCTGGCAGCGACGGTCGCCCCCTCTCCCTATCAGATCACACAGGAGGACATTGACAACGCGCTTCTGGATTGGCACAACAACCTAAAGGGCAAGCAGGAAGTCGCACTATATATGCAGGCGCATGGGCGAGAACGCAGCACCGCCGCATGGCTGGCTGCAAAATATGGCTGGGAAGATAGCAAAACTCCCATGTATATCCATGTAGGAAACGCCGAGCCGGTGACGCTCACATGGGCGCAGGTACAGCGGCGGTTGGCACAGCTCATCCGCGAGAATAAATTTTACGATGAGAATGAGCGACTGCGGTTATTTTCACCTGACCGATACTCCATTCGTCTGCATCCCGGCGAGGGCGGAATTACCGGCATTTGGGATGAGGTGTTGGAACGGTTCTGCGGAGATGGGGAACAAACGCTCCGCTTTGCAGAACAGAATAACGCCATTGCTTATTTGGATGGCATCAAACGGGATATGGGAATTGAGCTATCCCCTCCGGCGTTTACAACACCGCTTGGCTATACTTATCATATTGGAGATCGCATTTCATCCATAGAGTTAGACCACATAGCAGCAGTCGGCGTTATCGCGCGTGTAGATGAAGATCACGTCTGGCACACGTTACCGAACGTACCCGGACAGGAACCTGTCAGCATCGACCGCAATTCCTTTGAACGCTACCTCGACACCAGATATTTCGAGGTTTCTGAACCGGAGCCGCAGCGCGTCATTGCGGCGCAGCACACAGAACAGCCAACCCCGGAGACGCCGCAAGCGATTCAAAACCTTATGGGGCAGCGCGTGGAAATTGATGGTAGGCTCTATAATGTTGATTCCGCAGATGAAACTGTCGCGCATCTCAGCGTCGTTTCATCCTCCAGCGAGAGCAATCACGATCCGGAACACAGAACCGAACCGGTTTCTGCTGTCCTCACACGAATTGCAAATCAGGGTCGTGAGCTTGCGCCGAATATTTCGGCATATCAGGCACTTCGTGCAGAGCATCCCGAAAAGCTCATCGGTGTCCGTGTCGGAGAACGGCTGCTTTTTTATGGCGCGGATGCAGAACGAGCCGCCAGCGCTTTGAATCGCCGCCTGCTGCAACGCGATATTCCCGGTATGGGCGAAACCGCTGTGACCGGCTATGATTTTGGACAATGGGCAAGCGCCGCAAAGCGGCTGCTGGAGCATGGACACAGCTTCGTGTTTGCGCAGCCAAATGAAACCGACGGCTATGATGTTATCAACGAGGCCGATGCCAAGGAGTATATCCCCATTGGCATGGAGCTGGAGATTGACGGACGGAAGTTTGTCATTGACAGCGTAAATTTCGGCACGGATGAAGTATCTCTGCGCGATGTGACTTTTCAAAACAGGCAGGGCTTTCCCATCTTCCGCGCTGAACACATTGCGTTTATACGCTCGTTTGTTGAAGAGCAGGAACGGGAGCAGCCGCAGCCTGTCACCAAACCCGTCGCGTTCTATCCTGCCGAGAAAATGCACTTGCCCTACGACATAGAAATCCAAACGCTGCACATCCCGGAGCCGGAGCATGACCCGCCCTCTGCGGAACCTGTCGAGCCTGAACCTCCCACCATGAGTGAAGAAGCTCTGATTCTGGAGCATGAAGGCCGAGCGGCGCTTTCGGAAATGGGCGAGTTTGTGCCTGATTTTGATGATACCATCTCGCAGGCCGAGATCGACGAGCCTCCCGCACACCGTCCTGCGGTATCCATCCCCATTGACGGCGAGTGGCAGGACTTTCCCAGCGTTGCCGCTGCGGAGCAGGCCGCTTACGCTGACTTCAAGGCGGCAAGCCAC
>ERZ773241.2484-NODE-2484-length-14696-cov-8.809029_pt1 | contig 14696 bp, 12 predicted proteins | sample MGYA00580989_ERZ773241 | MGnify/ENA primary metagenome ERZ773241 (study PRJEB29015, sample SAMEA2737804) | human gut metagenome | biome: human gut; feature: human-associated habitat; material: faeces | place: China | collected 2012 ... | reverse complement strand
GCACCGCCTTGCCCTCCATGACCGGCAGACCGGCCTCCGGGCCGATATCGCCCAGGCCCAGCACAGCCGTGCCGTTGGAAACGACAGCCACCATGTTGCCCTTGAAGGTGTACTTGTACACGTCGTCGGGGTTTTCCTTGATCTTGCGGCAGGGTTCGGCCACACCGGGAGTGTAGGCGGTGGACAGGTCATCGCGGGTGGCGACCTCCACCTTGCTTACGATGCCCACCTTGCCCTTGTGGGTCTCGTGCATTTCCAGAGCAGCTTTATTGTAATCCATTTGAATTTCCTCCAATATCTTACCGTCCTCGCCCTCTCCATTGCACAGCGATGACGGAAGGAGGAACTCCTCCAGTCTCGCATACGCTCGACAGCCCCCTCAGGGAGGGGCCTTATGTTCCCGGGAAGGCTCACTTATTTTTATTGTAACAGAACCGCCCGCCCATTTCCACCGGTTTTGGTCACTTTTGCGCCTGTAGACGGGCAAAAGTGATGCAAACCCGCCGCAGGATTTGTGGAAATTTTGCAAAGAACTTTCCTTTTGCCGTCAGAACGTATATAATAAATGGGTATCTGTTCTGCCTGTACCGGTCTTTTGCTGTGCATCAGGCCGATTTTTATGGAGGTATTTCTTTTGAAAAACAACACCAAAAAACTCCTGTGCATCCTGCTGGCCATCGCCGCAGCGGTGTGCGTCATTTTTGCCTGTTTCATGCTGACAAAGCACAAGCAGACCGACAGCGCTTCTTCAGCTGCCGCATCCGTCTCGCAGTTTGGCTCTGTTGCCGACTTCGACTACGAGGCCTTTGATTACAGCGATGGTCTGGACGAAAACGGCTATTGGAGCGGCATCAAAGCGCTGGACTATGTGACCCTGCCGGAGGACTTCGGCTCCATCGCCCTGAAGGAGAACGACCTGACCCCCACCGAAGATGAACTGCAGCAGCAGGTGGACAACCTGCTGAACCAGTACACCTCTTCCCAGCCCGTTACCGGCCGTGCCGCCCAGAGCGGAGATGTTGCCAACATCGATTACACCGGCACCGTGGACGGCGTGGCCTTTACCGGCGGCACTGCCACCGGCTACGACCTGACCCTTGGCAGCGGTTCCTTCATCGATGGCTTTGAGGATCAGATCATCGGGCACAATGTGGGCGATACCTTTGATGTGACCGTCACCTTCCCGGACGGCTACGGCGATTCCACCGATGCCGAGGGCAACACGATCACCCTCAGCGGCAAGGAAGCCGTGTTCAGCGTGACCCTGAACTCCATCTCCGAAAGCGTGACCCCCGAGCTGACCGACGAGTGGGTGGACTCCAACTTTGGCACCAGCGATGATCTGCACACCGCCGACCAGTTGCGCAGCTACTTTAACGATGCGCTGTATGCCACCAACTACGAGAACGCCATCGTGGACTACCTGATGTCGAACTCCACCTTCAAGGAGCTGCCCAGCGAGATCACCAGCTATTACATCCGCATGTTCCTGAACTACTACAACCAGTACGCCACCGCCTACGGCATGGATCTGAATGCTTTTGCCCAGACGCAGGGCTACACCGATGCCGATGCCATGCTGGCCGCATCCGACGCTTACTTTGAGCATCTGGCAAAGCAGGACCTGATCCTTCAGGCCGTGGCCGAAACCAAGAGCCTTGCTCCCACGCAGGAAGAGCTGGACGACGCCAAGAGCACCTATGCCGACACCTACGGTGAGAACCGTGCGCACCTGAACGCCCTGCAGTCCTGTGTGCTGGACTGGCTGGAAGAGAATTCCACCGTAGCGTAAAAACACAAGAACTATTTAGATGCCCTCCGCTTCGCTCTGGGCATATTCAGAGGATAATTTATCTTTAATTTGCAGCTCCGAAAAGCCTGCGGGCTTTTCGGAGCTGCTTTTTCACAGGAAGGGCCGGAGCTTTCAGATGCTGTTTTTCTTTGCGGCCCCTTCTGTGAAAAATGCAATACCGGACAGACCGCAGTCTGTCCGGTATTGCTCTAATAAAAAATAGTATTTCCGCTATTTATGCCCAGAGCGAAGCGGAGGGCATTTCAGATCGTCAGGCTTTTTCTTTCTTCCCGCCGTTCAGCTTCCAGAGCAGCCATGCATAGAAGTAATTCATCAGCAGGATGGCGATGCACCACAGCACCGATGCCTGCACGCTCTGGTCATACACCTTCATGAAGGGATATGGCCCATCTACCACGCGCTGGATGTTCAGCCACAAAATGATGCCGCCGTACAGCACCGTGGGCAGCAGCGCCCACTTGACCGTACTGCGGGGCAGGCGCGGTGAGCGCTCCAGCAGCACAAAGGAGAAGATGGCCGCCAGCGGGTTGAGCAGGTGATGGTACAGCATGGAGCTGGTGCACAGCATGATGTACCAGCCGTTGCCGTCCTCATACATGGGACCCAGCACGAACACCACCGTGAGAAAGGTCATGGTCAGGCAGCAGGTGGCAATGTACTTGAGGGTGTGCAGCCAGCGCGGCAGTTCCCTGCCGGTAAAGATGCACACCAGCTGGCCCACCGCCACCATGGCGCAGATGCAGGCCGAAAGGATGTTGGAATCCTCGGTGTAAAAAATGAACATCTGCTCTTTGCCCCAATCCCAGCTCATGGGCAGGGCAATGGGCTCCGCCCAGACGATGAACAGGTTCAGTGCGATGGAGAGCAGGCGGCGCACTGTATCAGCAAATTTTTTCATGGAAAGCCTTTCCGTCTTGTAATATTTCCTCGAAAATTTGAAAAAGGGCAGGTCTCCCTGCCCTTTTTCAAAAAACGCTTTATTTTGCGGTGTTGATGAAGCTGCGGTTGTCCCACAGGTACTTGATGCCGGAAATGGCCGTCACGGCAGCCACCAGCCAGCACAGCGCCATGGAAATGCTGATTACCAGGATCTGCCGCACGCCCTGCTCTGCGCCGGTAGCCGACATGCTTGCAATGGACATGCCAAAGAAGTAGAAGATGATGCTCAGCATCTGCAGCACGGTCTTCACCTTGCCCCACATGTTGGCGGCGATCACCTTGCCGTCCTTGGCACCGGCGGCCACCATGCGCAGGCCGGACACAGCAAACTCGCGGGCCAGAATGATGCACAGCACCACCGGGCTGCATACGCCGTCCCGCATCATGTAAATGAAGGCCACCGTGGTGAGCAGTTTGTCGGCCAGCGGGTCGGCAAACTTGCCGAAGTCCGTTACCATGTTCCACTTGCGGGCCAGATGGCCGTCCAGAAAATCAGTAAAGCTGGCGGCAGCAAAGACGATGCCTGCGATCAGGTAATACGTCGGCTGGAAGGAGCCATCTGCGATGCCGTTCAGGCTGGTGAGGGACACAAAGACCATGAACACCGGCACCAGCAGGATGCGGGTCAAAGTGAGTTTATTGGGCAGATTCATACAGATTCCTCCAATTTGTTATTTTGCAACAGTACCATACAGATCGTAAAGGTCGCTGTCGTCCACCAGAACATCGTAGAACTGGCCGGGGTACAGCGGCTCCTCGCTGGAAACGCACACATTGCCGTCCACCTCAGGAGCATCGCCGGTGGTGCGGCACAGATACAGGCCGCTCTCCTCGTCGATGCCGTCGCAAAGCACATGCACGGTCTGGCCCACCTTTTCGGCCTGCTTCTGGGCCATGATGCCGGTCTGGATCTGCATCACCAGTTCGGCGCGCTTGTCCTTGACTTCCTGCTCGATCTGGCCGTCCATCTTGGCAGCAACAGTGTTCTCCTCGGCAGAGTAGGCAAAGCAGCCCAGACGGTCAAACTTTACTTCCTTGACAAAATTGCACAGATCCTCGAACTGCTCCTCGGTCTCGCCGGGGAAGCCTGCGATCAGAGTGGTGCGCAGGGTGATGCCGGGGATCTCGCGGCGCAGCTTGCCGATTACCTCCAGCAGCTCGGCGCGGTTGGAGCGGCGGTTCATATTCTTGAGGATGGTGTCATTGCAGTGCTGGATGGGCAGATCGAGGTAGGGCACCACCTTCTCATTGCGCTTCATGGCGGCAATGAACTCATCCGTGATGCGCTCCGGGTAAGCGTACATAATGCGGATCCACTCGAGGCCCGGCACCTTGTTCAGCTTATCCAGCAGCTCGCAGATGCTGCCGGGCTTGCCCCAGTCCTCGCCGTAAGCGGTGGGGTCCTGTGCGACCACGATCAGCTCTTTCACGCCCTCACCGGCCAGCCAGCGGGCTTCGGCCACGCAGTCGGCCATATCGCGGCTGTGCAGCGGGCCGCGGATGCCGGGGATGGCGCAGTAGTGGCAGCGGTTGTTGCAGCCTTCAGCGATCTTTAAGTACGCATAGTGGGCAGGCGTGCCGATGACACGCTTGCCGCCCAGCGGAAAGTCCTTTTTGGCACCGTAGCTTTCCAGATGGTCCTCACCATGGAACAGGCGGGCCACGATGGTGTCGATGGCCTTGTTGGAGGCACAGCCCACCACCGCGTCCACCTCGGGGATCTCTTCCTCGATCTGGCTGCGGTAGCGCTCGGCAAGACAGCCGGTGACGATGACCTTCAGCTCCGGGTTCTGCTGCTTGTAGGAGCAGGCTTCCAGAATGTTTTCAATGGCTTCGGTCTTGGCGCTCTCGATGAAGCCGCAGGTGTTCACAAGGATCACATCTGCTTCGGCCAGATCGGCCACGGTCTCGTGGCCGGCAGACAGCAGGATGTGCACCATCACATCCAGATCGACCTGATTCTTGGGGCAGCCAAGGGAAATACACGCAATTTTCATAGGGGATGATACTCTCTTTCTCTTTTGAGGGGTGCTTTTTATTCTTCTTCCGCTCTTTTTATCGCTTCTTTTATGACCGAATACGCAAAGCCGCGGCGCTGCAGGGCGGCCACCACAAGGTCGCGGCGGCCATCGGCCAGCTTTTTCATGTAGCGGCTGCGCACCAGAGCGGCGGCAGCTTCCAGCTCCGGGCTTTCGCCGTCTGCGTCCGGGGCATAGACGTTTTCCAGCGCCTGCTCGATCTGCGCGCCGGAAAGGCCCTTCTGCCGCAGGTTCTGGGCCGCCGCACGGCGGCTCTTGCGGGCGGCAAGCAGGCTGTGTGCCCGGGCTTCGGCATAGCGGTCATCGTTTACGTAATCCAGCTCCACCATCTCAGCCACAGCAGCCGCTGCAGCCTGCTCGGTAAAGCCATAGCACAGCCGTTCATACAGCTGTGCCGAGGACATCTCGCGCGAGGCCAGCGCATCCAGTGCGCGGGCGCGGGCCTTGGCCGGGTCGGCGCACTTTTCTTCTTCCGGCTTCGGGCGGCGGCGTTTATAAAAGGACATTTAGTCCTCCACCATGATATCCAGTTCGCTCTCGCTGCTGCGGGCAGGAGCCTTGACCACCGGCTCCTTGGCATCTGCAGCCTTGGCGGGTTCTTCGGCCTTGGCCGCAGCGCCCTTGCCTGCCGGGCGGCGGGATGCGTACAGCTTGTCGGCATTGGCGCGGATCTGGCCCTCGATGTCGTTTGCGATCTCGGGATTGTCCTTCAGGAACTGCTTTGCGTTGTCACGGCCCTGACCCAGACGGATATCGCCATAGTTGAACCATGCGCCGCTCTTCTGCACGATGCCCAGCTTCACGCCCACATCAATGAGTTCGCTCATCTTGGAAATGCCCTCGCCGAACATGATATCGAACTCTGCCTCACGGAACGGAGGTGCCACCTTGTTCTTGACGATCTTGGCGCGGGTGTGGTTGCCGATGAACTGGCCGGAAGAGTCCTTCAGGCCCTCCACGCGGCGGATGTCGATGCGCACCGAGGCGTAATATTTCAGGGCGCGGCCGCCGGTGGTGACCTCCGGGTTGCCGTACATCACGCCCACTTTTTCACGCAGCTGGTTGATGAAGACGCAGACCGTGTTGGTCTTGCCGATGACCGAAGTCAGCTTGCGCATGGCCTGACTCATCAGGCGGGCCTGCAGGCCCACATGGCTGTCGCCCATTTCGCCCTCGATCTCAGCCCTCGGCACCATGGCGGCAACCGAGTCCACCACGATGGCATCGATGGCACCGGAGCGCACCAGTGCTTCGCAGATCTCCATGGCCTGCTCGCCGGTGTCCGGCTGGCTGACCAGCAGATTGTTGATATCCACGCCCAGCGCTTCGGCATAGGTGGGGTCCAGTGCGTGCTCCACGTCAATGAAGGCCACTTCGCCGCCCTGCTTCTGGGCTTCGGCCAGAATGTGCAGAGCCAGCGTGGTCTTACCACTGGATTCCGGGCCGTACACCTCAATGATGCGGCCGCGGGGCACACCGCCCACGCCCAGAGCCAGATCCAGACCCAGACTGCCGGTGGAAATGGCATCCACCTGCATGGAGGCGTTATCACCCAGCTTCATCACGGCACCCTTGCCGAACTGCTTTTCGATCTGGGCCAGCGCAGTGGCCAGCGCATCCTTTTTGGCCTCCGGCTCGGTCTTTTTGGTCGCCGGGGCAACGGTGTTGTTGTTCTGATTTTTTGCCATAGCGTGCTGCTCCTTTTCTTCCTGCTGCCCGCCGTGCGCGGGCTGTCCGTATACTTTCCAGTATAGTATACCACAAAATCAAAATATTACAACAAGAAGTTGTTTCTATTTTCACTTTTATTTTTCGGGTCTGTGGGCGATCATGCACCGGTCATTGCCGCCAAAATCCTTGCGGCACTCAATGTCTGCCCAGCCGTTTGCAGCCAGCAGTGCCGCCACAGCCTGCCGCTGCTGCCAGCCGATCTCCAGCACCAGCGCGCCGCCGGGCCGCAGTGCATTCTGGTAATGCTCTGCAAGGGCACGGTAAAACACAAGGCCGTCCTTTCCTGCTTCCAGCGCCATGGCCGGTTCCTGTGCCACCTCCGGCTGCAGATGCCGCATCTCCTCGGCGGTGAGGTAGGGCGGGTTGGATACGATCAGATCAAGCTGCCCTTCCGGCAGGCCCTGCCAGTAGGTGAACAGGTCGCCCTCCACCGGCTGCACCGCATAGGCTGGCTTTGCCTTTGCGCGCAGAGCGTTCAGCGCCGGCCCCCAGTCAAAGGCCGGGGCATCTGCCTGCTCAAACGCGGTAGGCTCCAGCAAGTCCTCCGTCTGCCCGCCCTGCCCTTTCAGGGCGCAGCGGCAGTTCTTTTCCAGATAAACAAAGGCTTCCGGGCTTTTTTCCACGCAGGTCACCTGCGCCGCCGGGCAGAAGCGCTTGACGCCCAACCCCAGACAGCCGGTCCCCGCGCAGAGATCCAGCACCCGGGGCGCTGCAATGCCCGTCAGGGTATTGGCAGCCGCTTCCGCTACCACCTCAGTGTCTGCCCGGGGGCAGAGCACACCGGGGCCAACGGCAAGGTCAAAATCCAGAAAGCTCCAGATCCCGCACAGGTATTGCAGCGGTTCCCGCTGCTCACGGCGCGTGCAGAGGGCTTCCAGCTTTTCCGCTTCCTCTGTGGTCAGCACCCGGTCGGAAAGGTGGGCATCCCGCCCGGCTGCCACGCGGAACAGCTCCCGTGCATCGTAATCGGCATCCGGACACCCTGCAGCGGAAAGCCGGGCTTCCACGGCCCGCACCGCTTCGCGCGGGGTCAAACCAGCAATTACCATCTGCCATCCTCCGGATCCTCGGGCAGCACAGGGGTCACGGCGGCAATAGCCACCTCGATCATGCTGTCGTCCGGTTCAAACACGGTCAGGTGCTGCACCCAGATGCCGGGCTGGCGGATGATACGGGTAGCAATGTTATCGGACCGGCCGCACCACTTGAGCAGCTCATAGCTGATGCCCATGACCAGCGGCAGAAGCAGCAGCTTGAACAGCACCCGCAGGCCGATGCTGCCCCACGGCAGCACGCTGTAGAGGAACACGCTGACGATGACCACCAGAATGAGGAAGCTGGTGCCGCAGCGCGGATGGAACCGAGTGTACTTGCGCACATTCTCCACGGTCAGCTCATCACCGGCCTCATAGCAGGCAATGGTCTTGTGCTCGGCACCGTGGTACTCAAACACGCGGTGGATCTCCTTCATCTTGGAGATGGCCACCATATAGGTGAGGAAGATGCCAACTTTCAGCACCGCTTCCAGCACCACCTTGGCCCAGCGGCCCAATGTTACAAAGTGGTTCACGCCGCCCACGATGAGGGTGGGCAGCACGGTGAACAGCAAAATCGCCAGCAGGCCGCCCAGTACGGCGGCACAGGCCAGCAGTGCGTCCTCTGCCTTTTTGCCCAAGTGGTCGCCCACCCATTTTTCAAAGGCAGTCTCTTCCTCTTCGGGGTCGTAGTCGTCACCCATGCTCACCTGAGCCGAGTACATCATGTAGCGGTAGCCCACGATCAGGCTTTCGATCATGGAGATGGCACCGCGCACCAGCGGGATCTTTGTCCAGATGCCGTGGTTCTTCACAGGGTCGATCTTGGTCTCAATGGTGCCGTCCGGCTTGCGCACGGCGCAGCAGATGAGCTTCGGGCCGCGCATCATGATGCCTTCCATCAGCGCCTGCCCGCCGACGCTGGTCTTAAAACGTTCCTTTTTGGGTTGATTCATTGGGTTCTCCTATCGGATCATATTTTTCCCGGTTATTTTACCACAGAATTGTGACAAAATCTTCACGCCTTATGGTACAGCGGCAAGCCCAGTGTGACCACTGTGCCGCGGCCCAGCGTGCTCTTGATGTCCATGGTGCCGTCCAGTGCAGTCATGATGGAATCCACCAGCGCAAGGCCGATGCCGCTGCCCCGCACCGAATTGCTGCCCTTGTAGAACTTGGTCTTGACATTCTCAAGGTCTTCCGGCGGGATGCCGCGGCCCTGATCGATGATCTCCGCAAAAGCCTTGTATTCGCCCGCCCACAGCTTGACCGTGATGCGCCCGCCGGGGGCCGAGTACTTGATGGCGTTGTCCATGATGTTGATGAACACCTGCCGCAGACGGTCCGGGTCGGCATAGACCGGGATCATCTCCTCCGGCTCGGTGTAGCTGAGCACAAGGCCCTCGCGCTGGATGCGTGCTTCACAGAACAGCACCGCATCGGTCAGCTCTGCCACAAGGTCCAGCGGGCGGCAGTCCATACGGATGCGGCCGTTCTGCAGACGGCTGAAATCCAGCAGCTCTTCCACCATGTTGTACAGGCGGCCCGTCTCATTGTTGATGATCTCAAGGCCCTTGCGGTAGTTCTCGTCTGCCGGGTCGTCCAGTGTGCGCAGGGTCTCCACCCAGCCCCGGATGGAGGTGAGCGGCGTGCGCAGCTCGTGAGAGACGGAACTGATGAACTCGTTCTTCATCTTCTCGGTCTCTTCCAGCCCTTCGGCCATCTGGTTGATGGTGCCGCGCAGGCGGTCCACCTCGTCGTGCTCGTTGCCAGTGACCGGCAGGCGCACATCCAGCTCACCCCGGGCGATGCTGGCCGCGGTGCGCTCCACCTGTCCCAGCGGCACCACGATGCTGCGGATGAAGTACAGGCCGGACATCACGGTGAAAGCAAGGATCACCGCCGCGATCACAACACTTACCGCGAGGGCGTTCTTGATCTGCGCTCCCACAAGGGTCAGGCTGGTGACAAGACGCATCGCCGCCACATCCTCGGCGGCATAGGGCACCAGATAACAGGCCGCCATCACCAGCTCGCCGGACTGGGTGCGGTAGACCGCCACACCAAGGCCATCAGAAGCCTCCTGCGCCTGCTCAAAGTCGATGCCGGTCACAATGCCGTCCGCATTTGTGCCGCTGGAGGACGCAATGACCCCGCCATAGCTGTCCAGCAGCATGAACTCGTATTTGTCCTTATCGGCAAACTGCTCCACCATGCGGCGCAGGGCCACGCTGCGGGTAGCCGCCGTGCTCTGCACCGTATCGCCGGTGTACATTTTCAGCTGGCCGGACACCGAAGAGAACCGCCGGTACATGGTCTGCTGCACGCTGTTATAATAGCTGCGTGTGTAGTTGTACAGGAACATGGTTTCGGCCAGCAGCACCAGCAGCACGGTGATGAGCAGGTTGCCCCGCAGCCACCGGCGGGTGATCCCGCTTCTCATTCTTCCCATCTGTAACCGTAGCCCCACACAGTAAGGATATGGGTGGGATGGCTGGGTTCATCCTCCACCTTCATGCGCAGACGGCGGATGTTCACATCCACGATCTTCACGTCACCAAAATAGTTCTCGCCCCAGACACCCTTCAAGATCTTCTCGCGCACCAGCGCAATGCCGGGGTTGCGGAAGAACAGCTCCATGATCTGGAATTCCACCTGCGTCAGCTCAATAGGCTGGCCTGCCTTGAGCAGCACGCGGCGGTTCTCGTCCAGCACAAATTCGCCGCTGGTGAGCATCCCCAGCGGGTTTTCCTTTTCTTTTTCGTCCCCGCCTGCAGTACGGCCGACGCGGCGGCACAGCGCTTTCACACGGGCCAGCAGTTCGCTTACGCTGAAAGGCTTGGTCATATAGTCATCGGCACCAATAGAAAGGCCGCGGATCTTGTCCTGCTCCTGTCCCTTGGCGCTGAGGATGATAATGCCGATCTTCTGATCGGTGCGGCGGATGGTCTCGCACAGGGAGAAGCCGTTCATGCCCGGCAGCATCACATCCAGAATGGCCGCATCGCAGCCCGGCTTCTTCTCCAGCAGCGGCAGAGCCGCCTCGGCGCTTTCGGCCTCCACAGCCTCCATGCCCGCAAGGCGCAGGTTCAGCGCGATCATCTCGCGGATGTTGGCTTCATCTTCAACGACAAGCACTCGTACCATGAACTGTTCCTCCGTTCTTTAGTTGAGCAGATACAGCGCCTTGGACAGGCGGTAATTTTTATCACGGATCTCCACATCCGGGGCAAGCTTCGCCTGCATCTGGCGGGATGCCACGATGCCAAGGCGGGTCCAGCCCTTCAGGCTGGAGGTAGTGCGCACCAGACGCAGGGTCATTACCAGCTGGTCTTCGTCCACCGTGCGCAGCTCCACTGCACCATCATATTGTTCGCTGTCGGTCAGTTTGAGGTTGCCCTCCCACTCCATGGGCAGCTCGATATAGCAGTTGGTCTCTTCGTCCAGCAGCCCGAAGCTTTTTTCCGGGTGCGGGCTGGTATAGTCCATCCACACGATAAAATCCATGCGGCGGCTCTGGCTCATGTTCAGCAGGCCCGCTTCGTCCGGCTGGGTGGGGATCTCCACGATGCCGTCGCCGTCCAGATCCTGACTGACCAGACTGGGCACATTGCGCAGGGATGCGGTGTAAAGCTTTTCGGTGCTGATCTGATCGGCAGGCACCATCTGCTGCGTGTCCTCGTCAAAACGCAGCAGCACGCTGGCCAGATTGTTGCCGGAAATGCCGGTCCAGCCATCCAGCACCAGATAATGCCTGCCGTCCGCACCCACACCCGCCGCCACCGAGGCGCAGCCGGCGAACCGATTGGCGGAAAGGCCCATAACAGCCACCTGCTGGAAGCTGCCCTCTTTATCCACGGTCAGCAGTTCGATCTGCACGCCGCCGTCCTCCAGCGTAGACATCAGGATCAGGTCCTGATTGCCGCCGCCGGTGATATCCTCCACCAGATACTGCTGGTACTGCTGCTCCAGGATCGTGGAAAGCACGCCGTCGGTGTAGGAATACACAGCCAGATAATGGTCGCCCTGTGCCGCTGTATAACCCACCACCAGTTGGGTGGCATCGCCGGGCTGCAGCTGGGCCAGCCCCACCGACTCTACCGTGTCTGCAAGGCCCTCTACGTTCTGGCGCACATGCCAGATGTCGGCATCATCCTTCTGCAGGATGGCAATGCACACGTTGGAGCTTTGGGCGGTGGTGTAAAGCACGGCGGCATCCTGCCTGCCGTCACCGTCCAGATCCTGCAGCAGGAAAGGCGAAAGCAGGTCGCCCTGCATGGGATATTTGAGCTGTGCGCTCTCCCCCAGCCAGTCGTTCAGGGCAGTCTGCACATCGCCGTAATCGCCGGAAAGCTTGGGCGCACGCAGAAGCTCCTCCACCTGCACCTGTTCGCCGGGCATGCTGCAGCCTGCCAGAAGCAGGCACAGCAGCACGCAAGCCAACCACCGGCCAAAATGATTCGGATGTTTCAACCGCTGCGCCTCCTCTGTGTGGAAAACTTGTCCGGCCAAAGGCCGAAAACATGCTATTGTCAGTATACCACGGGCCGGGCGCAATTCCAACACCCGAAAACGAGAAAAGGGGCTGCTGCACCACATTTGGTGCAGCAGCCCTTTTGGGGTCCTGATTTTTATTCTTCGGTCTTGTCAAACAAGCCTTTTTCTTTTGCGGCGTTCCAGGTCAGGCAGGTGCGCAGCTTGCTGACCGGGAAGGCCGGGTGGAATTTATTGTTGTCCGCATCGTCCTTCATCAGATCCTGCTCCACTGCCCAGCGGGCGGCCTTTTGTGCGTCGGTATCGCCCTCGTCGATGTCGCTGTAGAGGGCGGTGCTTACAGGCTCAGGCTTGCCGGCGTGCTCCCACAGCAGCTCGGCCAGCTCGATGCGGTTGGAGGGCATGGGGATGCCGGGCATATTGATGACGCGGTAGATGCCGGTGCCGGCTTCATAGATAATCGCACCTGCGGCAGCACCGATCACCACAGCAGAGATCGCGCCCTGAATGTTGCCGGTATCGCTGGGTCCAACCGGGTCGGGTTCAGGAATGGGGTCCTCCGCGAAGGTTGCCGTCACCTCTACATTAGCATCCGGCATGGTAAAGGTCACCTTGGTGGGGTCGTCCGCGTCCGGCTTCAGGAAGGTCGGGTCTTGCTCAACACCATTCACCTTCACCGTCCAGCTGATGAAGTGCTGTCCCGGTGCAGTGGCTGTCAGGTGCACAATTTTATTCTTTGGCACGGGCACAGTGCTGCCGCTCGGTACGGACGCATCGCTGCCTTCAATGGTCGCCGTCACATGGTCGCCGACCCTCAGAGTGGGGTTCAGAGTGGGGTTGCTCGCAAAGTTTGCCGTCACTTCCACATTCTCACTCGGCATCGTAAAGGTCGCCTTGGTGGGGTCGTTCTTGTCCGGGGTCGTCAGGAAGGTGTCTGCTTCCTTTTCCTCACCGCCTACCTTCACCGTCCAGCCGGTGAAGCGCTTTCCCTCCGGCACAGTGGCTGTCAGGTGCACTTTGGTGTCTGCGGCCACAGGGACATTCAGCACTTTGTCCTCAAGCTCTGCGGTAACATTCTCACCGGTAATCACACTGTGCATCGAGCGCACATAGCCGCAGGTGTCGCAGTAAGGATCTGTTGCATCGGTGTAATCATGGGTAGTTTTCGCCACCTGTTCAGCCGTCAGGCCCGGGCAGTTTGCAGTAGTGCACTCCCTCCAGTGTTTGGTACCGTCATGTTTCCACTGGTAATTATGCCAATGCACATTCAGTACGACATTCATTTTTTTGTTGGGTTGTCCGATATCATAATCGTAGCGGAACGTCTTGGAATTGGGATCAACCGTAAGGATATTTCCATTGATTGTGCCGCCACGTATAGCAGTTGCTTTGCTTGCGTCAAAGTGTCCCGGCAAAGTGGTAAGGTCAAACTTTCCATCACCTTCAACTGCAATATTATAGCTGCAGTCCTTCCCATTAAACTCCTCCAAAGCCGTATTGTTCGTTGCATCCAGCGACGTCAGATTTGTTTTATTAACATACAACTTCTTCAGCTTCGTGTTCGCACTTACATTCAATGCACTCAGTGGATTTTTCCAGCATTTTAACACTTCCAATTCTGTCTGATTCCTCAGATCCAGATTGCTCAATTTACTCTCATAACACGAGAGCTCTTTAAGTTTTTTATTTTCCCTGACATCCAATTCCGTCAGATTGTTGGTTCCGCAGCTTAATTTCACTAATTCCTTGTTTTGACTTACATTCAATGTATCCAGGTGGTTATCTTGACAATCAAAATCTTCCAGCTTCTCATTTTTGCTCACGTCGATCGACGGTAACGCATTGTGCCCACAGTAGAATGTTTCCAATAGCGGCAACCCGCTTACATCCAGCTCATTCAATTGGTTATGATGACAGTTAATATATGACAGCTTTTTGTTATTGCTCAAATCTATCGTTGTCAGATTATTATAATAGCACTCGAGGAGCCAGATGTTCGTAAAAAACTCGATTCCCTTTAAGTTACTTATTTCTTTATTATCACAAGAAATCCACTTTGCGTTCGCGATCTCACTTGGGCTGAAATACTTGTCTTGATTTTTATCCCATTCTCCCGCCACATAGTCTCTAAAATTTTCGTCCGGAAAGTTTTTCTCGTTGATTGCAATATACCCCTCCGGCACAGCAGCATCCGCCTGCGCACTCGCGCCATTTTCCTGTTCTTCCGCCCCCGGCTCCGCCGCAAACGCGCCCACCGGCAGAACCGACAGCATCATGCACGCCGCAAGCGCTGCACTGAGAAGTCTCGTACTCTTTTTTCTCATGTTCTCTTCCTCTTTTCGTTTGTTATTTGCAGGCACCTACCCCCAAAGGCACCGTCTGCTCTTTAAGTCTACCCCCCCCCCATACAACATATCAAGAGGCATTTTGGCAAAAAATAGGTTCGAGTTTTTAGTGGAATTGTTGAAATGTTTGCGGTTTTTCCTGCAATTCCCGGGAACATTCAGAAGCAATGAAAATGCCACGCAAAAAAAAGCCCTCTCCCATTGCTGGGAAAGGGCTTTTGAACACTGTATCAAACAGTCAGAGCAGATCAGACGAGCTCCAGAACTGCCATCTCAGCAGCGTCGCCGCGGCGAGCGCCGA
>ERZ773241.2478-NODE-2478-length-14749-cov-13.386144_pt1 | contig 14749 bp, 12 predicted proteins | sample MGYA00580989_ERZ773241 | MGnify/ENA primary metagenome ERZ773241 (study PRJEB29015, sample SAMEA2737804) | human gut metagenome | biome: human gut; feature: human-associated habitat; material: faeces | place: China | collected 2012 ... | reverse complement strand
ATATCATCATTTCCAATACGCAGAAGATCATCGTAAAGAAAAAGCGCAAGGAATCCACGCCTACAGAGACGCTCTTTGCCGGCACCGGGTCGCTGCTTTCTGCCGTATACGGTGCAGACAACGATGACGATGATGCGTGGGATGACACCACGCTGATGGACAACCAGCGTTTCAAGAAGCTCTGCCGTCTGCCGCAGCTCGGCGTTTATGTCGATGAGGCGCACCACCTTTTCGGTGCAGATCTGGAAAAGCAGATCAGGTCGAGCGGCGCCAATAAGACCAGCCTGCGCGACACCATCAATCTGCTTGCGGAAAACACCTCCATCGTGGCCTGCTATAACTATACCGGTACACCGTATGTCAAGAACCAGCTTCTGCCGGAGGTCGTCTATGCATACGGTCTGCGTGAATCCATCTGGAACGGTTTCCTGAAGGACGCCGATCCCATCGGCTTTGAAAATGTCAAGAACGAGGAGTTCCTGACCGCAGTAGTGAGAACCTTCTGGGAACGCTACGGCGGGAAGACCTATGAAGGACTGAATCCGAAACTCGCAATCTATGCTTCCGGCGTAGAAGAGGCGGCAACGGAAGTCAAGCCAGTTCTGGAGAAAGTTCTATCTGATCTCGGTATTCCTGCATCGAAGATTCTGTTGAATGTCGGCGATGCAAAATACACGAAAAATGATGATATCAGAGATTTTAACAATCTTGATGTTCCAGGATCAGAAGGAAATGAAAAGCAGTTTATTATTCTGGTAGAGAAAGGCAAGGAAGGTTGGAACTGCCGTTCTCTCTTCGGCGTAGCTCTTTTCCGTAGCCCAAAGTCAAAAATATTCGTTCTTCAAGCTACGATGCGCTGCCTCCGTGCAATTACCAACGAACGGTTGACTGCCACTGTGTTTCTCTCCAAGGAGAACTACGACACGCTGGATGATGAACTCCACAAGAACTTCAACATGGAGATCAAAGATATCAAAAAGCCGTCAAATGATAACCGCCACAAATACCAGGTGCGTGTGCTCCCGCCGCCGAGGACAATTACCCTAAAGCGCATATGGCATGAGTATACCCTTCACAAAAAAGAATACTCCCAGCCGGTGGACTTCAAACTGGCAGGAGCCGACCTTTCCAAATACGCCAGCACCATGTATGAGCGTGACAGCCTTGCGCGGGATACTACAGTCAAAGAAAAAAACATTGACTACCTGCAGGAGAATATGAAGTACAGCGAATACTCCCTTGCTGGAGAAGTAGCACGATACTTGAACATTTCCTGTATCCTTGCGGCAAAGATCTTGAGGGAATCCGTAGATGGCGCAGATGTGATCTTGGATGCAGTCAACCGCTATAATGCAGTTCTGGATGACTACATTATCCCAGGCGTGTTTCATGCGCTCTTTGATATCACGGCGGAACTGAAAACGGAGGATAAAGAGCTGGTCCTGCTGCGTGAACCCAAAGAAGCTGGATATTACGAATTTTCTGCAAAGGATGACCTGGTCATTACAAATCGTTATCCCGGCTTTACCCCGGAACAAATCAAGAAAAGTTTCCATGCTGATACCTACTGCTTCGATTCTATCCCAGAGAAAGAATGTTTTATGCAGTATATCACCAGTGGAAAAGTCAAAGAAGTATACTTCACAGGAATGTTTACCTCCAATCAGGGAGATCTTTCCGTGCATTATTATGACCCGGAATCGGGCAGAATCCGTCAATACTATCCGGACTTCTTGGCAAAAATGGCGGATGGGTCCTACCAGCTGATTGAAGTCAAAGGAGATAATAAAATTGATGATACTGTGGTAAAAGCGAAGCAAGCAGCCGCAGAGGAGATGGCCATAGCAAGTGGAATAAAGTATCTGATGTATGCAGGAAGCCAGATCGTTAACTCTCATGTTTTGGAAGATGCCTCTGACACCGCATCAACTATTTCTATGTGCTGATAGCCACTTATACGACCTACTGGGTCACGATCAGCTTACCGCTGATCGTGACCTTTTTCTTTTTCCATGTCGTATGCCATTTCCATATTTAAGAGCCGATCCACATTGGCCTTTGCCGCCAGCAGCTCCCGCATTTCCTCACGGGAGCGCCGGTACTCGGTATATGTCTTTTTCTTTTCCTCTAGGAGCCGGGCGTATTCGGCTTGTAGCTCCTTGACTTTGGGAAGCTTCTTGACCCCCATATCATCAAAGGCATTTTTGGCCGCCTGATGGAGCAGAATCCCCTCCTCATGTTCCTCTCGGAATTTTTTGGAGTAACCAGCCTTCCGATAGGCCACATAGGTGTCGCGGGTCTTGGCATAGTTGATGATATGGGTCCGCAGGACGGCAATCTCCGCCATTCGTTTCTCCGCAGCCTTGATTCTTGCGGATAGCTCATTGTTGTGGGCCGTGGCCGCAGCAGCCTTTTCCTCCAGCACTGCATACTCCAGCAGGTTATGCTCGGTGAGATAGTTCACGGTCTGCGCCATCTGTTTCAGGTTAAAGACCTTGGCCCATCTCGCATATCCGACACCTTTTCCGGCCTGGAGCTTTGCCTGGATGTCAACTAGCAGATTGACCTTCGGCAAATCTACCCGCTTGACCGGCTTCTGACGGGGCGTATGCACCTTTTGACCGGCGAGGACGGCCAACAGGTCTTCCAGGGTGTAGCCATCACCCAGACTGTCCAGGCGGGATACTTTGCTCCAGCCTGAGAGCTTCAAACGGTAGGATTTCCCGCGCTTGGATACTTCACAGCCAGATTTTCGGAGCAGCTTCAGCAACTCGTCTAGGTCGGCAGGCTTTTGTTTCAGGGCGTTGTCAATGGCAACACGCAGCAATTCCCGATGGGAGGGCTTGGCCTGGTCGCCCAACCACTTGTTGTAGCTCTTTCCGTGGGGTTTGGGATTCTCTACAATAGATAGCCCGTTCTCAATGCAAATGGTGTCGCTCAAACGCCGGACAGCTTTCGTGCTGCCCCAAAAGTTGCGAAACTTTCGGTCACAGTCCAGGTTGACCGAACTCCAAATGATATGATTATGGACATGGGCCTTGTCAATGTGGGTGCAGACGATAAAGGCGTGTTTTTCCTTGGTAAATCGCTTGGCAAATTCTACGCCCAGCCGGTTGGCTTCCTCCGGGGTGATCTCCCCAGGGCAGAAGGACTGGCGAACATGGTAGGCGATCACATCGTCCGCTCCACGGACCCGTCCAGTAGCGGCGATATACTGGCGCTTGGCCAGCATAAACTCGGCGTCGGCCACACGGCTGTCGCACTCATAGCCGGTGATAAGCCTGCCGTGGTCTGTCTTTTGCGGATTTGCCACATAGTCGATAATATCGCTGATAGCACGGCTTTCGGTCCGGCCCTTGCCGACGTGCAGCGGCATGATTCGTGTGGTTGCCATGAGTTTTCCCTCCCTTCAAAAAAAGTGGGCAGCCTCAGCTGTCCACTTCATCAAAATATGAAATAATCTGTTTTTTCTTCTTTCTGGCGCACCGCAGCGTTGCGGCGGCTCCGCCCCAATCATGGAGAACATAGGCCACCACGACATCACTGGTTTCTACCATCCAGCGGTTTCTGTGAGAAATCGCAAAACGGCGTGGCACAGTTTTCAGAGGCGGATATACCGTACTGTCATAGCCAGAAGTATCCCGTTTCGTGTCGAAATATGCAAGGACAAGAATCAGCTCGATCTCTGGGTGCTGTGTTTTCTGTTTTCGTAGAACTGCCGCAACCAAACTGTCAAAGGCTCCGTATCCACCAAGATAAAATATGTTTACGCCTTGCTCAATTAGATGCAGGGTCACGGCATACAGCCATTTTCCTACATCTGCTGACTGAGAAATCTGCGCGTGTCCACAAAAAGTTGCTGTCATTTTCATCACTCCATTATAGTGATTATAATCACTATAATGGAAAGCGGCAAGCCCCATATAATATTCAAAAATGGGGTGATGCAGTGCCGATCTCTTTTCGTCCGATGCGGCAGCTCATGGAAAGCAATCACATCTCATTCTACCGCTTGGCCAATGAAGGAATCGATGCGCAAACCTTGCAGAGAATACGGCACGATAAGCCCGTTACCACTGATACGCTTGGGAAAATTTGCAGCATCATGAAATGCCAGCCCGGAGATTTGATTGAATATATCGAAGATGCTTGTGAGCCTGATTCTGCCGAATAATAAAATCGCAAATAACTGTTATAATTAACCTGCCACTTTAAGGAATAGCGTCCTCTCCGTCGTGGGGAGGACGCTGTTTTTATTCGTAGACCAAATCCTGTATGGCAAACTTCAAATTCTGCACCTTACCCAGCAGCCAGAATGCCAGCTGCGGCAGTCCAAACGGGCTGATGAGGAACGCAATCACCAGCAGAATGAGGCCGTTTTGCGGGGAGTATGTCACCAGAACCGCCACGCCCAACAGGGCGATCATCATGCTGAGAAGCCCCAACACCAAGCCGGATACATAGACCAGACCCACACAAATCCAAATAGTTACGGTGAGAAGCAGCACCACCGGTGCAACTACGATCTTCAAAATCAGTTTCATAAAACCAACTAGCAAACCCACAAAACGTCACCTCCAGTTGTATTCTAAATCCATTATGAATTATTTTCTGCCTAACATCAAGGATGCGGACAAAAAGAAAAAGCGGAGGGAGGCGTGGCGAAAAGAACGCCATTCCTCCCTCCGCAGTTGGGGGGGGATTTATCCCTGTCACGAAAGATTGGAGAGCTGGGTCAGGATTTCCCTCACACCCTCCCATAACTGTTCCTGCCGCTGGACTATATCCTCCAGGTCAGCATCGTAGACACGCCCAGTTTCATGCACGCGGCGGGTGAGCTGATTCAGATTGTTGCTGCTCCGGCGCAGCAGGGACACAAGCTCCTTCAGCTCCGGCAAGTCCAGCTGCACCACATAACCGTCCAGGGCCATCTTCCGCAGATAGGCTTCCCGGTTTCTCGTCCCAATTTGGGACATTTTCTGCTCGATCAGCGCCAGCTCCTCCGGGGAGACCCGGAAATTCACCTGGACTTCCCGTTTGCGCTTCGGGGCGCTCACCGTTCCGGCTCCTTCTTCTTATGGGTCAGAGCTTTGGCAGCAGTCTGTTTCGGTTCCTGCTTCAAATGTTCCCGAACCGAGGCACGGGGGTTACGCAGCTCTTTGGTTCGATCTTCACTGGCCAGGATTGTGGCATAGGTTCCCGGCAACCCTTTCATGCCGGTAAAAGCCAAGCTGCGGAACGGCAGGAGATTCATCAACCGGTCATGGTCTTTGCTCCCGGCACGATTCAGAAACTCCGGGGAAATGCGGGCCATGTAATGTGTCCCGTGAGGGCTGTTCGGCACATCCGGTGCGCGCAGCTCCCACAGAATCCGTTCTGCCTCTGCCTGGATGTCCGCTACCGTCAAGGGCTGGCGCATCTGTTCCATACGGACCAGATCTATAAACCCATCCAGCACGGCGGGATGGCTGTTTACGGCATAGCCGTAGCGGACAGTATCGGAGTTGTCGTTGGGAATGGTCTTTGCCCACGCCTTGTTACGAGGCGAGTAACGACCATCCCAGTCCTGGAGCTGGACGGTATTGGCCAGAACAAACATCACCCGGTCAATACCGTAGGTCTCAATCACATCCTTGGCAGCATCACGGCTGAGATACATCCCGTCGAAGTGCTCCCGCACCGCCGCTTCAATAGCCTCCTTGCATTGGAGATTGGCCCGGTTGGAGGCCCGGTACTGCTCAAGCTCCCCATGCTCTTTCGCGTAGGCAGCGGAGTGAGGGTAAATGGCAGTATTCAAATCGTTTGTTTTCATGTTTTTATCGCACCTCCTCATGCTGTTTCGGTTTCTTTTCGGGGTTGCGAGGCGGCACTGGACGTTTCAAGCTATCCAGCACCGAGGACCGGGCGCTCTTGGCGATCACAGACTCCGGCTGGGAGCGGCCCCTACCGTCCAGGTTCAGAAGCGTGTCCAGCTCCACCAGACGGGCAGATTTTACCCGCAGATCTTCCTCATAGGGGAACGGCTTTCCCACTTCTTCCTTGGCGGCGGCCTGCTGCTGATACAGATTGTCCAGCTGGGCTTTGGCCGCTTCCAGGCGTTGGGGCATCTGCGTGAGAGCGTTGTCGATACGGGTCAGGTTGCCACGGGGATCTGTTCCGAGACTTGCCCGGTGGGTCATTTGGCCTTTCAGCAGGAGCGTATATTCCTGCCGCCATGCGTCAAAAAACACCGACATAGCAAAGCCCCGGTAACTGCCGATCTGTACCGGCTCGGAGCTTTTGATCTCCTTACAGGCATCCAACAGGGCTGCACCGGCGTTCTCTTTGTCCGTCAGGGTATCCCCCCGGACTTCCATGCCTACAAAGCCGTCCTCCGGGTGAGGATGGGCGGCGAGAGTCTCCAGGTCGGCTTCAAAGCCCTGGATGAATCCTTTTTGCTTTTCGATTTCCTCCGGGAAGTATTTCAGCAGTTGGTCCTCCAGACGATACTGCTTGCTTTGATGGTCAGCCTTCATCAGCTTCAGCTTGGAAACCTCCACATCCAGGTCCATGCGCTCCTTGATACGGGGGTCTCCGGCGCACAGGGCCTTGATCTCGGCAAAGGACAGCGCCGTTTCGTCCACATCGTCGCAGGAGCGCACCGGGCTTTTGCTGGTCATAATTTGCGAAATAAATTTTTGCTTGTTCTCCACCGTCTGCCACAGGTAGGCATCGAAAGTTCCCTCGGTGACATAGCGGTACACATGGACCAGGAGGTTTTGATTTCCCTGGCGCTCGATGCGGCCCTTGCGCTGGGCAAGGTCTCCCGGCCGCCACGGGCAGTCCAGGTCATGGAGCGCCACAAGTCGGTCCTGCACATTGGTGCCAGCGCCCATCTTGGCTGTGCTGCCCAGCAGGACGCGCACCTGCCCGGTGCGGACCTTCGCAAACAGCTCTTTTTTCCGCACTTCGGTGTTGGCGTCATGGATAAAGGCAATCTGATCGGCGGGCATCCCTTGGGCGATGAGCTTTTGCCGGATGTCCTCATAGACGGTAAAGACCGGCTCCTGCTTGGCCAGGGGCACAGACTGCTCAAGAGCGTGAAGCGTGGGATTGTCCAGCGCCTTGGCCGCCTTTTTGGAAGGGGCTGCCTGGGGTGTGGAAATATCGCAGAACACCAGCTGGGTCAGCTTATCGGCCTCGCCGTCTCGCCAAATCTGCATGATGTTTGCGACACACTGGTTGACCTTTGTGCCGGGTTCGTCCGGCAGCGCCTGATTGATAATGCGCTGATCCAGGCCCAGCTTGCGGCCATCCGATGTGATTTTAAGCATATTGTCCTGGGAGGGGTCCACCGTGCCGCTGTGTACCAGAGAGGCACGCTCGGAGAGTGCCTTCACCATTTCCTGTTGCTGCTCGGTGGACTGGGCCACGACGTTGTGGTACTCCACCTCCGGCGTGGGCAGGTGGAGCTGATCGGCGGTTTTGATGTCCGCCACCTCTTTGAAAAGGTTCATCAGCTCCGGGAGATTGAAAAACTTGGAGAAGCGAGTGCGCGCCCGGTAGCCGATGCCCTCGGAGAGCAGTTTGTCAAGACGATTTCGTAAATATTAATATAGCTTTACGATTTTCCAGTACGGAAATCTCCTAAAACCTCGTGCCTACATACATCTTTGATAATTCTTTCAAGCGGCTTTTTTGCTGTTTGGGATTGCTTGATGCAGACAATAAAGGTAGTTCTTCCCAGCCTTACCGCAAAATCAGAATTGCAATTTTCCATGACATACTCCCCATCAGTCGAAATTTGATGTGCCAAGTTTCAAACACCCTTTCTGCCGGCTGAAAAAATTACTCCGGCTCATAAATTTCTTTGAGTGCTTCGTAGAGCTTTCTGCCCTCGTCCTCGGTGAGCGTAATGCCCTTGCCGCACCGTTCGTGACCCGGATACCAAATCCGAATATCCAGCTTTGCATCGTTGCCATTCCATGAAACGAAATTCACCTCTTTTGTGTATCCGCTGACGTTTTCACTTAAAACGGCAAGGGACTTAATAATAGTGTTTGTAATATCGTTCATTTTCTGTACCTCCAAAATCAAGTGGGGAAGAAGTTATAAAGTCGGGATAGTAATGGAAGCGGGCATTTTAGCGTTCCAAATCTTGGTCATCTTGGCGGCGGGCAGATGCTCTATGCGGATTGCGTTTTGCTTCCTCGCGCTCTTTCTTCTGCTGCGCTTCTCTGTGCTCCAGCAGGTCAGCAATCTTCTCTGCGAAACCCTTTGCAAACTGGGGAAAGTATTTGAGCGCCTGCAAAAACGGCTCACAGCGCCGCCGCAATGCGGCATACGCCGATTGTGTATCTCTCAATTCGTACTTGCAGTCGATGTACTGCTTTTTGTAGAGCGAAATATCCTCGTTCAGTTTGTGGATTTCTTGGCGGCTCGTAATGCCCTCCTTGGCAAGTGCCGTCAACTGCTTGTAGTCCTCTTTCGACACGGTATATTTGCCCGTAATGGTTTTCTTGCCCATGTCGTCAATCTCGGATTCGGTTTTGCGCACGTTCCATGCCGCTTCATACTTGGTCTGCGCGGCTTCTACACGCTCTTGAATGTTGGCAAGCCGTTCCTTATCCTTTTCAATCTGATATTGCAGGGAAGTAAGGTTCTCGCGTGTGCTGCCCAACTCTCCGCGCTGGAAATTCGTGAAGCCATGCTCCTGCATATGAGTCACCAGTTCGTCCTGCAAGATACTGTACGAGGGGCGATATTTGGGCTTTCCATTGCTCCGCAGGACAGGGTGACCCTGTTCATCTTTCAGCGGGATATTTGATGCCCACTTCTTGGAATGACTCACCTGATGAATAGTTTCCCGTACCGTACCGCGCAGCGCCGGGTCCTTGCAGCGCTTGCTCCACAGAATATCCTTATCCACCACAGGAATCACTACGGCGTGGAGATGGTAGTGGTAGACATCTTTTCCCAAGTCGCTGGTCGCGGCCTTGTTGATTTCGTCTGCGTGCATAACAGCAGCCACTACATACTCTGATCCGAATTTCTTCTCCAAGAAGTGATAGGCTTCCTCATAGAATTTCTTTGCGTACTCATAACCGCCGTTGCGCTCAAAGTACATGGTGTTCACGTCAATGATGATTTCATCGAAAAGCGTAGCGTCTTTCCGCAGCCCCCTTGTCGATACAGTTCCAGCCGTTTCCATAGTGCGCAGCGTTTCCATATAAGAGGACGGCGGGGAGCGATAGTGTACATTCAGCGGTATGCGCTCCTGTACCACGTTGACGTTGGCATAGTCGGTGTTCAGCCGTTCGTTGTGCCGTTCTGTTGCGCCGATGTTGGCAGCTGAACACTGCTTCACTCTGGCGCAGCTCATATCTTTTGCCACTGCAATTTCTCCTTTCCAAGCGGTAGGGCGAAGCCCCGTTACACAAGATTGGAACAATCTGTGTAACCCACTATGACACTTTCAGCTTCGCTGCAAAGATGTCGTGGGCAAGGGAGTTCCCCCTTGACCTCCTTTTTGCGCCGAAATCAAGTCGGCAGGTTTTCTCCCTGCCAGCTTTCTTTCGGCTTTTCAACCTCCGGCAAAGTCCAATACCATGCGAAACCGTCCTTCACGGAGTGAACCCCGGCTTTCTTCTTCGCCTTTTTGTAGGTTGACTTCTTGAAGCCTGCGCCTTCAAGCTTTGCTTCGCAGTCGGAAGCCAACTGTCTGCCGCCATCAAGCAGCGAACGGATAAACGCCGTTGCTGCTTCCTCACGGTCATTCGGTCTGCCCATTCGCGGGGCGGTGGCAGCGAATGCGTCCTCGGCGGTCATTTCCAATTCATCAAGAAAATTCACGCCCTTGTCTGCCACCTCAAAAAGAATAGCCGAACCCATTGGAGCAAGATTGGATTTCACTTGCACCAGATAGCGTTCGGCTGGATTTGCACTGTTTGCGGTTCGTGTGATGGCGAGAATACTTCTCGCAGCGCCCGCAATGTCGATAGAACCGTTTGTACGGTAGAGGGGGCTGGTGTCCTTTGCCTTATTCATGTGGGCGATAATAACGATAGCGCAGCCCGTATCCTTGGCAACAGCAATCAGATGGTTAAACTCCGCGCGGGTTTCGTTGGCATTGTTCATGGAACAATCGTCACCGATGTAAGAACTCATAGGGTCAAGAATCAGCAGCTTGGCATCGCACTGTTCAACGGCTTCTCGGATACGGTCATCTCCGAAAGTCAGGCGTTTCACATCTTCTTTGATAAATACCAGCCGTTCACCATCGCCGCCAGCCGCATTAAAGCGCGGCACAACCGTATCATCGGCATCGTCCTCCGTGGTCTGATAGATGATCGTCACAGGCTCGTAGCTCTCCTCATCATCGGAGAACGGCAGTGGCGCTCCCTTAGAAAGCAAAGCGGCAAGAGAAAGCATCAGCTTACTCTTGCCGTCACCGGGATCACCTTGCAGCAGTGTAACCTTGCCGAAGGGAATATAGGGATACCATAACCAGCGCACTTGTTTGGGCTTAATGTCGCTGGCCTTGATAAGCTCCAGCTTAGAGCCGAAGCTGCTCGGATTGTCGGTCATTGTTTTATGCTCCTTTTTGATTTGTATTGTGTGCATAGGATAACAACGGCACGGAAGCTCTGCTTGCAGCTCCTTTCGCACTTTCTGCATAGCGGGTTATATTTCTTCCGTCCGCAATCTCCAAGAAAGAACGCCCATTCTCTCTTGAGATATTTCGGCATACGGGGCATCTGCATCACCTCCTTGCCCGCGCCGGGTTTGCGGATTTGCTTTTGAAAATAGAAAACGCCCAACATCTCCCGAAACTGTTCGCTTTCGGGGCGATTTTGGACGTTTTTGTTTGATATGAGAGGCTTTACGATGGTGGGGAATATAACTTGTCGCTTATGGGTAAAAAACTCTCTATTTGATGCTTTAATCAACACATATGACAGCTTACACATGTATTTACTCGAACTCTGCGCTTATTTTCCCGCTCAGATCCGACAATGATTTTATTATCCCAAGATTGCTGTATTCGAAGTTTTGGGTCAAGCTATCCCAAGTCATAAAGCCAAGCAGATGATCACGCTGATTCCCATCAACTATCGTTTGAATATGTGACAAGTGATGCTCGGTTGAAAGAATTTGACTCAATCGCGGGCTTGCACCATTTTCTATATTTACTAGTAATCCATACTTTGCACCAGAAACAAGGCAATATCCGACAAGCTGTGACCACTCTTTTAATCCTGCACTGCGAAGAAGCTTGACTTCCAAAATAAGCAGCTCATAATGCATTCCATCGGAAACAAGCGCAAAAATATCAAGATTCAATGGCGGAACTTTATTCGCAAAAGTCCGAGCGCATTCGCACTCGGCAGGATGTTCTGAGATTATCCTTTGAAGATTAGTTTTCAATTCCCCAATTCCCCAGAAAACGAACAAATCTCGTTGACGAGTCAGTCTAAAGTTGCTTTTAAGCTGTTCTTCTATATACCTTTGAATCTCTGGATAGTATGAAACTTCATTCCGGTCATTGGGCATTTCGGAGGTCCTCTTCTGTTATGTTTCTGACCAAAATCTTATACGGATTCGTTGCATCACGGCTAATTAAGCGTGAATAAACGGTAGGGTTAACCGCTCCAATAAGTGCTCCTCGTCCATTGCCCGCAATAACAAGCGGCGTAAGCAAATCTGGTATGCGCATTTCAACACATAGTGTAGGATTAGCCGTTGTGTGAGTATCTAGTATTTTGATGTATCCTCTAGGGCGATTTCCAAACAGTTCCGTATCATCTGCAATGACATACGCAATCGCCTTAAGGATTTCGTTTATCGGATATCCCGCACTTTCATTAGGACCATAAAGCAACTTATCTTTATCAATTGTATAAGTCTGGAGCAAAGAAAGCACACTAATTTGCCTAACTGCGTACTCGCGGTTTGCCATAAGTTCATCATTACGAACTATGTTTTCAATCTGTACGAAGTTATCCTTTGTTAAAATGGGAAAAGGATTTATTAGGAATCCTAAGTCACGATTTAATATCGGACATATCTCATCATAGGGCGCATGTTCACAGCCCAGTACAGCACAGAAATGACGAAAGTGTACATAGTGGCCGCCTCTGATGACTTCAGGCAATCTGGCATCATTCTCTGCGGGATGTACAGTTGAAGGCGTGACATGAATTTCGCGCGTTTCGCAGTTTTCAGCTGCATGCTGCTCTCTTTGCAAGCGGCGATTCTCGTTAGAGGATTCTGCCTTAGTTCTAAAGGCAAATGCGCCGAACCTTGCGTACTGATCCAATAATATACGAAGCTTAAATCCCTTATTCCATTGAGAATAATAGGGATCACTTGGACAGTGAATGTTAGGGTGGTTCCAATTCACTTGATCAGGGATACAATTGATACTATACAACAAACGACAAAGTTCACATACAAATTTGAAATTGTATCCTTTTATTTCAAAGGATACAATTTGATGTTCATCTGAAAATCGTCTTTGAGATTTTGCCATACTGCCAATAGTATCAGCAAGGCCGGCAATAAATCTGCGTTTCAGATTGTCATCAATTAAATCCGCAACAAGCAGCTCTATATCGGCACTGCCTCTAATTTCACCCTCTGCCGATATGCCATAGTGATTCAAATCAGCCTTTAATGCTGTAGTGTCGCCTTCACAAAGAATAACCCATGTTCCGCCTGGAGTGGTTTCGTACTGAACGGATAATCCGTAAATAGCTCGAAACATCTGCCCCACGCGGTTCAGAATATCTTGCGAAATTTGTCCCGCACGCTGAGGATTATCGAGATATGATCCCCATTTTTTATACGGGAGCTTGATGCGGAAAACATCTTCTGCATTGCCGAAAACGCCACCACCAATAATCAATCCTAAAAGGTATGCTTTGTCAGTATTCACACTTACTCCCCCTTATTAGGCAAGTCATTTTTCACTGAAAACCTGATTCTTTATTGCGGTTGCAATAGCATACGCAAGATTTACAGGCACAGCATTTCCAATAACTTTATACATTGCTGTTATATTTTTGGGTGTATCCGTTATAAATTTATAATCATCCGGAAATGTTTGGATTCTCGCAACCTCACGAACTGTAAATCGTCTATCTTCAGTCGGGTGGATAATACCACAGTTTTCCGGTTGTGCAGATGCCGTCATTGTACCGCATATCTCATCGCGAGAAAAGCGTCGATAGAAATTGGGTGAATGATATTTTTTCATATTGTCCCGTATCCTTTGAAAACGCGGAGCGAGGTGCTCGTATGGAACATCCTTCCACGACCCACCTTCAGGAATGTACGAAATCATATCAAGCGCCTGAGGAGAAAACGCCCAATCTACATTATTTTCGATATTTTCTGGCACAGAAAGAATATGGCGAAGCGTCAGCTTCGTTTTATCTTGAACATCGGGGAATATGAAAGTTTTTCCAATATCTTTTCGAATTCCAACAAACAGAACGCGCTGCCTATTTTGAGGGACACCATAATCCGAGGCGTTTACCAACTTATGAACGACATTGTAGCCAACTCCATTCATTTCTGCAAGATCTGACTCAATGACATCTGCAAGATTACGCCCATCAATATACTTGGTAGACAGCAGTCCTTTTACATTTTCAAACACCACTACTTTGGGCATTTTGCATTTGATTATTCTCAGGCATTCTTTATACAGCATTCCCCGAGAATCATGAACGCCTTTTCGGTTTCCTGCATTGGAAAAAGGTTGACACGGAAATCCTGCAGTTAATATGTCACCATCTGGAATTTCATTTTCATTTACGGTCAAAATATCGCGTTTGTCAATACTCCCCAAATTCAAGGAATATACTGCCTGTGCATCTGAATCGAAGTCATTTGCAAACACGATATTAAAGCCCGCTTTCTTAAAGCCACAATCAAGACCGCCACAACCAGAAAAAAGTGAAATCATTCGTGGGGAAGATTCATCTCCGGCAGGTACAGCAGCCTCTATTGGATGGTAGATATCAGCTTCCTGTTCACCTGCATTTATAATCGAAGCACCATTTGATTTGCTTTTAACATACGAATCAATATCACAAGAGCTGATACGCCAAGATCGGTTGCCAATCTTAGAAGCTCGCAATCTATTCTCATTAATAAGTCGTCTAACGGTTTTTTCCGATAATTTCAAGTATGTTGCTGTTTGAGAAATTGTCAAGAGTTCGCCATTCACAATAAAACCTCCAACCAGTTTTAATAATACCCTATATTAGCGATATTATGAAGTGCCTATCATTTTGGGGAATTTATTGGTCACAATTGGACATAAGTTCCTTATACGGCGCTTTTATTATACGCGAATCACGTCAGGCTTTCAAGTGAATGCAAAAAGATTTCAAAAATTCCAGCTTTCCAAATGTCTTGCGCCCATTACTATCCCGACTTTATGACTTCTTGAATGCTATCTGAAAAAGAAAAACCGCTGTGCAGCCGACAGCGGTTCATCGTCATATTCTGTTTTCAGAACAGCCAAGCAAATATTGCCGATGCAGCGACAATCAAGGCGCTTCCTGCCAAGGATAACAGCATCGGTACTGCAAATGGGCACAGTAACAGTGCCACAATCGCCGAAGCCGCTGCCTGTGCATAGCTATCATCTAGCAGCGCAAGGAAAGCCGCCCAGCCGCCCAGCCCGGCAAGCAGTAATAGTAAATCTAAGGCAACACCGCACAATTCCCGCCTTGCGGCTTAAGCACCGCTCCGGCAG
>ERZ773241.2475-NODE-2475-length-14780-cov-11.438574_pt1 | contig 14780 bp, 13 predicted proteins | sample MGYA00580989_ERZ773241 | MGnify/ENA primary metagenome ERZ773241 (study PRJEB29015, sample SAMEA2737804) | human gut metagenome | biome: human gut; feature: human-associated habitat; material: faeces | place: China | collected 2012 ... | reverse complement strand
TCGTATTTTTGCAGGAACGACATGGCTTCGGTCATGCCGTTTCCTCTTTCATCAGTTCATTCAGTGGGATAAAGCCAACAAGGTCATAGGAAATGCGGATGTTCTGCCGCCGCTTGCCGCTGCTCTTGTCAGGGGCTTCAATATAAACTCCCTTAACAAGTTCCCGCAGAGCATAGGGGGTAAGCTCGTCCAAATCCTTGTATTTGTGAACCCTCTGAATAAACTGCTCCAAGTTTTCAATCTGTCGTTCCTGTACTTCAATTTCCTGCTGTAAGCTCTGAATTTCCACTTTGAGCTGCGTCTGCTCATCCTCATAAGTCTTGCTCATCATAGAGAACCGTTCATCCGTGATACGCCCAGCCACATTGTCCTCATAGATGCGGATAAACAGGCGGTCAAGTTCCGTCAACCGTTTTTCGGCCTGTGCCAGACGCTTTCTGTGTCCACGGATGGCTTCCTCGCTGGACAGGCGGAGCTTTTGCTCCATGACCTCCCGGAAGTGCTTCTCATACCGTGTCACATAGAAAATGACCGCTTTCATGTGCATCCAGACCAAATCTTCCAGAACAACCGCCCGGATGAAGTGAGCCGAACAGCTTCCCGTGTTGCTGCGGTAGTTAGCGCATACAAAGTGATCCTGCCGCTTCTCAAAGTAGTTGGTGGTGCAGTACCGCATTTTCGCTCCGCAGTCGGCACAGTAGACCATGCCAGAGAACAGACTACTTTTGCCCGTTTTCGTTCTGCGGTGACGCTGCTGCCGGATCTCCTGCACCTTGTCAAAGACTTCCTGCTCGATGATCGCCGGATGGGTGTCGTAGAAAACCGCCTGATTTTCAAGGGGCGTTTCCCGCTGCTTCTTGTCCCAGATCGAATTGGTGTAGGTCTTGAAATTGACCGTACAGCCTGTGTATTCCCGCCGTTCCAGAATGTGGACAACGGTATTGGTGTTCCAATGGTAGGGATTAGCGGTTTCCGGGCTTGGAGTCTTGATGCCGATCTGCCGCTTATATGCGGTGGGATTCAGAACCTTTTCCTCCTGCAAGAGCTTGGCGATCTGCATCGGCCCCCGGCCCTCCATGCACAGCATGAAGATACGCCTCACTACCATTGCCGCCGCTTCGTCCACGATCCACTTGGTTGTGTCCTCCGGGTCTTTGAGATACCCAAACGGAACATTGGTCGTCAGCGGTACGCCACGCTCACCCTTTGCTTTCTGCACAGCCCGGATTTTGCGGCTGGTATCTTTGGCGAAAAATTCGTTAAACCAGTTTTTAATACCGGCAATATCACTGTCTGTGCTGTTTGGGTCGATGGTGTCAAAGTGGTCATTGATGGCAATATACCGCACATTGTACTTCGGGAATGTGAAGTTGATATAAAGCCCGGTCAGCGAGGAATTTCGTCCCAGTCTGGATAGATCTTTGGTGATACAGACTGCCACCCGTCCCGCTTCGATCTCCGCAAGCATGGCTTGGAAGCCGGGGCGGTCATAATTCGTGCCGCTGTACCCATCGTCCACGAAAAAGGTCGGATTCGGAAAGCGATTTTCTTTAGCGTACTGGAGCAGGATCATTTTTTGATTCTGGATGGAATTTGACACATCTTCCTTGCCGCCCTTTTTATCCTCTTTCATATCTTCCACGGATAGACGGCAGTAGAGTGCGGTGATTTTATCAGTTGCCCGTAACATTTCTGTTTCCTCCTTCAAAGGGGCAACTGCCAGTACAGGATTGGTTGCTTCTATTGTACCAAGAGTCTGTGAATTTGTCATTCGGAATCCTCCAACTTTTCTGTAAACTTTTCAGCCATAATGCGCTCCATCTTCTTATCCAGCGTTTCCGTTCCGTCATAAGTTCCTGTGACGGAGTAGATCGTGCCGCCGATCTCTTTCTGCAAGGTGAACTCCGGCAGCCAGAAGGCGGATGGATTTTTCACGCAGATGTGTCCGTCCTCATCAAACCAGAAATTGTGTTTTGGATGGTCGGGCGGCAGCGGTGCGGGTTTGAGGTAGGGGTTGGGATTGGAGAAGTAATATTCCTCCGGCTCGTCATGCTCTTGCTGCTCCCATTCCTCGATCTCTGCCAAAAGCTCCGGGTCGATTTCATGCTCAAATCGTTTCTTCTTGCTCATAAGTGCCTCCTAAAAATGTGTAAAGATTAGTGTTCGATTTCCTGTTTTTTCTGCCGTGTAACGGCGTTCTGTCGTTCCTGCTCATGGATGACCTGCTCCACCTTGTATTTGATCTGCCAGAGCTTTTTCACTTCCGCATGGATGGGCGAAAGCTCCGCTTGTTCGGTCTTGTATTCCTGTTCCAGACGGTCACGCTCTTTGCGCCATGCGGTAATGGGCAGCTTGCCATCCTTGAAATGCGGCTTCAACTTGCGCTCTGCCATGTGATACAGACGGAGTGCGTTTTCATTTTCGGACATGAACTGCTCCCGTTTGCCTTTCCATTTGATGGTCGCCAACTTGTCGGCAACAGGCTTGCCCTCGGTGTAAAACTGCACCATGCGGAGAAACTCATCCAGTTCTTTCATACGGTCAGACTTTCCACGCATGGAGTTCTTCAAAGTGTCGATGCGGTCACTCAGCGCAGACACACGCTCCTGCAATTTCTCCGGTGTTGTCAGCTTGTTCTGCATGAGATAATTGCAAATCTCATTGAACTCTTTGAGATTGCCGATCTTCGCTTTCTGGCTCCAAGCTCCTGCGTTGCGGTTGGTGTAATACTCACTGAGAAGCTGCGCCAGATTGGGGGCTTTCGGCTTGCTCAATTCCTCATGGGCTTCTTTCAGCCAGTCAAGCAGCGCAGAGATTTTCTTTTTCAGATTGCGGATCAGATCATTGGTCGCCTTGATCCATCTGTTCAGATCGCCCTTGTTGGTGCGGATGCCCTTTGCTTCCATCGCCCGGACGGGCCCACCCTCATGGACGGTGGGAAGCTGGTCAATGCCTTGTCGTTCATAGCTGCGGTGATCGATACGACAGTCCAGTTCCTTTTCAGCAAACTTCTGATTGCATAGATCAGCCCACGCTTGCCGCCAATGCTCCAAGGTGTCGGGACTGCCCCAGTCGGTGGTCGGCACAGCGTTGAATACATAGTTTCCTGCTTCATCCCGGATGCGCTCGCCATGCTCGTCAAGTAAATATTCCCGCCGCTGCTTGTTGCCCCATCTGCCGTGTTCATCCAGAGGACGGATAGGACACATGACATGAAAGTGGGGATTGGAGATGCCGTCGTCCTCCTTGTCGGGAGCGTGAACGGCGAAGTCCACCACCATGCCCCGGCTCACAAACTGCTCCAATAAAAATTGCCTTGCAAGCTCGATGTTCTCCTGCATGGAAAACTCGTTTTGCAAAGCAATGTCAAAGCTGTATGCAAGCTGCGCTTTCTTACCCCGTTCCGCTTTTTCTACCTCGTTCCATAGCGTTTCCCGATCAGAGAAAGAGGGCGGGGCATGAGGCGGTAGCAGGATTTCCGAACAGATCACGCCGCCCTTTTTGGTGTAGTCGCTGTCCTCACCGTAATACTCGCTGTGCAGCTTTTCGCCGGAGCGATAGGCGGCAGACGCAATAGCGGATTGTCCTGCGCTGCGCTTGATTTGCGTCACATGAAAATGATAGAGTGCGATACTCAACACCTCTCTTTCTGTTCTGCCTGGTTGTGTTCGTTGACCGCTTCCATAAGCAAGCCCTTGACCTCCGGGGCGGCAAAGGCTTTTTCCGCAAAGGCGTAAAATTCGGTTTCGGTCAAAACCTTTGTCAGCGGTGCGACGCTTTCAACGGCTGCGCCACGGGTGATAAGATGATGCGCCCGCTTGCGTCGATCTCCTTTTTCGTAGTAGGTGATACGGTTTTCAAGCTGTTGTTTTTTGTGTTGGAGCTGTGAGAGCTTGCGCTCGTTTTCTGCTTTCTCAGCTTCCAGTTCGGGGATGGTTTTCTGTTTTGCCATAGTGCATGACCTCCTTGATTTTTGATGTGGGGATATAAAAAGACCGCCTACCGAAAATCGGTAAACGGTCATGGGTACATATTCAAAACTTTGTGAGTGGTGCTGTTTGCGTCAGCAAATTGCGCCAATCGCAAAGTACGCAGGGATAGCCGCATAGCGGCGCAAGGGGTGCAGCCCCTTGTACGGAACGGAGTGACGCAAAACAGCCCGGACTTCAAACGTCCGGGCTGTCTGCCTCGCAGAGCGCACATACAGGGCTTGACCCTGTATAGAAGTGCGCCCTTTGTTCCAAAGGGATTTTTAATTAAGCGACCAACCACCTATCAACATAAGCAGAGATTCTATTGCTCCAATCAATTTCATCAGTAGAATTTTCTATTTCGTCAATGGCAGTCTGCAAAAACTTCTGAACATCTTGTGGTTTGGGTATGCCTTCGCTTGTATAGGAGTTTTCAATTAGCCTCATAAACGAATCGAGTTCCAATGGGATAATCTTGGGTTTTCCTCCATAAGCAGCAATATTTCTGATTTGATTTAAGCCGAAGAAGTGTGCCCATGTTGCTCTGTTAATTGACGGAGCTATGAACAGGCAATAAGTGTTTTTTCCTGTCGCTTTTTGCAACTGAGCATAATGCCGTGTGACTGGTTCTCCCTCAGATTCGTATTGCCGTTGCCCTCGTTGCAAGGTAACTTCGACAGAAAGAGCGAAGGTATCATAATCACATTCAATGTCCGGCATATTGCCTTGGGCTGTTGATGTGGGGCGTCCCGAGTCGTCAATCTTGAAATTGCCTTTAATCGTTCCGCCGTCCAGCATAGTCATGGCTCGCCATGTATTCCATTCGAGGAACAGAGGAGCATCGTATATCTCATCTGATAAAATCTCGTTGTAAGTATCAATGACTTCTTGATACAGCGCATAAGACTTTAGTTCCTCAGTCTGCTTTTGAATGATTTCGGCCCGTTTTGCTTGAACAGAACTATCACGCAAATCCTTCAGTTCTTCGATTGTTTTTCCAGAAAGTTCTCGTTTAGTATAAGAAAAATGACGCATCAGTGTATCTTCTAAATTGCTGCGGTCATCTGTATACAGACGAGGCTGTGCAGGGTCAAACAAATAATCCTTAAATGCAGTTACATCATCAATGTTGGAAGGCTCTCTCGGGACAGTCTCCAAAATATAATCAATTTCTGGAATTTTATCTGGAGCAATCTGTATCGACCTACCATCAGAAACAAACATTTCGGTGAAACGGAAATAGCGGAAACACGCATCAGCATAGTCCCTCATATTGCGCTTTTCTTTGCTGATGAATGACCGCACATCGCTTGTCTTCGATTCTCTGGTTGCTATGTTGCCGGATTCAATTTCAGCAGCATAAATATTGGAGATTTCCCGATTTATAACATCGTCAACAAATCGCTTATACTGCCCCTTATGTTTTTCCTTTTCTTCTCGGAAAGAAATGATTTGATTTTTTACCGCTTCATACTTGCGATAATCCGTAAGTTGCAACGCAAAGATTCTAAATTCATCCGGTGTCAGGTGGTCTAAATCACGGATCAAACGAATGATTTCTAAGTAGGGACGACCCCAAAATGTCCCTTTGATTTTACTTCCCTCTTTATGATAGGGAGAGGGCAACTGGAACTTTAAGAGCTGCCGCAAAAAGATTTCATGCGGTCTGTTGCCATGTATAAAAGATTCGCCTGCTTCTGTCAACTGAATTGTTGGAGAAAGATCAACAAATCCCAATCCCTGCGGCGAGCGAGTAATACGGTCTCGTGCGCTAAATGCAGAATACTTCTTAGAGGTATCTCCCTCAAATGTGGTTGCAGCAGCGAGTGTGCGGGCAAATTCTTCCTGTACTTGCTCGTTGCCACTCCATGTTTGCCCAGAAAAGTTATCCACCAACAAAGCGATTTCTGGGATTAACTTTTTTGGTGATCTGGGCGAAGTAGTAAAAAATAATGTACGACTACTTTTAATTACTCCCATTTTGCACTCCTAATAGTTTTTAACAACGATGTGCATTTTGTCATTATTGAAACGATTTCTGATATTTACTGCGTAATTTTTGTAATACTCATCAAAGATATATTCTCCGTAGAGTTCTTCTGTGAGAGGAGTTTTACCAATTACCATCAAGGCACGACATGGGAGATTGCGGAAATCTGCCGCTAATCTACGGTGTTCAGCTTCGTCAAACCCGTTCATCATATCAATGTTGCCGTAATCATTAAACACACAATCGTATGGCGGATCTAAGAATATAAAATCATCTTCCTGTGCCATTTCAAATATCTGGCTATAATCCAAACTAAACAATTCAGCACCTTGCAATAAATCACTATGCTGCTGCGTGACCAATCGAGTGTTTAGATTGGGATAGCGACCAAACGGAACATTATACTCGCCGCTGTTGTTATACCTAATCATGCCCGAGTATGCAGTCTTGTTTATAAAGAAATACAACACGCCATCAAGATAACTATCATCAGGATGATTGAAAAGTTCTCTGATGCGATAATATAGTGCTTCATTATCATTTGGTACACGCTCGTCAGGGGTCTGAGCTTTAAGCTTTTTGTACCTTGCCTGATTCTCTTCATATAACTGTTGCAAAGCATCAAGCTGTGTCCTCATCTCGGGATAATTGTCGCGCAATTGGCGATAGAATGTCATTAAACGAGTGTTGACATCATTTATAATTGCATTTTCGGGCTCAAGATAAAAATACACTGCACCGCCACCAAAAAAAGGCTCAATGTAGCGATTGAAGTCATCGGGGATATATTGTAAAAAGCGTGGAATTTCACGAGACTTTCCACCACGATATTTCAATACAGGATTCATCGTTGCACCTTTCCTCTCACTCCATATTCTCTTTCGACTAGGGCAAACCAGCCCATAATTATTATAGCAGTTCAAATGGCTCCAATCAACATCAAATTGTAAATATTCATAGTGTTCGGCAACTTTTTGCGCTGAAAAACGGATGGTAGCATTTTCATCTTTTAATGCCGTTCTTCTTTGCCCACTCACTTGCCGCTTGTTTCCGCTCCTCGCTATACGGTGCAGTCAGACGGAAGCTCAATCTGCCTTTCTCGATCTCAAAGGTCAGCCCACCTTGCTCATCATCGTCAATCTGGCGGCAGCATTCCGGGTACTTCGCCGCAAATGCCGTCAGCCGTTTTTTGAGATCGGTGTTGTGGGTCTGCACCTCAATGATGCGGCTATGCTCGTCAAAATAGATCATGGTTGTCTTTTGCTTCTTGGAAAGCCCTGTTCTCATAAAACCTTCTGATTTTCATGGATTTTTCCCAGCTCTTGAAATGGAAAAGTGCCACGATTTTTTGATGGAAACGCCATAAACGATGCGGAGTACATTTCGCCTTGTCCTATCAGCTGATTTACCACTTTTCCAGCTCTTGACTGTGTTTTCACGGTTTCCGATTCGTGTGGCTTTTCAGCCATTCCACCAGCTCATTTTTCATTACTAATTTGCGCCCGCCGATCCGCAAGGTCGGGAAGTCCGGGGTGTTCAAAAGGTTGTACGCACCCGCTTTGGAAATCTGTAAAGCTTCGGCAAGCTGCTTTGCGTCCATCACGTCGGGCATGGCTTCAAACGGTTCTCTACTCATAAAAACTCCTTTCCTGCATGAAAAAGCAGCAGTCACCATCTCGGTAACTGCTGCCGTTCCTGCGCCTGTTTACTTGTCCAAATACTTCTGATACTCCGTTGTCACATAGTCCTCGTAAGCGTCTGCGATCTTGGCAATCCGCTTATGGACTGCGCTGGCAGTCTTGTAACCAACCTTGTCCGCAATCTCCTGCTCAGTAAAGCCGTCCAGGCGCAGCTTCAATATCTCCCGGTCTTTCTCTGTAATGCTCTGCTCAGCAAAGGCGGCAATCTGCATTTCAGATATGACGGAGTTCTCAAAATCGCTGCGGGGGTCTGCTACATCGAAAATGTCCCCGTCCTCACTCTCCATCATTTCATCCAGAGAGATCGGCTTGCCGGAACGGTTGTGATGCCACCTCCGCATGAAGGCAGTCTTAACGGTGCTGCTTGTGGTTTCGTAGTCCTCTACGGTGCGGTTTTCCCAGATAGCATCAATTACGGGCTGCCATTCCTGTTCTGCAATCACCATATCGGTGACATTGCCGATCAGATTGCTGAATTGCTGATAGGTCAGCCACGGCACTTCCACGCCCTGCGGGATATTGTAAAGGTTTTGGAAGCCAAGCCCATTCTGCTCAAACTTCATTCGGATGTATGGGATAACACTGTACGACAAACGCCACAAGGGGAAATACCCTGCATACTGTGTCCATGCACCGGGGATGTCACGATAATTGCCCTTGCGGTCTTTTACTTGGAAAACCTGCCATGCGCTCCATGCGTAGCAGTCCCACACAAGCAGCTTGAACATATCGTCACATACGATGTGGTCATACTTGTCCGTCCGTAGCACCTCATAGGGGCAGCGGGGCAGATCGTAAGCGGGTTTCCACTTTTCTGCAAGCTCTTTCGGTAAGCTGTAAAACAGGGTCAGCCATGCTTTGTCGCTGTCCTGCGGTATTTCGATGATCTCACCGGGCAGCACCACAATGAAACCTTTCGGGCTTTTCCGCTTCTCCATAAGCGTCACCTCCAATCGTTTTGAAATAGCCCTCTACTATATATGGCATGAGAAAGGCTGAATTGTTCCAATGTTTCCAAAATTTTATGAGATTTTTTGAAAAAATCTCGGAATGGATGGGATAGGATGATTATAACTTCATTATACTCGAAACCTGTGAATAAATCCATTGCTTTCCATTACGGACAAAAAAATAACGGGTACTCGGCTTTTATACCGAATACCCGTTATCTCGTTTACCAACCCCGCCTGACAGATGCCATAATCGTAATTTCTTGAATTACTTTCTTATGAGCACCCGTGTAAAGCGCCGGGCAGTTTTTCGTGACCGGGATAGCGCCTTGTAGGGGCGAGGCACTTGCAGCCCGTACAAACCGCCGTCAAAATGGTTAACGCCTCCGAATTGTCATTGCGAGGCCCCGAAGGGGCCGTGGCAATCTCGCAGTACACGGACGGATAACGGGAGAACCGTCGGCGAAATCGCAGCTGCCTGCCCGAGATTGCCGCGGGATCAACGCCGGTGTATTTTGTCAGTCTCCATGGCGTTCAGGGAACGCCGCTGCAGACACAATTGTTGCACGCTGTTTTAATGACGGCCTGTACGAACTGTAAGTGCCTTCCCGAGATTGCCACGTCGCTTCGCTCCTCGCAATGACAAATCGGGAGCGTTTGCTTTTTTCATGTTCCCTGTACCGATCGGCAGGTGCCTCACGGGACGTCGAGGACGCCGCTCCCCTACAATGCCTCAGCACACATAAAGCGGCGCATCCGGTTCGGGATGCGCCGCATGGGAGACGATATTCAGGAAAGGTCCTTGCCGAGGTCGCAGGTATACAGCCAGCGGATGGCATCACCGTCCTGCACGGTACAGTCCGATGCGCCGTAATTCGGGAAAACGCCGTTCACGGCAAACATCCAGCCGGAACGCGCGCCGCAATCCTTCTCATAGAGGTTGCCGAGCCCCTCAATGTAGGTGGTCTGGTACAGGGGCGAGACGGAATACTCCATCTGGATATTGTAGTCGCTCACCACGCGCTGCAGGACGGAAAACACTGTGTCGCCCTCCTGCAGCTCGACCGTCACGGTACCGAGGATGATGCCGTTCGACGGGACGATGGAACGCTTGGCCTCTGAGAGCTTGTCCCAGTTGTCCAGGACCGTCGTGCAGGAGATGGAGACCGTGCCCGAGGGAGCGACAGGCTCCGTTACGGGCGGCTCCGTCGGGGCCTCCGTGGCAGGCTGCGTCGCGGCAGTCGGGGCTTCTGTGGCCTTTGTGGTCTCCGTAGACACTTCAGTCGGAGCTTCTGTGGCTTCCGTCGAAGCGGCTGTGGGCTTCTCTGTGGGAGCGGCTGTCTCGGGCGGCTCCGTGACGTCCCCCAGCGTCTCCGTGGCCAGCTGCAGCCCCTCCGTGCTGCCGGTGGGCTGCGTGTCCCCGCCGCCGCCCTGCAGTACAAAGACGAGCGTCAGAACGGCTGTCAGAACGACGCACACCAGCGCGATGAGCTGCCAGCGCTTCCAGGAATGAAACAGCTTCATGGCAGAACCCTCACTGCAGATAGCGCGTCAGCATGGCCGCTGCCTGCGCTCGCGTCGCCGTGCCGCCGGGGGCCAGTCTGCCGTCCATGCCGTTCAGAATGCCGCGCTCCACGGCCCACGCCAGCGCCGTGCTCGCCCAGTCGGAGCACGTCCCGGCATCCGGGAAGGCCGCAAGGCTCTGCGTGCTCCCGGGGCTGCCGGAGGCGCGCCAGAGCATAACGGCGAGCTGCTCGCGCGTGATGCTGTCCATCGGCGCGAAGCGGTTTTCGCCCACGCCCTGCACAATGCCGCTCTGCTGCGCCCACGAAACGGCCGTGGAGTACCACTGCCCGGCCGGGACGTCGGAAAAGCTGCCGCCGTCTGCTGCGGGGCTGCCGGAAGCGCGCCAGAGGATCGTGGCGAGCATGGCACGGTTCAGCGTTCCCTCGGGATCGAAGCAGTCGTTGCCGACGCCATTCATGAGGCCCTGCTCCGTCACTGCGCAGACATAGGGCTGCGCCCAGTGGCGGGCCGTGTCGCGGTAGCGGACGCAGGTGTGTGTGCCGTAGGTCGTGTCCGTCATGGTGTACAGGGCGGGCTGGCCCGCGAGGAAGCGCTCATAGGCCGCGAGGGCGTAGCCCGCCTGCTCCGTGGCCATGTAGTTTGCCGTGCGGTTCGTGTGGCCGAAGGCAAGGCCGGTTTCCGTCTGCACGCGGAAGCTCATCAGTGCGCTGACGAGCCACGCGCCGTTCGCACGGACAAAGCGGCTGTCCTTCGCCGGGTCGATGCCGAGGGCACACAGCGCCACTAGGACCTGCGAGATCGATTCCGAGGACGAGGCGCCCCACGCGTCAAAGCTGCCGTCGTCCTTCTGCATGCCGCTGAGCACGTTCAGGGCGCGGTCAATGGCCGCAGAGACGTTTGCCTGCGTGCGGTAGGGCGCGAGGGCCTGCAGCACCATGGCGGTCTGGTCGGGGTCGGCCGTCTTGCCGGAATAGTCCCAACCGCCGCCCGGCAGCTCCTGCGCCAGCAGGTAGGCCACGAGGCGCGCGCGGGAGCTCGTGCCGGAGGCTGCGAAGCCGTAGGACACGGAGTCCATGGCAATGAGGGCAAAGGCCGCGCCGTTCACGCCCTGCCAGACGGTCTGGTCGTAGTTTGCAAGCGGGGCCGTCAGGTCATAGCCCGCAAAGTCGCGGGCGTTCTCGCCGCAGGCCGTCAGGGCGAGGATCGTGCGCACCATCTCCATGGCGGTCATCTCGCTTTTTGACAAAATGACCGCGCCCCTGGCGCCGGCCATTTCCAGCTTTCCCTCGTCCTCCAGCCCGCAGACGGTCAGAACGGCGGGCGGGATGGTGACGCTCTTGTTGTCGTTGTATTTTACAAATTTCATGCTGCTTCTCCTTTTATTTCTTTTTTGTATGCGTATATTTTCTTTTTGCTTCCAATTTCTTTCAATGTATAGGAAACCTCTCCTTTCAATGTCTTATTTGAATGATTTTGTATATCGAAGGAAATATCCAAGCGATTGTCAGATGTATGGGGATATACTTTGATCCGGTCTATTGAAAGTGTGGGTGAAGATTGTAGTTCTATTTTTCCGAGGATACCATTCCAGATAATCTGAGTGTATTCTCCGTATGAATGGCCCTTATCACCTATATTGTATATCATGTCGTTGTTGATACGGATTGCTATTCGATGTTTTCCGGGATTTAAAGTTCCTAAACGATGATAATGTGGAGTTCCTAATCCTTCCTGTGTATCAATGAAACGTCCGTCAATCCAGACTTTTGACTCCCACAGCACACGTTCCAGATAAAGTGTTATTTCTTTTCCCTGCCAATTTTGAGGAATGACAAACTCACGTGTATACCAGGCCGGACCTATGTATTTGTGTCGGCGGGTGAGGATACCATAATCCGAACCGACTGTGCGAGTTCCATAGCCGGCTTCATCAAGAGTTCCGGGTAGCTGAATCGGCATGGTTGTATGACCGGAATTGAAATAGTTGTGCTTTTCACCGATACTGTCCGGATCCAACTTTACACCCCATTGTCCGGTAAGAGATAGTATATCATCCTGAATGTCTTTATTTGCAATATTCTTGATTAGTGAGGACAAGTCATTGATTATATTATATTGGGGCAATTTGCTTGAAGGATGTGCTTGTGCTGTATAAAATAAAATACAGACTAAGGATGATAATAGATATTTGTTTATCATGGCGTTTATGGTTTTGTTTAATACACAATTTATTCGTTCGCAATTTCCTTTAAAGTTCAGTTATTTGGCTTGAATTGAACTATTTAAGCTGTCTTTATTACAATGACGATTGTGTATTGGGTTACTCCTCAGTTTTAACAAAAAAAGAGAATGAGTTATTGAGATTTTTTATGATAGTGTTCCATTTTTAATATTTTGATGAGAACTTATCGTTTCATAATCGGTGTACGTCGCTCCTTTTCTCACCAAGGAAGCTCTTCTTACTCGGTGAAAAGGAAAAAACAAGTGCTTTTTGAGCTGTTTTTTTCTATTTGATATCAAAAAACGGATAAGAAAGGAGTAGTAAAATGATAGTTTATATATCCAAATAGTGTTTATTAGTAGATAAAATATCTAGATGTGAATCATACTGATCGATAAAGTTGTTTAGTGTTGGAAATACGTATTTCTGTATTAGCAAATGCCTTCATTTTTTCTTTTTCCCTTATAAGCTGATATTAAATACAGCTCTTTTTATAATTTGAATGTCCCTTTTTTAAAAAAGGTATATCTTTAGTATTGAGTGATATGAAGAAGGTGAAAAAATGTAGTAAAAAGTGAGGAGTAATCAATTGTCTATTCGTCATAGTAATAGAACTGTTTTAGAGAGATGAATTGAAGAATTCTGATTCGTCGTCTAAAACGCAATATAAAGCAGCTTTATTTTATGAAAAGTCAACAAAAACAAGAATTGGATGGAATAATCGATAAAATCATCGGTTATTTTAGATTTCATGACCGTAAAGAACGGGATGATGAGACGGATATGTGGGAACGAATCAACCGTGAAATAAGACAACAGGAGAAGAAAACACGAGTAAGAGAATATATAAAAAGATTTTTAATACCTGTATCGGTAGCTGCTTGTTTGTTGTTGGCATATGTGATAGGTAAAGGAGAGTTTTCGGATAACAGTTGGACTTTGGATGCCTATGTAGGCCAGTTGGCAGATGTAGCGGAAGCAAGTGGTCAAGTACAATTATTGCTTTCAGACAAGCGGAAAGTACAGATAGATAAGGACACAGTCGGTAATGTTTACCCTTCTAATGGAAAGATTCAAATAGAGCAGGAAGAACATACTGTTAGTGAAACGAGTGAAAATACAGATGAGGCAAAAGGGTTTAATCAAATTATTGTTCCTAAAGGGAAATATAGTCAATTAACGCTTTCGGACGGAACACGGATGCATGTCAATTCCGGTACACGGGTAGTGTATCCGAGAGTCTTTGCCGATAACCGAAGAGAAATATATGTAGAAGGAGAAATTTATCTGGATGTAACTCCTGATAAAAGTAGACCATTTGTAGTAAAGACACATCAATTTAATGTAGAAGTATTGGGAACTTCCTTTAATGTCAATGCTTATAAAGGAAAAAAACAGTCAGAAGTAGTTTTGGTGGAAGGCTCTGTGAGGCTTAGCGACAAATATCAAAAAGAAGTTTTGATGAAGCCTGATAACCTGGTTGTTGTAAGTGAAGGACGTGCTAGCCGGATTAAGCGCGTGCGTGCAAAAGACTATACGGCTTGGATTAATGGTTTGCTTATCTTGCACAACGAACCATTGATGAGTGTGTTCGAGAGGCTGAACCGTTTCTATGATATCCCCATTGTTGTAGCACCCGCTATACAAACTGAAATTGTAGATGGAAAGTTGGATTTACGTTTATCCTTGTCCGAACTGGTTAGGATGATTTCAGTAGTGGTGCCGATTGATTGTCAGATAATTGATGGAACCTATTATATAAGTCCGAAGCGACAGCAATAAAAAACGGATGGTACCGCAAATACCATCCGAATTGAAAAAAGGGATAATAACCAATAACCGATGATTAAAATCCTTAATAATACAAATTTATGGATAATCTATTAACTTGCAATGCGGATTGTAATAAAAAGACAGAGGGTGGGTAGCTTTAAGTTTTTTTATAAAAGACTAAGGAAGAATGCGCTAGTTGATAGAAAAAAGCTACATTTGTAAACCTTATCATTAATTGCAAGCTATTTAAAAGACACATGACGGATATCGAGCTATGGACACGAATACTGAAAGGTGATAAAGTTGCTTTTGAGGAACTATATCATCGTTATTATTCTTCTTTGTTTGGGTATGCTCTTCGTCTGAACTTTGATGAAGAAACAATTAAAGATTGTTTGCAGGATATGTTTGTTAAAATATACGTAAGTCATTCTTCTCTTCCTACCTTATCTTATGTGAAGTCTTATCTATATCGTACTTTATTAAATGCTCTGTTAGATTCCTCCAAAGCTGCCCGTAACCGTAGCTTGCCATTGGATGAGTACGTTGATATTCCTATCGACGACACAGGCTTGATGCAGATTTTTGAGACAAATGATTCTGACCTAAAGAAGGTCCAATTATTGAAAAAGGGTTTTCAGCAACTGT
>ERZ773241.2474-NODE-2474-length-14788-cov-7.392927_pt1 | contig 14788 bp, 14 predicted proteins | sample MGYA00580989_ERZ773241 | MGnify/ENA primary metagenome ERZ773241 (study PRJEB29015, sample SAMEA2737804) | human gut metagenome | biome: human gut; feature: human-associated habitat; material: faeces | place: China | collected 2012 ... | reverse complement strand
GAGAGCACCACCATCTACCGCAGCGGCACCCCCACCGTGGCGCTGGCCTGTTCGCTGGCGCTGGCGCTGGAAAAGGCAGTGAGCGAGCTGCCCGCCCGGGTGGAGCACATCCGCGCCCTGAACGCCCGCCTGCGCACCGGGCTTGCCCAATACCCCAAGGTGCGCATCAACAGCCCGGACACCGCCGTGCCGCAGATTTTAAACCTGAGCGTACAGAACGTGAAGGGCACCGTGTTCCAGCGGGAGCTGGATGCCAGGGGCGTATGCATCTCGGTCAAATCGGCCTGCTCTTCGGACGGCCTGCCCTCCCGCGCCGTGTTTGCCGTGAGCCATGACCGGCGCAACGCGCTGTCCTCGTGGCGCATCAGCCTGAGCCACCTGACCACGGAACAGGAGATCACTGATTTTATGCAGGCGTTCGATGCCTGTTACAACGCCCTGACGCAATAAAAAGGAGTATTATGAAGCAAGATCCCCCCGCCGACCAGCAGCGAGGGGATCTTTTTTACTGTTTTTGAATGCCGAACAGTCTGCGCAGAATGCCGCGCAGCGCCTTGGGGCTTCGGATCACAACTACCTGCATATGCTCCCCGCCTTTCCGTTTTCTGGCCCATCCTATGCAGGCAGGGGCCGGAACGTTCCGGCAAGGGCAGCAGCGCTCAGTCTGCGATGGTCTCCACCACCACCAGCGCACCGCTGCGGGTGGAGATGGTGATGCAGTCCGACCCGGCAGCGTACTCGTTGCTGACGCCCAGCGGGTAGCTGGCGGTCAGTTCCGCATCGGTCAGCTCATAGTAGGAGCCGCGCTCGCACACGCCCTGCGCCCTGCCCTCCATCGGGAAGGCCGAGAAGAAGAAGTACTTCTCCTTCGGGTAGCAGCGGGTCTCGCCGGGCATCACGTAGGTGATGCGGCTGCGCTCATCCAGCAGGGTGGTGCGCACACCGCGCTGTTCCAGCCCAAGGCCGGTGCACAGGTTTGCAAGGGTGTGCTCCACCCGTCTGCCGCCAAGGCCGCCCAGCAGCAGCACCTCGTCAAAGCCCTTTTCCGAGACCAGCTTTGCGGCATACTCGGTGTCGGTATCGTCCTTCACATGGGGCAGCACGATGATATCGTCGTCCTGCTGTTCCGGGCAGGGGGCGGTGTCAAAGTCACCCACGATGATGTTGGGTCTACGCCCCAGAGGTGCGCAGTTGCGGTAGCCTGCATCACAGGCAATGATAAAGTCGTCCGGCCGCAGGGCCTCTGCCAGCTCCGGAGAAACCGGGCAGGCCGAAATGATCACACAGCGTGACATGAATCTCTTCCTTATCCTTTATACTTTCGGGCGCTGCCAATCCTTCACGTCCTTGACTTCCTCGTACATGGCGCAGTAGCTGTCGTACCGGGTCTGGGAGAGCCTGCCCTCGGCCAGTGCGGCGCGCACGGCACAGCCTTTTTCGCTGCGGTGGGAGCAGCCGGTGAACTGGCACTGGCCCAGATAAGGCCCGAACTCCGGGAACGCATGCTCCAGATTTTCCTTGGGGATGAACCCGGCGCGGTTCGCTTCCAGACTGGCAAAGCCCGGCGTATCCGCAATGCGCCCGCCAAAGGCTTCAAAGATCGTCACCTCACGGGTGGTGTGGCGGCCGCGGCCCAGCTTCTGGCTGATGGCACTGGTCTCGCGCTCTGCTTCCGGCAGCAGATGGTTCAAAAGGGTGGATTTTCCCACGCCGGAGTTGCCGCAGAACGCACACAGCCTGCCGCTGATCCACTGCTTCACCTCGTCCAGCCCGCCGCCGGTCTCGTAATCGATGCGGATGAACGGCAGGGTCGATTTTTCGTAGGCCTTACGCAGGAATTCCGCCTCGGCCAAGTCGCCCTTGGTGCACACGATCACCGGCTGCACGCCCTTGTCCACCGCAATGGCGGCAAGCTTATCCAGCACCAGCGTGCTGGGCGTGGGCTGGGTGGTGCTGGCCACAAGGAACAGCACATCCAGATTTGCCACCGGAGGCCGCACGAACACATTTTTGCGCGGTGCGATCTCGGCAATGACGGCTGCACCGTTCTCGGTCTCCAGCGTCACCTCATCGCCCGCCACCGGCGTGATCTTCTGTTTGCGGAAAATGCCGCGGGGCTTGCACTCCACAATGCCCTCCGGCGTTTTTACATAGTAAAAGCCGCCGATGCCCTTTGTGATATATCCCTTCATGCACGCCTCCGTCAGCTCAGCAGCGAGGACCACCAGTCGGTCAGCGGTTTCTGCGAAGGGTCGCCGCTGCCCGCTGTGCCCTGTTCGGTGCCGGTCTCGGTGCTGGAAGAAGAGGAGCTGCTGCCAAACAGGCCGCTCCACCAGTCGCCGCCGGTGGTGCTGTCGCTGGGTGCTTCCGGTTCCGGTGCAGGCTCCGGCCCTGCGCTTACCACAATGTTCACGCGGCCGTTCAGCTTTGTGGTAGAGCCTGCCGCCGGGTTCTGACTGATGACAGTGCCCACCGGCTGGTCGCTGTACTGCTCGGTCTGGCTGCCAAGGCCCAGATGGTTCTGCACCAGCAGGGTGCGGGCATCAGCGGTGCTCATGCCGGTCAGCGAGGGCACCTTGGTGGTGGTTGCCACCTGCGGGCGGCTGATATACATCACCACAGTGCTGCCTGCAGCCACCTGACTGCCCGCCGCCGGGTCGGTGCGGATCACCGCGCCGGATGCCACAGAGGTATCCACAGCCTGCGTTACCAGCACCGAGACACCCAGCTCCTTGAGCTGCTGCTCTGCATCGGCCTGCACATAGTTGGTCAGGTCCGGCACGGTAACGTACTGGGTGCCAAGGCTCACAGTCAGGGTCACATTCTGGCCCTCGCGCACCGTGCGGCCGGACACCGGCGACTGCTTATAGATATAGCCCGCCGCATAGTTACTGTTGTACTCCTGCTCCCAGGTAACGCTGATCTGGCCGGAGACCACCTGCTCGGTGGCAGCAGCCTCGTCCTGCGTCATGCCGATATAATCGCCCAGCGTGATATCGGCCTTGTTGTTCATCAGGTTGGAGGAATCGTTCAGGATCATCCAGCACAGCGCAAGGCACGCCAGTGCAAATGCAATGGTAACGCCGAACAGTGCCGGCAGGAAGATGGTGCGCTTTTTCTTGCGCGGTGCGGCCTTTTTGCCGCGGGGCGCAGGCTTTTCGGCCTGACGGTTTGCACGGTTCTGGTTCATGGTACGTTTCACCACCTTTTCGGGAGCATCTTCTGTAATATACTTGTACTCGAACATCACGGAGGGGTTGTGCACGTAGGTGTCCAGCGCATCCAGCATTTCGCGGGCGGATGCGTAGCGGTTCTGCGGCAGCTTTGCCATGGCCTTTTCGGTGATCTCCACCAGTGCATTCGGCACCTCCGGCGCGATCTCGTGCAAAGACTTCGGCTGATCGGAGATCTGCTTGATGGCAACTTCCACCATGTCGTCTGCATCAAAGGGCAGATGACCGCTGAGCATCTCGTACATCATCACGCCCACCGAGTAGATATCGCTGGTGCAGTCGGTCTCATCGCCCTTGGCCTGCTCCGGGCTGATATAGTGCACGCTGCCCATGGCCTTGCCGCTCAGCAGCTGGTTCTCGGCACGGGAGATGCGCGCAATGCCAAAATCCATCATGCGCAGCTGGCCGTTGTCCAAAAGCATGATGTTCTGGGGCTTGATGTCCCGGTGCACCACACCGTTGGCGTGGGCATGTTCCAGCGCCTTTAAGATCTGGGAGATGAAGTGCACGGTCTCCCGGTTGGTCAGCCTGCCGCCGCGCTGGTTAAGGTACTCGCGCAATGTCATGCCGTCCACATATTCCATCACGATATACTGCAGATCATCATTCACCGATACATCGTACACTTTTACGATGTTGGGGTGGTTCAGCAGCGAGATGGCCTTGGATTCATTTTTAAAGCGGCGCACAAGGTCCGGGTCGTGCATATACTCCTGCCGCAGCACCTTTACCGCCACCACGGTACCGGCAGGCACCGGGCCGTTGTGCCCCAGCATGACCGCCTTGTAGACGTTTGCCATGCCGCCGGAACCGATCAGCTCCCGCACCTCATACAGGCCGTCCAGCTTTTTGCCGATCAGGTTGTCCATCAGCGCACCTCCTCCACACACAGCAGCAGCGCGGTGATGTTATCCGGGCCGCCGTTCTCGTTGGCCGTGCGGATCAGAAGGTCCGGCAGGTCGTAGAACCTGCCGGTGCGCAGCAGCTGTTCCAGCTGTTCTCTGGGCACGGCATTGGTCAGGCCGTCCGAGCACAGCAGCAGGATATCCCCTTTCTGCAGCGGTGCGGTGGTGAACTCCGAGTCCAGCCGGTAGTCCACGCCCAGCGCCTTGGTGATGATGTTCTTCTGAGGGTGGTGCTCGGCTTCCTCCACGGTAATGGTGCCGCAGTCCACCAGCTCCTGCACATAGGAGTGGTCGTGGGTGAGCTGGGTCAGTTTACCGCCCCGGCAGAGGTAGGCGCGGGAATCGCCCGCGTGGCAGAGGGTGGCTTCCCCGCCCCGCACCAGGGCGCAGACCGCCGTGGTTCCCATACCGGCCAGCGATTCCTCGTGGGCGGCTTTGTTGAACACATAGCGGTTGGCGCTGATGAGGGCCTTTTTCAAAAAAGCTCCCTCCTGCCCTGCTCCGCACTGGGCGTACTGCTCCTGAAACACCTGCTCGATGACATTGCAGGCCCCCTGTGAGGCCTCGCGGCCGCCTTTGGCACCGCCCATGCCATCACACACCAGTGCCCAGACAGCACCGCCAGGCAGCTCCCCGGCACGGTAATCATCCTGATTTTCCTGCCGGACGCGGCCCACATCCGTTTTTCCTGCTAGTTTCATAGGCTTCTCCTCTTGCGATTTACGCCTTACCATTCATTTCGTCCCGGCGCAGCTGGCCGCAGGCGGCGCTGATCTCGCTGCCAAGACGGCGGCGTACCGTGGCGTTGACCCCCAGGCTCTCCAGCTTTTTCTGGAAGCGCTGGACATTGGCGGCATCGGTAGCCGAGTAGGGGCTTCCGTCCACCGGGTTGATGGGAATGAGGTTCACATGAGCACCCATGCCCCGGATGAGGTCGGCCAGCTGTCTGGCACAGGCATCGGAATCATTGACACCGCGCACCATCGAATACTCAAAGCTGACCCGGCGGCCCGTGGTCTCCTGATAGCGGCGGACGGCGGGCATCAGCACCTCCACGGGGTAGGCATCATTGACCGGCATCATGCCGCTGCGGATCTCGTTGTTGGGGGCGTGCAGGGAGACCGAAAGGGTCAGCTGCAGCTTTTTTTCGGCCAGCTGGTCGATTTTGGGCACCAGACCGCAGGTGGAAAGGCTGATGTTGCGCATTCCGATGTTCACGCCCTCCGGGGAGGAGATGTTCTCAAGGAAGCGCATGACCTCGTCAAAATTATCCAGCGGTTCCCCGATGCCCATGAGGACGATGTGGGAGATGCGCTCCCCGATGTCCTTCTGGGCGGTATAGATCTCAGAGCAGATCTCACCGGCTTCCAGGTTGCGCACCCGGCCTGCCTGGGTGGAGGCGCAGAAGCGGCAGCCCATCCGGCAGCCCACCTGCGTGGAGACGCAGACCGTGTTGCCGTAGTGGTAGCGCATGACAACGGTCTCGATGCAGTTGCCGTCGGCCATCCGCAGCAGATATTTCACGGTGCCGTCCTTGGCTTCCTGCCGGCGCTCGATCTTGGGGGCAGCAATGTAAAACTGCTCTTCCAGCTTTGCCAGCAGGGTCTTGGGCTGGTCGGTCATGGCAGAAAACTCGGTGACCAGCTTCTGGTGCACCCAGTGGAAGATCTGCTTTGCCCGGAAGCCCGGCTGACCCATGGCTTTCAGCGCAGCGGTCAGCTCGGCCAGCGTCAGGGAAGAGATACAGCGTTTTTGTTCCATGGTATTCTCCTATGAATCAATACGAACCGGACGGCGGGTTCATTGCGTTTTCTGCATGGCGCAGAGGAAAAAGCCGTCCATCCCGGTGCGGGTGGGCACCGAGAGCGCCCCGTGCTCCCCCACTGTCATTCCGTCAGGGAACGCCACAGCGGGCCGGACCACCCGGAACTCCGGGTGGCGGACAAGGAACGCCGCCACCTGCTCTTCGTTCTCGGCGGGGTCGATGGTACAGGTGGAGTAAACCAACCGCCCGCCCGCTTTCAGCAGAGCAGCTGCTGTGTCCAGAATGGACGACTGGGTGGCCAATAATTCATCGTGGCGTGCTTTTTCCAGCGTCTTATAGCGGATATCCGGCTTTTTTGCCAGAATGCCCAGGCCGCTGCAGGGGGCATCCACCAGAATGCGGTCTGCGGCGGGCAGCTTTGGGTTGGGGCGGGTGGCATCATTGCAGAGAGCGGTGACATGGGAAAAGCCCATCCGTTCCACAGCGCTCCGGATGAGCCCGACCCGGTGCTCTGCCACATCGCAGCTGTACAGTGCGCCCTGTCCCTGCATCTCCTCGGCCAGCAGCAGCGTTTTGCCGCCGGGTGCCGCGCAGAGGTCGATCACGGTATCGCCGGGCTTTGCCTCCACACAGAGGGCTGCCAGCTGGCTGGCCTGCCCCTCCACATGGAAACAGCCCTCCTTGAAGAGCGGGTGCTCTGCCGGGCTGCCCTCGAACTTTGCCAGCACACTGCCGGGCACAAGGCCGGGCTGCGCACTCTTCACGCCGCTTTCCAGCAGCTTTTTGCAGAGGGACTCGGCATCCGTTTTCAGGCAGTTAGCCCGCAGGCTGGTGCAGCCGCCGTCGGCGGTGTGGGTCAGGATGCCCAGCGCTTCCTCGGGGTAATGGGTGCGCAGGAACTCTGCCACATCCTGCCCCGCAGAGCCCAGCACCATGAGGCGCTGGGTCTCGTTCCGGAAGCGGGCAGTTTCCAGATCATAATTGCAGGCCTTGCGCAGGACGGCATTGACCAGCCCGGACGCACTCGCCTTTTTAAAGGTGCGGGTCAGCTTGACAGCCTCGTTCACCGCCGCCGACACCGGCACCTGCATATAGCGGGCCTGTGCCAGCGCGGCCCGCAGGATCTCGCGCACCTGCGGGTCCAGCCTGGCAAGGCCCTTGGGCAGGAACTGTTCCAGAATGAAATCCAGCGTGCCCTGATGTTCCAGCACGGTGTAGAAGATGGCACCGGCAAAGGCCTTATCCCGGCCCTCCAGTTTCTGGCGGCGGAGTTCGGCATCCAGCACAAGGTTTGAGAAGCCGTCCTGCTCCTGCCGGACCAGTGCAGCCACTGCCGCTGCCCGCGGATTGGCCGCCATCAGAGGGTATCCCCCGCTTTGAGACGCAGACCGGCCGCAAAGGAGGTGCCATCCATCGGCTTTTTGCCCTCAGGCACCACATGAAGCAGCTGGACTGCACCATCGGCACAGGCCACCGTCAGGGGCTTTGTGGAAAGTACCGTGCCGGGAGCCTCACCGTTGGAAGCGGCCACGCGGCACTCGGTCACCTTGACCTTTTTGCCGCCTGCGGTCACGAACCAGGCCATGGGCCAGGGGTTCATGCCGCGCACCCAGTTGTGGATGTGCGCAGCAGTATCGGTCAGCCTGAACTCCGCCAGCTCCTTGTCCAGCATGGGGGCCAGGGTGGCGTTCTCATGCTGCTGGGGCTGGGGCCTGAGGGTGCCAGCTTCCAGGGCGGGCACTGCCTCGCAGAGGACACGGGCACCCACGGCGGTGACCCGGTCGAACAGCTCGCCGCTGGTCTCCTCCGGGCCGATGGCGATCTTCTCGCAGACCAGCACATCGCCGGTGTCCAGCCCCTCGTCCATCTGCATGATGGAAACGCCGGTCTCGGTGTCGCCGTTCAGAACAGCCCACTGCACGGGGGCGCTGCCGCGGTACTTGGGCAGCAGGGACACATGCAGGTTGATGCAGCCATACTTCGGAGCTTCCAGCACGGACTTGGGCAGGATGCAGCCGTAGGCCACCACCACGATGAGGTCAGGGGCCAGCGCCCGGATGTTGGCATCCTCGCTGCCGTCCCGCAGGGTGCGGGGCTGGAACACGGGAGTCCCATGCTCCAGAGCAACTTCCTTGACCGGGGGCGCGGTGAGCACCTGCTTGCGGCCCACCGGCTTATCCCGCCGGGTGTACACGCCGCAGATCTCGTGATCGGCGGCATACAGGGCCTTCAGGCACTCTGCGGCGATATCCGGGGTTCCCATGAACAGAATGCGCATCAGTTGTTTCCTTTCGCTTCACGGGCAGCCTTTTTGCCCTCCTCGGTGTCCTCGTAGAAATACTCGCTGGACTCCATGATGGTAATGCCGTCCAGATGGTCATTCTCGTGCTGGATGCAGCGGGCCAGCAGGTCCTCGGCCTCCAGCTCGAACCAGTTGCCGTTGCGGTCCTGCGCGCGCACCTTGACGGCAGCGGGACGGGTCACAGCACCGTTGTGGCCGGGGAAGGACAGGCAGCCCTCGTAGGCGGTCTCCTCCTCCTCAGAAACAGCCAGGATCTCGGGGTTGACGAAATCGATGAACTTGTACTCATAATTCTCGGGGATCTCCTCGGGGGCATCGGTGGTGTCCCACACCACGAACAGGCGGCGCAGCATCCCCACCTGAGGGCCTGCCAGACCCACGCCGTCGGCGGCGATCATCGTCTCCCGCATGTCATCCAGCAGGGTGGCAAGGCGGTCGTCAAAGTTGGTCACGGGGCGGCAGACCTTGTTCAGGATGGGGTCGCCCTCTTTTACGATATTGCGGATAGCCATAGTGGTACCTCCAAAATTTGTTGTGTTGTATCAGATATCCCCGTCCGAGTGCAGATCGACCACAACGGTGGCCTTGCCGGGCAGTTTTTCCTGCTCGTAGAGGGTCAGCGTTTCCCGGATGAGGTCCCGGAAACGGCGGTCGTTGCGGCACTTGACGGTGAGTTTATAGCGGTAGGAATCGTTGATCTTTTCAATGCTGCCGGGGGTGGGGCCCAGCACCCGCAGGGGCAGGTCGGGCTGTTTGGCTGCCTGTCGGCCCAGCAGGGCCGCAAAGCGGGCGGAAGCCCGGGCCACCTCGCTCTCCTTTGGCCCGGCAAAACCCACAACGCAGAGCCCGCAGAAGGGCGGATAAAGCCCCAGCTTCCGGTAGGCGATCTCCTGCTCGAAGAACGCGTCGTAGTCCTGCGCGGCGGCAAGGTTGAGCACCGGGTTGTCCGGGTCGGTGGTCTGGATGATGGCAAAGCCGGGGTCTTTTGCCCGGCCGCTCCGGCCCACCACCTGCGTGACGAGGCTGAACACGGTCTCATAGGCCCGGAAGCCCTGGGCGAACAGGAGCGAATCGATGCCCAGCACGCCCACCAGCGTCACATCCTCGAAATCCAGCCCCTTGGCCACCATCTGGGTGCCCACCATAATGTCATATTCATGCCGGGCAAACTTTGCCAACAGCTTTTCGTGGGCATCCTTGGCGGCGGTGGTATCCTGATCCATCCGCAGGATGCGGGCCTCCGGAAAGAGCTTTGCCAGCTCCTCCTCGGCCTTCTGAGTGCCAAAACCCCGGTACTGCAGTTTGCCGCCGCAGGCGGGGCATCTGGCAGGGGGCGGGTCCAGCTGGCTGCCGCAGTAATGGCAGAGCAGCTTGTGGGCCGATTTGTGGTAGACCATGGGCACGCTGCACTTCTGGCATTTGAGCACCTCGCGGCAATCCTCGCACTGGGCCACGGTCTGGTAGCCCCGGCGGTTGAGCAGCAGAATGGTCTGCTTGCCTGCCTCAAGGTTGCGCCGGATGGCATCCTCCATGGCAAGGCTGATCTCCCGGGGGTTGCCGGAGGCAAGCTCGGCCCGCATATCCACGATCTGGACTTTGGGCAGCGGGTTGCCGCCGTAGCGTTTGGTCAGGCACACCAGCTGGGTGCGGCCATGCTGGGCGGCATAATAGCTCTCGGTGCTGGGGGTGGCGCTGGCCAGCAGGAGCAGGGCCCCGTTCTCCGCCGCGCGCTGCCGGGCCACCTCGTGGGCCGAGTAGCGGGGCGCAGATTCGGAGCGGTAGGTGTGCTCCTGCTCCTCATCAATGATGACAAGGCCGATGTTTTCCAGCGGGGAGAAGATCGCGCTGCGGGTGCCCACCACGATATCCGCGCCGCCGTCCTGGATCATCTGCCATTGGAGCAGGCGCTCGGTGTGGTTGAGGGCGGAATGCTGCACGGCCACCCGCTTACCGAATTGGCTTTTCAGCCGCAGGATCATCTGGGGGGTCAGGCTGATCTCAGGCACCAGCACCAGCGCCCGGCGGCCCATCTGCAGACAGTGCTCGATGAGCTTCAGGAACACCAGCGTTTTTCCGCTGCCGGTCACGCCGTAGAGCAAGGCCGAGTGCGGGGCAGCATCCTCCAGCCCGGGCAGCAGCGCATTATAGGCGGCCTGCTGCTCCTCCGTAAGAAGGATGGGCTCGTTTTTCAGCGGGATGGAAGAATACAGGTCGATGGATTTGTTCACCTTGCTGCATTCCAGCACGCCCTTGGCGCAGAGGTTGTCCAGCACCGCCCGGCTGATGCCCTTTTCCTCCAATGCAGACAGGGTGCGCTCACCCCCGGCCAGCAGGGCCACTGCGGCCAGCTGCTTGGCGGTCGGCCTGGGCTTTGGGGGCAGCGTGCCCACCAGCTTGTAGGCATTTTCCGTGTGGCGGACGAGCTGCTTTTGAAGCACCGGGGTCACGCCGTCCTCCGCCACGGTGGGCTTGTACTGCGCACCGTAGGGAATGACCGCCTTGACGGCCTCGTAATAAGTGCAGAAGGTGCGCTCCTTCAAAAAATGCACCAGCCGCAGCAGCTCCGGGGTGAGGCAGGCAGAGGCCGGGGCAACATCGAACAGGAACTTGAGCTTTGCGCTCTCCGGTTCGGCATCGCAGGCCAGCACCACACCCATCCGGGCACGGCTCCCCCGCCCGAAGGGCACCAGCACCATGCTGCCCAGCCGGACAGTATCCTGCTGGTCGGGCATGACGGCATAGGTATAGAGTTTGTCGAAATGAAAGGTCGCGTTGCTCACTGCAACGCCTACCGTTTTTGGCATTCAGGCAGCTCCTTCAAAGCGATTTAGCGGGTCAGGCCCGCACGCTGGCAGATGACATCATAGAGCCTTGCAGCGCAGGCATCCACCTCGTCGTTGACCAGCCTGAGGGTGAATTTATCCTGCTGGGCCAGCTCATTGCGGGCGATCTCCAGGCGCTCCCGGATGCTCTCCTCGGTCTCGGTGCCGCGGCCGCGCAGGCGGCGCTCCAGCTCCTGGGTGGAGGGGGGCAGCAGGAAGATGGTGGTGGCACCGGGATACATGCGGCGGATATTGGCCGCGCCATGCACATCGATGACCATGACCACCAGCTTGCCCGCGTTCAGCCGCTTGTTGACCTCTTCCTTCAGGGTACCGTAGTAGTTGCCGTTGAAGAAGTTGTGTTCCACGACCTCATCCTGATCGATGAGCTGCTGGAACTGCTCCTTGGTGCGGTAGTAGTAGTCTACCCCTTCCTGCTCCCCGGGGCGGGGGGAACGGGTGGTGGCAGAAACCGTTTTTTCGATCTCGGGGTGGGCCTTGCGCAAAGCGCTGACCACACTGTCCTTTCCGGTACCGGCGGCACCGGAAACGACAAACAGATATTTTTCATTTTCCATGGTCTTACTGCTCCTCTTCTGTCACTGTTTTGCCCTCGGCCTGACCGGCGGCACGGCTGGCCACCGTTTCGGGCTGAAGGGCTGAAAGGACAACGTGGTCGGAGTCCATGATGAGGACGGCGCGGGTGCTGCGGCCATAGGACGCATCAATGAGCATCCCCCGCTCCCGCGCTTCCTTGACCAGACGCTTGACCGGGGCAGAATCGGGGCTGACCACAGCCACCACCCGGCCCGCGCTGACCAGATTGCCAAAGCCGATGTTGATCAGTTTCATCTTTTCCTCCGAACCATCTGAATCTCAGGGTTTACTCCAGATTCTGGATCTGCTCGCGGATCTTCTCGATCTCCGCCTTCATATCCACCACGATGCGGGTGATATCCAGATCCTGACACTTGGAGCCAATGGTGTTGGTCTCACGGTTCAGCTCCTGGGTCAGGAAATCCAGCTTGCGGCCCACGGGCTCATCCAGCTCCAGAATGGAGCGGTACTGGGCAATGTGGCTGCGCAGGCGGACGGTCTCCTCATCCACGGCGGTCTTGTCGCCAAAGATGGCGGCCTCGGTCAGGACACGGGCATCATCGATGTTCCGGTCCTCCAGAATAACCTTGAGCTTTTCATACAGGCGGTTGGTGTAGTTCTCCACCCGGCCGGCGCTTAGGGTCTCCACCCGGCCCACGCATTCCTCCAGAAAGCGCAGGCGGTTCTCCACGTCAGCCTTCATCTTGGCACCCTCAGCGGCGCGCATCTCCACAAAGCGGTCCAGTGCCTGGGCGGTGACAGCGGAAACATCCTCCCACAGCTGTTCCTCATCCACATCGGCGTGGCGGGTGGTCAGCACATCGGGAAAACGGGCGATCATCCCGGCGGTCACATCGTTCTTGACCTCCAGCGCCTCAGACAGGTCCCGCAGGGCCTGCCGGTAGCTCTTGGCCAGCTCCTGATTCACAGCCACCACGGTATCGGCGGCATCCACGTTCTGCACCGTCAGGCTCAGTTCTACCTTGCCGCGGGTCACCCGCTCGTTCAGCTGCTTTTTCAGGCGGCTGTCCAGATAGCTGCAGGTGCGGGGCATCCGGGAAGAATACTCAAAATACCGGGAGTTGACACTGCGCAGCTCCACCGTGATCTCACGGCCATTGCGCACAGCAGTTCCCCGGCCAAAACCGGTCATGCTCAAAATCATGCTTTTTTCCTCGTATTCCAAAGGGTTTTCTGCGGACATTCTTCGTATATGTATCCGCTTTGGGGCACACAGACCCATGTTACGATACATATACTATATATTTTACTCTGCCGCCCCTTTTTTTGCAAGCAATGCGGAGAAAAAAACTATTTTTGCTCCCTTGACAAAGGGCAGGAACAGCGCTATACTATGCATCGTGAACAGCGTTCATGTTGAGGAGGTGGTCATACGAATCCGATGGCAACGTCCAAAGAGGAGATCCTGAAAACGAGCCGGGTCCTCATCCAGCAGAATGGATGGGAAGCGGTCAACATCCGTGCAGTGGCAGCAGCCTGCGGGGTATCCGTGGGATGCATCTACAACTACTTCGGTTCCAAGACCGAACTGGTGAGCGCGGCGGTGGAAAGCATCTGGAGCGATATCTTTCGTCACCCGGACGACCCGGCGGTGTTTGAGGATACCCTCTCCTGCATCCGCTGGATGTACCGGCAGATGGAGTACGGCTCTGAGCAGTACCCCGGTTTCTTCACCCACCACGCGCTTGGCTTTGTGCGGCAGGATACCGCCGATGGCAAGCAGCAGATGCGGCAGACCTGGCAGCACATTCTGGATGCGCTGACCATGGTGCTGACCAGGGACAAAAAGATCCGGCCAGACGCATTTACTGAGGAGTTCACCCGCCAGAAATTTGCGGGCATCCTGTTCTCCCTCATGCTTTCTGCCGTGGTGCAGCAGGATTTTGACCCCACAGCGGTATTGGAGATCATCCGCAGGACCATTTATGAAGTGTAAAAAACATCCCACAGTCTTGTGGGAGTTTTTTACGGCCAAAAGTGAACATCGTTCATATTGATTACTGCGGGACATCTCCCCCAGCATTCCACCCACGGCAGGCTGCATTTTTCAGGCGCAGCCTGCACATCACAACGATGCAGTCCGGCCGGCAATCGCTGACCGGATCGCGATAGAGCAGCAGACCAACCATAAAGGAGCAACATTTTTATGAGAGCAATCATTGAGACCGTTTTCGACATCTTCTATCTGGTCACCGTGCTGACCGTGGGCATCCGCATGATCCGCGGCAGCAAGGCTGGCACCCAGTTCCGCCTGTTCGGCCTGATGGCCGTGGTGCTGGGTGCAGGTGACTCCTTCCATCTGGTGCCCCGTGCCCTGGCACTGTGCACCACCGGCCTGGAGAACTACGCTGTGCCTCTGGGTCTGGGCAAGTGGATCACCTCCGTGACCATGACCGTGTTCTATGTACTGCTGTATTACGTCTGGCGCAAGCGCTACCAGATCGAGGGCCAGAAGGATCTGACCATTGCCGTGTACGCCCTTTCTGCCGTGCGCATCGTGCTGTGCATGATGCCGCAGAACCAGTGGCTGACCAACCACACCCCGCTGACCTGGGGCATCCTGCGCAACATCCCCTTTGCACTGCTGGGCCTACTGATCATCGTGCTGTTCTACCGCAGTGCCAGGGAACACAAGGATCAGGCTTTCCGCTGGATGTGGCTGACCATCGTGCTGAGCTTCGGTTTCTATCTCCCGGTGGTGCTGTGGGCAGATGTCAACCCCATGATCGGTATGCTGATGATCCCCAAGACCTGCGCCTATGTCTGGACCGTGCTGATCGGCTACAACGCCATGAAGGCTGAGAATGGCAAGAACAACTGAGACCTGCCGGAGCGAAAAATATAAAAACAAAAAGAAGGGGCTGCTGCATCAAATGGTGCAGCAGCCCCTTCTGGTATTATGATTTAGACAGGGTGAGACTGATTGGTGTAATCAGCGTGGTCAGCGTCCACGCCCTGCTTCTTGGCATTGCGCTTCTCGAAGAACTTGGGTGCGACCTGCGGGAACATTGCGTAGGTCAGAACATCCTCTTCCTGCGTTGCCCACTTTGCAGCCTCAGCCTTCAGCTTGTCCATCTCGGGAGCCAGGGTGTCGGCAAAGCGGCAGGTGATGGGCTGCTCGTCGCCCAGGATCTTCTTGGTGA
>ERZ773241.2458-NODE-2458-length-14841-cov-3.871906_pt1 | contig 14841 bp, 11 predicted proteins | sample MGYA00580989_ERZ773241 | MGnify/ENA primary metagenome ERZ773241 (study PRJEB29015, sample SAMEA2737804) | human gut metagenome | biome: human gut; feature: human-associated habitat; material: faeces | place: China | collected 2012 ... | reverse complement strand
ACATGGACGATGGTATCCAGCGTGGACGCCATCCCACGCAGCTGGGCTCGCTGCTTGCTTGTCAGTTCCATATCAGTGATTCTCCATATATTCTTTCAGTTTTTCCCCAAAGGCCCGCAGGGCCACGCCCCGATGACTGATGGCGTTCTTCTCCTCCGGCGTCAGCTGGCCGAAGGTCTTTCTCAGCTCCGGCACGAAGAACACCGGGTCATAGCCAAAGCCGTTCTCCCCCTGCGGGGCATAGGCGATGGTGCCGTGGCAGTCGCCCTCGGCCTCCAGCACATTCCCGTTGGGGAAGCAGCAAACCACCGACGTGTGGAAGTGGGCGGCACGGGTCCCGGCTCCCCGGAGATTCTCCAGCAGCAGCCGATAGCGGGCCACATCGTCGTCCAAGCCGCCATAGCGAGCGGAGTACACACCGGGGGCGCCGTTGAGGGCGTCCACGCACAGGCCGGAGTCGTCGGCAATGGCGGGCAGGCCGCTGGCCTGCATGACGGCCTCGGCCTTGATGCGGGCGTTTTCCGTGAAGGTGGTGCCGGTTTCCTCCGGCTCCAGCGCCAGCCCCAATTCGGACTGAAGCACTACCTCCACCCCCAGCTGGCCCAAAATGCGCTGCATCTCCGCCAGCTTGCCCTGATTATGAGAAGCCAATACGAATTTCATCACAGTACCTCCCCCAGAATGTCCTTCTCCTTACGGATCAGCTCCCGGCAACCCTTGGCGCACAGCTCCACCAGCTCCTGCTGCTCTCTGGCGGTGAAGGCCCGGCCCTCGCCGGTGCCCTGCAGCTCGATGATCTCCCCCAGCTCGTTCATGACGCAGTTCAGGTCCACCATGGCCCGACTGTCCTCGCTGTACGGCAGGTCCAGCATGGGTGCATCGTCGATGATGCCGGCGGAGATGCCCGCCACGAAGTGCTTCACCGGCGTCCGGGGCAGCACGCCCTCCTCCACCAGCTTGCGGCAGGCCAGTGCCAGAGCGATGAAGCCGCCGGTAACGGAGGCGGTACGGGTGCCGCCGTCGCCCTGCAGCACGTCGCAGTCCACGGTGATGGTGCGCTCGCCCAGCAGGCGGCGGTCTACCGCCGCACGGAGGCTGCGGCCGATAAGGCGCTGGATCTCGGCGCTGCGGCCGGAGAGCTTCAGCTTGTCGATGTCCCGGCGGGAGCGCTGGCGATTGGCACGGGGCAGCATGGAGTACTCCGCCGTCACCCAGCCGCAGCCGGGGGCCACATGGGGCGGCACCCGCTCCTCCACGCTGGCGTTACAGAGCACCACCGTGTCGCCGCAGCGGATCAGCACGCTGCCCTCAGCGAATTTGATGAAGCCCGTGGTGATCTCCACCGGGCGCAGCTCATTATATTTTCGTCCATCTGCACGGGTCATATGCCTTCCTCCTCAGATAAGATCGTTGACGAATTCCCTTGCGTCAAAGGGGCGCAGGTCATCGATGCCCTCGCCCAAGCCCACGAACTTCACCGGCACCTGCAACTCCTGTGCGATGGCAATGACGATGCCACCCTTGGCGGTGCCGTCCAGCTTGGTGAGGATGATGCCCGTCAGACCCGCCGTCTCCTTGAACTGCCGGGCCTGAATGAGGCCGTTCTGGCCGGTGGTGGCATCCAGCACCAGCAGCGTCTCCTTGGCGGCGTTGGGGGCCTCCCGGTCGATGATCTTGCGGAGCTTGGCCAGCTCCTTCATCAGGTTATCCTTATTGTGCAGGCGGCCCGCCGTATCGCACAGCACCACGTCCGTATTCCGGGCCTTGGCCGCCGCCAGCGAGTCAAACAGCACGGCGCCGGGGTCGGCTCCCTCGTTCTGGCGCACGATGTCCACACCGGCCCGCTCCGCCCAGATCTCCAGCTGATCGGCGGCGGCGGCACGGAAGGTATCTCCGGCGCACAGCAGCACCTTCTTGCCCTCATTCTTCAGCCGGTGGGCCAGCTTGCCGATGGACGTGGTCTTACCCACGCCGTTGACTCCGATGATGAGGGCCACGCTGGGCCGGGTAGAGAGGTCCAACGCGGGATCGCCCACCGACAGCTTTTCCGCCAGAATGTCTCGCAGGGCGTTTTTCACGTCCTCCTCGTGGGTCAGCAGCTTGGCATAGGCCCACTTTTTCAGCTGGGCCACGGCGTCCACCGCCGTATCCATGCCCACGTCCGCCAGGATGAGAGCCTCCTCCAGATCGTCGTAGAATCCCTCGTTGAGGGAGTCGAAGGACATGGGCTTGAGCCACGCCTCCTTGAATTTTGCAAACAGTCCCATGGCTGCTTCCTCCTTGCATCGGGCTGCCGCCCGGTTATTTGATCTTCAGCTCCTTGGCCATATCATTGAGGTTGATGGTGAGGATGCGGCTGACGCCACGCTCCTGCATGGTAACGCCGTACAGCACGTCGGCCTCCTCCATAGTGCCACGGCGGTGGGTGATGACGATGAACTGCGTCTTACCGGCGATGCGGCGCATATACCGGGCGTAGCGCACCACGTTGGCCTCGTCCAGTGCCGCCTCGATCTCGTCCATGACACAGAAGGGCGTGGGATGCACCTTCATGATGGCGAAGTACAGAGCAATGGCCACGAAGGCCTTTTCGCCGCCGGACAGCAGCGTGATGGTTTTCAGCTGCTTGCCGGGGGGCTGCACCTTGATCTCGATGCCGCAGCCCAGAATGTCGTTCTCGTCCTCCAGCTCCAGCCGGGCCTTGCCGCCGCCGAACAGCTCCAGAAACGTCTCCTGAAAGCTCTCGTTGAGCAGCTGGAACTGCTGGGCGAAGATCTCCGTCATCTGGCGGGTGATCTCGTCGATGACCCCTGTCAGCTCCTCCTTGGCCTTCTCCACGTCCGTCCGCTGCTCGGAGAGGTAGGTATAGCGGGTATTCACCCGGTCGAACTCCTCGATGGCCCCGATGTTGGGAGTGCCGAGGCTCTTGATCTCCCGGTTCAGCTCCCCGATGCGGCGGGGGGCCTTGGGGATACTCTCCAGCTCCATGCGTTGGCTCTGGGCTTCGGAATGGCTCAGCTCATACCGTTCCCACAGCTTATCCAGAATATTCTTCTCCTCCATGGCAGCGGCGTTTTTCTGCTGCTCCAGCCGGGCCACCTCACGCTCCGTGTGGAGGACCTCCTCGTTGCAGCGCTGCATCTCCTGATTCTGCTGGGTGCGGCGGCGCTCCAGCTCCAGCTTCTCCGCCGCCAGCGATGCCAGCTGCTCCTTCAGCTGGCGGCATCCGGCCCGCAGCTCTTCCGCCTTCTGCCGGTGGATATCCATCTCCCGGCCGGCTTCCTCATTGGACCGACGGAACCGCTCCAGCAGCGCCTCCCGCCCGGCCCGGTCGGTATGCATCTGGACCTGCAAACGCTCCAACTCCCGGCGGCTGTGGAGTGAGGTCCCCCGCTCCGCCGCCAGCGCCGCCAGCGCCGTTTTATGCTCGGTGATCTGGCCGGAGATCTCATCTGTCCGGGTCTGTAGGTCGCTCTGCCCGGCCCGGCTCTCCTCCGCCTGACGGGACAGGCGCTCCGCCTCGCCCTCGTGGGCGGCGATCTCCTGACGCACCGCCTGCATCTGCGTCTCCTGCTCCTGTAGGCGCCGGGTCAAAGTCTCCCGCTCCTGCTGCAGGCCGTCCTGAGACAGGCGCAGATTCTCCAGCAGGATCTCATGGTGCTCCTGCCGGCCCTCCAGTGTCAGCACCTGTTGGGCTGCCGCCCGCTGCTGCTCCTTGGCCACATCCAGCTCATACTGGGCCTTTTGCAGCTCACGACCCGTCTCCTGCGCCCGGCGGTCGGCATCCGCCAGCTGCCCACGCAGCTGCTCCAGCTGACCTGCCAGCCGCTGCAGTTCGTTGGCACGGGACAGTACACCGGCGCTGCGGCTGACGCTGCCGCCTGTCATGGAGCCGCCCCGGTTGATGACCTGCCCGTCCAGCGTCACGATGCGGAAGCGGTTCTGGTACCGCCGGGCCATGGTGACGCCGCAGTCCAGATCCTCCACCACCACCGTGCGCCCCAGCAGGTTCTGGAACACGCCGTCGTAGCGCTTTTCATACTGCACCAGCTCCGAGGCAACGCCCACGAAGCCGTACTCCTCCTCGATGCGGCTCTCCCGCAGCTTCTCCCCCCGGACAGCGTCCAGAGGCAGGAAGGTGGCTCGTCCGCCGTCCCGCTGCTTCAGGTAGCCGATGGCGGACTTAGCATCGTTCTGCGTATCCACCACGATATTTTGCAGGGCGCCGCCCAAGGCGATCTCGATGGCCACGGTGTATTGCTCCTGCGTGGTCATGAGGCTGGCCACCGGGCCGTGTACGCCCCGCAGGCCGCCCTTGTCCGCCGCCTGCATCACCAGCTTCACCGCACGGGAAAAGCCCTCGTACTCCTTCTCCATCTCCGTCAGCAGGCGGATGCGATCCTCCATGGCCGCCGCCTGACGGCTCAGCTGCTCCCGCTGCTGGGCGCTTTCCTGCGCCCGGCGCTGTCGCCCGCCCATTTTCAGGCCGTGGCCCTGAATGACGTTCTCCGCCGCTGCGGCCTCCTCACGGGCCTCCTCCAGCGCCTTACGGTTCTCCGCTGCTGCGCTCTCCTCGGTTTGGCGGCGCCCCTGCAGCTGCTCCAGCTCACGGCCCACCTCCTCCAGTCGGGTGCGGGCCGCCTGAGACTGAGCCTCCAGTCCTGACAGCTGCGCCCTTCCATCGGCGGCAGCCGCCGTGGCCAGCGCCTCTCTGGCCCGCAGGGCCTCCGCCTCACGGACGGCGCTGCCGGCACGCTGAGTCATGGACTGCAGCTGCTGCATCCAGCCCTCCAGCTCGCCGGTCAGCTCCTGTGTCCGGCGGTCGATCTCCTCCGTGCGCCGGGTGAGAGCATCCATCTGCCCCTGCAGATCCTCTGTGCGGCTGCTGCTGTCGGCCATCTCCCGCTCCAGCCGGGTCATGGACTCCTGATTATGATCCACCCCCGTCTGCAGCACGGCGATGGCGGCGTCCTCCTCCCCGGCAGCCGTCTCCAGTCCGGACATCCGGCCCCGGAGGGCCTCGGCCTGCATATCGTTCTGCTGCACCTGCTCCACGCAGGTCTCTGCGGCGGCATACACCTCATCCAGCGCCGCCTGCGCCCGCTGCTTATCCTGACAGGCGGACTGGTGATCCGCCTCCAGCTTCCGGGCCTTGACCTTCAGGGCCTGAAGATTTTCCAGCCACACGCTGATCTCCAGCACCCGCAGCTCGTCCCGCAGCACCAGATACTTCTTCGCCGTCTCCGCCTGCTTCCGCAGGGGCTCCACCTGCAGCTCCAGCTCAGCGATCTTGTCGTTGATGCGGACCAGATTCTCCTCCGTCCGCTGGAGCTTGCGCTCCGACTCCTCCTTGCGGTGGCGGTACTTGCTGATGCCCGCCGCCTCCTCGAACACCTCACGGCGCTCACCGCTTTTGACGGACAGGATCTCGTCGATCTTGCCCTGTCCGATGATGGAGTAGCCCTCCCGACCCATGCCGGTATCCATAAACAGCTCGTTGACATCCTTGAGACGCACGGACTGGCGGTTGATGTAATATTCCGACTCCCCGCTGCGGTAGTAGCGGCGAGTGACGGCCACCTCCGCCTCGTCCCGGCCGGGGAAGATGTGCTCCGTGTTGTCGATGACCAGCGTCACCTGTGCAAAGCCCATCTGGCTGCGCTTCTCCGTGCCGCCGAAGATCACGTCCTCCATCTTGGCTCCCCGCAGCTGGCGGCTGTTCTGCTCGCCCATGACCCAGCGGATGGCGTCGGAGATATTGGACTTGCCGGAGCCGTTTGGCCCCACGATGGCCGTGATGTCCTCACCGAAGTTCAGCACCGTTTTATCGGGAAAGCTCTTGAAGCCCTGGATTTCCAAAGCCCGAAGGTACACGAGTCGCTCACCTCTTTCATGTTTGCATATAATAACTAATTTATTATAGCAGGCTATCCCCCCTGTTTCAAGCAAAATCCGCTGACGAACCGGGAAAAGCCCATCAAAGCGGCGATGGTGGTGCCATCTCCTTCCAAAAGACAACCCCCCTGCCCGCCTTGCGGCGGACAGGGGGGTATGCTCGGAGAATACGGTTTACTTCACCAGCTGGCAGAACAGATCGATCTCATCGGCCAGAGACTGGAGTCCCTGCCGCCAGAAGGCCTTATCCGTCAGGTCGATGCCGGCGATCTTGGCGGTATCCTCCACGCAGGTGACGGAGGTGGCGTGGAGCATCTTCTTATACAGCGGCACGAAGTCCTTGCCCTCCTGCTGATACTTGGCATACAGGCCACGGGCAAACAGGCCGCCGAAGGCATAGGGGAAGTTGTAGAAGCTCAGGCCGCCGCTGTAATAATGGCCCTTGCACAGCCACATATACGGGTGCAGGCAGGTCTGATCCAGCCCGTCGCCGTAGGCCTTCTTCTGGGCCTCCAGCATCATCTGGCACAGGCGGTCGGGATCCAGGAACTCCTCCGGCCGGGCGGCAAACACGGCGGACTCGAACAGATACCGGGAGTAGATGTCGCAGATGATCTGGCAGGCGTCGGACAGCTGGCTCTCGATCAGAGCCAGCTTCTCGTCGTTGCTCTCGGCGGCATCGATGGCGGCGCTGACGGTGAGCACCTCGTTGAAGGTGGAGGCCGTCTCTGCCACGGGCATGGTGTACTCCTGGCACACCAGCGGGTGGGAGAACACCTGCTGATCGTGGAAGGCATGGCCCAGCTCATGGGCCAGCGTCACAATATCGCCGAAGGCGCCGTCGAAGTTGGTGAGCACCCGGCTCTGCTTGGCGCTGGGGACACCGCAGTCAAAGGCTCCGCCCACCTTGCCGTTGCGGGGATAGAAGTCGATCCACGCCTCGTCGAAGGCACGCTCCACCATGTCGTGAAGCTGGCTGTCGAAGCCACTGAAGATGCTCAGCAGATAGTCCTTGGCATCCTGTGTGGTGTACTTCTTGTCGCTCTTGCCCATGGGGGCGAACAGCTCGTACCAAGGCAGGCCGTTCTCGTGGCCCAGCGCCTTGCCCTTGGCCCGCAGATACTGCCAGAACTTGGGCAGATACTCATCCATGGCCCCCAGCAGGGCATCCAGCGTCTCCCGCTTCATGCGGCTCTGATACAGGGCCTTATCCAGCGGGGAGGCATAGCCCCGGACCTGGCACTCGTTGATGACCTGCAGCTTGATGCTGTTGAGGGCATAGGCCACGGAGTCCTTGATCTTGTCATAGCACGCCAGCTCCGCCTCATAGGCGCTCTTGCGGACGGCGGGATCGGGATCGTAGGCCAGATTGCGGATGGCGGACAGGTTGGTGATGCCGCCGTCGTACTCCACCTTCACGCTGCTGGTGAGGTTATCCCGCAGGCTCTCCCACGCCGAAGCACCGGAGATGTTCATCCGGGCGAACAGCTCCTCCTCCCGGTCGGTGAGAAGGTACTTGCTGTCCCGGCGGATGGACTCCAGCAGAAAGCGATAGGGCTCCAGCGCCGGGTCGGCGTCCATGATGGCGTCCAGATCCTCCAGCTCCGCCACCGTCCGGCGCAGGGATGCGTTGGCGGCGGCGCAGCCGCTGAGCTTGGCGCTGAGCTGGTCGCCCAGGCTGTTGGCCTTGGTATCGGCGGTGTTGGCGCTGCACCGAAGGCTGCAGAAGATGAAGAGCTTGTTGGCCAGCTCCTCCACCCGCTCCTGCACCTGCAGGAAGCGATGCACCAGCTGGCTGTGCTCCATGCCCGCCGCCTCACCGGCCAGTGCGTTCACCGCCGCAATGGCCTCGTCCAGTGCCTCCATATCCCCGGTAAACGCCGGGTCGTCAAAATCCTTGTAAAGGATACTCAGATCCCACACCTCGTTCATGTTCGTTCCTCCTGCTTTTCAGATAGGCGGCTCCCCGCTGGTTTTTTCCGTCACATTATATCACACCCTTCCATCGGTTACAACCATTTGTTTCCGGGAAAAGAGCATCCCCCGGAGCAGTACTCCGGGGGATGTGTGGTTTCATATCGCTCCGTCATCCGCACTGGTGGGAATGGACCGTATACTCTGCGGTGTCGTGGCCGTCGTGGTGGATCAGGACGATCACGCCACCGTCATACCGCAGCGTCACCGTGCCGTCCTCCGCCCGCTCGCCGCCGGTGAGGGTCACGGAGGTCATACGGGTATCCGTGTGGGCGACGTAATAGCTATCTGTCTCCGCCCAATAGATGAATTTGGACAGCCCCACCTGATTGGTTTCCGCCAGAGACACGCCGAAATACTCCTTCAGCACGGCGTCCATCACCTGCCGGGGCGCCCGAAAGTACTGCATGACCGACTCCGGATCCAGCGACGTCAGATACGCCCGCTCCCGGTCGGTGAGATAGGTGTGGCCATAGGGAAGCCCTGAGAACCCGATGCCGTCGTAAAACAGGTGGTGCAGGTCGATATCCTTCGGGGAGGTATAGCTGCTGGTGGTGGCCTGACTGTACCAGCTGCCCGGCGTGAACATCGCCTGAAACTCCTCCAGCTCCTCAGCCGTCAGCGTACCGTTTTCCGGCTTCTGAGGATCGGGCTGCTGATTCTGGGCGCAGCCGGCGCACAGTCCCACGCACAGGCACAGCATCAGCACCATCGTCAGGAAACGTTTCATAATATGATCCTCCTTCACTTCAAAGCTCTTTTTTACGGTGCTCCTCTGTAAAAGACCTTACCATACCCGTCTGCGCCCGTCAATAGTTTTTCGCAAAAACGTCTATATTTCCTCCGTTTTTCTTTCGTTTTTCATCTAATATATACAAATCCGTTACAATTTGATACAAAACCGTTACAGCTTACTCCTCCTCGGAAGGCTTCCTGCGGAACATCTCCCGCAGGCTGTCCTTCAACCCCTTGGCCGTCTGGCAGATATCCTCCACCGTCTCCGCCACGTCGGAAACCTCCACGTTCCTTTCACCGGTAGTGAATACGAAGCCGTCGCCGCCCTTGCGGCACACCACGTCTCCCCTGGCCCGGACGCTGCCGCCTACACTCCCGCAGGCCACATCGCCACCGCTCCGGACGTCACCCGTCACCCCGCCGCAGGCCACATCGCCGCCTGCGGTGACATTGCCCTCCACACCGGCGCAATGCACATCACCGCCAGCCTGCACGCCGCTGCCTACGGCGTCACACGCCACATCTCCGTCAGCCGTGACACTGCCGCCTACCTCGCCGCACTTCACGTCTCCTCCGGCGGTGACGCTGCCCTCCACCGGGCCGCTCTCACACACCACGTCGAACCAGCTGCTGACATTCACCGCCGGACCGTCGTACACGAACCGCAGTTCCTCCCGGTGTCCTCTCAGCGCTGCCGGCTCCTCCGTCAGCAGCTGATGCCCATGGTACATCACCGCATACAGGGTATCGTCGTCCGGCCACGGCAGGGTGCGCTCCGCCTCCTCCTGCTCCGCCGTCCGCTCCGGTTGCGGAGCCTCACGGCCAAACAGATCATCCAGTGTCACATGGAACAGATCCGCCAACTGCGGCAGCAGCTGCACATCCGGGCAGGACAGCCCATTCTCCCACTTGCTCACCGACTGATACGTCAGTCCCAGGGCATTGCCCAGCTGTTCCTGGGTCATGCCCGCCTCCTTCCGCAGCTGTGCGATGCGGCCTGCCAACAAATTCTCACTCATCGTGTGTTCGCTCCTTTCATTTTGTGCTCTCAGCATATAAAAAACCGTCTAAAATGGCAATAACGGCGTAGTTGAATTACGGATATTATAATTCAACCAACGGTTGAGTGCAACAAAAAGAGGCGCAAAACCCCGGTTTTGCGCCTCTCGCTCCTTCAAGAGCCTGAAATTCTTACCCATTCACAGCTTCTGTCCCTCGTCCGGCTCCTCCACCAGCACCTCTCCCGCCGGGGCGTCGGAGAAATCCAGCTGGATCACCGCCTGCGCCCGGTTCAGGGAGCAGCCCACGGTCTTGCCCCGCTCCGCCGCCGCACCGGCGCACTTCTCCAGCAGCTGCCCCAGGATCTCCTGATTCAGCCCGCCGCCACGCCAGTGGAACACGAAGTGCTCCTGCTTCTTCCGCAGGGCCTGCCGTACCCGCTTCTCCACATCCTCCGTCTTGGTAAAGGACAGCGACCGGTAGAAGTACCCCTTGTCCCCACCGCACTCCGGCAGCGGCAGCACCAGCCTCTGGTGGTCCCGGAAGATATGCCGGTCGTCCAGATTGAAGTAGTCGTACCGCTTCATCCCCCGCTGGAGGGAGTTATCAAAGGTGGCGTCCACATGATACCGCTGCCCCTCCACCGTCACCACGTTCCATGTGTGCCGGTATCGCACGCCGATCTCCGGTGCCGCCTCGCTGAGCGCCACGATACAGGGAAGCCCCACAGCGTCGCACAGGGCCTTCACCGTCTTGGCGATGCCCTCGCACACCCCCACCCCTTGGGTCAGCGGCCCGATGATTTCGTGGGAATAGGACTTTTTCAGCTTGTCATAGGTGACGTTCTCCAGAATGAAATCGTGGATGGCCAGCTCCTTCTCCCGGTCACTCTTTCCCTTCAGGGGCCGGGCCAGCCGCTCCAGCCGGGCCGTCACCGCCTGCCGGTGCATCTTCACCTTTCCCCGGTCGAACAGATAGTCCGGCAGCACCTCCACATGATCCGCCCCCGGCATCTTTCGATAGTGAAATCCCGTCACGAAAAACAGCAGCGGCAGATCCAGCTTCATCCGCAGATAGATGTCCGACAGCACCTCCGTCCCCAGATCCGGCACCCGGATCACCGCCGCCAGCGCATCGCACCCCGCCGCCAGCATATCATAGACCGCCTTTTTCTCCTTGCTCAGCTGTCCGTAGTAGTATCCCGCCATTCCTCAGCGCCCTCCCCTTACAAGTCAGGCTCTATTGTACCCGCCCCGCCGCCCTTTGGCAAGTCCTTACCAGCCGATGGCTGCGCCGTACTTGTCAAACAGCGCCGAAAAGCGCTTCTTCTGGGTGGGCGTCATCCGCTCCTTGTACAGGGTAATAAGGTTCTGTGCGCTGCGGGTATCCCCGGCCTTGAGATAGTTACCCATGGCCCGCTCCAGACTGTCGCTGGCAGTGGAGCTGAGGGACTGGGGCTTCTCCCCCTCCACCGTCCGGCCGCTGCCATACCGCACGCCTCCGGCGGCCTTCTGTTCGTCCGCCGCCTTGCCGGCATAGTACTTCAGCATGGTGCTGTACAGATCCCGGTCCTCCTTCCCCACGCTGTTATAGTACTCATACGCCCGGTCGCTGTCGGACTGCCACGCCTTCAGCTGATCCTGCCAACGGCTGTAATCCACCTGCTCCGCCTGCTGCAGCAGGCCGTACCGGTCCATCAGGGCCTGTCCCTGCTGCTCATAGCGGCTGCGAGCCTGCTTCTCCAGCTCCGGGATCAGGGCCGACAGCTCCGACAGATACTGGCTGTACGCCTGCTGCCCCGTCTGCTGGGCATAGCTGGAGCCATACCCACCGGACAGCGCCGCCGCCTGCCCCATGGTATCCTCCATGGCCGCCTGTCCCTGCCTCTGATAGAGCCGTGCATAGCGCTGATAGTCGGCGTCCTGCTCCGGGTCGTAGGCATAGGGCTTACGGGAGCTGATTTGGTCATACAGCGCCGCCAGCTGCTGCTGGAACCGGGACTCATATTCCCCCGGCTTCTGCCCCTGCAGGCTCTCCCACAGAGCACGGGCCGCCGTCACCTCATCGGATGGGGTATATCCCTTCTCCAGCTGCCGCATCCGGCTCATAGTCTCATCCGACACGCCGGAGAGCACCTGACCGCTGGTGCTGGGGCCTGAGGTAGCCGGGGTCAGCCGGGCCAACAGGCTCCCCATGGTCTCGCTGCCCGCCACGCCGTCCACCCGCAGGCCATTCTTGCGCTGATAGTCCAGCACCGCCGCACGGGTCTTTTCCCCAAAGCCGCCGTCCACGTCCAGCGAATAGCCCACCTGGTTCAATGCCTGCTGCAGCTGCTTCACCGTCTCTCCGTAGGAGCCGTAGTAGACGGTAGGATAATTGGATGCCATCTTTCTTCCTCCTTTTCATGCCGTCCGTTTCCAGACGTACACCGCCAGATACGGCGGCATATTGTTGTGGGCCTTCCCGCCGCCCACGCTGCCCGTTTTGGTATTGCGGCTGATATCAAAGGCCGCCGGGGCATAGGGATAGTACCGGCCGCTGCCACTCTGCACGCCCATATCCCCCACGGCAAAGGCCTTCTGGCTGTTGGTGATAAAGCCGTAGTACCCCGCCTCGTTGGCCGGGTTGTGGGCATGGGCGGGCAGTTCATTCTCCGTCAGCGTGTGGACCGCCTCACCGCCGGTGGTCCCTGCACCATACGCAGTGCCTGCCGCCAGCAGGAACCTGTCCCGGATGCGCTCCCACGTTCCGCCAAACAGCACCCCCGGATCGGTATCCGCCGCCGACAGATACAGGCTCCCCACAGGATAGATCAGTTCCCACAGGGCCTTACCCTTCACATAGACCTCCCACTCCGGGTTCACCTCCACCGCCCGGTCGTGCTCGGCATACTTCCCCACGCCTACCGCCGTGCCGCCGGAGGCCAGATGCACCGCAGCCGCCGCCGTGGGAATGGCGCACACCACCGTTCTCCGGCTCCCCGGCAAGTCCTCCGCCGAGAGCTCCAGTTCATACGACAGCAGCGGAGAAAATCCCGGCAGCACCTTCTCCACGCCGCTCTCCAGCGCCGTATAGCCGCCGAACTCCCCGCCGGGACGCCGGGAGCGCACCCGCAGGCTCACCTGATTCCGTCCGCCCACGTCGGAGCACTGCGTCCCACACTTCACCTTCACATAGCCGCCGTCGCTGCACGCCGTGCCGTCGGCATCGCACCGGCATACCGCCGGCCGGGTCATGGTGGGGCCGCTGTAATCGTATATTGTCACCGCCTCTGCTTCTACAGAGACGCTGCGCCCCCGACTGTCCTTCACTGCGGCCGCAGCCGTCACCTCGCCGCTCACCGACACCGCCCCAGCAGACACACCGTTCAGACCGCTGCCGCCTACACCGCCGCAGCTGACGCTGCACCCGTCGATGGAGGCCCCATAGGCTCCCTGCGCCGTCACCTGCCACCTCAGCCGGGTCATTCCCTTGACAAACACGCCCCACTGCTCCAGCACGGCATTGTCGTTCACCGGCGTTACCGTCAGCGCCGCCGTGGGCCGCACCGTATCCGGCACATAGACCCTGCACTCCGTGACGCTGCTTCCCATGGTGGTGTCGCCGTCATAGGTGGTCACCGTCAAACGCATGGTCCCCGCCACAGACTGAGGCAGCTGCCGGGCCAGCTCCAGCGGCGGAGTCCACGTCAGCTCCCGCTGCGCCGTCTCCTGCACCACCGTGCCGCTGGCGCTCCCCAGCGCATACGTCACCCGATGGGTGTACCGCTCCTCCTCTGCACGAATGGACAGCACACACGCCTGCCCCAGCGTCAGTTCCGCCGCCCGCAGCACCGAGGGCCGCAGGATACGGGGCAGCGCTACCGCCGCCGACACCGACAGGCTGGCCGGGGTCCAGCTGGATTCCACATCCGACACCCACTGACCGCCCAGCTGCACCGAGCCGTTTCCGTCCGCCCCATGGCGCACCGTCACCGTCCGTTCTCCCAACAGATACCATCCCGGCGCCGTGTACTGATACGTCTGATAGACCTTCTGTCCCTGCAAAACGTAGTACGCCGAGTCCTTCTCCAGATTGTATGACCCCGTGGTGTTGGCGTACAGATACAGCCGCAGCCTCAGACTGGATGTGTTGGCCGCCCGATCCTGCGTCACCGTATAGTCCAGCCTCAGCTTCCAGCCGTTGCCGGAGGCCCCTCCGTAAATACTGGCCATTTCCTCAACCTCCCATCCACCGGATCACCAGTCCGTTCTCTGACGAGATCTCCCACTCCCCGATGCTCATACCCTCCAGCACCGTGATGTTGGTGATATACAGCCGGTTGTTGGACACATATGCCACCTCGCTGGCATCCTGCCAGAAGGACAGCTTGCTGGCAGTGAAGGTGGCCCGGAAGTCGTTCTGCTCCACCACCGTCTCTCCGTCCACCTCCCGGCAGGTGAGGTTCTGCCCCACCGCCACGCCATACTGCGGCACCGCCCCGTCGTAGCACACGATGCCCGTCCGGATGTATCCTTCTGTCTCCACCCGGTACTGCTCAAAGGCGGCGGACACCGTCTCCGTGCTGGCCTGCAGGTCGGCAAAAAAGCTGTAATACTGGGTCAGCGCCTCCGGATTCGCCTCCAGATACGCATTGAGCCGCTCCACATAGGTACCGAACTCCGACGCCGCCACATACTCTCCCGTCAGCTTGGCCGAAAGCTGATCCATACGCCTCTGCACCGTGTCCGCCGTCTTGACGATCATACTCTTCAGAGTCTGATACTGCTGCTCCCGCGCCGCCGGGGCCGCAGTGCCGCCGGAGGGTGCGGCAGTCCCGCCGCTCTCCAGCTGTCCCAGCGCCACATTCAGCTGCTGGGCCATCTGAAACAGGTACGAATACTGCCGCACCAGCTGCTCCTGCACCGTCCCCTGAGGGCTGGGCGGCATCATCAGTGTGCTCACGGGCCGTCACTTCCCTTCTCATACACCGCCGTCAGGCTGTATACCCGGCAGCCGCCCACGCCATAGATTCGCAGCCGCAGTCTCCGGCACCTCCGGGGCCGCACATGGAGCACGCAGTCCCGCAGCCGCCCGCTGCCGGTGACGCCGCCCTGCTCCTGCCACGTCTGCCCTTCGTCATAGCTCACTGCCGCCCGGACGGTACTACCCTCCTCCGGCCGCAGCCGCAGAGATAATCGCACCAGATACTTTCCCTCGCTGGAGTCCAGTGCCAGTTCGCCGGTCTCCGCCCGCCAT
>ERZ773241.2451-NODE-2451-length-14869-cov-11.699068_pt1 | contig 14869 bp, 13 predicted proteins | sample MGYA00580989_ERZ773241 | MGnify/ENA primary metagenome ERZ773241 (study PRJEB29015, sample SAMEA2737804) | human gut metagenome | biome: human gut; feature: human-associated habitat; material: faeces | place: China | collected 2012 ... | reverse complement strand
TTATCCGGGATGATATGATTCTGGATAACAGGTATTTATATGACATTCTGACCGAGGGAAAATACCCGGAAAGAATCCCGCTGGACAAGCTGCTGACCGGCGCGAAGTAACCGAATGGGAGGGCTTGATCATGCCGCTTCAAATCGTCAGAAATGACATCACAAAAATGAAGGTGGACGCCATCGTCAACGCTGCCAACGAGTCGCTGCTGGGTGGCGGCGGTGTGGACGGCTGCATTCATCGCGCTGCAGGACCAGAACTGCTGGCAGAATGTGAAACGCTCCACGGCTGCAAAACCGGGAGCGCAAAAATCACGAAGGGCTACAAGCTGCCCTGCAAATATGTCATTCACGCAGTCGGTCCGCGCTGGTATGACGGTCGGCACGGTGAGTGCGAACTGCTGATCTCCTGCTATCGGACATCGCTCATGCTGGCGAAGGAATACGGATGCGAATCGATTGCGTTCCCGCTGATTTCCTCCGGCATTTTCGGCTATCCAAAGGATCAAGCCCTCAAGGTTGCGATTGACACCATCAGCAGTTTCCTTCTTGAAAACGAAATGACGGTGTACATCGTTATTTTCGACCGCAAAGCCTATCAGATCAGCGGCAAGCTGTTTGCCGACATTGCAGCGTACATAGACGACCGCTATGTGGATGAGCATACCGATCCTCGTTCTGAGCGGCTGCGCAGGATGAACGCCTTCCGGATGGAAGAACCCATGCCTTGCGAGGCATCCGTTTGTGAAGAGGCAATCGAACAGCTCATGCCTCCCGTCTTTGCGGCGGCTGCCCCCAAAAAGGCGGCAACCCTTGATGACGCGCTGGGACAGATTGACGAGAGTTTTTCCGAGATGCTTCTGCGAAAGATTGATGAGCGCGGCATGACGGACGCGCAGTGCTATAAGAAGGCGAATATTGACCGGAAGCTCTTCTCGAAGATCCGCTCGGACAAGTCCTATAAGCCTTCTAAGCCCACGGTCATTGCATTTGCCATCGCCCTTGAGCTGCCGCTTGTGGAAATGAAGGATATGCTCATGAAGGCTGGCTTTGCGCTCTCCCATTCCAATAAGTTTGACATCATCGTGGAGTATTTCGTGGAGCGCGGGAACTATAACGTCTTTGAGATCAACGAGGCTCTGTTTGCATTTGACCAGAGTTTAATAGGAGCATAAGGTCTATGGATAAAGTATTTCAGAAATTTTTGCGAAGTGGTATTGAACTCTCTGTCGTAGGAGTGGAGTGTCGTGAAGATAACAACCCATACTTTTGCACGCCAAAAGGTGCATCTATTTTTGGCTGGGCGGGTGTGGACGGCATCCACTTCTGCTTTGTTCGAGGCTTCGGCAGTATGGTATTTTCCGTCAGCCCCATGAACTCGGCTCCGGATTTCGTTCATCCGCTGGCAAACAATTTTGCAGACTTTCTGAGGCTGCTCCTTGCTTGCGGTGATTCGGCAGCGTTGGAACAGGCGTGGATGTGGGATAAAGCCCAGTTTGAAGCCTTTTTGCGGGACAACCCTCCGACGCATGAACAGAAAAAAGCGCTATCAGAGCTTGCCGAGAAAATGAAATTGACGCCTATGGAACAACCGTGGGCATACATCAAAAAGCTGCAAGCATCCTTTGATTATAGCAAGATCAAGTACACCGAGGACTATTATGATGTTGATATGAACCCGGAAGCAGAACCGACCATACCTGAATGGAAGGTCTACTTTGATGGAGACTTCTGGGGACATTCAGGAAAAGACCGTTCCGGAACGGAACTCCGGTTGAATAAGCAATTTGACTGGGCAGGACATCATTGGGTTATTCCTGCGGCGTATTCTTGCAGCAAGGGACTCGTCATGGACTTTTGTATGCGCACCCCAGAGGATGACATCCGCAAGTTCATGACGAAATGGGATTTGCACCCCGAAAACGACTCCTGCGAATACTTCACGCAGGAGCAGCAAATGCAAATTGATTTAGACAATCCGCTTTGCCTTGACTTTATTCCTCGTTTGGAATTGAACGGGAAAACAATGCTGACCTCCCACGGCTGCTCGGTGGTTTATAATCCGTGTTTGCCGGATGGGATGATCAATGAATTGGAAGCAAAGTGGGCGTTGGAACACTATGACTTGGATATATCCTATGGATGGATGATTTTTCGGGCAGCTTTTCCGTGGGCAAGCAAACGCCGTACTGAAATAAAATCTCTCTCCTTTACGATGGAGCAGCGGTCATGCCGTGTCCCAGGACCACATTTCAAGACACACGCTCCCGGCGATTCGTTTTCTTTCACCCATCCGGTCAGCGGCACAAAATACACATTAACCGTACAGGAATTGGAGCGGCAGACAATTTCCGAAAAGCGTTTCGGCTCTGACCGCTGGTTTTATCCGACGCATTTTACCGCCATGAGCTATACGCTTTCTCCTGAACCGGACAGCGATATTTCGATCTGTGATTGTGCTGAGGGGGACAAGCCTTTGGAAATTGCGCCATGCTCTGACCGCTATGCACCGGAGGCACGAAACGATATGGCTTGTATCGGCATTATCGGCGGCGCGGACGGTCCAACCGCAATCGTATGTGGAGGCAGCTCGAAAGAAAAACTCCATGCAGCTTGTTCCGCTCTACACTTTGAGCCGGTGGAGGGTGATATTGAATGGCGTATCGTATTCAACATCAAAAACTCCAATGAAATGTCATTAGAGCTAATCTGAGAAGAAATCGGAGGCGCAGAAGATGAAGCAGCGCATATACATTGCAATCGACCTGAAATCTTTCTATGCCTCCGTGGAATGCCGGGAGCGTGGCTTAGATCCACTGGACACAAACCTCGTTGTCGCAGACGAAAGCCGGACGGATAAGACCATCTGCCTTGCCGTCACGCCCTCCCTCAAGAACTATGGCATCTCCGGGCGTGGACGGCTGTTTGAAGTCAAGCAGCGTGTGAAGGAAGCGAATGCCGGACGGCAGCACGACGCGCCGGGACACAGATTAGATGGCTCATCGCACTTCTTCTCGGAGCTGCAAGCAGACCCTTCTCTGGCGATTGACTTCATCATTGCGCCGCCTCGAATGGCGTACTACATGGAGTACAGCACCCGCATCTATCAGATTTATCTCAAGTATATTGCCCCGGAAGATATTGTGGTCTACTCCATCGACGAAGTGTTCATGGATGTGACGGACTACCTGAATACTTACAAGCTCTCGGCACATGACCTCGCCATGAAGATCATCCTCGATGTGCTTGAAACAACCGGCATCACAGCAACCGCAGGAATCGGCACGAATCTTTTCCTCTGCAAAGTGGCAATGGACATTGTGGCGAAGCACATCCCCGCCGACAAGAACGGCGTCCGAATAGCCGAACTGGATGAAATGAAATTCCGGCGTGAGCTTTGGGTGCATCAACCCCTCACGGACTTCTGGCGCGTGGGTCGGGGCATTGCGAAGAAACTTGAGCAGAATGGGATGTTCACAATGGGCGATGTCGCCCTCTGTTCAGAGCGGAACGAGGACTTGCTTTACAAGCTGTTCGGCAAGAATGCGGAACTACTCATCGACCATGCGTGGGGTTGGGAACCTACGACCATTGAAGCGATCAAGGCGTACCGTCCCAGCTCCAACAGCCTCAGCTCTGGTCAGGTTTTGCACTGCCCCTATGAGTCGCAAAAGGCGAAGCTGGTTGTGCGGGAAATGACGGACTTGCTTGTGCTGGACTTGGTGGACAAGGGGCTTGTCACCGACCAGATGGTTCTCACAGTTGGCTACGACATCGAGAACCTAACCGATCCGGCACGACGGGCAAAGTATCACGGCGCGGTTGAGACAGATCATTATGGAAGGCAGATTCCGAAACAGGCGCACGGCTCTATCAACCTCGACGGTCACACATCCTCTACCCGCAAAATAATGTGTGCTGTGTCAGAACTCTTCGACCGGATCGTGGACAAGAATCTTCTTGTCCGCCGTATGTATGTTGTAGCAAATCATGTCCTGCTGGAAGCCGAAGCACCGAAGAAAAACGACGGCGCTGTCCAGCTTGACCTTTTCACTGACTATGCTGCCGAAGAGGAAAAACAGAAAGCCGAGGACGCCGCCTTGGAACGTGAGCGGAAAATACAAGCCGCCACGCTTGCAATCAAAAAGAAGTACGGAAAGAACGCCATCCTCAAGGCGATGAATCTTGAAGAAGGCGCAACCGCGAAAGACCGCAATGCGCAGATTGGAGGGCATAAGGCGTGAACGGAAAATACGACGAGATCATGGGACTTCCTCACCACGTTTCCAAAACGCGACCACAAATGCCGATGTCAGATCGTGCAGCGCAGTTTGCGCCCTTTGCCGCCCTCACCGGCTACGATGCTGCAATCAAAGAAACCGGACGTCTGACTGACGAAAGGATCGAGCTTGACGTGGAAGCTCTAAGTGCATTGGATATGAAGTATCAGCTTCTTATGGAAGCCCTTGATGAAGCACCAGAAGTTACCATTACCTACTTCCAGCCTGATGAGCGGAAGGCTGGCGGAAAATATGTATCAGCAGTCGGCGCAGTCAAAAAGATTGATGATTTTGAGCGGCGAATCACCATGCGGGACGGCACAAGGATTCCGACGGATGACGTTCTAAGTATTGACGGAGAGCTGTTCTCATCGCTGGAATAATGTCGCTTGCCATGCGACCAAATGAAGTGAATACCGAAGTACAATATGACTGTAAGGTGAGACACCAAGCAGTCATATTTTTTATATACGGAGGTACTGAACATGAGAAAGAACTTGACGGAGATCGTATTCATCCTTGATCGCAGCGGCTCTATGAGCGGGCTGGAAGCAGACACCATCGGAGGCTTCAACTCCATGATTGAAAAGCAGAAAAAGGAGAATGGCGAGGCATTGATCTCTACCGTCCTCTTTGACAACGTGAGCGAGGTTATTCATGACCGCGTACCGGTTCAAAAGGTTGAGCCGATGACCGACAAGGACTATTCCGTTCGCGGATGTACTGCCCTTCTGGATGCTATCGGCGGAGCAATTCATCACATTGGGAATGTCCACAAGTACGCAAGAAATGAGGATGTCCCTGAACATACGCTGTTCGTCATCACAACGGACGGCATGGAGAATGCAAGCCGCCGTTATGACAGCGAGACAGTTAAGAAAATGATCGAGCGGCAGAAGGAAAAGTACGGCTGGGAGTTTCTATTCCTCGGCGCAAATATTGACGCAGTTGAAACGGCAAAGCACTTCGGTATTGGAGCAGACCGAGCGGTCAATTATCACTCTGACCATAAGGGAACGCAGCTCAACTATGAGGTTCTGAGCGAAGCGGTTTCTGCTGTCCGTTGCAGCGTACCACTGGGTACGAATTGGAAAAAGCGTATTGATGAGGACTTTAATTCCAGAAAGGACGGGAGAAAGCAATGAGAACGCTCACCGTAAAAGGGACAGGAAATGTCCCCGCAAGACCGGATTACATCATCCTCTCCTTGAACATTGAAACCTTATCTAAAACCTATGACCGTGCAATGTCGGAAGCTGCCGAGAGAATCGAAAGACTGCAAGGTGCCGCAGTCTGCGTTGGGTATCGCAAGGAAGACTTGAAAACCACGAGCTTTGATGTCCAGACAATGTACGAGAACGTCAAGGATCGGCAAGGAAATTACAAGCGAGAGTTTGTCGGATATGCTTGCAGCTATCGCTTGAAACTTGCCTTTGACTTTGACAGCAAACAGCTTGCAAAGGTCATTTCTGCGATTGCGGATTGCGGTGCAAAGCCGGAACTCAGTATTGCATTCACTGTAAGAAACCCATCAGCGGTCAGCGAAAAGCTGCTGATCAGCGCGACGGAGAATGCCAGAGCGAAGGCGGAGATTCTTTGCAAAGCATCAGGCAGTACGCTTGGGCAGCTACTCAATATCGACTACAACTGGGGCGAACTCAATGTGTATTCCAGAACAAGCTATGAGGTCGAAGACTGCATTCAGCCTCTTATGGCGATGAGTAAATGCTCTGCGCCAAAGATCGAGCCGGACGATATTGACGTGTCGGACACCGTGGCTTTCACATGGGAAATCCAATGATTTTTTGACTTTTTTGAAATCCGGTACTCAACAAACGCTCTTATTGTGTCCGTTGTAAAGTGAAGGGACATTTTACGGAGGAATCTTCGGGGAATACGATTTTGGGAGATTAGCAAGCAAATCCGGTGAGTACCCACCGGAGAAAAATCAGTTAAGGAGACCCTGCCCTTAACATCAGATTTTTGCTTGTTGGGATAGTCCCAAACCCTTCTAATCTTTACGACGGAGGGCGCAGCATGGTACGAAGAACACGAGACATTCAGAAGAAGATTTGGCTGACACCACAGGAAGAACGGACGATTGCAAAGAAGATGGAGATGATCGGCACGGAGAACTTCGGTGCGTATGCAAGGAAGATGCTGATCGACGGCTACATCATCGTTGTGGACTACACAGAGCAGAAAAAGCTCGCCGCCGAAATCAACAAGATCGGCGTGAACATAAATACCGTCTGCCGCAGGATCAACTCGACGGGACGATTCTATCAGGACGATATTGACGAGCTGAAAGAAAAGATGGACGCGGTATGGCAGTTACTAAAATCAAAGCAATCCGAGGAACTTTGAGCAAGGCAATCGCGTACATTCTGAATCCCGAAAAGACCGATGAGAAGCTGCTGGTCTCGTCCTACGGCTGTGCCAGCGAGACCGCAGCGCGGGAATTTGAGTGGACGCGGAAAATAGCCGAGCAAAAAGGGATGAATCCGGTCAGGATCATAGCCCGTCATGTGATCCAGTCCTTTGAAATTGGAGAGGTCACACCGGAGCTTGCCCACGAGATCGGCAAGCAGTTTGCAGACGAAATCCTCGGAGGAAAATATGAGTATGTGCTGACCACTCACATTGACAAAGACCATGTTCATAACCATCTGATTTTCAATGCGGTTGACTTTGTGGACTACCACGCATACAAGAGCTACAAGCGGATTTACTATGATATGCGCGAGGTCAGCGACCGGCTCTGTAAGGAAAACGGTCTCTCTGTTATCCCTCCCTCTCAGAACAAAGGCATGGGCTACAAGGAGTACACCGAAGCCAAACGCGGCACGAGCTGGAAGCAGAAACTCAAGCAGACCATCGACCGGCTTGTCATTACAGCGAAGGATTACGATGATTTTCTGCGGCTCATGCAGGAAGCTGGTTATGAAATCAAGACCGGCAAATACATCTCCTTCCGCGCTGAAGGTCAGGAGCGGTTTACAAGGTCTAAAACTATCGGTGAAAACTACACCGAGGAACGCATCAAGGAGCGGATTGCCGGACGGACGCCCCGAAGAAGTCAGAGACAGACCACGCCGAAGGGCATCTCTCTCATCGGAGATATTCAGGAGCGGATCAGGCTCATCGACAGCAAGGGCTATGAACATAAAGCAAAGCTCACGATCCTCAAGGAAGCGGCGCGGACACTCAACTATCTCACGGAAAACAACTTGCTCCAATACGCCGATCTTGAAAAGAAGGTCGAGGACATTCACAGCTCCTATGACCGCACCGGCAAGGAGCTGAAAGGCGTTGAAGCGCGACTGCGGGAAGTCCAGCCGCTCATCAAAAACATCTCTAACTATCAGCGCCTCAAGCCCGTGTATGACGCCTTCCAGAAGGCGAAAGACAAGCCGAGTTTCAAGGCAAAGCACGAAGCCGAGCTTGTGATCTTTGAGGCAGCGCGGAGTACACTGCTTGCCATGCAGGGCGATGAAAAATTGCCGAGCTTGAAGACACAGCAAGCGGAACAGCAGAGACTTCTTGAAGAGCAGCAGCGGCTTTATGACGAACGTGCAAAACTCAAAAAGGAAGCACGGATGATCGACACCTTGAAGGCAAACGTGGACGATTTTCTCAAACCAAACACAGAGCGCGACCAAGAGCATCAGCGCAATTCTCAGCGCGAATAAAGAGAAAGGGCAAGGCAGCTTTCGTGAATAACTGCCTTGCCCTTTTTGAAAATCAAAACCATCAAGAACTTGCATCTTTTTTGTGAACTTGTGCATGAGATAATTGCATTCAAAGAGGTTTTCGTGTAAAATAGAACGGAAGTCATGATTAGCGGATGAGTTAAGGGGTGCGTATCATGGGAATCAGCTATAAAAAACTTTGGATGCTCCTGTTAGAACGTGACATAAAGAAGTCCACTTTCCGTCAAGAGCTTAACCTTGCATCCGGAACATGGACGAAACTGAATAAGGGGGAAGAAGTGTCCCTCTCTATTTTGCTGCGCATCTGCGACTATTTGAATTGTGACATTGGAAATATTTGTGAGGCTGTGCGAACGGACAAGGATTGAGTCCGGCTTTTCGTACAGCTCTTTTTGTAAAAAAGGTTAGATAAATACACAGGGAGGATTTTGATATGGCACGAGCCGCATCGGCACCGAAGAAGGAGATTTCTATGGAGGAAGCTCTGTGGAAGTCCGCAGATAAACTCCGTGGTTCTGTCGAGCCAGCAGAATATAAACACGTCGTTCTCAGTCTCTTCTTCTTGAAGTTTGCCAGCGATAAGTTTGAGGCACAAAGGAAAGCTATTTCTGAAAAATACGGTGAGAAGTTTGTTGACAATGTTACCTTCTATACGAAGGACAATGAAGTTCTTGACGATGTGGCGGAGCAGCTTGCGAAGCTTCTTGAAGAACTCAAAAAGGAAAAAGACTCCTTCAAGGGCATGGGAATTGACTACGAGGAAAAAGCCTTTTATGACATTCTCAAGGCGGTTGCCAAGAAGTATGAGTTCGAGTACCCGGACGATAAGATGATTGAATTGTCAAAGCGGATTAAGATTATTGTCGATGACAAAGCTAAATACACCGACTGGTCTACCCGTGATGACATTAAGGCAAATCTGCAAGTTGACCTCATACTGCTACTGGATGAATTTGACTATCCCCCCGTAACCATTGATGATGTCTACAAGGAAGTTCTGGAACAAGCTGAAAACTTCAAAAAGTACGCTCAATAACCCGCGTTCCATCGAAAGGAGTAGATCATGGGCAATTCAGTCATGTTGAATGGCGTCGAATATGCCGGAGAACAGATTGCCTACAAAGACAGCACCTATGAACTTGTGTCAAAGGTAGCATATCTGATCGGCGTCCCGCTCCGTATTTTTCAAAATGAACACGAGCCGCCGAAGATAGAGATATACGACCGGCTTGAACAGGATAAAAATGCCCGTATCATTCGCAATCTCTGTATCATCCGCACTGCCATTGAGCGCAACTACCGGAAAATAAATGACATCATGCGGATGGAGTATCGAGGGCTGCTTTCAATGCCAGAGATCATCCCGGCTTCCAGTATGCAGCAGCTTTCAAACGACGGAATCAGCTTTATCAAAAAGTCGAGTACAAAGCTCTGCCACCACATTATCGAGATTAACCGGCTGATTTCAGACCGCATTAACAACTGCAAAAGCCTCTTTCCAATCTGGATTAACTGGACGTACATAAAAGAGCTGTTCATTATGCCAAACGGCTTGACAGAGGACGGAACGAAAGATGCTGCGGACATCTATTACGCAAGTCTCTCCTACTACCCCTATCAAATGTACATCAACTGGGTACCGATGGACGAGGGCAATGTCCTCTATAATGATAAGAAGTTTGCTACCCTGCTTTATCAATGGCATTGCGACGCCTTCACGGAATACAGTAAAGTCTCCGATGCAGGGGCTTTTGTAAAAAACAATATCTACGACTTCATAGATGACAGTGAGAAGACCGTATTGGTAGTGGACTGCGAAAACTCTGACCCGTACAAGCTGTGCGCCACGCTCAAAAACCTTGATTATGAGGTCATGCAGAAAATTACGGCGATCATTCTCTTTGATGACGTGCATACTGCTACGGCATGGCGGATTCTTGAAAACTACATCCGCATCCCCGTTGAACATATCATGATTGAGCGGATCAAACAGAACAAATCACTGGTAGACATCAAGCTCACTGCAAGAGCCTGTCAGGAACACTACCAGAAGCAAGTGGATTCCTTCGTCATTGTCTCAAGCGATTCCGACTACTGGGGGCTGATTTCTTCCTTGCCGGATGCCAGATTTCTTGTCATGATCGAGCGGGAAAAATGCGGACCGGATATGAAGGCGGCACTTGCAGAATCCGGGATATTCTACTGCTATCTGGATGACTTCTACTCCGGCAACAGCGAGGACATCAAGAAAAACGCACTGTTTAAGGAGATGTACCGCTGGATTGACAACTCCGTTCACCTGAACGTCAACGATATGTTTGATGCCGCGCTGAGGAACACTCGAATTGAAATGTCTCCGGCAGAACGGCGTCAATTCTATGAAAAGCACATCAAACACATGACGCTGACCATCGACGAGAACGGAAACGTCAGCATTGAACTGAAACGCGGATAGCCTTGGTTTCTATTCCGGGAGGAATGTGGATGGACAACAGATTCTATTTTGGATTCAATACATCGGAGGAACGGAAAAAGCGCAGAAAAGCAGAGCTGTACTCCACGAGTGAGCAAGTCAGCACCTTCTTTTGGGATGAAGCCCCGCAGCATGGATTGGAAATGCGTGAAGGGCAGCAGGATATGTCCTTTGAGATTGTGGACGCCCTCATAAACGATCAGCACTTTGCGATTGAAGCTGGCGTGGGCATTGGCAAGTCCTTTGGCTATCTTGTGCCGGTGCTGCTGTACAGCAAACGCATGAACAAGCCGGTTATCATTGCAACCTCGACCATCGCGCTTCAAGAACAGCTCTGGCGTGATGTCCACGCAGTAATGCCCCTTCTTGGGCTGAACAGAGATGTCATCCTCGCAAAAGGACAGACCCATTATCTCTGCAACAAACGCGCAGATGAATATATGTGTGATCCGAAAGCAGACCCACCGGACGCGCTTAAAGAAGGAATCAAGCAAAAGTATGAGGAACGCAAGGATTTCCCGGAGGTTTTGCCGCAAGGCGTCTGGGACAAGGTAAACGTGCAGCGGTTCAGCATGAAGAATTGTGGCTCCTGTGAAAAGAAGTGCAAGTATTACAAGGTCCGCGCAGCATTAAAGTATACGGAGGGCGTTGTTCTGTGCAATCAGGACTTTCTCACCCAGCATCTCATGAAGCTCCGGCGCGGTCAGGACGGGCTGATTAACGCCGCCGCTGATCTGCTTGTCGTGGATGAAGCGCACAACTTAGATGATAAGGTGCGTAGTGCTACAACGGAACGTTTCGGACAGGGTATGCTCTTTGGGATGATCAAGAGTGCATTCTATGAGCTGCGGTCCTCTGACCAGAGCAGTGTGTCCGGTGAAAAGCGAGAGGCAGAGAGCGCGATCATCGCCTTCTATAACTGCCTGAAAGCGCAAGTCCAAAAGCAGATCAACGAGGCAGAACAGGATATGCGCTATGCTGACCGCTTTTTCTTCGACCAAAACGGCAGTGCGGTTGAGCTGCTTACCGAGATGAACGCCGCCATACATAACCTTTCGTCCAGCATTCAGATTTATTCCAGCATGGATTTCAGAAACAACCGTTCCTTTGCTGCCTCTGACGATCTGGATGCGGTCAGCGAGTCCCTTTCGGAGCTTCTTGACCGGATAGATGATATGTTGATCTGGATTGAGCAGCGCGGTAGTAACACGGAGCTTGTCTATTGCCCTAAAAACACAAGGGAAATTGTTAGCCGCCTATACTTCAATGGTGATGAAAGAACCATCTTGACCTCTGCCACGCTGACGAACGCCACGAGCGGGTCTCTGGAAGAACAGTATTCCTACTTTATCAGCAATACCGGCTTTCCGGTTGGTGAACGCGGCTGCTTATCCGAACCGAAGCCTTCCCCATATCCATACGATGAACACTCCATGATCTACTACTGCGACGATCTCCCGCATCCGACCAAGGAACACGAAGCCTTCATTGAAAAGGGCGTGGAGCGGCTGCTTGAGATCCTGAACATTTCCAACGGGAAGGCACTCGTGCTGTTTACGGCGAAGACCGACATGGAAGAGGTCTACTCCATTCTCAGTGAGAAAAATCTTCCGTACAAAATCCTGATGCAACAGCCGGGATCGTCGCAGGACAAGGTGCTGAATGAGTTTAAGGAAGATACGAACTCCGTGCTTCTGGGGACGGGCGCATATTGGGAAGGTATCAGCATTGAAGGAAAAAGCCTTTCCAATGTGATCATTTTCCGGCTTCCGTTCCCTGTCCCCGATCCAATTATCGAGTATAAGTGTTCCGTCGCAAAGGACGCTCTGATGGATGTCCGCGTTCCCGAAATGATTATCAAGCTCAAGCAAGGTATCGGGCGATTGATCCGCAATTTCACAGACACCGGCATTGTCTGCATTATCGACCGAAGACTGCGGGACGAGCCGCCGGAACGCTATCATGACATTACATGGGACTCACTGCCTATCAAAAATCGGACAAGCAGTTTGGACGAACTGAGGAAGTTTTACGAAGGTCTGCCCTCAGCCAAGGAATGATGATACAAACGGCAGTCTCTTCGGAAACATAGAGCAGCCCCCCCAAAAAAACGACAATCAGAAAACGGAGGTGTATCATGTTGTACAATGAAAATCTGCACGAAGAAGAACAACATCTGATCCAGCAGATTGCCGAGCAAACAGAGAGAGGAAAAATCGACTGGGAACTGACGGAGTATAATCCGCTGTCCTTTCTGAATGAGGACAAGATAGACAAAAACCCAGCAGTAATCTGTCAGTCCTTCTCCTTTGAAGCGATCATCGGCGGATCCCGTTACGAACTTGATGTCATGGAGAATATTGATGTGCCGTCCGGTATGGGAGACTACACCATAACCTTGACGCGGGATGAAATCGAAAATTATCTAAAAATTGAGGATGCGCTTTCCTTTGACTGTGACCGCTATGAATGCACACCGGAGGAAGTCGCAGAGCGATTTACGGACAGCCCCATTGTCCGTCTCTGCAACGCCATCATTCCTGCCACGCTTGGGCAGGAGGATTTAGAAGAGGTCTTCACATGGGCAAGGTTTTTCAACGAGACTGGCATTTCTGCAAAGCTGATGAATCATCCGCTGACCAAGCTTTGTGAAAAGCTGTTCGACGAACACCGTCTGATGGACTTCCATCGCTGCGTCTTGGATGTGGACTATCGAAAGCTGCTCCTAAATGAACTGGCTCATAACTAAGACACGGAAAAACGCCCCCGACACTGTGCCAGACGCACAGTGCCGGGGGCGTTCCCGTTTCCAGCGATTTATTTTTCTCTCGGCAAGGGACTGTTCATAAGGTGACACTTTCCGTTTTACGAAGCCGTGAAAATTCGATGTGTTCCGTGGAGATGTTCACTGGGCAGCATACGCCGTACACGTTTCCAATAATCACCGAGTAGTGCAATGTGTATTCACTATCGGGAAATACTTCACGGTTTTCACAACTCTTGATTCAGGAGTGGGATTTTTGCCTTATTCCCGCGTGACATCAAGGGAAACCGGATTGATAACGATGATAGATTTGCCCTTTTTGTGGGCATATCTCACGGTGTTCCCGGTACCGCTGGGGCATCCATTCCATACTGCGAGAATATAATCGGCGTGATCGACCATGTACCGATTTCTCTTGTCCATGCAGTCCGTCGTGTACTCCCGTTGCAGCATGGTCTCCTTGTCACACTTTGCCGCGATATTATAATACCGTTCCCGTGAAGCCACAGACCATTTGATCGCTTGTGTCTCACAAGGGATTGCACTTTCCAGAGTAATGTGAGGGTATTTTGATTTCAAATCGAGTACAATTTCCGCAGCGTACATATCGACGCCAAGAGCCATGCCGGTAATAAAATGCGTGACGCCCTCGTTCTCGATGAGTGCTACAATCTGATCCCGCATAACAGATTTCAAAGAAGTACAACGCTTATCGGATTCATCAAAGCCGAACGGAAGACTCTGCGGTCTATGACCGGTAAACGCACAAGTCTTGCCTTGAACGGATTGCTTTGCAGCTTTTTGAGCAGACTTTCTAAACTCAATAATGCGTGACATGACACCCCTTCTTTCACTCTTTTGGTAGATAACTCCATTCTATCACCCTCATCACGGACAGTCAACGCATTGTCGTTAGTAAAATCAACGACGTCGTACCGTGGATAATGACACCGCCGTTAGGTACACTAAATGCAAAGGTGGTGAGGCTATGCGAGAGAAGAAGGACATCAATATTGAAATCGGCGGCAATATTCAAGTGGCAAGAGAACAGGCGGGCTATACGCAGGACACGCTCTCAGAAATGCTTGGCATGACGCCGAATCACCTGAGCGCTATTGAGCGTGGTGCTTCCGGTATTTCTCTTGAAGCCTTGCAGCGTCTTTGCCGTTTGCTGGGCGTCAGTGCGGACCGAATTATCTTTGGGACCGACGAGCCAGAAACGGAAGCCCTTGCGCTTGCCAGACGTATTTCGGATATAAAGCCGGAATACCGGCAACAGGTTCAAGAGCTGCTGTCCGCTATTTTGAATATGTCATAAAAAAAGAGCCTCTGCCGACACCCAAAACGGGCATCGACAGAGGCTCTTGGTTCGTTTTCCGGGCATTCAAACAAGTGCCGAAATCGACACTTATTTCCGCACTAAAGAAGAAACTGCGCAGGGAATACAATCACTTAGGATGGTCAATTTGCGCCGCTCTGGGGCTTGCTATCACAGGCTTTTTCGACCCCTAACTGTCTACACTGCGCCGCCTTGCGGGAGAAGTGCGGACAGGCGATGTGATCCGTACGGAAGCTCTGCATGCAGCTATGGACGCAGCGGACGCAGAAGCGGTTATACTTCCGGCGTCCGCTGTCCCCGA
>ERZ773241.2449-NODE-2449-length-14879-cov-4.036225_pt1 | contig 14879 bp, 7 predicted proteins | sample MGYA00580989_ERZ773241 | MGnify/ENA primary metagenome ERZ773241 (study PRJEB29015, sample SAMEA2737804) | human gut metagenome | biome: human gut; feature: human-associated habitat; material: faeces | place: China | collected 2012 ... | reverse complement strand
CAACCCCGGGTGCAGGGTCGCAACCCTGCTCGTTTCAAAGGGGGTTATGGGGTTCCTAGGGGATTTAAGGGGGAGAAATCGAAATCTCCCCCTAATCCCCTAGGCCTAGCGGAGCGCGTCCCATCGTCCGCAGACGATGATTCCACGTTTCCTAAACGGCAGCAATGCAACTCACAGATGCAAATGCATCTCATGGTTGCAATTCCCCGTAACCCCGTAATGGTTACGAACTCCTTCCACCGCCTGCGGGCGGTCCCCCTCCCTCGATGAGGGAGGTCTGGGGGAGCGGAGAAAGATTGAACCAAATCCCCAGTCATATGCCCGACATGCGCCGCGTGCGTCGGGCATATGATTTTTTTTGTTTCCGAAGAATTGGAGTGGGCAGGCCGAACCGGCCGAACGGCGGGTTTTCGGCACGAATGACCCGTCCGCGTCCATCCGCAGACGGACAGATTGTGGTATAATCGGGGTGTGAAGGTTACGCGAAAAAACGGTTAGTTTCCTGATTTTGCTAAAAAAATGTGAAACCGGAGTAAAAAAACCGTTTTGAATGTTATTTTCAGGATTCACAAATTCGAAATGCTATGCTATAATTGGAAAAAAGTGGCGGGTAAGAGGACAATGTGTCCCGAAAATAAGTGTTACAGAAATGTGACGAAAACCCGGAAAGCGGGCGCGAAAACGTAAGATAACGACGCATCATGTGTAACTGAAAAAATGAACGATTTTCGCGGGAAGCCGCGCGGATGTGTGCTTTTTCAAGCGGAAAACAATATGTTCCGCCCTGCTCATCCCCATCAAACGCAGAAAAAGGACGGACGGAAGCCGCGCCGCCGGATCGCGCAAATGTGACGGGCGCGAAACAATTTCGTTTCCCCATGACGATAAAGCGCCGCCCGGAAAGGCGCGCAAAACGTTAAAAGATAGATACAAACCAAGCTGAAGGAGGTTTTTCAAGATGAAAAACAGTTGGAAAAAGGTTGTGGCGATGATGATCGCGGCGGCGCTGTGCGTCTCTTGCGGCGTGACCGGCTTCTCCGAGGACATCCAGACGGACGAGAGCACCGGAATCGTCGAGGTGGCCGAGGCGCAGAATCAGGAAGAACCTCCGAAGGAGGAAGCGCCCGCGCAGGAGCCTGCGCCCGCGCCGGAACCCGTGCAGGCGCCGGAACCCGTGAAGGAGCCTGACCCCGCGCCCGTGCAGGAGCCGGAACCTGTGAAGGAACCGGAACCCGCGCCGAAGGCCGAGGAGCCGAAGAACGAGCCGGAAGCGCCGAAGACCGAAGAACCGAAGGCCGAGCCGGAACCCGTGAAGGAGCCGGAAGCGCCGAAGAATGAAGCGCCGAAGCAGGAAGAAGAAACCAAGGCCGACCAGCAGACCGAAGAGAAGCTCGACGAAAAGGCCGAAGTGCCGGAGCAGAAGATCGAGGAATCGGCCGAGCAGAAGAAGGAAGACATCAAGGCCGACGAAACCAAGAAGGAAGAAGAAACCAAGGCCGAGACGAAGAACGAAGAATTCAAGGAAGAATCCAAGACCGAAGAGCCGAAGGCCGAAGAATCTGAGGAAGAGTCCAAGGAAGAATCCAAGGAGGAAAAGCCCGCCGAGCAGCCGACCGTCCCCGCCGCCAAGGCCGAGCAGCCGGTCGAGGATGCGCCCGCCGCTGACGTGGTGGTGAAGGAAAACATCACCGTGTGCATCGAGTGGGAAGACGAGGACGACGCCCTCGGCCTGCGCCCGCAGACCCGCGCCGTCACCCTGAACGGCTCCGACGGCCAGACCTATTCCGCGACCCTCGCCGAAAAGGACGGCTGGCAGCACACCTTCGCCGACCTGACGACCCAGCGCGGCGCGGAAGTCATCTACTATTCCGTTGACGCGGACGATGTGGCCGATTACGACAAGGACGTTCGCGGCCTGACCGTGACCTACACCTGCACCGCAAAGCCCGTCGCGGAAGAAGAACCCGTCATTGACGAGCAGCCCGTCGCGGAGGACGAGAACCTCATCGACGATCAGATGGACGGCGAGCAGGGCGAGCTTCCGGAAGGCGATCTCCCGACCGTCACCGAGACGGAAGACGGCACCGTGATCGACATGGGCGAAACCGCCGAAGAACCCGTTGAGGGCGAGGAAGCCAACGCCGACAAGATCGAGGAAGACGGCGAGCTTGACGAGGACTTCGTCCTCCCCGAAGAGGGCGAGCTGCCCGCGGAAGACGCTGAACCCGAAATCCCTGAGATTGATTTCAGCACGCTGAGCGTGGCCATTTCCGCCGAGAGCGACGTGGTGGAGCTGGGCGGGGACATGGTGCTGACCGCCGTGCTCACCGGGTTTGAAGACCTCAACTACACGCTCCAGTGGCAGTTCTCCACGGATAACGAGAACTGGGCGGACGTGGACGGCGCGACCGGCTCCACGCTGCGCGTGCAGATGAACGAGGAAAACCGCGATTACTTCTGGCGCGTGTCCGTCGATAACATCAGTTGGAAGAATCCCCCCGTTGTGCAGGCCGAGCAGCCGCTCGACGTCGCCGACACGGCGGAAACCGGCGAGCAGGCGTGACGCGCCCGTTTTTCCGAAATCTTTTTCTTGAGGCGGCGCACCGTTTGCCGCAGATTCGCTTTGATCGTTCTGGAAGCATGGGTAATGCCGCTTTCTGATGAAACAGGAGGATAAGACAATGAGGGATAAAGTAAAACGCTTTATATCCATTCTGATGACGGCGCTGATGCTCGTCAATCTGCTGCCGGTGGGGGCGCTGGCGGATGGAATTGCCAGCGGCGGGTATCAGCAGGCGACGATTGCCAATGGCAATCAGACCGTGTATCTCTACGTGAAGGTTACGGGCAATTTGAATGGCTTAAATTTGAACAAGAGCGGATGGTGTACTGTTGGCAAGGTAACAGGGCTAAATATGACGGATCCTCAATCCTATGCGTGGTGGTACGGCAGCAGTAACCATGTGTCTTCTGTCAGCGGAATTTCCGCGTCTTCCGTTGGTAAAGGAGACGTTGAGCGCTACGAAAAAAACCAATCCATTGATCTGTCAAAAGTGACGTGGGCGAGCGGTACGCACTATGGCTTCCTCCCTGTCTCAACTGGTGCAGATGATTATGTGGGGAGTGGATGGACTTGGCACTTGGACGGCTATATCGATATCGCGCAAGTCCAAGCTAGTTATAAAATCCGTTATGTCGATCAGGATACGAATAATGTATTAAAGATAGCGGTCTCGGGAACAGACGATCCGGGTGTTTGGATCGATCATTCAGCGCCAAAAAAGCTTGATGGCGGTTACGAAATTGTCGGAGATACGGATAGAACGTTCAAACTGGAGCAAATTGATAACACGTTCGATATCTATTATCGCCGCCCGTATGGGTATACGGTTGAATATTACTACGACGACGTAAAAGACGAAGATGCAACCGTAATCGGCGAAAGACAGATGTGCGGAACGAAGATCAACACGTACACGCAAAAGCCGAAAGATGGTTATGAGCTTGATAGGGTGGAAAACTTCCCGCTGACGATTCAAGCGGATGAAAGCAAGAACGTTATTAAGGTCTATTATAAGAAAATTGGCTACACGGTAACGTATGAACCGGGCGAGCACGGTACGTTTAAGACCCAAAAACACGACGCGAAACATGGCGATGCCACCCCCGCGTTTGACGGCGAAACAACAGGCAAACCCGGCTGGACGTTTGCTGGCTGGGAGCCTGAGGTTGCGGATACGGTGACGGAAAATGCGACGTATATCGCGAAGTTCGTGCCGGACGAAAACCAGACGGCCACAGTTCTCTGCACGATTGACGAGAAGCAGATAGGCTACGGCACTGTTTATCCATCCATATATCAAACCATTTTGCAGGCGACCGGAAAGCTGAAAGGCGGCAAGCCTATCTCCGGCTCGATGGCCACGGCGAACGCGGGATATAAGTTCGTTGGCTGGTACAAGGTAACCGGAGAGGAGACCTATGAATGGGTAACCGGCGACCCTGATCTCAAACAGGGAGTGGCCGAGTCTAAACTGAACAGGGACAAGGAGACAGACCTGTATCAGAACACGGTTTTTGTAGCGCGGTTTGAGCCGGATGCGGGAGCGAAGGTTCCCGTTACCTATGAGGCCGAAAACGGAACGCTTGAGGGAACAACCGCTCAGGAAGCGCAGGTCGTGACGGGCGAAGGCCTGACCGACGTAAAGGCGGCCACGCCGAACAAGGGATACAAGTTCGATGGCTGGTATGCGGTCGATAAGAACGGCGACAAGCACCTCATCAGCGGTCTTGACCCTGCCGAAAAACTGGACGCTAAAACGGCCAAGGAAAACCTGAACAAGGACGGCAATCTGTATGCGGCCACGACGTTCATTGCGCGGTTCGTGCCGGACACGAAACAGAACGTCGAAGTTATTTACACGACGGACGGAAACGGCACACTTTGGGGTGGCCCCGCTATCGAGAAAACTACGCAGCATGTGCAGATCGTGACGGGCGAGGTTGTGCGAGAAGACGGTTCTGTCATCGGCGATAAGCTGACGACCATACCGACCTACCCGAAAGAAGGATATGAATTTGATCGCTGGATCAGGGTTACCCCCGAAAAGACGATTGAAGGCGCGGGTTCTGCTCTGACGGATGAAATGGCCAGACCGAATCTGAATCAGAAGGATGGTCTGTATCAGAAGACGGAGTTCAAGGCGATATTCAGGCCGCAAACCAACCTGAGCTACACGGTGAACTACTACTGGAACGGAACTGAAATTCCGGTCAAGCCTTCCAAGACCGTTCTCCACCAGACGTTCGGGGAAGAGGTTACGGAATCCCCCATCGGAGCCGATGACTACACGCCGCTATCGAATGAACCCAAGAAAATTAAGATTGGCGCGGATTCGACCCAGAACGTAATCACTTTCTACTATTATAGGAACGTCAAGCTGACGGCGAACAGCGACACGAAGACTTATAATGGAAAAAATCAGAGCGTTTCCGGTTACACCTGCGCAGTTGCGGAAATGAAGAACGGCAGACTGGAATATGTGCCGTGGACTGGCGAAAAGCCGTTGATCTTTGATGGGATCAGCGCTTCCGGCAGCGGAAAGGACGTAAACGAAAAAGGATATCAGGTCACGTTCAATGAGTCGCCTATCGGAGAGCACGACGACCTGTATTATGTGATCGAGTCTCAGACGGGCACGCTGACGATCACCCCGCGCCAAGTGACGCTGACCTCCGAAACGGCCAGCAAGCCCTACGACGGCAACCCGCTGACGAAGCCCGACGTAACGGTTACGGGCGATGGCTTTGTTAAAGGCGAAGTGTCGGACATCAAGGCGGAGGGCACAGTGACGCACGTTTCCCACGGTAAAGTGACGAACACGATCACCTATACAAAAGGCGCGAACTTCAAAGAAAGCAACTACACAATCACCAAGAAAGAAGGCGAGCTGTGGATCACGCCAAACACGAACGAAGTGGTTGTGACGATCGAGGGCAGAACGAAGACCGTGACGTATAACGGCGAGGAGCATACAGCTTGGCAATATGATGTTGTCCGCATCAGCGACCCGCTGTACGAAACAGCCCCCGGCGAAGTGCCCAACTTCTGGAATAAGAACGCCAAGAAAGCGAGCGGAACGGACGCGGGCACTTACCCCATGGGGTGGGAAGCTGCGGACTTCGAGAACACGAATACGAACTTCTCGAACGTGACGTTTGTTGTGACGGACGGCCAGCTCGTGATCAACCCGCGCCCGGTAGTGCTGACCTCCGCTTCTGATAAGAAGGTCTACGACGGTGAAGCGCTGACGAACCACACGGTAACGGAAATGTTTGGCACAGAAAGTCCGTTCCCGAACGGCGAAGGTCTGGAGTATGACTTTACGGGAAGCCAGACGGACGTTGGCAAGAGCGAGAACACGTTCACCTACAAGGCGAAAGAGGGCACGAACACGAAGCTGACGAACTACGCTATCACGACGGAGTACGGCACGCTGGAAGTCACGCCTGTCACGGATAGAGTGACGGTAAAGATCAAGGGCAGGACGGCCAGTGTGATGTATGACGGCAAGCCGCATTTCGTCTTTGGCTTTGATGCGGAGCCCAGCAACAAGCTGTATAACCCGAATAAGGATATGTGGTTTAACGGCACTGACGTAGACATGATCGCGGAAGGCACCGACGCGGGCACTTACACTATGGGGCTGGAAGTTTCGGACTTCAAGAACAAGAGCGACAACTTCACGAACGTCAGGTTTGAGGTTGTGGAAGATGGCAAGCTCGAAATCAAGAAGCGCAGCGTGAAGCTGACCTCCGCTTCCGATGAGAAGGTCTACGACGGCAAACCGCTGATGAACGAAACGGTAGCGGTTGGCGGCGACGGCTTTGCTGATGGCGAAGGCGCGACGTATGACTTTACGGGAAGCCAGACGGACGTTGGCGAGAGCAAGAACGCGTTCACCTTTGAGGTAAACGAGGGCACGAAGAAAGAAAACTACACCTTTGAGGTCGCGATCGGCACGCTGAAAGTCAATCCTGTCACGGACAAAGTGACGGTAACGGTCACGGAGAAATCGGACACCGTGACGTATGACGGCATGCCTCATACGGTTTCGGGCTACGCGAGCATGACGGCTGACAACCCGCTGTATGACGTAGAGGACAGCGTGGATGACACGCCGAACGCTGCGTGGGCGGCCAATGGAACGGACGCTGGCGAATATCCGTTAGGCATTGTGGCTGGCGACTTCAAGAACACCAATAAGAACTTCACGAACGTCGAGTTTGTGGTTGTTGACGGTGCGCTGAAGATCAATCCTGCCCCGGTTACGCTGCAAGCGCCCATCGCGAGCAAGACCTACGACGGAACGCCGCTAAAAGCGGAGGATTATGGCCACTCGTTTGTGGAAGGCGTGGACTTTGCGGATGATTTCGCATCGATCAGCGTAGAGGGCAGCCAGACGCAGGCTGGAAGCAGCGTCAGCCAGATCAAGGAGGTTGTCCCGAAGAAGGGCAAGGATCTCAAGAATTACAAACTCACATTCCTGCCGGGCACCCTGACCATCGCCAAGCGCAGCGTGCTCATTACCTCGCAGTCCGCGACCAAGACGTATGACGGCTCGGCGCTGACCCGCCCGGCCGTGACGATCACCGGCGACGGCTTCGTTCCGGGCGAGCTGGCGAAGGTGGAGGCAACCGGTTCCATCACCAACGTGGGCAGCACCCCGAACGCCATCCAGTATACGACGACCGGCGCGTTCAACCCGGCCAACTACAGCATTGCGCTGTCCGTGGGCACGCTGACCGTGACCGCGAAGCCGGAGCCGGAACCGCGGCGCACGTTCAACCTGACGGTCAACTACGTCTATCAGAACGGCAAGCGCGCGGCGGCTTCCTACAACCGCGGCGGCCTGAAGAACGGCGAAACGTTTGATATCACGTCCCCGGTCATCGCGGGCTACACGGCCTCCGAAACCGTGGTCAGCGGCACGATTGACAACCGCGATATCAAGGTGACGGTCATCTACACCGCCGACGGCGTGAATCTGGATGACTACGGCGTGCCGCTCGGCTTGGGCAACATCACCATGAACGTGGGCGACTGCTTCGAGTAACCCTTTCACCGCATCCGGCGCGCGCTGTGCCCGCCGGATGCGGCCTCTCCGTACTACAACAACAGGAGGAAAAAGGCCATGAAAAAAATCCTCACCTTGTTGCTCGCTCTGTGGATGTTGACGGGCTGCGTCGCGATGGCGGCGGAAAATCAACTGGTTGTCGGCAGCACAACGGCGATGAGCGGCGCGTTCTTCACCGATTTGTTCGGCAGCAACACCGCGGATATAGACGTCCGGGCGCTGCTGCACGGCTATAACCTGATGAGCTGGGATCACGAAACCGGCACATACCAAATCAACGACAGCGTGGTCGCGGGCATGGCCGTCTCCAAGGACGCGCAGAACAACCGCGTGTACACGTTCGACCTCTACGGCGATTTGAAGTTCTCCGACGGGAGCGCGATCACCGCGAAGGATTATGCGTTTTCCATCCTGCTGACGGCCTCGCCGGAGCTGGCGAAGCTGGGCGGGCAGTCCGCCGCCGCCGGCGCGATTCTGGGGATGGAGTCGTACCAGTCCGGCAAATCGTCCGTCCTGCGCGGCGTGCGCCTGCTGAGCGACACGCAGATGTCCATCACGATCAGCAAGGCCTACGAGCCGTATTTCTACGAGATGGCGCTGTTTGATTACAGCCCGTATCCCATCAGCGTCCTTGCGCCGGGCTGCAAAGTGGTCGATACCGAAAAGGGCGTGGGCATTGTCAATGCCAGCGGCACGGGCAACGCGCTCTTTACCGCCGACCTGCTTCAAAAGACGATTCTGGACGCGGCCACCGGCTACATGAGCCACCCGTCCGTCGTCAGCGGCCCGTACACCCTGACGAGCTACGACGCGCAGCGCGGCACGGCCAGCTTTGCCGTCAACCCGTATTACAAGGGCAATGAGGACGGCGAAAAGCCGACCATCGAAACCATCGTCTATCGCTCGGTCGCCAACGACGAGGCCATCGACCTGCTTCTCAGCGGCGAGGTCGATCTGCTCAACAAGATGGTCGCCGCCGATACGGTCAGCAAGGGGATTCAATCCATCGCGGATCAGCCGTTCTCCGTGGCGAACTACCCGCGCAGCGGCCTGAGCATGATCAGCTTCAGCTGCGAGCGCCATACGGTCTCCAGCAAGGCGGTTCGCCAAGCGATTGCGAGTTGCTTCGACCGCGACGCGCTGGTGAAGGCCTACACGGGCAACTTCGGTCTGAAGGCCAACGGCTATTTCGGCATCGGCCAGTGGATGTATCAGCTCGCCGCGGGCACGATTCAGCCGCCCGTCGTCGATCTTCCGGCCAACGCGACCGCCAAGGAGATCGCGGCCTACGAGAAGACCGTCGCCCAGTGGGACGCGCTGTCCCTCGACAAGCTCAAGGATTACCCGCTCGACCTCGATCAGGCGGCCAAGCTGCTGGATCAGGACGAATGGCGGCTCGGCAAGGACGGCATCCGCGCCAAGAAGATCGACGGAAAGACCGTCGCGCTCGACCTGACGCTGATTTATCCGGAGGGGAACGCCGTGGGCGACGCGCTGAACGCGACGCTGACGGAAAACCTCGCTTCCATCGGCGTCCGCCTGACAGTCAAGGCCGTCCCGATGAACGAGCTGCTGGATATCTACTACCGCCGCGTGGCGCGCGACTGCGACATGATCTATCTGGCGACGAACTTCGGCACCGTCTTCGACCCGAGCACGACGTACTCGACGGACGAGGCCTATGTGAAGACCGTCAACCGCACGGGCATTCGCGATAAGAAGCTTGCCCAGCTCGCCGTGGACATGCGCAAGACGGAGCCGGGCGACGTGCTGAGCTACTGCCAGAAGTGGGTCGCCTTCCAGGAGCGCTGGACGGAGGTTCTGCCCGCGATCCCGGTCTACTCCAACGTGTACTTTGATTTCTACACGACCCGCCTGCAAAACTACCGCGTGACGGAAAACCAGACGTGGACGCAGGCCATCGTCGGCGCAACGCTGACGCAGACAGCGGAATAAAGTAAAAGACGGCGGGTGTAAAACCCGCCGTCTTTTTGCTGACTACCCATATCTCCGAAAGTACGGGGTCGCCGGTCAAGGCCTGCGGTCTTGCCGTCGATTGCATATAGGGGCTTTGCGGTCGCCCCTATGACCCTTCGCGCGCCCTCTCGAAACCTCGTATACAACCCCGGGTGCAGGGTCGCAACCCTGCTCGTTTCAAAGGGGGTTATGGGGTTCCTAGGGGATTTAAGGGGGAGAAATCGAAATCTCCCCCTAATCCCCTAGGCCTAGCGGAGCGCGTCCATCGTCCGCAGACGATGATTCCCCCACGTTCCCCAAAGCCACATTCATCCTGTGAATTTGGCTTTTTCTTCATATGCTTCATATGCCCAAAGCATATGATGTTTGTTTCAAAAACCATCAGGTTCCCTTCCGTAGAATGTCGAGATCATCGGCCGGGGTTTACGGCGAATCAACCAGCCATTCCAGCGCGTTGATGCGGCGTATGCCCTCGTAATCGGCAGGAGGATCGTCGTCAAGCGTCAAAATCAGTTTGGGGTATGAATCCCGGATTTTTTGCAGCGGCCTCAATTCGCGCGCGAGCGTATGTTCATCCCGCACGGACGCGGCAACCTGCACATAGAGCGTTCCCGTCTGATTGACGGCGACAAAATCGACTTCCAACTCGTCGAGCTTGCCGATATACACGTCATATTCGCGGCGGAGCAGTTCAAGATAGATCACGTTTTCGAGGATGTGGCCGGTATCCGCATAGCGCCCGCCAAGCAGATAATACCGCAGGCCGATATCCACGGCATAATACTTTTCAAGCGTCTTGAGATGCTGCTTGCCGCGGATGTCATAGCGCCGCGCCTGATAGACGATGTAGCTGTCCACAAACGCCGACAGATATTTTTCAACCGTGCGCACGTCGAGCTTCCGCCCGTCGGAGCCCATCGTATCCGAAATTTTCTTGGTGGAAATCGGGCTGCCCGTGCTGCTGTACACGAACCTCAGAACGCTTTCCAACATCATCGGATCGGCGTTTTTCAGTCTTCCCACAACGTCCTTCAGCACGACCGTGTGATAGATGCCGCTCAGGTATTCCTCAATCGCCTTCCGGTCGCCGCCCAGCTCGGTGGCATAGGGAAAGCTCGTCTCCAGATAGCGGCGGTATGTGGCGCTCAGGCCGTCCCGGCTGCCCGTAAACGCCGCATATTCCGAAAAGGAGAGCGGCAGCATATCAATGGTGACGTAGCGCCCGGAAAGATGCGTCGCCAGCTCGCCGGACAGCATGTAGGCGTTCGAGCCGGTCAGGTAGAGATCCAGATTTTTGCGCAGAAAGAGGCTGTCGATCATCGGCGGAAAATCCCGGACATTCTGAATTTCATCCAGAAAGACATACGCCCGTTCGTTTCCCGCGCGCGACAAAATATAAGCGTGCAGCTTCATCGGGTCGCGCAGCTCGATGTTGGCGAAGTCCTCCAGATTGACGGCGATGATCTGCGAATCGGGAACGCCGTCAAGGCGAAGCTCCGCCTGAAACAGTTCCATCAGCGTCGATTTTCCGCAGCGCCGAATCCCCGTAATCACCTTGATCATCTGTTTGTCCTTCCAACGCCGGAGCGCTCGAAGGTATTGCGGTCGATCAATCATGCAAACCCTCCTCCCCTGCGCGCGCCGCGTCCGTCGGCTTCATCGCGCTTATTGAACCATTTTATCCAAAAACATTTGTAATATCAATATTTTTTGGATTCCGATGCATATTTCTCCCGTTTTTTTTCTTACTCCCCCGCGTACCGTCTCTCCAGCTCCTGCCAGACGGCCGCAAAGAGCGCCGCGGCAAACGGCTGATCCGGAAAGGCGGCGACCTTCTCCCCCATGGCCGCGGCGGCGCGCAGCCAAATTTCCTCGCGCGCCTCCCCCGCCGCCGCGCGGAGCCGGTCGTCCGTCTCCAAATGGAAATCCCACGCGGCGCGGTACATGGCCTCGTAGCCCGAATCAAACGGCGTTTCGGCCTCGGGCACGGGCTCGAAGCCCTCCGGCACGGCGGCCGTCGGCCTCAGCGCGTCCAGCCGGGAAAAATCAATCTTCATCGTTCATCCGTCCCATCCGAAACCGGACATACAGCCCGATAAACGTCGCGTAATCGCCGATATCCACCTCGCTGTCGGAGAGCTTCGCCTTCTTCGCGCCGCAGTATTCCCAGCCGTCCAGCACGCCGGCGCGCACGCAGCTATCCAGCGCGGTTTCCAGCGGCGTTTTGATGCGGTTCTCCCAGTGGCCGCGATCCGTCTTCTGCACCTCGTCGAAATCGGGGATATCGCCGCACGCATCCAGCAGCGCCGAAACGGAAATAATGTCGGCGGTACCGCGCTCGATGTTGCGGCGCACGGAGCTGTGATACGCCAGCTTGTAGCCGACGCGGTAGGCGCGCGGGCTGCGCTCGTCGATGCTCAGCAGCGCCTCGGGGTACTGCATCACATACGAGCAGAGCAGATACCGCGCGATGTCGTCGCTGAACTGAATGGAGATCATCCCGCGCTTGACGCCCTTGCGCTGGAGCAGGCGCACGTCCTGATAATCCGAAACGCGCCCCTTCTTTTCCGACCAGGAGAGCGACAGGCTGTAGAGCACGTCGAGCTGGTCGTTGATCTTGCCGCGCACGTCCTTCATCAGGTTTTTGATGCGCCGCTTTTCCTTTTCGGCCTCCTCCGGCGTGGCCGTCTCCCGCTCATCGACGGGATAGCCCAGCAGCCGCGCGTAGGAGATCAGCGGAATCTGCACCTCCGTCTCGATCCGCGCGGATTCCTCCGGGCGGTAGTGGTTGTTCTGCGTCAGGTAGAGCGCCGCGGTGGAGAGCAGCTTCTGCGCGCCGACCGTCAGGCCGATTTTCAGCCCGTCGTAGCCCTCAAAAAACGCGCGGAAGCCCTCGTCCTCGATGACCGCGTCGCCGGTAATCGGGTTGATGGCCATGTTCCGCGTCGCCGTCATCGCCAGACGGCTGGTCGCCTCGCCCTGCACCATGGGATAATACGGGTCGTGGCGGCTGAGCAGATCGACGCTGTATACAACCGGCTCAATCGTCTCCGGCGGCTCGACAATCAGGCCGGAGATGGCGCTGCGGATGGATTCCAGGTTTTCCGGTTCAAAAACCTGTTTCTTTTTCGGCATGTCGTCCTCCTCAGCGCAGCAGGCTGTCCAGCAGGCGGGTGTCGGCCATGGGGAACGTGTAGCCCCCTTCAAGAATCGCGCGCGCGTCGTCCAGCCTGTCGCGCGTCACGGCGATCTCGGCCAGATCGAACAGCCCCGCGCGGTGGCCGGATAGCTCGTCCAGCGTGCGCGCCTCCTCGTACATCACGAGCTCATCGTCCGCGTCGATCACGTAGCCGAACGTGTCAATCTGATAGGTGTCGCTGAGCAGGGTCATCAGCACGTTGAACGCCGCAATCGTCGAAAAGTTCTGGCGGAGGATGTCCACGCCCTCCTTGAGCTGCTCATCGGACAGGGAGAGCGTCTCCGCCACGGCCTGCCGCCGGGCGCTCAGGCGCTCGTCCTTCAGCTCGGAGGCGGCGATGACCTGCTGCGCCATATCCACAAAGAGCCCGCGCCAGATGAGCTGTAATACCTGCATGGCGTGGCTCTTGAGCTGCAGCGTCTCGCGGCGGCGGATCACCAGCCAGTTGGACAGGCGCAGATACAGCTCCGTCTCCCGTGGCTTTTCGGCGGAAGCCTGCCGAATCCGCGCCTCCAGATCCGCACCCGAAAAGAGCGCCGTCTTCTCCTCGTCCCCCATGTACGCATAGCCGGTCATGGCGATCAGCCCCTGCCCGGTCTCCTGCACCGTCCAGCGCTTGCGCGCCGCCATCTTCCTGGGGTCAAAATAATTCGTCTTCTTGAGATCCATGGCGCTCTCCTTCACGCATCCGGGCGCAGGGTCTTCATCTGCCGGTAAACGTCCGCGTGCTTCCGGCGGTCCGCCTCGATCAGCCGGTTGACGTAAGCCGTCGCGCCGCCGCTCTCCAGTTTGCCCATCGTGCGGATGTAGTCCATGTTCTCCTCGGAAAAGGCCATCGTCATGCGCAGCGCCTTTTTGCCCCGCTTGCCCTGCGTGTCGGCGGCGCGGTAGGCGCCGTCCGCCTTCGGCGCGTGCGCTTCATAGGCTTCATGCGCTTCGTATGCCTCGTGTGTCTCGGGCACACGATATTCTCGTTTATCTTCATGTGCTTCATATACCTCTTGTGCGTCAGGCATACGAGGCGCTTCGTATGCTTCCTGTGCTTCGTGTGTATCAGGTACAGGATGTTCGCGCTTGACTTCGCGTGCTTCATAGGCTTCATGTGCCTGCTCCGCCGCCGTCACGCTGAACAGCCGCGCCACCGCGTCCGTCGCCCTGCCCTTTTTAATCGCCATGCTTCTCGTCCTCCTGCCTGAGATAGTCCGCGACAAACGCCGCGTAGTCCGCCGTCACCGCCGCCTTGGGGTGCGAATCGAACAGGCTTTCCTGCATCACCTGCGCCTCGCGCACGGCCACCGCCTCGCGGATCACCGTCGGATACAGATAGACGTTCAAATCCTTCGCCGTCTGCCCGATCACGTCGATCAGTTCGCGCGTCAGGCTGGCGCGGTTGCCCCGCCGCGTAATCAGAATCCCCGCGACCTTCAGCCGCGGGTTGCAGTAGCGCCGCACGTTCTCCACCGTGTTAAAAAGCTGCTTGAGCCCCTGCAGCGAGAACACCTCGAGCCCCACCGGAATCACCATGTCGTCCGCCGCCGTCAGCGCGTTGAGCGTCAGCACGCCCAGCGCGGGCGGGCAGTCCACAATGATGTGGTCATAGGACGCGGCGACCGCGTCGCACAGCCCGCGCAGCAGGTATTCGCGCCCCACGCGGGTGAACTCCATATCCGCCGCGGACAGGTCGAGCGACGACGCGACCAGATCCACGCCCTGCCGCGTCGCCTGAATCACGTCCGCAGCCGCCGCGTCGCCCCGCAGCGCCTCGTACAGCCCGGCCAGCGTATCGTCCGCCCGCATCGAAAAGGACAAATTGCCCTGCGGGTCGCAGTCGATCGCCAGCACGCGCTTCCCCTGACGGGCGAGCCCCACCGCCAGCGCATGGGCCGTCGTCGTCTTCGCAACGCCGCCCTTTTGATTGATCAGTGCCGTTATCCGAGCCATAGCGCCCTCCCCCTCGCGCGCGTTTTCCGCGCCAAACTTCATATGCTTCGTATGCTTCATGCGCTTCGTATGCCTGATATGCTTCATATACCTCATATTCTTCGCATGTCTCCCCGCCATTATAC
>ERZ773241.2447-NODE-2447-length-14892-cov-21.961515_pt1 | contig 14892 bp, 15 predicted proteins | sample MGYA00580989_ERZ773241 | MGnify/ENA primary metagenome ERZ773241 (study PRJEB29015, sample SAMEA2737804) | human gut metagenome | biome: human gut; feature: human-associated habitat; material: faeces | place: China | collected 2012 ... | reverse complement strand
GCGGCCGGTTCTACTGCGCTGACTGGAGGGCTCAGAGGATTGCTGAGTTTTGGACCGGCCGCTTTCAACCCGGTCACTGCAGGCCTTGCCCTTGTGGCCGGCGGCCTTGTCGTCCTTTACAACAATTCTGAGACTGCGAGAACTGTCATGGACGGGATGCTTGCTGACATAAAGGAAATTGGGGAAAGCTTTGGTTCCATGTGGGACGACTTCTCGGAGAGCGCTTCCGAAGCCTGGAATTCCGATGCTGTGAAGGGAATTCGCGAATGGGTCTCAGGGCATTTCACTAAGGCCATGAAGGGAATCAGCGACATCGTTTCCGGCCCCGAAGAGAAAGTTTCTGATTCCGAAGACGCCAAATGGCGCCAGGCAGCAGCTGAAATAGAGGCAAAGAAACAGGCAGCGGCTTCGGGAACAGCAGGGACTTCGGCCGGTGAGTTCAACCGTATTCAGGCAGAGTATGCGAGATCTCATCCTACGGCGGACATGTACGGGCCGCCCAGGCCTGCAGGGCTCAGTGCGCAGCCGAAGGCTCTTGCCCCGCAGCCGGCATCTGCGAAAGAACCGGCCTCTCTGCCGGCTCTTCAAAGCGCACCTGCTGCCGCTCCGGCACCCAAAGCTGCGTCAGCACAGGCTCCTGTCGTGAATAATACGGCCACCTTCCAGTTCACCATCAACGGGATGCCTGCCGCAGACTTTGCCAATGGCGTGATGAATGTGGTGAAAGCCCATCAGAACGACCTGCAGAACATGATTTCCAACATAGTCAATGACCAGGTGAGGAAGATGTATGCCGCTGCTGGAAGCTAATCTTTACCGGACTATCCAGGACGATACGTTTGACGCGGCGGCCTACCGTATCTGGGGCAGGGAAAGCATGGCCCTCGAGCTTATCGACGCCAACCCTGGCTATGCCGATGTCGTGTTTTTCTCTGCCGGCGTTGATCTGACTGTCCCTGAAGTGGAAGCCCCTGTTTCTGCCGAAGTTCTTCCGGGGTGGGTGAGCAATGACTGAAGAAAAAGCAAGACGGTTTGAAATCAAACTCTGGATTGGCGGGCATGATGCCACAGACTACACTGCGCCGTATCTGAAAGAGCTGACGTACACGGACAGTGCTGACGGCGAAGCGGACGACCTGCAGTTTACGCTGCACGACCGCGACGGCCATTGGAGCAGCGACTGGAGACCATCCAAGGGAACGAAAGTGAAATGCACGGCCGTCTGCAGGAGCTGGGAAGAGCCTGGCAAAGACCTGAAGCTTCTGTGCGGCGAGTTCTCCATTGACGAGATAGAGTACTCCGGGCCGCCTACGCAGGTCCGTATCAAAGCTCTGACGTCAGCTATGACGACAGGTCTCCGGGACAGCCGGAAGAGCCGTGCCTGGCAGAACTCTTCCTTCCGGACCGTCGCCGGCCAGATTGCACAGGAGCATAATCTTGAACTCCAGTATGATGGCGACCCCTGCAATTTTGAGAGGAAGGACCAGCGCAGTGACAGTGATCTTGGCTTTTTGAACCGGCAGTGCCGGGAAAACGGTTTCCACTGCAAGGTACATGACGGGAAACTCGTCATCCGCGAGGGCCGCAGGGCCGAAATGCAGGATGCTGTTCTGGCCATCCCCATGAAGGGAAGCATGTATTCCCCCACAAGCTGGAGCTTCAGAACCTCGAGCTCTGATACCGGCTACACGGAGGCTAAGTCCGTTTACACGGACCCGAAGCAGGGCAAGACGCACACGGCCATAGTGGAAGCAGACCGCTCTGGCGAAGAGCCCGATGACGCCGATAAGAACATTACTCTCGACAGCAGGACCGAGAGCCCCGCGGATGCTGCCCGAAAGGCCAAAGCGAAGCTTCAGGAGAAGAACGAAAAGGAAAACACCTGTTCAATCGACATTCTGGGCTGTCCGAAGCTGTATGCCGGCCAGGTCATTTCCCTGACTGGCTTCGGAGTCTTTGCGGGGAACTTTCTTGTCAAGAAAGCCACGCACAAATTTTCTTCCAGCGGCTACACGACTTCCCTCGAACTCTCGAAATGCAGGAGCAGAGAAGACAGGGTGCTGGTAGCGAAGAGCGTGGAGGTGACAAGCAGAAGCGGCGTGGCAGCTCAGCAGGCTGAGCCTAAAAATAAAAACACGGACGTCGAGCTATCTTCATGGGAGCAGATGTTCTCCAATGCGGTGTTCTGCATCAGGAAAAGCAGAGGGGAAGAACTTTCTGATGCAGAAAAAACAATCCTCTGTCTGCCAGATATAGCTGAAGCCATGGCGGAGAAGCAGGCCTCTGAAAAGGATCGTCAGGGGTGGCTTTATCTTAAAACCATGTTTGAGCGGTGGATAGGGCACAAGACACGGATTGGCCCTTCAGGCAGCACACCGATGTGGCTGGATTGGGACTGGCTGATGCAGTTTGAAAGAGCAAAGAATTTGTATCAAAAACTGACCATCAATAAAGGGCCTGAGGACAACATTTCTAATGACGTCACAAATGCCGCCGCATTTGAGAGCCTCGGAAAAATTCTCAAGAGGCATGGGTATATCACCAGCCAGATAGAGAAATTCGATTTCACCCAGATTGACTGGCCAGGATGGGGCGAGTTTTACCATCAGGGATGTCCAATCCCCGGTTCAGACATTAGCCTGTCAGTGAGAGATGTTGACGGCCTGGAAGCATGTATGGGCGGATTTACATTGCGGGCACTCGCTGGCGGGTATGTTGAGCCATTGCCTGATGGAAGGCACCGTATCCACATGCAGAAGTGCGCGGTTTACGCCTATGATGCCTTTCAGTTTGAAGATGACGGTTGGCTGAAGGAAAAAATTATAGGGCTGGGCAGCTGGAACTGCCAGAAATTACATTTTTCTAAAAATCCTTTAGGAGATGGAATCTACTTAAACAACGGAGTTTTTCGACAATTTAGGGCAAAGAACGATTTCGGTGGGGATTTTTATGTGTTTACGGTCCTTCATCAGGTTGAAAACTTTCGCGAGAGGATCTATGAACTATATTTATGAGCGTAGATTATCGCCATGTCTTGAAAATCATTTCCCTGCCGCTTGCTCTTTTTCTGTTAATTCCCTTTGCAGGGCCGTTTATTTGGGAGGATTTGCAGATACCCATACCAGAACTTTTCTGCAGGTACTGGATGAGGCATTCAGCTTTCAATCTTCAATTTTTTTGGCTTTATGCGATACCGGATATTATAGAAATTGTTTTTTTGGTGCTATGGGCTGTAAAACCTTGTCTCAAGGTTGGCGTCTGGCTGGCGGTGGTGACGTTTTTTACTCTTGGATTCCCGCTTTATTTATTCGCTTTTGTAGGTGGTTTTTTTCTCAGGTAGGGAGGGGCTTAATCTTTTTGGGGGGCCGCTCATGTTTAACCTTGCTGACCTCGAAGCCCGTGTAGCCCGTCTGGAATCCCGAAACTACGTCTCCATGCGATATGGCAGGGTGACAGGGACTAAGGACGGCGAAGCGCAGATTCAGCTGAACGACGCCGACGAGCTCAACACGAACAGCTATCAGACGCTCCAGCGCCGCGTTCTGCGGGACCAGGAAATCAAACTGCCAGACATCGGCGAGACTGCTCTTGTCTTGGAGTCCGGGCAGGGGGAGGAGCAGGGGGCGTACCTTGGCGCTCCTTATTCCCAGGCAGTTCCCGCCCCCGGTCAGGAACAGCAGGTCGCCTACAGCAGATACGAAGACGGCACGGAACTCTGGTACGACAGAAAGGCCCATACGCTGACCGCTAAGGTGAACGGCAATGTCAGTGTTGAGGCGAAAGGCGCTGTCTCCGTTTCTTCGGAAACAGACATCAAACTCAAAGCGCCGTTCATCGAGCTGGCCGGGGCAGTGATTATGACTGACGAAGACGGCAACCCCGGAAGTGCTCTGGTGAGCGGGAATATCACAGTGAGGGACGGGGGAATCAAGGCCCCTGACGACGATATTTCCGCCGGCTCCGTTTCGCTCAGGCACCATACACATCCCGATACCGGTGAGCCTGTCGGAGGGTAGCCATGGAAGTTGGAACTCTCGGTGATATCGTTTTTGAAGCGGGAACCATGAATGTTCTCGTGCCGCAGAATATTTCTGCAGACAGCCGGATGAGGTACGAAGAGCATAACGTTTTCGGAAGCTACCCGGTCATGGAATGGCTTGGGCCGGAAACGCCGGAAATCAGCCTGGACGTGCGCCTCTCCCGCCAGCTCATGGAGAGAGAACTCGATGACGTTAAGATTCAGCTTCTCTCGCATATGCGCAGGGGTGACGTACTCCGTCTTACCTTGTGCGGCCAGAACTGGGGCAGGGTGGTCATCACCTCAATCAGCCAGCGGCTCTCGCCCACACTGACGAATGACGCCGGCTGGCTTGCTCCGTCCGGTATAGATTTATCGCTCAGGATGAAGAGCTGGTACTGGATGCCCATGGAGAACAGCAATGCCACAAAGCAGTGAAGTCCTGACTCTGGATGATTCTCCTGTAATCATAGGCGCTGCAGGGATGGATTCCGTCCGCCAGTGCCTGCGTACCATACTGCGCACGCTGACGTACTCCGTGCCTCTGGACCGGGGATTCGCCAATGACGGAGAAATGATCGATTCCCCTGCGCCGGGAAAGACGGCTCACCTGGCTGCCAGCCTGATTGACGCCATTGAGAAGTACGAGCCCCGCGTTTCCGTCGCTTCCGTGACTTTTGAACCGCTGACGGAAGAGCAGCATATGCAGGGCATTGTGCGCCCTGTCGTCCGTTTTTCACTCAGGGAGGGCGTTGAACTGTGAGCCTTTCGTTTGCAGAACTTTCCGTCGGGGACGTTGAGAAAAGCGTCCTGACTTCCTATGAAACCATCGCGAAAACGACACTGTACCCCGGCGACCCCGTGCGCCTCTTCCTGGAATCCCTGGCATACGTCCTTGCACTCCAGAATTCCATCATCGATATGGCGGGCAAAGCGAACCTGCTCCAGTTCGCCTCGGGAGAACACCTGGACGCCATAGGCCTTATGACAGGCACCCGGCGTCTTGGCGCCTCGAGCGCGTCGAGCACGCTTCGATTCACGCTGCAGGAAGAGCTTGATTTTGACGTCGAAATCCCCGCGGGAACCAAGGCCGCAACGGCTGACGGGAAAACGGTTTTTGCGACAGACAAATCCGTAGTCATTCAGGCGGGGGCTCTATCCGGAGAAGTCACCGCTTCAGCGCAGGCAGCCGGAAGCGATGCTAACGGGTTCGTTGCGGGACAGATCTGTGTGCTGGTGGACCCTGTCGCCTATGTGGCTTCGGTCGAGAATACGACTACAACCATGCTTGGTGCGGACGTGGAGACAGACGCCCATTACCGTCAGCGCATCCAGGAATCCCCTGAGGCGTACACGTGCGCCGGGCCTGCCGGCATGTACAGAGCCCTGGCTATGGGTGTGTCTCAGGATATCGCTGACGTCTCCGTGTCCTGCCCGACGCCGGGCACCGTTGATGTGCGACCTGTACTGGAAGGGGGAGAACTTCCCTCTGAAGATGTTCTGGAAGCCGTCCGCCAGAAACTGTCTGCCGATGACGTAAGGCCGCTCACTGACACGGTAATTGTGCAGGCTCCGGATGGTGTTTTTTATGATTTGGATGTAACATGGTTCCTGTCAAAAGCGGACGAAGCTCTGCTCGCGACGATTAGCAGCGCTGTCACCTCTGCCGTGGAATCCTATATCCTCTGGCAGCGCTCCAAGCCCGGACGCGACATTCTTCCGACCAGGCTCATCAGTCTGATGGAGCAGGCGGGAGCAAGGCGCGTTGTCGTTCGTTCTCCCGTATACACTGTGCTCAAGGAAAATGAAATTGCCAGAGAGGGAACTGTCACCCTCACGTACGGAGGCCTCGAAGAAGAATGAGCCGTCATCTTCATGACCTCGTCTTCCGCCAGCTTGTTCCCGAGAGTATCCGCAGTGACAGCCAGATAGCTGCCGCGGCTGATGCGATCTCGCCGTTCCTGCAGACTATCGTCCGGGCTGTTCCGAACCTTCTCATTTACGGACGTCTGGAAGAGCAGGACCCCGCCGGAATGCTGGCACCGCTCAGAAGGCTGACAGAGGCCCGGGGCGGCCTCAAAAATCTTTCCACTGAAGAGCTCGAACAGCTTGCGTGGCAGTGGCACGTGGACTTCCGCGACGCCGCAAAAACAAACGAGAAGCTGCGCGCATTTGTTTTGAACTCCGTCCCCTGGCACCGCATCAAAGGGACACCAGCAGCTATGCGTCGTGCCCTGGCTCTGTACGGATACACCGCGGAGATTGAAGAAGATGGCGAAGGTGAAAACTGGGCGGCGTACCAGCTGCGATTTGACTCTATTCCATCTGAGGCAGACCTTAAAAAAATTTCTCTCATCTGCGCCGACGTCGAACCGGCGCGTTGCCGACTCTGGCGTGTGTATGTGTCGGAGTATGACCTTCGGCCATTTCTGTGGTCTGGCGGGCTGGACTCCTCACGCAACGCCAGCCTTCGCGGCTGGTCGGAAGGACTCTGGTCTGCCTATACTGGCAGGGAATTGGACGACATCTCCGGGGAGACGGATGGACAGGGCCTGATCGCTTCTTTTGGGCGCAGGCTTCGCCTGCTTTCGGAACCCTTTGCCGCGGCCGACATGGCTGTTGGTGTCGGGCGTGAGGAGGGGTACGGCATTCTGTGCCCCTATGTCGACCGGCCAATTTGGTCCCACTTCGACTGGTCCGACGCGGACTTTCCGCCCATGACGGGCGTCACGATCGGGCAGCTCACTCTCCTGACGTGGGCGATCTGGTGCCAGAACACTGGTGAGAGCTCTCCGCGGCCTGACCGCGTGCTGACGCCGTGGGGCATCTCGTCCTGGTCTGCCCCGCGGGTCGTAGCCGTATGGTCCTGGCCGTCCGATGGAGGAGAAAGCGGCGATGGTGTCGCAGTCCATGCTTCCGGTACTTGGGGAGATGTTAACTGCACGTACGGCAGGACACCTGGTATGACAGCTGAATACGATGCCATTTACTGGGGGGACGCTTGGGGCACAGCGACGAACCTGCGGACGGAGGAGATTCTGTCCCGGTCGCAGGTTGGCATCGGGGCAAGTATTACCGAGCCTGCTGTAGACGGAACAGAGACCGCCGCGAGTGTAGCTGGCGATGTAGCTGCACAAACTGGGGAGAAAGAGAGGGCGTGGTCCGGTACGTGGTCGGATTCGCGCAGATGGCTCATTGATGATGCTTTTGTATCTGTAACTACTGAGGGGAACTCATGAGTTTAGCAACGCTCACTAAAACGGGAAGGGCGGCCATCGTGAAGGCCATCGCCGCCCGAGACATCTTTCTGGCCTGGGGAACTGGCGAGGAGGCATGGGACGCTGACGACGCAGTCCTGCCTTCTCTCGTGGATATCACAGCCATTACCGGCGAAGTCGGCCGCCGCAGGGCGTCCTCCGTCGGCTTCGTGACGCCGGACGATGCGGGGGAGATCGTCATCCCGACCGCGTCGGCGTCTGACGGGACGGTCACACGCGCAAGATATAAAATTTCAGAAACGCCGACGCCCTATCTCTACGTCCGGACTAACTTCAATTTTGAGGACGCATCGAACGCCGTCATCCGTGAAATCGGTGTCTTCCTCGATTCCGTTCCGGCCGACGGCCTGCCCGAAGGGCAGCAGTACTTCACCGTCGACCAGATAAGCGATCCCGGTCTGCTCCTGGCCGCACAGATCATCACGCCGTCCATCCAGCGCTCTCCTAACGTTCGGCAGACGGTAGAGTTCGTCCTGCCCATCTAAGGAGGTGCGCATATGTCTTTAATTACGCCGAACGGCAAGCAGATTGACAACTACTACAATCGGTACTCCGCAGACGATCATTACACTGAGGTGCTTGTCCGCGACGGATATGTCGCACAGGCCTCCGAAATCAATGAGCTGCAGAGTATCATCAATGCCCGTCTGCAGGGTATTGGAGACGCTCTCTTCTCCGACGGCGACGTCATCAAGGATGGCCAGATTTCCGTCTCCGACAGCGGTGTCGTCACGGCAGAAGCCGGTCTTGTCTACATTTCCGGTATGGTCCGGTCAGTTCCTGCAGCGACCTTTACTATCGCGACTTCCGGCACAGTGACCGTCGGCGTACGTCTGGCGGAGACGATCATTTCTGAGGCTGAAGATGCGGGGCTCCTCAATCCGGCGGTCGGCTCCAGAGGGCAGGGAGAGCCGGGAGCATGGCGCCGTAAAGCCGTCTCTTCCTGGGGATACGATGGAGACGGCGGAAGCGGCTCTTTCTATCCGATTTACACTATTGATGACGGCGTTCTGCGCGCGAAGGAGACCCCTCCGAACCTCGACAGTTTCATGAAGTCCATCGCGAAGTATGACGTCGACAGCACCGGAGGCGGTTCGTATATCGCCAAGGGGATGTTTGTCCATCAGGCCGATGACGACGCGCAGGGCCGCCAGGTCTACACCATTGACGAAGGTACCTGCCGCGTCAACGGGTACGGATTCGACTTCCAGACAAGCCGCCGCGTGACGTACGATGCCGAGCCGGACCTGCGGACCATAGACAGCGAAGTCATTGTCGCCGACGGTTCTGGCAGCCAGCGGGTGACCGTCGCCCATCCTCCTCTTCGCGGCATCACCTCTCTGCGTGTGACCCTGCAGAAGACGGTCACGGTGACGCATGGCAGCTACACTGGCTGTGCTGACACCCTCCCTGACACTTCCGTGCGTTCAATTGTCTCTGTCGTCATGGGGGACACCACATATGCCGCCGGCACCGATTACCAGAAGACGGGTGATACGGTCGACTGGTCGCCGTCCGGAGCCGAGCCTTCTGTCGGATCGACCTATACGGTGACGTATACCTACATTTCTTCCTCCGTCACACCCTCCGATGTGGACTATGACGGGTTCACCGTCGCCGGTGCCGTCGAGGGATCTGATATTCTGATCACGTACACACAGGGCCTTCCGCGCAAGGATCGCCTCTGTGTCACGTCCGACGGCACCTTCTCCTGGGTGCAGGGTGTTCCGGCCGAATACAACGCAAAGGCGCCAGCCGTGCCGTCCGGTATGCTGGCTATCGCAACCGTGACCCAGACCTGGCGCGAAGCCAGCGCCCGAGGGCTGTCCAATGACGGCGTCCGCGTCGTGTCCTTTGCGATGATCGAAAATCTGTCGGCCAAAATCGACTACGCCATCAACGAAATCGCCCGGCAGCGCCTGGAAAGTGACGTGTCGACCCGCGAAGCCGGAGCGAAGGTCGGCCTCTTCGTGGATCCCCTTCTCGACGACAGCATGCGCGACCAGGGCATTGAGCAGACGGCTGCCGTCGTCAACGGGTATCTGATGCTGCCCATCGAGGCCGACGACTATACGATGTCCGGCGATATCTCGTCGCCGGCCTGCCGTCAGTCTTCGCCGACCATCCTGCTTGAGCAGCCGCTCCGCACCGGAGAGATAAAGGTCAATCCCTATCAGGCGTTCACTCCTATGCCGATGAAGGCAACGCTGACCCCTGCGGTCGACCGCTGGACTGTGCAGAAGTCCTCTTGGGCTTCGCCGGTGACGCAGACCTTTTTCCGCACCGTGTACGCGCCGACCCATCCCCTTCACGGGTCGACAGTGACGACATCGAGCTCGACGACGGAGAATCTTGGTACGGCTAAGTCTGACGTCCTGTACCTGCGGCAGATTCCCGTATCTTTCTCCCTTTCCGGCTTTGGTTCCGGCGAGCGGCTGAAGAGCCTGACCTTCGACGGCGTCGAGGTCACTCCGTCCGGCGGCATGCCGACAGCCGGGACTGACGGCGCGATGACCGGAACCTTCACTATCCCCGACGGCATACCCGCCGGCGTGAAGTCCGTTGTCTTTACCGGAGCAGGCGGAAGCCTCGCACAGTCGACCTTCGTCGGGCAGGGCACACTTGAAACCACGACGCTGCGCACTGTACAGTCTGTCGTTAACACGTTGATTGACCCTGTGGCGCAGACCTTCACGCTGACGGCCGACTCCCAGATCTCCGGTGTCGATCTCTTCTTCACGGCGAAGGGGACGACCGGAGTCCACGTCCAGATCCGCGAGACATCTGGCGGCTACCCGACCCGTGTCGTCCTGGCGGAGTCCATCATAGCTGCTGATGCCCTGACGGTCGGCAAGTTCCAGCGTATTCTTTTTGACGCGCCGGTTGCCCTGACAGTAGGCGTTGAGTACGCTCTCGTCGTGCTCTGCGACGACGCCGACACCGCTCTTGGCGTGGCCGAGCTGGGCAGCTTCGACTCGTCTGCCCAGCAGTGGGTTACGGCACAGCCATACACGGTCGGCGTTCTTCTCTCGAGCTCCAATGCAAGCACCTGGACCGCACACCAGACCCGCGACCTGACCTTCCGGCTCCTGGCCCCGACGTATGCGGTCAGCGATATGACGGTCGACCTTGGCGCGACCGCCATCATGACCGGGGCGACGGACCTTATTCTGAAGGCCTGCGCCGAGACACCGTCCGCAGCTTCGCGCGTCGACTACGTCGTAACCCTGCCGACCGGTGACGAGATGACTATCGCGGCGGACCAGCCAGTCGAGCTTTCCACAGCGATGACTGGCGCAGTCTCTGTCAAAGCGAAGCTGTCCGGCGACGAGGCGTCCTCTTCTCTGCTCTGGCCTGGCACACAGCTTATCGCTGGGACTGTAGCCAGAACTGGCACCTATTACACGAGGACTATCCCCGCCACGGGTGCCACATCTCTGACCCTCGTCTATGACGCCTATATCCCCTCCGGCGCTACCGTGACTCCTGAGTACCAGGTGGACGGAGGTGACTGGACGGCTATGACAGCCAAGGGCACGACGCAGGAAGGCGACGGCAACGTTGAGTACTCCTGGCATGTCGCAATCAGCGATGTAGACACGGCGAAGGTGCGGCTCACGCTGACCGGCACGACAGCCGCTCGGCCCATGGTCTACGGCATCAGGATGATGGCCACAGTTTAGCATAGCAGGGCGGAGGCGATGTGTCTCTGCCCCGTTTCTGGAGCATACGATGATAGACAAGAAAACGTCATATTTATCTCTGCCTCTTCCCCACGCTGAGAACGGACTGGCCGAGGACTGCCCACGCCTCGCCGAGGCTTTGACTGCTCTGGACAGCCACGCGGCCACAGCTGACTCCCAGATGGCGGATGTGCAGACCAGGCTCCAGCCGCTCGATGCAGAGGCGATGTACGACATTCTTGACGCCAAAGCCAAGACGCTCGAGTCCACCGAGTCAGGCGAGCTGAGCGTCTCGGTCGCTCTCGTGGAGAGCATGATCACGGCGGCGGTGCTGGAACGAAGCAAAAAAGAGCACCCTGTTGGCAGCTACTACACTTCCGACAAGGATACAGAGCCGGCTGAGATTTTTGGTTTTGGCACCTGGGAGAGGGTGAAGGGCGTAGTGCTTCTGGGTGCTGATGAAGATACGTATCCGGCCGGCAGCGAGGGCGGAGAGGCGGAGCACACTCTCACCTTGGCTGAAGTCCCGAAACATGGCCATAACATTTTTGTCTATACCGGTAGCAATCCGTCTGATGGCATGGAGGCGCATCACTGGTCTGCTGACGGAACCACGGCCGAAGTGGCCCCAAATGGGGCAACGTTTGCGCATACGTGGTGCAGCGGCAGTTTTAAGTCCTGGGGGGCTACGACGATGACCGGCGGTGGCGACCCTGCCGGCACAACGAATGCCTTGGGCGGCGGGACCGCCCACAACAACCTCATGCCTTATCACGCCGCCTACTGCTGGAGGCGCACGGCATGATGACACTGGAGGACAGTGCCGGCAGGATCGCAGACCTCGCTGACCTCCTGTACGGCTTCGCGCTCAGGGACTGGGAGGACTACCAGTCACTGAAGCAAAATGCCAGTGCCGCGCTCGACAGTATTCAGACCACCATGGCCCCGGCTGTCGAGAAGCTCAGGAACGGCATCAGCCGGTACTTTCCCGCCGGAGTCCGGATGCTCTTTAACGGTGCGGCCCCCTCGGGGTGGAAGAAAGTCACGACGTACGATGACTGCGCTCTCCGGCTCACGTCCGGTGACGTCACCACCCGCACCAATGGCCTGGCCTTCTCAGCCTGCTTTGCTGCGTCCAGAGGCACGACCACGACCCAGATTTCTATGGGCGTGAATGCCTCGACTCTGTCCGTCGGTCAGCTCGCCGGACACTCACACAGCGTAGCCGAGACGAGCAGTGGATCGAATGCGGGCCAGACCGGCGACGGCTTTAGCCTCGGGGACAAGGGCGTAGGATACTGGGACAACTTCATCGGCTGGAGGGGCTCAAACGAATCCCATGGCCACGGGTGCTGGAACACGGCCCATGGCCACAGCCTCTACATGGACGTCAGCCGGCTGGACGTCATCCTCTGCGAAAAGGTGTGAGTGAGATGACCAAGACCCTGCAAGACAATGCTGACCGGGTCACAGACCTCGTCGACAGCCTGCTCGCGCTCTCTCTTGAGAACAGGAAGTCCCTCGTGGACGCGCGGATGACCTCAGAATCAGTTCTCGCGGGCGCGCAGGCCGAGCTCATGCCGGCCATCAAGTCAGCCCAAGCCGATCTCGAGAAGTATTTCCCTGCCGGCATCCAGATGCTTTTCCAGCAGTCTGCTGCTCCGTCAGGCTGGAAGAAGCTGACCGACCACACAGACTGCGCGCTCCGCCTGACTAGTGAAGGCACGGGAAGCCGTACTGACGGCCTGGCTTTCTCTGCCTGTTTCGCTTCCGGCAGAGGGCTGAGCACGACCCAGATCTCCATGGGCGTGAATGCCTCGACTCTGTCCGTCGGCCAGCTCGCATCCCACAGCCACGACGTAAAAATAGGCACAGTCGGCAACTACCCGAGCTCCCCGCAGAACCTGCTCTCTGCCGGCTCCGGCACAGGCAACGCGACAGGCTGGAGGGGCTCAAACGAATCCCACGGCCACGGGTGCTGGAACACGGCCCATGGCCACAGTGTAGATTTCCATGTCAATTTCGTGGATGTCATCCTGTGTGAGAAGGAGTAGCCATGGTCAGGACTTTGGTGGACAACGCCAGCAAAATCACCCGGCTCTTCAGCATTATCTACAGCAAAGAAGAACAGACAAAGAAAAGCCTTGCTGCTTTTACATCAGCTCTTGATGCCGCGGCCAGCACCCTGACTACGAACGTCAAGCCCGTAGTCGAACAGGCTCAGGCCGATCTCGAGAAGTATTTCCCTGCCGGCACGAAGATGCTCTTCCGCGGGACTTCACCATCAGGGTGGAAGAAGCTCGCAGACCACACCGACTATGCCCTGCGCCTCACCTCTGGCGACACGGGGAGCTATGACGGCCGGGGCTTCGCGGGCCGGTTCGCTGCAGGGGGGAGGACGACAGATACTTCGATTTCCTGGGGCGTGAATAATGCGACTCTATCCGAAGGGCAGCTCGCAGGGCACAGTCATGGCGCGTATAGGGCCCTGGGATGCGGCACTGTCTACACGAATCGCTGGCACCAGAATGGCAGCTGGTGGGGGAATAACGTCGGCTGGACAGGTAGCAACTGGGGGCACGGGCACGGAACATGGAACACCGCCCACCGGCACAATTTAGATATCAACGTCAACTACGTGGACGTCGTCCTTTGCGAGAGGACGTAAGGAGGAGATATGGCAGGATGCCCCTTTAGGGGATTCGAAGAGTGTCCCGAACACAATAAAAAGGGCGGTTGCGCTCTCTGGATGAGCTACTCTGGCGGTAAGGACAGTATGCAGGCGAGCTTCGAGGGATGCGCGTTTACACTTACTCCCATGCTGCTCCTTGAGCAGGCCAACCTCACTGGCAGGGTAGCCGGGGAGGTCTCAAAAGTGGGCGCGGAAGTAAGTGCTGCCCGCTGCGAGACCATCGCAGAAGGTAAGGCCCTGAGAAAACAGTTCGTCTCTCTGGCTAACGGCAGCAAGGCTCTCGTCGAGGCAGATCATTCCCACACGATGCAGGCGCCGAGGGCCCTGCAGGGAGATAAGTAATGGACATAACAGACGTCACTGTGGTTCCTGTAGACACTGTCATACTTGTGAACAACGTTCCCCTTCAGTTCGACTACAAGCCCATCGAAGGGCACGAGCAGGTGCACGCCATCCAGTGGCACGACGGGAAAGGTGTCCTCGAGTTCGCCGACTACACGGGGAGAGACGCCGACTACGAGACGGACGTCGCTCCCTACGTGGTCCTTTATCAGGCAGAGAAGGCCAGACTGGATGCAGAGGCTGCCGCCGCCGAGGCCGAGTACAATAAACTGGAGAATGTCATCAGCCGCAAGCTCGATGAGCTCACCGCGAAGCTTGAGGAAACCAAAACTTCCAATGCCGCCCATATCGCCTCGTCGACTGGCTACGTGGTCAACGCGAATACGACAGCGAAGACGAACGTGGACGGGCTCATCACGGCCATGGAGGCGCAGAATCTAAACACGGTCAATTTCATGACATTCGACAACACTCTGGCCGAACTCACGCTCGAGCAGCTGAAGACGATCCAGCTCGAGTTAATTTCGTACGGAAATAATTTGTACGCTAGGAAGTGGGCGTTACGCTCTCAGATTGAAGCCTGCACCACGAAAGAGGAGGTAGACGCCATTGTCATTAACTACGACGATGTTACGGCATAACGCCCATCAGATGGCCATCGCTATCGACCAGCTGGGCAATGTCATAGTTTCCATCTTCTTCCTGGAAAAGGCGTGGGCGGACGAGACTCTGAGCGCCCATGCCTGGCGCTGGCACCTCGACGGAGTGAGGGACTGGCCATACCGGCTTATCGACACTCTTCTCTTCTGGCAGCAAGATCACTGCCGCAGCGCGTATGAGAGTGAGGTCGGGGGACTCCAGCTGCCGGAGCAGGAAAGA
>ERZ773241.2446-NODE-2446-length-14909-cov-5.101858_pt1 | contig 14909 bp, 10 predicted proteins | sample MGYA00580989_ERZ773241 | MGnify/ENA primary metagenome ERZ773241 (study PRJEB29015, sample SAMEA2737804) | human gut metagenome | biome: human gut; feature: human-associated habitat; material: faeces | place: China | collected 2012 ... | reverse complement strand
AGATTCCCCTGAAGGGGAAGTTCTTCCGAAGGAACCTCCCCCTTCAAGGGGGATAACCATCCGGATGGGTATACATTCGGAGCTGCAAATTTTGCATGCCGATTTGCAAATTTTGCAGCTCCGTTTTTTTATTATTTTATTATTCTTCGTTCGCAAACATCGGATCCCATGCCGGCAGGCGAATCGGTTTTTGCTTGAGGATATCCAGCACCTTGGCAGGGACATATTTCTTTTCCGCCACCACGCGGAACATATACTCATCAAACCATTTGTCCGTCATAATGAGATGGCCTTTGTATCCGTTGGTGCTTCCCCAACTATTTTCCACCATCCATTTTTTCGGTTTCCCGGCCTTATCCAAATCCACAGCCATCAGCGTCATGGCATGGCTGCTGCCACTGGCAAATGTCTGGATACGCTGTTTCTTGTCCATACCGAAAGTTGTCCCCATCAGTGACTCATAATCGTAATTATCAGGGTCCAGCAGTCCTCTCTTGCTATCAAGGAACTTACCCACATCGCAAGAAAAATACATCATTGTGCTGTCTTTGATGGAAGCAATGGCTATTTCCTTGATATCTTCTATAGGCAGATTGACATACGTCCAGTTCTTACCGTCATAGCTATGGCGGTCATAGTCTATCTCGTAGCATTTATAAAACTCACGGCTGGGGTCGTTCATCAGCATCACGTAATTATTGGTCAGGTCATTGCCCAGAAATTCCTTGTAGAAAGACAAGGGAGTGTACTCTTTCGCTTCGCCTCCCTTCAAGCTCCAAGTGAACGTAGACACCGGCTCACCGAGTGTCAGCACCAGCATGCGATAGACCGTAGCCAGCATTTCCGTTTTCTTTTTTTCCAGTTCGGCGGGCTTGGCTCCGGCAGCAGCAGCCTCACGGAGTTGTAAGCCGAATTCTTTCAGTTTCAGTCCTATCAGATTATTCATTTTTCCTGTGTTGTCACTGCTGAAAGTCTCCACCATCGCGCTCTTCGGTACAAGTCCGTATTTACCTATAATGTCCGACACACCAGTAAATTGCCCTCCATCGCTCAAGGGATGCTTAAAGAGCCACTCCACCATCTTGTCGTCCATCGGCTTTTCACGCGTATCAATGATTCCCTGTAAGAAAAGATTCGATTTTTCCAGCTGGTCATAAAAGAAGCAGTAGTTCTGCGAAAACTCCATTTCATCCAGTCCGTACTTGGCTATCATCTGGCTGCGAAGCACATTCAGTCCCGTAAACAACCAGCAGCGTCCTGACGAGCGTTGATTGGTAATGCCTTTCGATAAGACTTTATTAGAGAAATGAGTGTCAAAGTCTGCCTGATTTTCCTGATTAAGTGCCAAGGTATTGATACTTGTTCCGCCTAAAGCATTGCGGATTGCCTTGTCGGTAGGAGTTGCCTGATAACTTTGTTTGATTTGATTCAGCATCTCGCTCGAAATGCCTCCCTGTTGTGCCTGCGCGGTCAATGCTGCCGCAAAAAGCAAGGCAAAAGTGATGTGTCTCTTCATAATATGAAAATATAAATTGATTATTTTTAGGTCTGTAAAAATACAAGTTATTTTTGAAATCCCCACTCTTCGGGACATTTTTTTCCCGGTGTACCCATTCCTGTCTGCACACCGGGGGAAAAATTATTCGGTTATTTTCTTCTTTATCTTATAACCGATAACCGCCACCGTGATACTCATCAGCGGACTAATCAGATTAAAGAAAGAATATGGAAGATAAGTGAGTGTAGGCACACTCAGAATAGTTGCCTGAGTCATACCGCAGGTATTCCAGGGGATAAGCGGTGAGGTGACTGTTACAGAATCTTCGGTGGTACGGCTCAGTAATCGGCTTTCATATCCGTTTGCCTCATAAATATCCTTAAACATATTGCCGGTCAGAATAATGGAGATATATTGGTCGGCAGTGGCCAGGTTGAGGAACAATCCCGATGCAACGGTAGAAGACACCATCCCTATACGTCTCTTGGTGAAACGGATAAACACAGAGGTGATACTGCCCAGCATGCCTCCTGCCGTCAAAGCACATGGCACAGACAATCAGCCAAATGGTATTCATCATTCCCGACATACCGCGTGTGGCAACCAACTCATTTATCTCTGCACTGCCTGTCTCCAGTTGGGTGCCACCGAAGAGCATGCCCATGCCTCCTTTGAAAAGTGCAGTAAGACCTGCTACCCCCTGCCCTGCTATCTCGCGCAACAAATCCGGCTGGAATATAAGTGCAAAGACAGTGGCCAGTGTGGTGGAGATAAACAAAGTAATGACCGAAGGAACCTTGCGGGCAATCAAAACTCCCGTCACGACGGGAACAATCATCAGCCACCAGGAAATATTGAATTTGGAGTCGAGTGCCTGCATGTATTCGGTAATATGACCTGTGTCCGTTGCCTCGTGAGACAGTCCGGCAACAGTGAAAATAATCAATGTGATGACCAATGAGGGGATGGTGGTTATCATCAAATAGCGTATGTGTGTAAACAGCGGAGTGTCCGTCACGGAAGACGCCAAAATAGTGGTATCGGACAGCGGGGATACCTTATCGCCGAAATAAGCACCCGAAATAATCGCTCCCGCTATCCAGCCTTCGCTGAAACCTTGTGCCTTGCCGATTCCCATCAATGCGATGCCGATAGTGGCTATGGTTGTCCACGAACTGCCTGTCATGACTGAAACAATGGCACAAATCACACAGGTAGACACCAGAAAAAAGTGAGGATGTATCACCTGAATGCCATAATAAATCAATGTGGGAACCACGCCGCTAATCATCCATGCCCCCGACAAAGCACCGATAATCAGCAGAATAATCAATGCCGTACTTACTCCGGCTATATTATTCGTAATAGCCAGTTCAAAATCTTTCCAAGCTCTTCGGTACCCTGCCATCCCTATCAATACACAAACAGCCGTAGCCGTAAGCAAACAAACCTGACTTCCGCCCGACAACGCATCGCTGCCAAAAACACGGATGGTGACAAACAATAATAAAATAAGTACAAATACGGGTAACAAAGAAATAAACGGAGAAGGAATTCTGTTATCTTTCATTCTTTTTTTATTCAGTTTTTATTCAAAAATGCTAATAAAGTGAATCTTTTTGCTTTCACCGTGCAAAGTTCGGAATATTTTTTGAGTTCTAAAAGTCAAGTGCAGCTATTTAAATACTTTTTTTGTATTTATGGGCAAACATTTTTGTATAGAGGACGTTATTAGTTGAAATTATAACCTAAAACTTAACAAACATGAATGAATTAGTTGGTGGCTTGGGCTACGCGGTAAAGAACTGGTGGATGTCCCTATTATTGGGATTGCTTTACATCGCAGTAGCATTATGCCTTTTGTTTGCTCCCGTGAGCAGTTATGTGGCACTGAGTGTCATTTTCAGTATTTCAATTCTGGTCAGCGGTATCCTCGAAATCTTTTTTGCCGTCGGCAACAAAAAGATTATCAACAGTTGGGGATGGTATCTGGCAGGCGGTATCATTGATTTGCTGATAGGTATTTATTTGGTATTCTATCCGCTGGTAAGCATGGAACTGATTCCGTTTATCGTCGCATTCTGGCTTATGTTCAGAGGATTCACCCTTTGCGGTTATTCCACCGACCTGAAACGCTACGGCACCAAAGACTGGGGATGGTATCTGGTATTCGGCATTCTGGCCATTTTATGTTCCATGGCTATCATCTGGCAACCGGGACTCGGAGCAGTCACTGTGCTTTATATGCTGTCCGTTACTTTCCTCATTATCGGTTGTTTCCGTATCATTTTCTCGTTTGAGTTGAAAAGATTGCATAAAAACAAGTAAAAATCCAAGTTTATTTTGGGCTACTTCGGACGTATTTCGTACCTTTGTTAGCCCAAAATAAGCAATGATATCAAGCAAAAGTCTTAAATATACAGTTCGCATACTGCTAGGTATTCTCTTGGGAGTTTATCTGGGGATAATTGTGCTTCTGAACATTCCATACGTTCAGGACAAATTGTCTTATATAGTGACCAAAGAGCTCCGCAAAGTGCTCAACACGGAAGTTTCTGTAGGAAAAATCGACATGGGCCTGCTGAACCGCATTATTGTGGAAGATGTGTTGCTGGAAGACCGCCGGGGCAGGGAAATGCTGAAAGTGGCGCGTCTGTCTGCCAAATTTGAAATACTCCCCCTGCTGAAAGGGAAAATCACTATTACCAGTGTTCAGCTTTTCGGCTTTTCGGCCAATATGGAGCGGGAAACGCCTCAGTCTCCTCCCAATTATCAATTTGTTCTGGATGCTTTTGCTTCCAAAGACACGGTGAAGACTCAGACAAATCTGGATTTACGCATCAACTCTTTATTGATAAGACGCGGACGTATCACATACGATGTCTTGTCGGAGCCCGAAACCCCCGGACGGTTCAATACCGGCCATCTTGCCGTAAAGAACTTCGCAGCCACCGTTTCGCTGAAGGCGCTCCGCAACGACTCGCTGAACGCCTCCATCCGTCGTCTGAGCTTTGAAGAGCAGTGTGGATTTGCTTTACAAAAGTTCTCAATGAAAGTCACTGCCAACAATAAGCGACTGAATATAAAGGATTTTTCCCTCGAGCTTTCCAATTCTGCTTTAAGCATTGACAGCCTTTCCATGCGTTACGACAGTTTGCCGGATCTTCCTAAACTGACAGACAATGTGCAATATCAAGGAAGCGTCAATGCCTCTGTCGTACTCAAAGACATAGCCCCTTTTGTCCCGGCCTTGGCCAAGTTCGATACTCCGTTACATTTCAACATGGATTTCTCCGGTAAAGGAAAGAATATAGACTGCCCTACCCTGCGACTGACCGACAACCACAGTCTGATGATCAACGGAGAAGCATCCGTTGCCGACTGGAACGCAGGAAGAAATATGTATATCATGGGAAAGCTGACCGACGTAAACCTGAATAAAGAAGGCATCAGCACCGTTATGAGTAATGTGGCCGGGAAAGTTCCTCCTATTTTTCAGCAGTTGGAATATGTACGTTTTAGCGGTGATGCCACCGGATATCTTCACGATTTGATTATCACAGGACTCTTGCGCACCGGCGTAGGTACAATCAAAGCCGATGTTATGATGAGCATTGACAAACAACAGAACCGTACCTATTCGGGAAATATCGCCAGTGCCGACCTGAATGTGGGCAAACTGCTTGATAACGAAAAGAAATTCGGTACGGCAGACTTCAATCTGGAATTGAAAGGTTTCAACTATAAAAATCACTATCCCGAATCTTATATCAAAGGGAATATTGCCTCTTTCGAATACAGCCAATATAAATATGAGAATATAGCACTGGACGGCGTGTATAAAGACGGAGGCTTCAACGGCAAGCTGGCAATGGATGATGACAACGGCTCTGTTCAGATAAACGGCAATTTCAACGTGGCGTGCGCCATACCCGAATTCAACTTGAAGGCCGTCTTAAAGAATCTCCGACCGGATAACCTGCATTTATCCGACAAATACAAAGATACGGACATTTCCCTGAACGTGACAGCAGACTTTACCGGGAAGTCTATCGACGACATGAACGGAAAAATCCGTTTGGACAGCTTGCAAATGAATACCCCCGAAGGGAACAACTATTTCCTTGACAACCTTACCATTACGGCAGGACAGGTAGAAGGACAAAAAGAAATACAAGTGCTTTCCTCGTTCATGACGGCTGTCATACGTGGAGACTATTCTTATAACACAATTCCGGCCAGCATATTGCAGACCGTTCAACGCTATATCCCTTCCCTGCTGACGCTGAACGAAAACATGCCGGTTCCTCACAACAACTTCAAATTCGACATCAGAGTAAATAATACGGAGTTCTTTCAAAAACTCTTTCAAATACCGCTGGAATTAAAGTTCCCTGCCTCCATCAAAGGGTATTTCAACGACCGCGAAGAGAAATTGCGCGTTGAAGGACATTTTCCGGCTTTCAAATATAATGGAACCCATTATGATTCGGGGGTACTCATCTGCGAAAATCCGTCAGACTGGTTCAAATGTTCCCTCAGAACCGGTATGTTGATGAACAGTGGTGCAATGGTGAATCTTACTGTCGATACCCAAGCCAAAAACGACCGGCTGGAAACAACTGTCAATTGGGGGAATAACACAAATGTCACTTACGGAGGTAAGTTTGCTGCCGTGACCCGATTCTATAAAACGGAGGGGAAACACCCCATCTTACAGGCCGACATTAACATCAAACCCACGAAAGTGGTATTGAACGATACGATTTGGAATATACATCCTTCGCATATTGCCGTAGACTCCGGACGTGTCTATATCGACAATTTTCTGTTTGAACATGAAAACCAGCATTTACGCATCAACGGAAAGTTGACAAAAAGCAAGGAAGACTCCTGCCATATCGATTTAAAGAATATCAATTTGGAATATGTACTGGATATAGTGCATTTTGATGATGTGGCATTCAATGGCTTGGTTACCGGGACTGTCAACATGAAGGGAGTAATGAAAGAGCCTGCCATGCACACCAAACTCAATGTACATAATTTCTGCCTGAATAAAGCATTGTTGGGTGAAGCCGATATTACAGGCGTATGGGACTCGGAACTGGGCGGAGTACGCCTTGATGCAAAAATTGCGGAAGAAGGTATTTCGGCCACTCATGTCACCGGATACGTATCTCCGAAAATGAAAGGACTGGACCTGATGATTGAAGCAGACAGTACCAATATCGGACTCATCCAGCCCTTTGTGGAAGGCATATTCAGCGATTTAACCGGACGTGTCAACGGTCATATCAGACTCTATGGAGACTTCAAGCACCTGGATTTGGAAGGAGAGGCACGTGCCAATATAGATACCAAGATTGATGTACTGAACACCTATTTCCAAATACGCGATGATTCGGTACATATTTCCTCCGGACAATTACTGTTTACCGATGTACACGTGTACGACCGCGAAGGAAACAGTGGAGTAGTCAATGGCTATCTGCATCATACCAAACTAAAAAATCTGATGTATCATTTTAATATCAGTGGAGACAATCTGTTGATGTATGATACCCACGAAGGCGGCGATATGCCTTTCTACGGCAAGGTGTACGGTTCGGGAAGCATCATATTGGACGGAGGAAACAATGCCATGACCGTAGACGCCTCACTGACAACAGGACACAACACCTCTTTTACTTATATCACAGGCATCACGACAGAGGCTACCAATACCCAGTTCATTACCTTTGTCGACAAGACCCCCAAACGTATCCATGATAATGTGGAAACCAATCTGTACCATCACTCGAATGTGCAGAAAGAAAAAGAAGAAGAGGGTCCTCCCATGGACCTGCGCATCAATATGCTGATTAACGCCACCCCCAATGCCACCATGAAAATCGTGATGGACCCAGTAGCAGGCGACAATATTACAGCAACAGGCAACGGCAATCTGCAAGTGAACTACTTTAATAAAGGAGACTTTAAGATGTTCGGTAACTACATTATCGATCAGGGAATGTATAAGCTCAGCATGCAGGAAGTGATTCGCAAAGATTTTACATTGAAGTCCGGCGGTACAGTCACCTTCACAGGTGACCCATATCAGGCCAATCTGGATCTTCAGGCGATTTATACGGTAAACTCTGCCTCATTGAGTGATTTAGGTATCGACACTTCACTTTCGCAGGGACAAAGCACCGTTAAAGTAAACTGCCTGATGAACCTGACCGGCAACCTGTCCAGCCCCGATATTAAATTTGACCTGGATTTACCGACAGTCAGGGAAGAAGACCGTGATGTGGTGCGCAGCATCACCAGTACAGAAGAACAAATGAACACACAAATCATCTATCTGCTGGGTATCGGTAAGTTCTACACCTACGATTATGCCAACAACGACCAATCTTCAAACGCTACCAGTTCATTAGCCTTCAGCACTTTATCCGGTCAGCTCAATAATATGCTCTCCCAATGGATGGACAATAAGAACTGGAACATCGGTGCCAACCTGAGCACAGGAGACAAAGGATGGACAGATGTAGAAGCCGAAGCTGTCCTTTCCGGCAGGTTATTGAATAATCGACTGATAATCAATGGTAACTTTGGTTATAAAGATAATGCAATGGCAAACACCAACTTTGTAGGTGACTTTGAAGCCATTTGGCTGTTGACTAAAAACGGAGACTTCCGTCTACGAGGATACAATCAGACCAACGACCGTTATTTCACAAAATCAACCCTGACCACACAAGGTATCGGCATCATGTATAAAAAAGATTTCGATAAATGGAATGATTTGTTCCGTTGGTTCTTATGGAAAAGAGCCCATAAAAAAAAGGAAAAGGAAGACACCACCTCTTCCTCCCCTGCTTCGCAAACAAAGCGAAACGACAACTAATTACATGCTTTCATATTGATATATGTACATGAAATTCTGTTTTTGTCTTAGATAATATACTTTTGCGTATTTATCTGACATTAATTAATAATAAGTTCTTGATAACGATTTGAAAACATTACAGCCGCATTAATCTGCTACATTTTACTAATAACAAACAATTCTGAAACAGAAGTAGCCAAATTCCTTATTAGGAGCAAACAATTGATCACTTTTTCTTACTGTTTATTCTTATTCGTTTCATAGTGGAAAGAATTACACTATTTCAACTTTAATCTTTATATTAAACATATTGGCTATACGTTCTATATCCCGTTTCTTGGTAAGCGTATTGCTACATGTCATCAGATACCAACCATTACCGACAGGCTTTTGTGAACTTTTATATTTCTTATCAAGCGTATTGGAAATCAAAGGCACTTTATTTTGTTTCATTCCTAAAGTACGAATGCGTTCGGCACCTACTTCCATCACAAACTTACGAAAAGTCTCAGCTGCTTGTGGCTCTTGAATCACGTGACCATCAGCAAATGTAATCTTTAATCGAGTAGCCGGTGCAATTTCGCCTTTCGGCCCGGTCTTACCTATTTCCTTATGTTCCACCTGTGGATCAGGAAGAATCTCTTTGGCATCCGCTATATCTGCTGTGAAATTTCGTTTGCGAGACAAATGTACGCTAATAGGCGAGCCGGGTACATAATCCACAACAAGCACTAATTCACGCTGCACTTGCTTTAAAGCCGGTGCAATCGTCTCGGTTACAATCGGAAGGATTTCTTTTTTGATGATGTTCTCTTCCAAATCACTTACTTGTTTTTCGAGGTCTTCATTTAACGAAAGACCTTCTTTGCGCAATGTTTCCATTGCTTTATATAGGTCACTTAGTCGGGACATAGATTATTTTAGATTTTTCTCGATTGGATTTAACCGATTGAAGAATAAACTCTTAGCGAATTATTTGAGAAGTAGCGGTAACGAGTCAGTAACCGTGCGAATTTCAGCGCTTTACATTGCTATGCTGTCAAATAACTCTTTCATTTGCAAATGTAACATCTTTTTCTGAAAGTACGAACTATCGGCGGCAATTTTATAAAATCGGTTGGCAAAAAAAATCATTCAGCCCATTCACGGGCTGTAATGTGTTAGGGGAATCTGCTTTGTCATTTTGTTACCGGAATTTATCCGCATGGAGGGAGAACCACACCGATCAGCCAAGTATGTCGTTTCATTATGCAACAGCCAGCAGAGCGTTTTTGGGGTGTAATACTCCGATATTACTTTCTTTTTGTTTTCTGATATGTGCAAATGCAAAAAGCCTCCGGAGAGCTACCTTGCCGGAGGCTTTGTTTATCTCTGTTTTTCCTTACTTTTCCCGAAGTAGAACTTTGGAAAAACCGGATATTTATTGATATCTGTTGCTGTTGGTTGATGACAGTTCTTGACCGTTGAAATAGAGTCATTCCCAACTCTGAAGTTACAGTGAAACGGTCAAACTATCCGGTACGGCCCAAAAACGTGATTCATCCGTAGTTAGTACTGATTTGTCGCTTAAGTCAAAGCCACTGAACCCTTTAGGAACAAGTATTATCTCGCGGTCATGGTTGCTGAATGCAGGATTATTATCTTCACGGCTATAACCAGTTACCTCCCAAGATATAAACCAATAGAGGTTTTTGGCCCAATACATCTTGTAATAATTGAAATTATTTTCTGAATCTAATAAGGGGCGGTATATAATTTCTTGTCCGTTTATGTAACGTTCGCGCATTTCAGCGAGAGAAAGAGGTGTTCCGTTTTCATCTTCTGCCCAAGCTCTCATATCGGAATCAAGCATAGCCCATTTTTGTATTTCGGGTAGCCATACTTGATTTACCACATGACAGTCAGAATCTAACGAATCAGCGGGAAGGCAAGTGACAAAACGATTCACTATTCCTTCCGACAGCAATAACTCATGCAAAAGGATTGAATGGAGGCGGCAGTTAAAAGCTGGCTCTATCGTGCGGGTATATTCCCAAAGTCCTATTGCGTTACATTTCTTTGGATAGTTATTTTGATTGGCATGAGGAATATTCTTGGCTACGAAACGTGCCAATGCAATAGCTCTATTCCATGTGACTTCTGTAGGTTTCACAATGGTATCCAATCTGAAGTATTCACGGATTTGCTGTGCTTTGGCAGTATCTTGCTGATAAACAAAATTATATGACACACTATCTGGTGCATACTCACCAGCGTTCTTTAATAGTTCTATCTTATCCTTTCCTAAGGGTTCATTTAATTGTCTGTTGAATACATAACGTACTAACAATAGGGCTAATACAGTTAAGAGCAATAAGCCTAATATGCTCAAACTAAAAACTTTAAATATCTTCTTCATGATGTCAATAATAGGAATTAAAACTTCTGTTTATTTAACTGCAAATATAGTGAAAAAGCAATTCGTAAGTATTATGAACGGCTCTTTTTTCCAACAAGATAAAACGGTTATATCTTCATTCCCCTACCTTTCCTTTGCGACTGTATAGATCGGTGTATGCTCTGCCGTAGCTTGTCGAATTACTCTTTGAACCACTCGGCAATGGGCTTTCTAGCAATAGCAAGAACCAGTTTGCCCCATCCGTCAGGGCTTTCAACACTTGAAAGCCTGACTTTTTCGGTCGTAAATCTCCGTCCGTGTTCCTCCGAGTAGAGTTTCCCTGCATACTCCAAAGGCTTTCCCTTGACGAGTGTTTCGGTCTGCCTTTCATCGAATCCCACAAGTCGGCACAGTTTTTCAATGTGCATTTCTTTCGATGCGGCAGGCCAAACACACCTTGAAGCCGCATTATCTGCCCATATTTTATATTCCGGTTCGGGTAATCCGGCTTTACGACATTCAGACATCATCAGCCCAATGCCACGTCCCCAACTTTCCAAAACTTTTTGCTTGTACAGGACATTTACCAATAATGGATTTTGTGGTTTCGATTCATGCTCTGATTTCATTTTTCCGTATCCCAGTTGGGCGGAAAAGTTCCGGGGTTTTCTATCTTCACACGGTTATCATAAATGGCTATGCCCACCGAACCAGCGGTTTCTTTGTACGACCTATGTTGAAGAATGGTGTCCCATCCGAGGCGACTCTCTGCCGCGTGGAGCACGGTATCGATAATTCGGCACTTGCCAACAGGATGCAGGAGTTTGCGAAGTCTTTCCACCGAAGGCTGTCCAAGGCAGACGGAGATAAGGAGATAATCTGTGTGGATGGCAAAGCCAAGCGCAGCACTGTACAGGCCAACGAACGCAAGCCTGATATTGTGTCAGCATATTCCTACAACACCGGCATCACATTGGCTACCGAAGCCTGCAAAGAGAAAAACAATGAGATAATTAGATTGGGATAAAAGAATAACTTTCTGACATACAGCAATAAAAAAATACCCGATTTACGATGAATCGGGTAAGGGAGACTATGGCTCTACTTAGAGATTAAATGAAAGAGCATGATATAGCACCAAGTTTTTCTAAAATCACCTCGCTTCGAAAAGTGAGTAGCTCATTTTTATTTCCTATCTTTGTCGGGTAAAATTAAAGAATATGAAGAAAACTTATTTGCCGGCAGAATGGCACAAACAGAGCCTGATACAATTGACATGGCCCCATATAGACACTGATTGGGCCTATATGTTGGAAGAAGTAGATGCTTGCTTCCTTAATATAGCTTACGAAATTTTAAAACGTCAGCCTTTGCTGGTAGTAGCCCCGGAACCTCATCGAATCGGAGACAGAATCTATGAGCACGGATGCAATGTGAAGAATCTCACCGTTTCGGCCGTGAAGACTAACGATACATGGGCACGCGACCACGCCTTTATTACCATGCTGAAAGAGAACGGAGAACCGCTCTTACTGGATTTCTGTTTTAACGGTTGGGGAATGAAGTACGCTGCCAATTATGATAATATGATAAACTCCAATCTATATTATCGCTGCAAAACATTGACAGGAGAATATGTATACCAAAGAAATTTCATTTTGGAAGGAGGTTCGATAGAAAGTGATGGAAAAGGCACACTCCTTACCACAGAAAAGTGCTTGTTGTCCTACAACCGAAACGAGAAAACGAAGGAAGAAACAGAACAATATCTGAAAGAAACATTCAACTTGAAACAGGTGTTATGGCTGAAGCACGGTTATTTGGCCGGCGATGATACAGACAGTCATATCGACACGCTGGCACGTTTCTGTCCTGACGATACCATCGTATATGTGCAGTGCACAGACAAAAAAGACGAGCATTATGAAGAGCTGGTGGCAATGGAAGAAGAACTGAAAGCTTTCCGGACACCGGAGGGAAATCCCTATCGCTTACTTCCCCTCCCTATGGCCGATGCCATTTATGATATAAATGGAGAACGGCTGCCGGCAACCTATGCCAATTTTCTGATTATGAATGAAGCTGTTCTGCTTCCCACATACAATCAGCCTCATAATGATACTCTTGCAAAAGAAGTATTGGAAAAAGCTTTTCCCGGAAGAGAGATTGTCGGTGTGGATTGCACGGCATTGATCAAACAACATGGCTCGCTTCATTGCGTCACCATGCAATATCCTGAAGGTGTATATTAATATAGACGTATATAATATGAGAAGAACAATTAAAGTAGGACTCATTCAGCAGTCTTGTACAGGCAATACGGCTGAAAACATGGATAAACTGAAACACAGTATAGAAGATGTGGCATCCAAGGGCGCAGAGCTAGTGGTGTTGCAGGAATTGCACAATACGCTTTATTTCTGTCAGACAGAAAATACCTCTCTGTTTGACCTGGCAGAAACGATTCCCGGTCCTTCCACCGAATTCTATAGTGGAATTGCATCCGCCAATGGTATCGTACTGGTCACTTCCTTATTTGAGAAACGTGCTCCGGGACTTTACCATAACACGGCCGTTGTATTCGATAAAGACGGAAGTATTGCCGGGAAGTATAGAAAAATGCATATTCCGGACGATCCGGCATATTATGAAAAATTCTATTTCACTCCGGGGGATTTAGGTTTCGAACCTATTCAAACTTCAATAGGAAAATTGGGTGTACAAGTTTGCTGGGATCAATGGTATCCTGAAGGAGCGCGTCTGATGACCTTGAAAGGTGCTGAAATTCTTATCTATCCCACTGCTATCGGTTGGGAAAGCACAGATACCCCGGAAGAAAAAGCTCGCCAACTGGAAGCATGGGTAATTTCCCAACGAGGACATGCCGTAGCCAACGGATTACCTGTAATAGCCGTCAATCGCGTAGGGCATGAGCCTGATCCTTCGAAACAAACAAACGGAATCCGGTTTTGGGGAAATAGCTTTGTAGCAGGTCCTCAAGGTGAAATACTGGCACAAGCCGACAACATGAAAGAGGAAAATATAGTAACGGAGGTAGACATTACACGAAGCGAAGAAGTTCGCCGCTGGTGGCCATTCCTCAGAGACCGCAGAATAGACGAATTTGACAAATTGACCAAACGATTTGTTGACTAAAAGATGAATAAGTAGAAAAACAGTAGAAACGTTATCGTTATATAAATTCACATATTCGTTAAACAAATTGCGATTGAAGCTGTTTTGTTATCAGATTATCTAAAAGATATATTGATTAACAAAACAGCTTTAATTATGAAAAAAGTATTATTCTTAGCAGCATTGTTACTTGTTTGCTTCAGCGGAGTAACAAATGCACAAACCAGAAAACAAAGAGAAGATGCCAAACGCGAAGCATGGAAAAAAGAACGTCAGGAAAAGAAGGCCTTGGAAGCACAGCAAGATTCCGTGTCTTTCATGAAAGCTATCGATGCCTTGAAAAACGGTTCCTTTGTTTTGGAAGCTGATAACGTAGTATTCCGTAACGGTATTATGCGTTTTGTGTCCTCAAACACCAACTATGTGGAGGTAAACGACGGACAAGGAATTATTCAGACCGCCTTCACTAACTTTGTGTATAACTGGAGCCCGAACGGTTTGGGCGGTGTCACTGTACAAGGAAGCGTAAACGGTATAAGTATGCGCCAGGACAAGGATGGCAATATTTATTACAACTACGGCATTAACGGTATTGCCGTATCAGCCACTGTCTCTATCGTGTTAACCGGTGGTACCAATCAGGCCAGTGTAACCATCAACCCGAACTTCTCCGGAAATACGTTGACCATGAACGGTTATTTGGTCCCTTACAATGAAAGCGGAGTATTTCAGGGAACAACTTGGTAAGACTTATCGAAAGGCAATATAAAAAAGGAGTTGTGTCAAAACGTGGATAATGCCATCATTTAGTCGTAGGGGCGAGGTTTTCGCTCGCCCGAAAACAGTTTGCTTTGTGCCTTCGGGCAGGCAAACCCTGCCCCTACAGCTGACGATGGGATAGGCCGTAGTTTTGGCACACTCCCTTTTATGTATCTATCACTTTATTCTTTGATATCGATAACCAGATTCAACTCATCCAACTGTTTTTGATCCAAAGCAGCAGGAGCATCCAGCATCACATC